>Ga0075434_100005828_pt1 | contig 11253 bp, 10 predicted proteins | sample RhiMethybrSRZTD3_FD_75298 | JGI IMG/M metagenome (GOLD analysis project Ga0075434, IMG submission 75298) | Populus rhizosphere microbial communities from Tennessee, USA - Rhizosphere MetaG P. TD hybrid SRZTD3 | ecosystem: Host-associated > Plants > Roots > Rhizosphere > Soil | place: USA...
GACATCACCGGTCGGATGAGGAAGCTCGGTTCGGTGGTGGCAGGCGAAGGGCGAGTCGCGCTGGCGCTCTGCAGTGCCGTGCTGATCTCGCTCTCCTTGACGGCGTGCTCGGGATCGAGCGGCAGCTCGGCAGCGGAGGACGTGCCGCGCGTCGGGCTCATGCACGTCGGTACCGACCACACGCCCTCGTCGTTCGGATCGCTCGCCCGGGAGCTCGACACGAAGTACGGGTGGAAGCTCCCCGAGGCTGAGGTCGATCGGTGCGCGGACACGAAGGTGCTCGTGAAGAGCTGCGACATCCGCGGCCCGAAGGTCGAGCTCCTGTGGAGGAACCTCGACCCGGCGACCGCAGACACGCAGGCTTCCGTCTTCGTCCGTCAGGGCGTCGACGTCATTGTCGCGTTCGAGGACAAGTCGATCTCCGCCGCCCAGAAGGCGACGGCAGGCATGCCGAACCCCACGCCGATCGTATTCCTGCACCCGTCCGATCCGGTGCGCCAGGGCTTGACCGACAGCCTGTCACGGCCGGATCGAAACCTCACCGGAGTCTTCGGAGCACGTGACGTCGTCGCCAAGCAGCTCGAGCTCTACGAGCTCCTCGTCCCGACGCTTCACACCGTCCTCACCCTCGTCGATCCCACCGACACGAGGACGGCGTCGCTCCTGGCCGAGTACAACGCCGCCGCAGCCGCACTGCAGCGGCCCGTCCAGCTGCGGATTCGGCAAGCGACGTCAGCGGGAGACCTGAGGCGCGTGTTCCGGTCGCTGAAGCCCGGGCAGGTCGACGGCGCGTTCCTGCTCTCTCCGAGCCTGCGGCTCAATCACACCGCCCTCACGATCCAGCTGGCCCGGAAGGCGGGCATCCCGGTCCAGGCACACCGGAAAGAGTGGGTCGAGCAGGGCGCGTTGTTCTCGTACGGATCCGATCTCGCACCGATCGGGCGGGAGGGGGCGCGCTATGTCGACAGCCTCCTGAGGGGGAAGTCGCCTGCGGACCTGCCGGTGCGAGAGATCCCGACTGTCGAATTCGCGATCAACCTCGCGACCGCCAACCGGCTCGGCATCAAGGTTCCGCAGGGGATGATCATCCGTGCGGACGAGGTGTACCGGTAGCCCGGGTCCCGACGCCCGGAGCAGACAGCGTGGACGCGCCTGCCCGGCCGCACCGACGCCTGATCTGGAAGTACACCGCCGTCGTGGTCACCCTCGTGGCCGCGGCGACGATCTCCGTCGGGCTCACGGAGCTCTACTTCACCTCGCAGGACATCAAGCGAGCGCTGACCCGTGTCGAGAAGGACAAGGCGTCGTCGGCGGCGAGTTCGATCAGGCAGGAGACGCAAGCGCTCATACGTGAGCTCGAGTCGGTTGCGCAGCCCACGGTGGGGAAGGGTCAGGCTGGACTCGAGGAACGCGTGGAGGACTTCCAACGTGTCCTCGAGCGCGAGCCACTCGTCAGCAGTCTGACCTACCTCGACGCGACCGGGAAGGAGCAGCTGCGCAGCTCGCTTCTCGAGCCCGTCCGACGCAACAGCGGGATCGACTACTCCGAGCGCCCTGCATTCGTCCGGGCACGCACCGACAAGCAGTACCTCGGTCCGGTCCACTTCGTCCGCGGGTCGCAGCCACACATGACGGCATCGCTCTCCGAAGGCGCGCCCGGAAATGGCGTCATCGTCGCCGACCTCGACCTCAGCCCGGTGCGCGAAATCGTCGAGCGGGCGCGCGTCGGTTCGACCGGCTACGCCTACGCGGTCGACGACCGCGGCCAGGTCGTGGCCCATCCCGACATCAATCTGGTTCTCCGCCACACGAGCTTTGCCGAGCTGCCGCAGGTCCAGGCGGCCCTCCGTTCGAATGCCGATCCGCTCGACACCGCACGGGTCGGTCGTGACGAGAACGGGACGAAGGTGCTCAGCGCGTACAAGACGGTCGAGCCGCTCGGCTGGCGTGTGTTCGTCGAGGAGCCGCTGAGCGAGGCGTACGCACCGCTCCGCGCGGCCATCTGGCGGACGGCGCTCCTCCTCGTCGTGTTCCTCCTGCTCGCCGTGGCGACGAGCGTCTACCTCGCGCGCAGGCTCGTACGGCCGATCGAGTCGATTCAGGTCGCCGCAGCGAAGATCGGCTCAGGGGAGCTCGATCAGCAGATCGTGGTGTCGAGCAACGACGAGCTCGGCGCGCTGGCCGACGAGTTCAACCGCATGGCGGCGCAGCTCCGCGAGTCGTACGCCGGTCTTGAGCTGAAGGTCGAGGAGCGCACCCGGGAGCTCGCCACCGCGCTGTCGGAGCTCGACGAGAAGAGCCGAGAGCTCGAGGCCGCGAGCCAACACAAATCGGACTTCCTCGCGAACATGTCGCACGAGCTGCGAACCCCGTTGAACGCGATCATCGGGTTCTCCCAGGTTCTCCGCGAGGAGATCGTCGGCGGTGTCAACGAGAAGCAAGCGGAGTACCTGGAGGACATCCTTTCGTCCGCGAACCACCTCCTCTCGCTCATCAACGACGTGCTCGACCTGTCCAAGGTCGAGGCGGGCCAGGTGGAGCTCGAGATCGCGCCGTTCTCGCTTCGCGAGGCGCTCGAGCGCGGCGTGTTGATGGTGCGCGAGCGAGCCATGAGGGACGGCGTCGAGGTGGCGCTCGTCACCAATCCGGACGTCGACCTCGTCGTGGGCGACGAGCGTCGCGTGAGGCAGGTGATCTTCAACCTGCTCTCGAACGCCGTGAAGTTCACGCCCGCCGGCGGAGCCGTCGACGTGAGCGCCGAGCAGGTCGACGGCGAGGTGCGCGTGGCCGTGACCGACACCGGCCCGGGGCTCGCAGCCGAGGACCACGAGCGCATCTTCGACGAATTCCAGCAGACAAAGACGGGGATCGAGCTGCGCGAGGGCACCGGGTTGGGGCTCGCGCTTTCGAAGCGTCTGGTCGAGCTGCACGGCGGCCGGATCTGGGTCGACAGCGAACTCGGACGCGGGAGCACGTTCGTGTTCACCCTGCCACTGGAGGCTCGACGCAATGGCCGGTGAACGCGTGCTCATCGTCGAGGACAACGAGAAGAACATGAAGCTCTTCCGGGACGTGCTCTCGGCGAAGGGATTCGCCACGCTCGAGGCGCGGAGCGGCGAGGAAGCAGTGGAGCTGGCTCTCGCGCACGCGCCGGAGCTCGTGCTGATGGACATCAGACTCCCCGACGTCGACGGCGTCGAAGCCTTGCGGCGACTGCGCTCGGACGGGCGGACCTCCTCCATCCCGGTGCTCGCGCTCACCGCCCAGGCGATGAGCGGCGACCGTGAGCGCTTTCTCGCAGCCGGATTCGACGGCTACGTCCCCAAGCCCGTCGACATCACCGAGCTCGTCGGCCTGGTGAGCGAGCACTGCAAGAGGAACGTGTCGTGAAGGACGGCGGGAGGATCCTCGTCGTTGACGACGTGCCGCAGAACGTCCGTCTGCTCGAGGCCGTTCTGGAACCCCGCGGCTACGAGGTCGTGACCGCATCGGACGGCCTCGCCGCACTCGAGCTGGTGGGTTCGTCGCGACCCGACCTCGTTCTGCTCGACGTCCTCATGCCCGGCATGGACGGGTACGCGGTGTGTCGGCGCATCCGCGCGCGCGAGGAGACAGCGGTTCTCCCGGTGGTCATGGTCACGTCCAGCACCGGCCAGGAGAAGCGGCAGGCCATAGAGGCAGGCGCCGACGACTTCGTCCAGAAGCCGTTCGACCAGCACGAGCTGCTCACGCGCGTCCGCTCGCTGCTCCGGATCAAGCGCTACCACGACACCATCAAGGCCCAGGCCTCGGAGCTGCTCGAGCTCAACCGCACCCTCGAGGAGCGCGTCCGAGCACAGGTCGAGGAGCTCGAGCGGCTCCAGCGGCTGCGCAGGTTCCTGTCGCCGCAGGTCACCGATGCGATCGTCTCCTCGGGCGACGACTCGATCCTGGCCAGCCATCGGCGGGAGGTCGCGATGCTCTTCGCCGACCTGCGCGGCTGGACGAGCTTCGTCGACTCGGTCGAGCCGGAGGAGCTCATGCGGGTACTCGACGAGTTCCACGAGGTGATCGGAGAGCTCGTAGGGCGGTTCGACGCGACCGTCGGGTTCATCGAGGGCGACGGCGTCCAGCTCTTCTTCAACGACCCGATCGAGGTCCCGGACGCCGCGCTGCGAGCCGTTCGGCTCGGATGTGCCTTGCGAGAGGAGATGGCGGAGCTGACGTCGCGCTGGAGGAGGCGGGGGCACGACCTGGACTTCGGGGCGGGGATCGCGCTCGGGTATGCGACCTGCGGCGAGATCGGCTTCGAGGGGCGCTCGGACTACGCGGCAATCGGGGCGGTAACGAACCTCGCCGCGCGGCTTGCGGACGAGGCGTGCGCGGGGCAGATCCTCATCGACCAACGCCTCTACTCCGAGGTCGAGGAAGGCGTGGAGGTGGCGCCCGCCGGCGAGTTCCAGCTGAAGGGGTTCCGCCGACCGGTCGCCGCGTTCGACGTTCTCGCGGTGCACGTCGAGAGCGGACAGGAGCTCGACCAACGCTCAGGCATCCGGCCGTAGCTGCCGAAAACAGACGCATGGCGAAGTTGTCGATCCGAGATCTCTGGGGACGGCTGACCCAGAAGAAGCAGATGAACCCGGAGATGAAGAACATGCTGTTGAGCCTCGACGGCGTCTACGAGCCGAAGGGCGCGGCCGGCGCGCAAGCAGCGGCTGCGGTCGAGGCGCACCAAGACCCCACGCCGGTCGACACCGACCGCTAGGGCCTCAGGGCAGCGCTAGGCCGCGTTCACGTTGCTAGCGTGGAAACGTGGCGCAGGCGCTCGAAGGACGCGTGATCGCTGTCGCAGGCGGCGCCGGCAACCTTGGGCCGACCGTGGTTCGTCGACTGGCCGAGGCGGGCGCGCGGGTCTGCGTGTGCGGACGCGATGCTGATTCCCTGGAAGCGCTCGCGTCCGGGATCGGGCCGGAGATCGAGACCGACGTCGTCGATCTGCTCGACCCCACAGCGACCAAGGCGTGGGCCGACGACCTCGCGGCGCGACACGACGGGCGGGTCGACGGGCTCGCGCATCTCGTCGGCGGTTGGCGCGGCGGAACGCCCATCGAGGAGGCGCCGCTCGCGGACTGGGACTTCCTGAGCTCGCTCCTCGTCAGCACGCTGCAGCACACGACGCAGGCCTTCGCGCCACACCTGATGGCGAGCGGGCGGGGCCGATTCGTGATCGTCGGAGCGGGTCAGGCGCAGGCGCCGACCCATCCGAACGCGGCCTATGCAGCCGCGAAGGCCGCAGCGGACGCGTGGACGCTCGCGCTCGCCAACCGCTTCAAGGGAACCGGAGCGACCGCGAACATCGTCGTGGTCGGGGCGATCGTGACTCCTTCCATGCGTGAGGAGGACCCCGAGAAGGACTTCTCGACGTTCACGCCCGCCGAGCAGATCGCCGAGGCGATCACCTACCTGTGCTCGGACGACGCGGCGTCGATGAACGGTCAGCGCGTCACGCTGCGGGGCGCGTACTAGTTCTTCCGCAGGTCAGAATCCGCTCGCACGGATTCCGACCGCGAGAGTCAAAGACGCTCGCAGCTTCGTTCACTCGCTCGCACAGTCCTAGGCGAACGGCGGTCGCGAAGCTCGGCTCGAACGTGGAGCGCGGCGGTCAGGGCGAGGCATCCGAGGACGAGCCAGAGGTAGACGCTCGGGGCACCGAGAACGAGACAGACGCCGAGTGCAGACAGCTGCGTCGTGAGGCCGAGGTTGGCAAGGACGGTCACCGCGAAGCGGTCGTACGCGGGACGACCGCCGAAGCGCCAGGACGAGACGCCGCGAATGACGCGGTCGAGCGGAGTGAAGAAGAGGCGGTAGGCGGCAGCCAGCGTCCGTTCGGCTGAGCCTCCCGCCGGGTGGGGCTGCTCGGTGGGGATGCCGTGCGCTTCCCGGTACAGCTCCGTGACGTTGAAGTCGATGGCGAGCACGAGCGTCAGCGCGACGAACGCCGCCGCAGCGAGGATCGGCTCGCCGGTGACGTGGCCGAGCGCCACGAAGAGGGCGACGTTGACGACGAGGTCGGCGAGCGTGTCGAAGTAACGGCCGGCGAGCGTGACTCGTCCAGTCGCGCGCGCAAGCGCACCGTCCGTGTTGTCGAGCAGGGTCTTGAGCTGGAGCAACAGCGCCGCGACGACGAGGTTGCCCCTGAGCAGGACGACCGCGGCGATGAGGCCCACAGCAGCGTTCGCGAGGACGACCACGGGCGGGCTGATCCCGGCCCTCGCCAGAGGCGACGCGAGCGCATTCGAGAGCGGCCGGTAGACGACCTCGAGCAGCAACTCCCGGCCGGCGCGCCTCGAGTCGTCTCGCGGCGCAGCCTCGGGGGCTGCGGTCTCGGTCGCGGCGGGCACTGCCATCGATCGTAGATACTGGCCAGGTGGCTGCCACGGATTGGCAAGAGGTCGACGGAGCACTGCAGCGGACGTTCGAGCTCGAGAGCTTCCCTGCGGCACTCGACTTCGTGAACCGGGTCGGCGCCCTCGCCGAGGCGGAGGACCACCATCCGGACATCGCGATCAGTTACCGGAAGGTGACCCTGCGTTGGTGGACGCACACCGCCGGCGGGATCACCGATCGCGACCGCGAGCTCGCCGCGAAGACGGACGCGCTGTGAGCGCAGGCACGGAATCCGCGAACGCGGAATTCCGTGCGCGCAAGACCCCTCAAGCCGGCCGCCAAGCGGCCGGATCGTAGCGACGCTCGGCTGTTATTTCTGGCTCTTCACGACGACCACGGGACACCTCGCGTGGTCGACCACGTGACGACTGACCGAGCCGAGCAGTGCCGCCCTGAAGCCGGTGCGTCCATGCGAGCCCACGACGACGAGGTCCGCGTCAGCGCTCTCGGCAACGAGCGCCTCGCCTGCGTCGCGCTCCACGAGCTTCCGCTCCACCTCGATGCCCGTTTCTGCGCCGAGGACGGTCTCGACCGCGTCGTCGAGCGCTAGTCGAGCCGCGTCGCTCTCCGCCTCGAGCTGGCCGGGAAGGTCGCCCGCGGGAACGGCGAGCATCCCCGGATCGCCGATCGGCTGCGGCGGGATGAACGACCAGGCGTACACCGCAACGAGCCGGGAAGACCGGAGACGTGCCTCCTCCGCCGCCCACCGGAGCGCCTCGTGCGATGTCTCCGACCCGTCGACGCCCACCACGATGACCCCGCTCACGCCATCAGGCTACAAGGGCGGGCGCGTGTGAAACTGGTGGTCGCATGACTGGAGTGACGGTCTACGACGTGGGGCCACGCGACGGACTGCAGAACGAGCCCGAGGTCCTCGATGTCGGGGTCCGCGCCGAGCTCGTGCAGCGACTTGCTGACGCAGGCCTTCCGGGCATCGAGGTCGCGAGCTTCGTCGACCCGAAGCGCGTCCCGCAGATGGCCGGGGCCGAGGAAGTGGTCGCGGCCGTCACCGCTCGCCCCGGGCTCGTTCGGGCGGGGCTTGCGCTCAACGAGCGCGGCTACGACCGGCTCCTGGCGACGGGGCTCGACGAGGTGCGCTTCGCGTTCGGCGTGACCGAGTCGTTCAACCAGCGCAACCAGGGGGCTTCCGTGGAGGACTCGATAGACGCGGCTCGGCGGATCGCGGTGCGCGCACGCGGCGACGGGATCCGCTGCGCCGTCACGCTCAGCGTTGCGTTCGGCTGCCCGTTCGAGGGCGAGGTCGATCCCGACCGGGTCGTCGAGATCGCCGGGCAGGTTGCGGAGGCCGAGCCGGACGAGCTGATCGTCGCGGACACGATCGGCGTCGCCTCGCCCAGAGCTGTCCGGTCGCTGACGACCAAGGTCGCCGAGCTCGGGCGCCCGGTCGGGGGGCACTTCCACAACACGCGCAACGGCGGGTACGCGAACGCGCTCGCGGCGCTCGAAGCAGGGGCAGAGGTACTGGATGCGTCCGTCGGAGGCCTCGGCGGCTGCCCCTTCGCTCCGAAGGCGACCGGGAACATCGCCACCGAGGACCTCGTCTACCTCCTCGAACGCGAGGGCGTGCAGACGGGCATCGACCTCGACCGCCTGATCGACACGACGGAGTGGCTCGCCGGACTGCTCGGCCGCCGCCTCGAGGGCCAGCTGTACCGCGCTGGCCGTTTCCCCCCGTCCTAGCAGCGCGCCGACAGGATCGTCCCGCGCACCTCCGCCAGCTCGAGCTCGCCGGCGCGACCACGGAGAACGACCTCGTCGCCGTCCTCGAGGAACGTCCGCGCCGAGCCGTCCGCGAGCCCTACGGCGTGCTCGCCGTTGCGACTGAGCTCGATGAGCGAGCCCTCGCTGCCGTGCTCCGCCCCCGAGATCGTCCCCGAGGCGAAGAGGTCACCCGTCGAAACCGACGCGCCGTTCACCGTCGCGTGCGCGAGCTGCTGCGGCATCGACCAGTAGAGACCGCGCGCATTCGTCCGCGAGACGACCGTGCCTTCGAGCTCCACCTCCAGCTCGACGTCGAGCGCCCAGTCGCCGTCCACCCGTAGGTAGGGCAACGGCTCGGGGTCCTGGGCAGGCCCCGGCACGAAGCGCTCCTCGAGGAGGGCGAGCGGCGTCACCCACGCTCCGATCGAGGTCGCGAAGGATTTCCCCAGGAACGGCCCGAGCGGCTGGTACTCCCACGCCTGGATGTCGCGAGCGCTCCAGTCGTTGACGAGCACGACGCCGAACACGTGGTCGCGGAAGGCCGAGGTGCTGACCGGCTCCCCGAGTCGGCTCCCCACGCCCACGACGAAGCCGAGCTCGAGCTCGATGTCCAGACGTCCACTCGGACCGAAGCGGGGCGCTTCGTCGCCGGGAGCTTTCATCTGCCCGCACGGCCGCACGATCGGCGTGCCGCTGACGACGACCGTGCCGGCGCGGCCGTGGTAGCCGACCGGCAGGTGGCGCCAGTTGGGAAGGAGCGGCTCCGTGTTTGGCCGAAACATCCGCCCCAGGTTCGTCGCGTGCTCGAGCGACGAGTAGAAGTCGACGTAGTCGGCGACCGCGAAGGGGAGGCCGACCTCGACGTCCTCGAGTGGGACGAGCTCGGCGCCACCGCCGACGAGCTCGTCGATCCGCGCGATCGTGTCCTCCCAGGACGAGCGCCCGAGCGCGAGGAACGGGTTGAGCGTGGACGCTCCGAACACCCCGCCGAGCCCTTGTGCCGCGAGGTCGAGGACGCCGTGTCCCACGCGGAACCCGACCCGCGGCGCATCGCCGTCGGTCGAGAAGACACCGAACCCCACCCCTCCGTGCACCGGGTGATTTTCGCAGGTGCACGCTCAAGAACGCCCCTTTTGCGTCCGATGACGTCCGAGGCGGCATGTCCGACCCTGCACCCATCGATCCGGCTCCCAGGCCACACATCAGCCTGGTCTCGAGCGGCTCGGCCGAGCCGTATCGTCGGCTTGCCGAGATCTTCCACGACGTGCTCTCGGAGCAGAGTCTCGACGCGCTCCTCGAGCGCATCGGCGACACGCTCGCCGAGCTCATCCCGTACGAGGACGTGCACATCTACGAGGCTGACGAGGCGAAGCGCGAGCTGAAGCCCGTCCTGGCCCGGAGCGAGTGGGCCGCCGAGGTCATGAGCGAGACCTTCTCGTTCGGCGAGGGGATCACGGGCTGGGCGGTCGACCACCGCGAGGCCGTCCTCTCGAACCAGGCCCACCTCGACCCGCGAGTCCGCTTCGTCCCCGGCACGCCGATCGAGCCCGAGGCTCTCATCGCGGTTCCACTCGTCGCACGCGGACAGTTGAAGGGGACGCTCAACATCTACCGCGTCGGTGAGGACGCCGCCTTCTCGGACGAGGAGTTCCTCCTTGCGAAGCGCTTCGGCGACGCCGCCGCCCTCGCCATCGACAACGCCCACATCCGCGCTCGCCTCGAGCACCAGGCGGAGACGGACGCACTCACCGGCCTCTACAACCACCGCGCCTTCCACGACCGCCTCCGCCAGGAGCTTCTCCGCGCGTCCGCCGCCAAGGGAACCGTCGCGGTGGTGATGCTCGACCTCGACGACTTCAAGAAGGTCAACGACGTCTACGGCCACGGGATCGGCGACCACCTGCTGCAGCAGGTCGCGGACGTCCTCCGCGGGTCGGTGCGCGCGAGCGACGTCGTGTGCCGCGTCGGAGGCGAGGAGTTCGCCGTGATCCTGCCCGCGGGCGACGTGCGAAGCTCGACCGTGCTCGCCGAGCGCATCGGCGAGCAGCTCGCCAAGCTCGAGGCGGAGGCCGTCGGCAAGCTCACCGTCTCCACCGGTGTCGCCATCGGGCCCGAGAACGCGGCCAACCCGCGCGAGCTCGTCGCCTGCGCCGAGGCCGCGATGATGACGGCGAAGACGCGCGGGAAGGGGCTCGTCGTGCCGTTCGACGAGAGCGACCGCGAGCGGCCTCGGGAAGCTCACGTCCGCCGCGACGACGTGCGCTCGATCGCGCACATGAAGATGCTGCAGAGCCTCTCCGGAAAGCTCTCGCGCCTCAACGACGTCGAGCAGATCGGGTTGACCATCGCCGACGAGCTCCGGCTCCTCATCGACTACCACAACTGTCGCGTCTTCCTCCGCAACGAGGAGGACCTCGTCCCGGTTGCCTTCCGCGGCGACCTCATCGCGGATGCGCCGGGCGACCCGGTCGATCTGCTCCCGACCCAGGTCGGGCGGGGAATCACCGGTCGGGTCGCCGAGACGGGGACGCCGCTCGTGGTCGGCGACGCGGCGCACTACGAGTTCGGAGAGCAGATCGTCGGCACGGCGGAGATCGAGGAGTCGCTCCTGGCGGTGCCGCTCAAGTTCGGCCCGCGCGTGACGGGCGTCGTCGTCATCTCCAAGCTCGGGCTCAATCAGTTCGACGCGGACGACCTCCGGTTGCTGGAGGTGCTGGCGGGACATGCTTCGGTCGCACTCGAGAACGCCCGCCTGTACGAGGCCCAGCGGCGCGAGGCCGAGAGCGCCAAGACGCTCCTCGCGCTCTCGCGAGATCTGGCCGAGGCAACGGGCAGTACCGAGGTCGCAGAACGCGTGGCCGCGGGCGCAGCCAGCATCCTCGCCAGTCCGAATACGTCGGTGTGGCTGCAGCACGCGGGCGACGGCGCACTCGAGCGCCTCGCGGGCTTCCCCGCAGAGGTGCACGAGGAGCATGGACTCACGCGGATCGCCGTCGAGCACCTCGGGCCCTGGCTCGATCGCAGAGAGCCGTACGTCGTCGACGGCCCCGACTACGCGTCGATCGCCTCGGCCCCGGCGGGCACCGACGGCCGCTTCGCTATCGC
>Ga0075434_100005829_pt1 | contig 11253 bp, 5 predicted proteins | sample RhiMethybrSRZTD3_FD_75298 | JGI IMG/M metagenome (GOLD analysis project Ga0075434, IMG submission 75298) | Populus rhizosphere microbial communities from Tennessee, USA - Rhizosphere MetaG P. TD hybrid SRZTD3 | ecosystem: Host-associated > Plants > Roots > Rhizosphere > Soil | place: USA...
CGGACGTTCGCTCGAGGCGATGCTGTATTCGGTGAATCCGCGGGACTCCGCCACGCTCGTCGGCGTGACCGTGCTGCTCGTGGCAGTGGCCCTGCTCGGATCGTACTTGCCCGCGCGCCGCGCGATGCGCGTCGACCCGCTCGTCGCGCTGCGGCACGAATAGCTTGCGGCTGGCGGCGCGTGGCTGGCGACAGGACCCGCTAAACCGGGTGGAAACCGCTTCTAGAACGCCACTCTCACGCCGAACTGCACGCGGCGCGGGCTTCCCGAGGAGAGGATGTGTCCGAACATCACTGACCCGAGGAACGCGTTTGGCAGGTCGTAGTTGACCGTGCTGAGCAGATTGAACGCCTCGAGACGCAGATCGATCGTCGCGCGGTCGCGCGTGCCGAGACGGAGGTGCTTCACGATCGCGGCGTTGATGCTCTTGTAGCCGGGACCGGTCTGCGTATTCCGCCCCGCGTTCCCGAAGCTGCCGAACGGCGGCATCGAGAACGCGCTCGTCTTGAACCACTGCGATGGAGTGCCGCGCCCGAGCGTCGCGCTTCCACTGACGTTCGGGCGATCGTTCGTGCCGAAGCCGAACCTCGAACCGCCGGTGTTGCTGACGTCGGTGCCGGGAAGAATCGCGACGGTGAACGGCCGTCCGCTCTCGAACGTTGCGGACGCTTCCAGATCGGAGTCCGCGAGCGCGCGGCTGATGATGCCGAGACGGCCGAGGAACTGACCCGGGTTGAATGGCAGCGGTCGCGTGATGGCCCCCGAGAAGCGGTGCCGGATGTCGAACGACGCGCGCGCCCGTTCGGCGCGAACATCCAGGCTGTTCTGCGGAAAGTTCGGATCGCCCGTCGTAGGCAGTATTCCGGACTCGTCGTCGATCGCTTTTCCGACCGTGTACTGGACGAACATCGACGTTCCGCTCGCGGGCCGCTGCTGAAACCGGATGTGAAATCCGTTGTACACGGAGGTCGCGCGCGATTCCAGCATCGCAATGTCGGAAAAGAGCGGGTTCGGCCGCGGGTTGGGAATAGTTGCGGACGCGGAGGGCTGATTGATGTCCCGCGCCGCGAGGAGATCGCGCCCGCGCGACCCGACGTACGCGAATTCGAACGCCCGGCTTTGTCCGAGCTGGTGCTGCAGGTTGACGTTCCAGGTATCCAGACGCGGCGTCTGGAGGTCGCGCTGATACGCAATCGCCGACGTCGGAATCAGGCCCGGCCCGAAGTTGGAGAAGTCGTCGGGAAGGACGTTGCTGGGGCTGGCCAGCAGCAGCCCGGACGACGTCAGGCCCGGCTGATTGTAGTACACGCCGTAGCCGCCTCTGATGACGTTCATCCGATCAGCGCCGACGGTCCAGGCGAACCCCGCGCGAGGCGCGATGTTGTTCGCATCCGCGACGTAGCCGCCGCGCGGCGTGCCGCCCGTACCCACGCGAACGAGCGAGCGGCTCGCCGGATCGTACAGCCGCACGTCATCGTTCTGTTCCACGGGCGGCGTTGCGTACTCATAGCGCAGGCCCGCGGAGATCGCCAGGGTCGAGAGAGGGCGCCAGTCGTTCTGCACGAACGCCGACGCGGTGTTTGTCTCGAGCGTGCGCCGCCCGCCAAATGCCACGGCGCCGCTGAAGTCGCCTCGAACGCCGAACCACTCTCCGCCCACTCTTACGGTGTGATGGCCGTGTGAAAACGTCACGGTGTCGGCGACCTGCAGCGCGTCGACCGTGCGCTCGCGCGGTTCCGCGTCGCCGAGCAGCGGTGGGAAAGCGCTCCCGGGCGGCGGCAGTGCAATCTGCCCGGACGCGTCTTGAACGACGCGGTTGTAACCAATCCTCAAGGTGTTCACGAACGGAGACGATCCTGAGTCGGCAGTGACAGCTCCGTGGTGCGCGCGGAGAGGCACATCGGCGAACGGTTCGAACAGGCTGCGGTCGCTAAAGCTGTAGCGCGCCGTCAGCCGCATGCCCTCGCCGAAATAATCGACGCGCGCGTTTGCGAAGTCGCCGTCGTCCCGCCGCACCGTTGAAGCGACAGAGCCAGTGGCAGTGGCAAGGGTCACGCGTGTTATCGCTTCGCGCAGGTAGAGGTGCTCGTAATCGACGAAGAAGAACGCGTGGTCCTTCACAATCGGCCCGCCGATCGTTCCACCCGCCTGACTTCGCGCGTATTCCGGGGCCGGGCCTTCCTCCGGAACGAAATGGTTCCGTCCGCCGAGCGCGGTCCCTCGCACGAACTCGTAAATCGATCCGGAGAACACGTTCGTGCCGGATTTGGTGACGACGCTGATCTGTGCCCCGGCGCCGCGGCCGAACGAGGCGTCGTAGTTCGAGGTGAATATCTGAAACTGCCGGACGGCATCGATCCGTGGCTGAACGACAGGCGTGTTGAACGCCGGATCGACGTTGGACACGCCGTCGAGCACGAACATGTTGGAGTCGTCGCGCACGCCGGGCACATTCAGGGTGAATCGCCCATGACGTGCTGCCGCCGATCCGTCCGTCGGTCGGGCGGTCTGGGGCGCGAGCAGCGCGAGCTCGAGCGCGCTGCCGGTCTCGTTCGGCCACTCGTTCAGATCGCGATCGGTGATGAATGTGTGCAGCGCGGGCGTATCGTGGTCCGAAGGGAGGAACGGGGCGACCACGTCGACCGCCCGAATCGCGTCGCCCGTCTGGAGCTGGACGTTCAGCCAGTAGTCCTGATTCATCACGAGCTCGGCGCGCGCGATGAAGCGGCCATAGCCCGGATGATCGATCGTCAGGCGATAGGTTCCCGGCGGGATCTCCGCGATCGTGAATCGTCCAGCGTGATCCGTCTTGACGTGTCGCGGTTCGCGCGTCCGCTCGTTCAGCACCCGGATGGTGACCTGGGACAGTCGCTGGCCGGCCGGATCGACGACGGTGCCGCGCACCGATGCGCCATGCGTTTGGGCGAGGGCGGGAATCCACGCGAAGACGAGTACGAACGCGGAGGAGGCAAGTCGTCGCAGTAATACCGGCACTCGACTCATGATAATGGAACACCGTGCACGCCCAAGGCTCAGCAGGCGCGATTGCAGGCTGGCTCGCGAGGAACGCTCGCCCGATTCTGCTCCTCCTGCTCATCAATGCGATCGTGCTCCGGGCCCTGCTCATCGCGTTCTCTCCGACACCGTTCGGCTACGTGTGGGACTTCTACGATGAGGGCGTGCGCCAGCTGGCGCGCACCGGCCGCTTGCCCGTCGCAGCGGATTGCTGGCAGTGCTATCACCCTCCCGTGTTCTATCTGCTTGGGTTGCCCGCCTATGCGTTCGGCCGATGGATTGGCTCCGATCCGCCAGGCGCCGACGTGAACGGCCTGCGCTGGGTTGCAGGCCTCGCCACGATGGCCTCTTTCGTGACGATGTATTACGGGTATCGTCTGCTGCGTTTGTTTCGCTGCCAGGGAGCGGCGCTCGCCGCGGGGTGCGCGCTGCTCGCCACCTTTCCATGCCTGTTCATCAGCTCGTACGGCGCTGAAGCGGACATCGTGCTGTGCGCCGTGCTGAGCGCGTTCATCTACTACTTGACGCGCGATTTCCGGATGCCGTACTCCGCGGTCTCGACATTTCGCCTCGGAGCGCTCGCGGGTCTCGCCGCGGCGACGAAGTACTCCGGCCTCGTGGCCGTCGCCGCCGCGTGCATGGTATTTGGCGCGCGTGCGGTCGATCGGCGAAGCTGGGGCGCTATTCGCCAGGCGGCGCTCATCGTGGTGATCTGCGCTGTGGTCGGCGGCTGGAAGTACGTCGACAATTGCCGGCGATACGGGACAGCCCTGTATGCCAACGGATCGGCGATGCAGGGCTTCGCGATCGCTGAGCGCCCGGACTATCGAATGCAGTACGAGTTCACGACGTTTCGTATTGTCGAATTGATGCAGCTCGCGGGTGCGCGAACCCTACGCGGGCCCCTGACCGACCTTCCCATCTATCGCAGTGTGCCGACGACGCTTCATGCGCTCGCGTGGAGCGACATGACGTTCTTTTCGGAGCCGACGCGCCACGGCGATCCGAGCCACCCGTATCCACGGAAGCGGATTCCTGCGGCGCTCACGCGAAGTGTGCTGTTGCTCGGGCTCGGACCGGAGATGCTCGCGATCGTCGGATTCCTCGTGACCGTCCGCAGGCGCGCGTTCCTGCCGCTGGTTGTCGTGTGTGCAGTCTCGGTGGGCGCCTATGCGTGGTGGTTCACGTCCCAGTCGCAGTGGGCGCTCAAGACCAAATACCTCCTGTTCCTGCTGCCTGCGTTCGCGGTGTACGCGACCGTCGGCCTGGCGTGGCTCTGGCGGCGTGTGCCCCGCGTGGGGATCGTGGCGGCCGCGCTCTTCGCGCTGCTCATCGTGCTGACGCACGTATACCTGTTTGCATTTGCCGTGGAATAGCGCGGTGCCGCGACCGTACGCGCTCTGTACCGCCGCCATCGTCGCGCTTGCCCTCATCGCGGTGTCCCCGCCGAGGCTCGTGGGCGACGGCCGGGAATACCTCGCACAGGCGATCAATTTCGCGTCGCTTCATGGTCCGTCGCTGCGGCCTCGCGATCTCGACGCAATCGTGTCCGAGATGGCGCGATTCGATCCGGCGCTGGCGGCGTGGGACATCCGCGGGGCCACCGTTGCCGACGCGCGCCGCAACCGCGACTTTCCGCATTTCTGGTTGTATGCGCTCCTCGCGGCGCCCGGAGTGTGGCTGACGAGGCTGTTTGACGCGCCGCCGGTGCTGGCATTCACGGCAGTCAATCTGACGCTGCTCGGGATCGCGCTGTGGGCGGCGCTGCCACGGATAGGCGCGGCGGCGTGCCTGCTCCTGTTCGCGAGCCCCGTCGTGTGGTGGATCGACAAGGCCCATACCGAGATCTTCACGTTTGCGCTGCTGATTATCGCGTTCGCGATGATTGACAAGCGCCCATGGTGGTCGATGGTTGCCGCGGGCGCCGCGGCGGCGCAGAACCCGCCGATCGCCGCACTGTTCGTACTCATATGGCTCGTGACCATCCTTCGCGACAGGCGAGCGCTCATGGATCGGCGCGTTGTCGCCGGTACGCTCGCGGGGCTTGCGTTGGCCGTCCTTCATCCGGCCTACACCTCCGCGCACCATCACACGCCATCGCTGCTGCTGGCCGCCACTCGTCCGGGCGCGCCGGGCATCTCGAGTCTTACCGCGGTCGTCATCGATCCATCGATCGGTCTGCTTGGGAATTTTCCGGCGTTGCTCGTCGTCATGGCAGTCGCCACAGTTGTGCTGGCAGTGCGCGTCCGCGCGCGAACGGACGCGCACGGACTCGTTGTCGCGGCGGCGGCAGCCGTTGTCTTCCTCTGGTCGTTCTCGCGCACGACGAACGTTCATCACGGCGGCACGCCGAGCGTGAGCCGCTACGCGATCTGGCTGATTCCTCTGGCCGTGCCGCTCCTCACCGCCATGTACCGCGTGGGAAGGCCGTGGTGGCACCGATTCCTCTGGACGGCAGCGCTCATCTCTGCGCCGCTTTCCGTCGTCGCATTCCGGCCATCGGTACCGGAGAATTCGCGCGAGCCGACGGCGCTGGCGACGCTCCTCTGGACGCGCTTCCCATCGGTGAACAATCCGATCGCCGAGGTGTTCAGCGAGACCGAGCTGCACACGGACGATCTGTTCGTCCCGGTCGCAACATCGGGATGTCAGAAGGTTCTTCTCGGCGCCGAAGGTGAGCAAGGCCGCTGGCCGGTTCCGTGTTATCCCGAGGCCGTACCCGCGGCGTGCCAACAAGCCGAAGCGCTGTGCTACGCGAATCGCAGCAAAGACGGCTACCGCTGGGCGATCGCTCCAGGTGCTGCCGCGGGCAAGCTGCGGACCGATGCCATCTGGCCTTCTGAAGCGCTCCCGAACGTACGACGGATCTACGACGCGTGGGACTGGCGAACGCTCGATTTCAACGCCCGCGATCTGACTGTGTTGCGTCAGACCGGCGGAGTTGCCGCAGCGCCGATCGGGTCCGATCGCCGTTTCATCCTCGTCCTGCGAGAGATCCACCCTGCCGCCTTTCTGCGACTGGCGCCCGCTCATCGTCTGGACGGGGTGCTGATTGATCCGATGACCGGTCGAACGCTTGCGGCGGAAGATTGCGTCGTGCAGCCGGGCGAAACCTGCCGCATCGACGTACCTGACGGATTTCCTGTCCTGCTTCTCGCGATGCGCTATCGGGGCGAATAGGCGGCGATCTCGCGCAGCATCCACCGCGGCGCGGGTCGGAGACGTACGTAGCGTGCCTGCACGTCGGGCAGCGTCAGGCGGACGGGCACGCCGATGGGATCGACGAGGGCTCCGGCGACGACCGGTGCGCCCGTCCAGTCGTCCCACACCGTGGACCACGTCGTGCGATCGAGCGACGCGTCGATAGTGAGCCGCGTTGCGAGCTCCGCATAGCGCCACCGCACTCCGAAACCAATCGTACGCACCGTGCGTGGTTCTCCAAGATCCAGCACGACACCGTCGGCGTCGCCGCTGACGGCGGCGTTCCATGCAGCGCCAATCGGTGCAGTGCGGCGTACCGCGGACGGCGGCAGCACGAAAATCGCGCCTCCGCTCGATCCGCCGCGCGCCTCGATGCGAGGAAGCCCTTCGACGAGGCGCCGGATCGCGCCGTCAGGATCGAGCGCGTCGTTGACCAGGATCACGAGCGCATGCCCCGCGGCGATTTCAGGAATCACACTCGGATCGCCGCGACGGATTGCCATCCCGAATATCCGGTAGTGGGGAGGCGTGTGGCCGCTGTAGCCGTTGACGATGGGCAGCGTGTGCTGCGTCTGGCGGTACATCGCGCCCACGTCGACGATGCCTTCGTCAGCCGGCAGCTCCAGCACGATCGCATCGCGCACCTGTGGGAGTATGACGCGGCCGGGAGGCGTAGCGAGCGGCATCGGGCGAAGCCATCCGTCGATGCAGAGTCCGGCAACTGCTGCGCAGGCAACCGCGATGCGGCCGCCGCGTCCGCGCGGCAGTAATCGCGCAAGGGATAACCCTGCTGCGATCGACGCGCATAACGTCGCGAGCATCGCGAAGCGCGCCGGCACGCGCAGCGCATCGAACCCTGGCAGCCGCGCGAGCAGCGTGTACGGACGCCACCAGCCGCCCGGTCCAAGCGCCAGTCCCCACATCAGCAGCGCGGCCAACACGTAGAAGGTGAGTGGGGAGCGCGATGTGACCGGCCGATCGCGATGGCGTCCCTGCAGCGCCGCTGCAGTGCATCCGGCGGCAAGCAGCAGCACGAGCGTCAGCCCGGGGAAAAGAAACTCTTCCGTCGTCGCGGCCGCCGCAGGCTCTCGCCAGAAGGCGAGCATCGCCGGCGCCTGTAGAAACGATGTGGCCTTCGCGCTGAAGAACGCCATCTCTTCGGCCGTACGGCCGACACCCAATCCGCGCTGAACGGCTGAATACGTCGCGAGCGGCGGAACGAGCAGCAGGGATGCCGCGACGAAGGTCGCCGCCAGCGCGATGCCTCGTGCCGGTCGAGTCCAGTCCACGAACCACGCGAGCCAGAGGACCAGCAGGACCGGAAAGAACATCAGGTAATAGCCGTTGGAGAGCGCCTGGATGATCCACGCGATCGCGAAGACCACGAGCCATCGTCCTTGTCCTGCGTCGAGATAGCGGTGCATCGCGAGGAGCGCAAGCGGCATCCACTCTGATGTCAACACCTGCAGATGCGCGAGCTGGCCGGCGCGATAGGGCCCGAATCCGTACGCGATCGACGCGCAGAGGGACCCGGCGGTGTTCGTGAAGGAGTCCGCGCCCCAAGCACTGAGCAGATGCCGGGTGAGCAGAAAGGCGAAAAGGCCGGAAAGCGCGAACGACAGAATGAACGCCGCGTTGTAGGCCGCGACGGCATTCGCTCCGGCAAGCTGCAGCGGCGTCGTGATGACGCCAAGGCCGGCGAGATGCTCGGAGAGCGCGAGGGCCCCCTTCATCGGATGGAATACTGGTGGATTCCACCACCGGTCGCTGAAGGGGATCGCGTGCGCATTCCACCACACGAGCCACGTGTTGAAGATGGGATCGCCGGGATCGTGGGGAATTCGCGACGCGAGGTGGAAAACGAGCGGGCGCGTCCAGACAATCGCGAGCACGATAAATGCCGCGACGTTCAAAAATGACCGCGCCCTCATTCGACGCGAGGAGCATAGCCCACGCCCCTTACAAATTCGCGCAACCCGCGACAAGGCTGTAAATCGAGGGGGGGTGCGCACACGCGCCGAAAGGGCACAGAGCGCAGGTACATCAGTGAGTTGCGGCGTTTTTTCAAAATTGGCACGAATGGTCCTGTCGTTGCACACACACCATCACCATGTCCAGTCTCGCCGCGACCGATCGCCCGGAAGCGCCGCTCTTTTCCGACGGCCTCGGCGAGCGTGTAGTCGCGGCCGACGGCGCGACGGGAGAGCTGCTTCAGATTCTCCGGCTTCGCCCGGCGCTGACGGCGGTGCCGTCCTTCGAGTTCGCGCTGCGCGAGCGAACGGCCCGCCTCGCGAATTTTCGACATGCCTATTACGTCCGGGTCCGCCGCGTCGATCGCGCGCTCGCGCCGCAGGCCGCGCTGGCGCTCGTCTCGGATCACCTCGAGGGCACGCGTCTCTCCGACATCCTCCGCGTCGCCGCAGACAACCGTCTGCAGCTCGACATCAACGCGGCTCTGTGCCTGATCCGTCAGCTGGTTCCCGCGGTCGCAGTCCTGCACGAGAACGCGCGCGACGTCGCGCACGGCCTGCTGGCGCCGGAACGGCTCGTCGTCACGCCCAACGCCCGGCTCGTGATCGTGGAGCACGTGCTTGGCGCGGCCATCGAGCAGCTGCAGTTCGGACGCGAGCGTCTGTGGCAGGAATTCCGCGTTGCGATGCCGCCGTCGGCCGGCGTCCCGCGCTTCGATCATCGCAGCGACGTGATCGGCATGGGGCTCGTGTCGCTCGCGCTGATCCTCGGCCGTCCGCTCGAGGCTGACGAGTTCCCGCATGCGATTCCCGATCTGTTGAACATCGCGCGCGAGCGTTCCGCGCTCGGCGAAGAGGTGCCGCTCTCCGATCCGCTGCGCGCCTGGCTGGCGCGCTCGCTGCAGCTCGATCCACGCCGCTCGTTCGCGTCAGCCCCCGAAGCGATGGCGGCGCTGGAAGAAGTGGTGTCGGACGATGCGATGTATGTCGCGGCGCCCGTAGCGCTCGAGACTTTCCTGTCGCGGTACAGCGCGTCGCTGCTCGAACCGCCCGTCGCACAAATGCCGGCCGCGTCATCTGTGGACAGCGCGTCTTCCTCCGCACCGCGCCCTGTCCAGGATCTGTCCTCGGAGCTCGACTCGCTGTACGACAGCGAACCGATCACGCTGTCGACCAGCGATCCTGTTTTTGACGAGCCGTCGATCGGACGTCGTGCGTATCAGCCGCCGGACGCCGCGCCGCGGCACGAAGCGCCGCCGCCGCGCCGATACGACGATCCGCGTCCGTCGGAATTCAACGAGCCCGTGTGGCCGCGCTATGACGACAGGCCGCACGAGTCCGCGTCCGCGCACCACGAAGAGCCGCCCGCGTCACGATACGAGCCGGTCCCGTCCGCGTCGCCCTACATGCCGACGACGCCGACCCACGCCGCGCCCGAACCGCCGAGGCCTTCATTCGCGGCTCCGGTTCCTGAGCCTCCGAAGCCTGCGCCCCGTGACCTGACCGAGCTCCTGGGACCCGAGCCGCTGCCGATTGCGCAGTCGGTCGGCGCGCCGGTGAAGCCCCTGTTCGACGCGGCCCTGCCGTTTACGGCCGCCGCGACCATGGCGCCGGTGCAGAAGCGTCCCATCGGCAAGATTGCCGCGCTGATCGCGGCCGTCCTGGTGCTCGCGGTCGCTGGCGTCGTCTCCATGAAGTTCTACGGCGGCAACCGGAGCGCATCGCCGTCCCTGGGGTCGCTGGCGGTGCAGTCGAATCCGTCGGGCGTTCCCGTCTTCGTCGACGGCATCGAGCATGGGAAGACGCCCGCGCGCATCTCGCTCACTCCCGGATCGCACATCCTCGAGCTGCGTGGTAGCGGCGTGCCGCGCGTGATTCCCATCACGATCACGGCGGGTGCCGAAGCATCGCAGTACCTCGAGTTCGCCGAGGCGCCGGTGACGGGGCAGCTCGCGGTGCAGTCCGAACCCGCGGGAGCAAAGGTCATCGTCGACGGAACCGAGCGCGGCGTCGCACCGGTGACGATTCCGGATCTCGCGCCGGGGGAGCATCGCGTCGAGCTGCAGGCTGACGGCGCGACCGCCAAGCACACGGTCACTGTCCAGGCGGGCGGAACGGCGTCCCTTGTCGTCCCCATCGGCGCGGCAGCCGCCAGCGGGCCAGTGTCGGGCTGGGTCGCAGTCAAGGCCCCCTTCAGCATGGAGATCCGCGAGCAGGGACGCCTGCTCGGATCCACCGAGGCAGACCGCGTCATGCTGGCGGCGGGGCGCCACGAGCTGGACCTGGTGAACGACACGCTCGGCTATCACTCGACGCGCGTCGTGCAGGTACCGGCCGGAAAGGTCATTTCCATCACGCTCGATCTCCCGCAGGGCGTCGTCAACCTCAACGCGTCACCCTGGGCTGAAGTCTGGATCGACGGACGGCGCGTCGGGGATACCCCGATCGGTAACCTCAGCGTTGCGATCGGTCCGCACGAGATTGTGTTCAAGCATCCGCAGTTTGGCGAGAAGCATCACTCGATTTCCGTGACGCTCACCGAGCCGGTGCGGTTGAGCGTGGACATGAAATAGAAGGCCGTCATGAAGACCCGCTTCCTCGTCACCGCGTCGATGGTCGTTTCACTCGCTGTGCCGGCATACGCGCAGCTGCGCGACGGCCGCGAAAACCCGCTGACCGCGGCTCGCGACCTTTATGCGTCGGCGCGGTACGACGAGGCGCTTGCCGTCCTCAACGGCCTGCCGACGGACAACACCGTGGCGGATCGCAAGTCGGTCGAGCAATACCGGTCGCTGTGCCTGCTCGCGCTTGGGCGCGGCACTGAAGCGGAAAGCGCGATTGCCGCCGTTGTGACCGCGGATCCGCTGTTCATGCCCGGAGAAGCTGAGGCGTCGCCGCGCGTGCGTTCGGCGTTCAGCGAGGTGCGCCAGCGGCTGCTGCCGCAGATTGCGGCGACCCGCTATGCGGCCGCGAAGACCGCCTTCGATCGCAAGGACTACAAGTCGGCGGAAACACAGTTCAAGGACCTCATTGCGCTGCTGGACGACCCGCAGATGAGCGGGAAACA
>Ga0075434_100005830_pt1 | contig 11253 bp, 5 predicted proteins | sample RhiMethybrSRZTD3_FD_75298 | JGI IMG/M metagenome (GOLD analysis project Ga0075434, IMG submission 75298) | Populus rhizosphere microbial communities from Tennessee, USA - Rhizosphere MetaG P. TD hybrid SRZTD3 | ecosystem: Host-associated > Plants > Roots > Rhizosphere > Soil | place: USA...
GGACGGTGGAAAGACCTGGACAAAATCCAGTAGCGGAATGGAGCAGACGGCGGCAACTCACATTCTGCTCGATCCGAGTAGCCCAATAGATGCGCGCGTTCTGTATGTTACCGGTTTTGGCCGTGGCGTTTACAAGAGCGTGGACGGAGGAAAAATCTGGAAACTGATGAACGCGGGAATCACGCAAAAAGAGCCGTTCGCCTGGCGAATTGTTCGCGACAAGAAGGGGACTCTTTATCTCCTGATTGCCAGACGGTCTGAAGACGGCAGCATCGGCACGGAGGGTGATGGCGCACTTTATCGGTCTACGGACGGCGCACAACATTGGGTCCCGATGCCGATGCCGCAAGGAAGCAACGCCCCTAATGGGCTGGCGATTGATCCTGATAACGCGAATCGTCTCTACCTGGCGATGTGGGCACGCGCCGCGGGCCAGCACGGCGATGGCGGTGGTGTATTTCTCTCGGAAGATGCGGGCAAGAGCTGGCGTCAGATTCTCGACCGCGATCGGCATGTTTACGATGTGACCATTGATCCGCGCGACTCCAAGACCTTGTACGCAGCGGGATTTGAATCTTCCGCGTGGCGCTCGTCCGACCGCGGCGAACACTGGACACGCATTCCCGGCTTCAACTTCAAGTGGGGCTATCGCGTAATTCCGGATCCGGAGGACCGGCGTAAAGTGTACATCACCACTTTCGGAGGCGGCGTATGGCATGGATCGCTTACTGACGATGACCGTCCGCTGGATATCGCCACTCGGGAACTGTCGCCGGGAAACTGACAGCAGTAATTCGCGGCAAGCCGCGCAAAGGATTTCATGGACTCTAGTTCTCTAGTGACACAAAGCGAATGGAAACAAGCGTTGGCGCGAAGCCACGAAAAAGCGGCCCAGCTTTTCGGCAAGACTGAAGCGGAGCAAAGACGGCTTGGCTATTTTCATACCCTCAGAGAAATCTGCCAACAGCCTTGGACCTGGTTGCGGACGTGCGAACGGATGATCGCTTCGCGCGAATCGCTCCTGGGGCATGTCAGCGGCGTCAAGAACCTGGTCTTTACCGGCTCTGGCAGTTCAGAATACGCGGGCGATTGCGTGCGGCTCCCTGTCCGAAACCAATTGGGGATTTCCGTGGAAGTTGTCAGCGGGGGAACCTTGGTAATGCAAGGCATCCGGGCGTTGCCCGTGGAAAGGCCGGGATTGCTTGTTTCGTTAGCAAGATCGGGAAACAGCCCGGAGAGTGCCGGAGCCGTGAAGATTCTGGTGGATTCTGATCCAGGTTTTCGGCATTTGGTGGTGACTTGCAACGAAGCTGGCAGCTTGGCGAGAACTTGGAAGGACCACAAAGGCGCGCTTGTGGTTGCCCTTCCTCCCGAGACCCACGACGAAAGTCTGGTAATGACGAGCAGTTTTACCAACTTGATGCTGGCGGCGCGGTTTCTGGGGATGCTCGAGCGGCCCGATGCATATCGACAATTGTGTGCACTGCAAAGCCGCGTCTGCCAAGGTCTGATTTCGGCGCAGTTTGATAATTTGGCGAAAATCGCTTCGCGCGACTTCCGGCGTCTAGTGTTCCTCGGCAGCGGCACCCGTCATGCTGCTTCACGTGAGGCAGCTCTCAAGATGCTGGAGATGACATCGGGACGCATCCCAACGATCGCAGAATCATACTTGGGCCTGCGGCATGGCCCGATGAGCTTTGTTCACGAAGATACTTTGATTGTCTGCCAGTTGTCGTGTGATTTGACGACCCGCGCCTACGAACTGGATCTGTTAGCGGAACTCAATCGCAAGAAGCTTGGGCTGTGCACGGTGGTAATCGGCGAGGACATCCCTGATTCGATCCCACGCGACGCCGACGAAGTCATCGAGTGCAGTGGGCTTGCGGAACTCGGCGATGATGAGGCAGCGACCGTATTTGTGGTTGTCACTCAGCTGTTAGCTTTTTTCCGGTGCCTCGAAGAAGGCCTTCGACCTGACTCCCCTTCGGAAGGCGGAGTCATCAACCGCGTCGTGGAAAGCTTTCCGTTGCATACACTGTCTTGAAGGTGGGCCGACCTTCGATCGATTTGCACGATCGGTCGGTCACGATCTTTTTTTGGGTGAACCCGATGCGGTGGAAACTATTCACACTCTGTTTGTTGGCGATCGCCCCCGTGACGGGCGCACAGGTGCGGGTCTGGGAAGGCGTCCTGGAGCTTCCGGTTTACGAAGAGGGAGCGCCCGACTCGAATCCTTCCTTTGATCAGTTCGCGACAGGTGGCCGGTTCAGTTATCCCTATACCCTACGCAAAGAAGTTACCGATCGGCGCGTGGTTCACAAACTGCGCGCGATCTACCTCGAAAACGAGTACCTCAAGTGTTCCGTGCTGCCGGACATCGGAGGGCACATCTACACTTGCGTTGACAAAATCGACGGTCAGCCAATGTTCTACGCCAACCCTTCCATTAAGAAGGCGCGAATTGGCTATCGCGGAGCGTGGGCTGCGTTCGGCGTGGAGTTCAATTTCCCCGTTTCTCACAATTGGATGTCCATGTCGCCGGTGGATTTTGCCTTCGCGTCGCGGGAGGACGGAAGCGCCTCGGTTACCGTCGGCAATATCGATCGAGTCTACGGAGTGGAATGGACCGTCGAACTGGTCCTTCGTCCTGGAGCGACCGTGCTGGAACAGCATGTGAAGCTGAGCAACCGCAGCGACGTGCGCCACCGTTTCTATTGGTGGAGCAATGCCGGCGTCGAGATTTGGGACGATTCACGGATCGACTACCCAATGCGATTCGCAGCGGCTCATGGCTTCGCAGAAGTACAGCGGTGGCCGGTTGACGCACATGGCAAAGACCTGAGCATTATCAAAAATCAGACCGACGGACCAGTTTCCGTCTTCGTTCACGCCAGCCGCGAACCGTTTATGGGCATCTGGCACCCGCATAGCAACGCTGGCACTGCACATTTTTCCGAGTATGCGGAGCTACCGGCAAAAAAGATCTGGTCATGGGGCGTGGATGCGGACGGACTGGATTGGAGGAAAGCGTTATCCGATAACAACAGCGCCTACGCAGAGATTCAAGGCGGACTATTTCGCAACCAAGAAACATACGCGTTCCTGGAACCGCGCCAACACATCAGCTTTACAGAATATTGGATGCCGGTTCGCGGTACGGGCGGTATCTCCCGCGCCAATCTCTCGGGCGTTGTCCACCTTAAACGCGAAGCCGATACCATCGCCGTGGCTTTGAATGTAAATCTGAAATTCTACGGAGCAACCGTCGAGCTGCTCGATGGGAGTTCCCTGCTCTACAGCGAGAACGGCGACTTTTCGCCGGAAAAGACGTGGACTAAACAAATTCCGGTCAAGGCCCCCAATCACAAATATTCGTTTCTGCTCAAAGATCACCTAGGTCGCGTGTTGCTACGCCAGACAGAAAATTCATACGATTGGGCGCCCGAGTCGCAAGTGAAGGTGGGACCACAAGAGAACTACCGGTTTCCAGAAGAAAGCCGGCGAAGCGAAGACGATTGGCTGCAGGTGGGGAAGACACAGGAGCTGGATGGTGACTTGTTGTCGGCTGGCAAGACTTATCAAAACGCTTTGCGAAAGTTTCCCAATAGTTTCGAGCTGATCAAATCCGCCGGGCGTCTTGACGCAGCGCTCCTACGTTTTGAGGAAGCAGCCGAGCGACTTGCTGCTGCCAAAGAGCGCGACACTACTGATGCGGAGGTCTCCTACTATCTGGGAATCGCCAAAGATGGACTCGGAGCGACAGAAGCTGCCGTCGGAGCCTATGAAGCGGCGTTGCTCGCGCCCTCGCAGCGGGCGTCGGCCGGGCTGCGTCTGGCGGAGTTAAGGGCACGGCAAGGCCGATGGGATGAAGCAAAACACCTCATCGCCGAGAGTCTGCAAGCTTCACCTGGCGATTTGCGCACCGCTGAGGAGCAAATTGCCATTCTCCGCGCGACGGGCGAACCCGACGGTGCCACCCAGCGCGCGAAGGAATTGTTGAAGCGTTATCCCCTGAGCGCGCTCCTGCAGGAAGAAGCAGGTCGACCGGACTTGAAGCATCTCGCGGCCGATCCGTACCGTGTCCTCCGGCTGGCGTCGCAGTACGCGAGCCTCGGGCTCTATCGCCAGGCAGTCGAAATCTTATCGCGCGATTACCCGGCGGTAGATGCCGACCGGAGCGAGCCGGGAATGACGCTCCCGCAGCGCAATCCCTTGATCGTCTATTTCAGAGGGTTCTGTCGCGAAAAAACAGGCGAGCCGGCGGCCAAAGATTACGAGGAAGCTTCACGATTGTCCACGCTGTACGTATTTCCAAGCACCGACGATGACCGGCTCGCGCTGCAGGCCGCATTGCGCGCGAATCCGGAAGACGCGACGGCGCACTATCTGCTTGGGAACTGGTATTTTGCGCGTGCGAAAACGCCGGAAGCGCTGCGCGAATGGAGAGCGGCACGCGAACGAAATCGCAAGATTCCTGCTTTGGACGCGAGCACTGGACTCGCTCTTCTGCATGAGACTCGTGATTTTGGCCAAGCGTTTGAGGCTTTCCATGCTGGAATCGAAGATGATTCAAGGAATATCGTGAACTATTCCGGCGCCGTGGACGCCATGACCTTGTTGAGCAGATCCGCGCAGGAGCGCGTAAAGGAATTAGAACGCTATCCGGACTTGGGCCAGATGCCGAATGTTTTGGTTTACGAGTTGGCGCTAAACCGCGCGGAAGCCGGCGACTATGACGGAGCGGTCGGTCTTTTTCGCGATCGCTTCTTCAGCAGAGAAGAAGGCGGCACCAACGTACGACAAGTCTGGATCGAGATCAGATTACAGCAGGCTGCCAGTTTAGCCAAAGCAAAGCACTGCGACAATGCGCTGAACATTGCCAATCATCTGGGAGAACCCGCTGCCGGCCTTTCTTTTACCGAGGACGGCTTGAAACCATTTGTCGAGGCGACGAGGACTCGCTACATGCTCGGGGAAATTTACGCCTCGTGCGGTGAAAACAGCAGGGCTGCTGCCAACTTCGCGGAAGCCTCCAATGCGACTAGCAACGGTGACCTACTCTGGGCCTGGGCGGGGGCGCGAAGGAACAAAAGTTTTCCGGAAAAAGATTGGCAAGAGCGCTTGTCGCAAGCAGCTTCACTAGCGAGGGACCGATCGCGACAAGGCAACCACGAAGGCTGGTGGCACTACACAGCAGGAATCCTGCTGATCGCCGCCGGTCAACAAGACGCGGGGAACGACCAACTGCGCGAGTGTATTCTTTCGCCGGTCGAGGGGCTTTCTCACCACTTCGCGCGGTTGGCCCTGGCTGGCTCTACACCTCGATGACCTCGATTCCCTTTTTTCGCAGGCCCTGGGTAAATTCCTGCGTCGCCCGCTTATCGGTGATGAGTCGTTGAATTTGATCGAAAGGCCCTATTTTAGAGACACTTCGCCGACCGAGTTTGCTGAAATCGGCGACGACCGTCACCTCTCTTGAGGAGCGGATCATCACGTTGTTCAGTTGTGCCTCCAGCACGTCCGGAGTGGAAGGGCCGTTTTCAAGGTCGAATCCGTCCACAGCCAGGAACAGACGGTCCGCGTGAAATTCGCTCATAGTGGCCTCAGCGTGAGGTCCGACAAACGAGCAGGAAACGGGCCGCATCAAACCGCCAATCATGATCAACGAAATGCCGGGGCAATCCATCAGTTCAACGGCGATGTTCAGAGCATTGGTAATGACGGTCAGTGATTGCACTTTCAGCTTTTTCAAGTGACGAGCGATTTCGGCAGTGGTGGTTCCCGAATCCAGAATAATTGTTTCGCCTGACTGGACCAGCTCGGCCGCCGCCCGTCCTATGCGTACTTTTTCTGCATGGTGCAGAGTTTCCTTTGTGCGCAGAGGATAGTCCTGCGTGGCTTCCAACCGTCTGACCGCGCCACCATGCGAGCGTACGATCGCTCCCATCGAGGCGAGCGCGTCCAAATCGCTGCGCACTGTCACCGCGGAAATCGAAAAGCGCTTAACCAGATCGGCGACAGTGACCTGGCCATGCTGGTCCACCAAGTCCAACAAATTCCTGCGCCGTTGTTCAGTTAAAAGGCGAGGTCTCGGAGACATTCACCATATCCCGTTCGCGACGAAGCCGATTATGGCCGTTACGGCCAAACCAGGTCAAATGCCGAAAGTATTTTAGCCCAAAATACTTTCGTATGCTTTCTATTTCTGGTTGTTATTCTCTGTTTCTTGTTGCGTTTGCTTTCTTATCGTGGTAAACCTCCAGCAAGCAAGCTTGGGGGAGGTTCTCAGTGCGAAACATAGTTGCTGTTTTATTGCTAATTTTTATTGTTTTTGCCAGCACCGGCCTGACGGCGCGCGCACAGGGAAATCTGGGTGCCATTACCGGGACCGCGCTCGATTCGAGCGGAGGCGTAGTTGCCGATCTGCCGCTCACGATCTCGAACGTTGATACGGGCGTGAAATGGACAGCTACTACCAGCAGCGCCGGCTACTACAGAGTGGCCGTGCCTCCGGGAACGTATCGTCTAGAAGCGCAAAAACAGGGCTTTAAAACGCACGTGACTGACAAGATTATCGTGCCGGTCGCGCAAGTAGTGACCGTCGATTTCACACTTCAAGTTGGCAGCCAGTCGCAAACTGTCGAGGTTGATTCGGCGGCGCCGTTGCTCACGCCCTCCACATCGGAGGTGAGTTCTGCCGTCACTGCTCAGGAATTTGAAACTCTTCCTCTGGAGGTAAGCGATGGAGGAAGGCAGCTGCAAACTTTCATCTTCACCAGTCTGCCCGGAACGGTTGGTGACACATTTGCTGGTTCGATTAACGGCGGGCAACTTTTTAGCCATGAAATTCTAATCGATGGTGTCACCATCGGCCGTTACGACCTCAGCGGCGGCAGCTTGGATGAATTCAGCCCGGGTACCGACGCGATTGGCGAGTTCAAAGTGCAGACATCGAACTATTCCGCAGAATACGGAGAAACCGGAGGCGGGATCGCCAATTTCAGCTACAAGTCGGGAACCAACGATTTCCACGGGACGCTTTTTGAATACAACAAGAATCCTATGTTTAACGCGAACGGCGCATTGGCAAACGCCGGTATCGCTCCCAAGGACAACGAGAAAGAGAACAACTTCGGTGGCAATCTCGGCGGCCCCATTAAGAGAGAACGGACGTTTTTCTTTTTTAATTTCGAGGGCGATCGCCTCCGCAGTTTTCTCTTCAACGGCACGATGACCTTGCCCACTCCGGCCATGAAGAACGGAGATTTTAGCGCCGTGCTCGGTGATCAGCTGCAGACCTGCGGAGCCACCGGAGACCAGCCGTGCACCGACGCTTTAGGCCGCAAGGTTTTCGAAAACGAGATCTACGATCCGACGACCACCCGCAAAGTTACCGCCGGCCAAGTAGACCCCATTACAGGCTTCACCGCCAACGCTAATGCCACCATCCGTGACCCGTTTTCCTCCGGCGGCCAATTGAACGTCATTCCCGCGGCGGAGTTCAGCACTGCCGGCTCCGCCTATTTGGCCCTTTTTCCCGATCCAGCCAACAACAAGACCACTCGGAACACGCCCGTTTACAGCGGTTGCTGTCCGATCCTGTCTCGCAATGCCTACACCGGGAAGATTGATCATGTGCTTACCACCAACCAGAAGCTCTCCGGCTCCTTCACCTGGAACGAACGCGACCGCTTCAACCGCAACGGCAGAAGCTTCCCGCCGTTCCCCGGGCAGCCCATCAATCCCGTCAAGCGCCAGTTCGTCGGCGGCCCACAGGTTCGCGTCGCGCACTTCTGGACCATCAATACGCGCATGGTCAACGAGTTCTCCGCCGGATACAACCGCTTCCAAAACAAGAACAACATCACCGAAAACGCCCAGTTCACGTCGCAACTGGGCATTCCCGGCATTCCGGACGACTGCTTTCCGCCCATCCATTTCAGTAACACCCGCTTCTCGCGTCTTCCGACTGCTCTGGGTGTCGGCTGCGAAAACGACGATCCATCAGAAAGCTACGTCTATCAGGACACCTTCACGTACTTGCATGGCAAACACAGTTTGAAATTCGGAGCGGAAATCCGTCGCTACCGCTACAACACGCTGGAACCCGGTCCGAAGTCCGGCGATTTCACCTTTACGGATCGCGAAACCTCCCTGCCCGGTTTCACTTCGGACACGGGCCATGCTTTCGCTAGCCTGGTGCTCGGTGCAGTGAATAAAGGCAGGCGCTCCATCTACACTACCGAACCAGGCTATCGGGCTGGTTTGTACGCCTTCTTTGCTCAGGACGACTTCAAGGTCACTCCCAAACTCACTCTCAATCTCGGTCTGCGCTGGGAGATTCCAATGCCGCAGCGCGAAGCCCAGAACCGCGAATCCGGTTTCGATCCCACGGTACCGAATCCCGGCGCGGATAACATTCCCGGAGCCTTAGTATTCCTGGGCAGTTGTTCAACCTGCATCCATCGGAATTCGTTCCAAGACTGGTATTTCAAGGAACTGGGACCCCGTTTCGGTCTTGCGTACCAGATCCGGAAGAATCTTGTATTCCGGGGAGGGTATGGAATCTCCTATGGCGCGCCGATCGAGAACAATTTCGGCAGCCAGAACCTGTTTGGCTTCAACAGCTCTGTCAATCTGATCAGGGGGAAGTCGCCTACTGGCTTCTCGCAAGATCCGGTCATCTATCTGTCCAATCTGGCCTCGGCTCCTTTGCCTCCGGCGGCCCAAGTCGGTGTCCCGGCATTCACGGGTACGCTTCCGAATCGCGATCCCGCATCCGCAAATGGACAAGCTCTCGACTTCATGCCCAGAAACGCGGCGGCACAACCCTATGTGCAAAACTGGAGCGCGGGATTTCAGTATCTATTCCCGCATGACGTTATGGTGCAAGCGGACTACGTCGGTTCGAAGGGCACCCGCCTCCTCAACGGCTATTCCGGCCAATGGTTCAACCAAGCTCCCGCGAAGTTCATGGGCCTAGGGGACCTGCTCCTGGACGATTTGGCAACCGATTTGGCCGATCCAACGACTGCGCCGATCCTCGCGAGCTTTGGCATTACTGGCCTTCCCTATCCCAGCTTTGCAACCAACAACTACGACAAGTCAGTAGCCGCGGCGGTACAACCTTTTCCGCAATACTCTGGCTTGGTCAACAATTACCCGGCCTTTGGCAATTCGATATACCACTCTTTGCAGCTAATGGCTCGCAAGACGGCGCCACACGGCCTGAGCTTCATCGCTGCCTACACTTTCTCCAAGATTCTGACCGACACGGACAGCGCCCTCTATGCCTCCGGCGGCCAAATTGTGCAGGACTTTTACAACCGCAAGGCAGAGAAAGCTATTGCCAGCTTCGATTTCCCTCACGTTGTGAAACTCACCTGGATCTACGAGCTGCCATTTGGACGTGGCAGGAAATGGCTGAACAAGGGTGGCGGGCTCGATCGTTTGGTGTCCGGCTGGCAGGTTACCGCCATTCAAAACTATTCCTCCGGCATCCCATTGGTGATTTTTGACGATGGAATCAGCGCGGGAATTCCATTCAACGGTATACGTGCGGACCTCGTTCCGGGTGTCCCGCAGACGGTCCCAACCCACGGATTAGACCTGGCTAACGGGACTCAGTATTTGAACCCCGATGCGTTCACGGATCCCCCATTGTCACCCATCAACTCGTTTGTGCTGCGCCCGGGAAATGCTCCCGGTTTCCTGCCGCATACGCGCGGGCCGCGACACAGTAACGAGGATTTCGGGATTATCAAGAATACGCACATCACCGAGCGGACTTCACTGCAGTTCCGCGCGGACATGTTCAACGCTTTTAACCGCGTCGGACTCGGCGATCCAGATACGGACCTCGCCGATGGACCAGGCAGCTTCGGTGTGATTTTCGACCCTGCGCACGGTGGGCGCATTATTCAACTCGCTTTGCGGTTTAACTTTTAGTCGATGTTGTACCGGTTCCACTCTGACTGAGCAGAGCGTCGCCAAGCTGCCTGCCGCGCTGTAAGCATGTCAGCGCAGACACCGGGAGACGTTCTGCGAACTCCTGTTGACGGTCAATAGGAATGTGCTAAGCTCCCCCTTCTCTCCTGTTGAACGTCTAAAGGAGTGTATGCCATTTTCCAAATCGGAAGTCCTCCAGGGAACACTCGATTTGCTGGTGCTGAAGACGCTCGATTCCATGGGCGCAATGCACGGTTTCGGGATCGCCCTGCGCATCCAGCAAGTCTCCGAAGATCTGCTGCAATTAAATCAGGGAACCCTCTATCCTGCCTTGCTGCGGCTAGAGCAGCGCGGTTGGATCGCATCCAAGTGGGGCGTTTCGGAGAATAATCGCAAGGCGAAGTACTACTCTTTGACGCGGGCCGGACATCGTCAACTCCTGCAAGAAGCGGAAAGCTGGGACCGCATGTCCGCCATGATCAATCGGGTGCTAAGGCCGAGCTAGCCTATGCGTGAACTTCTCCGCACGTTCGTTCAGCGTCTCGCCGCGCTCTTCCGCCGCCGGCGGCTCGAAAACGAACTGGATGAGGAGCTGCGTTCGCATCTGGAGATGGCCGTCGAACTCAACGTGGGAAAGGGCATGTCTGCTGCTGACGCGCATCGCGAAGCCGTTCGCAGCCTCGGTGGCATCGAGCGAACCAAGGAAATGTACCGCGAGCAGAGGGAACTACCGATGCTCGAGACGGCATGGCCAGACCTCCGCTTCGGGCTGCGGGTGCTCTGGCGCAGTCCGGGTTTCTCTCTTCTGATCATTCTCTGCCTGACCTTGGGTATAGGCGCGAATGTTGCCGTCTTTAGCTGGATCGAGGGAATTCTGTTCCGTCCCTACCCGGCGGTGGTTCATCAAGAGCAGCTCTTTGCACTTACCGGAACGGCCCTTGGAGAGGCCGATCTGACTTCCTGGCCGGATCTCCAGGATTTGCAGAGAAGTTGCTCACTGGTCGATTCCTTTATTGTGACCAAAATCATGGGCACTACCCTGAGCCTTGGTGACCGGGCCGAAGTCACGACGGGGAGCATCGTGTCCGCGAATTATTTCGATGCCATCGGGGTCCACCCGATTCTGGGGCGCGGATTCGAGACGGGCGAAGACTCCGGACGAAATGCGCACCCGGTGACGGTGATCAGCTACCAGCTATGGAAAGGGCGATTCAAGGGCGATCCGCAAATTATCGGGAAAACGCAGCGGCTCAATGGTGTGATGCACACAATCGTCGGCGTCACGCCAGAAGGGTTTTATGGGAC
>Ga0075434_100005832_pt1 | contig 11250 bp, 10 predicted proteins | sample RhiMethybrSRZTD3_FD_75298 | JGI IMG/M metagenome (GOLD analysis project Ga0075434, IMG submission 75298) | Populus rhizosphere microbial communities from Tennessee, USA - Rhizosphere MetaG P. TD hybrid SRZTD3 | ecosystem: Host-associated > Plants > Roots > Rhizosphere > Soil | place: USA...
TACTTTCGATAGAGATTCCGGATGAATCCGGATTCTTCGAGCTGTTGAAGTAAGCTGTTGTCGACCAATTTTTCGTAGGTCAGATTTTTTACTTGCTCTTTCGGATACTGGTCGAGGATGACCTGAACCGAATCGCGTCGCACGTAGGGAATTTCTTCCAAGACGTTTTCGTGCGGCTGATACGCGGGACGAACGAGTTCGAGCGGCACTCTCATTCGCTTTGAGATCGACGCCATGGCGAGATCCGGCTTTTCTTTAGCGAGCTTAATGGCCTCGAGATAACCTTTGAGCAGATTGATGACGGTTTCGCGGCGGCTCTGGAGAAAACTGCGCTGCAGCTCGATGGCTCCCTGAAGAAACGGAATTTTGAGCGAAGACAAATCGATCAGCTCCCTAAAGCCGGGACGCGGCGGTGACCCGAGGCTGGCATCGACGATTCCTTGGTCCAGCGATGCGAAGGACTCCGGTAAGCCGCCGTGGTGGAGGAATTTGACGTCCCGTTCGCCCAGGCCTGCCGACTTCAAGGCGATGCGCGCGATCGTATGGGTCGCAGAGCCTGCGCGTGTGACCCCTATGGTCTTACCTTTGAGATTGGCGAGCGTCTTTATCGGTGAATCGCGTCGCACCCAAAATGACATCACCGCGAAATTGCCTTTTGCCGCGACAAAAACGAGATCGCTTCCCGCGAGGACGGCGGCAATCGCCGAGGAGCCGCTGAAGGCGCCGAATTCAGCCGAGCCGCTGACAACCGCTTGGACGGGAACAGCGCCGCGCGCGTGCACGACCTTAGCGTCCAAGCCATACTTTTCGAATAGCTTTGCATCTTCGGCAAGCCACAGCGTGGCATTGGTCGCGGCAATCGCCTCGTAAATCAAAGTGACGGAAACTTTTTTCTCACTCTGCGCATGGAGTAACGCCGTGGGTAGCGACAAAACAAGCGCCATCACAACCAGGTAGTGCTCTCTCATCTCGTAATTCTCAATCTTCGAACGTCTCGCATGAGGCGCGCGAGTTGCAGTTCACAAGCACCGCGAAACGCGTTCGCCCAATCTGGCGCGGACGAATTCAGGTGTCAAGCAATTCAGTCAACATTACAGCAGCTGAAACGAGCGTGTTTTGATAATCAGAAAAACGGCAGATCCTGCGTCAAGAGCAAGCCGATTGACAGCGCCAGCCGTGACTCGCACACAGAAAATTTCGCCGGCATCGACGCGGATGAGCGCCTGATCGTCGACGATCTCCATAGCACAAACAGCCCCCGGCAAAATGTTGCCCGCGGATAGTCCTTCGGGCCTCTGTGTGCCAATGAGAATATCGTCGGCACGGATGCGAACCTGAAGCGTGTTGCGAATTGGAGTCGCGCGATACGGCACAAAAATCTCTGCTCCGGAGGATAGCCGTACTCGGGATCGGCCCGCCGCTTTGTCGGAATCGATAAACTCAACCGTAAAGACGTTTTCCAGTTCTTCGTCGGGAATCGCTCTAACCGCACTGCTCGACGTCAGTGTCTCGCCAGGCGGTCCTTGAGCGACCAAACGGCCGCTGCGAATCATCAGTACCCAATCCGCCAGCGTGAGCACCTCGGTTACATTGTGGGTGACATAGATCATTGGGATGGCGAACTCGTCGCGCACCCGCGCGAGGTAAGGCAAAATTTTCTCCTTGAGCCCGATGTCGAGGGCGGCCAACGGCTCGTCGAGGAGCAACAACTGTGGACGTGACAAGATCGCGCGGGCGAGCGCAACCCTTTGCGCTTCGCCCCCCGAAAGTTCCATCACCGAGCGATCGAGCAAATGGCTGATCTCGAGGATTTCGAGCACGTGTTCCATGCTCATCGTCTTGGCATCGGAGACGTGGGAGTTTCGTTCGGAGCCGAAGATAATATTGCGCCGGACCGAAAGATGCGGAAACAATGCGCCTTCCTGAGGCACGTACCCGAGGTTTCTGCGCTGTGGCGGAAGGTTGATTTTCCGAACCGATGAAAAGAGCGTCTTGCCGCCGACTTCGATTTCACCTACGGCGATGTCACGCAGGCCGGCGATGGCGTCGAGCAGCGTGGTCTTTCCGGCGCCCGACGGGCCGAAAACCGCCGTCACGCGGGCATCGAAGGTGACGTCGATATCGAGAACGAAACTTGCTAGCGGTATGCGGCAGCGGAGCAGCATGTCAGGCTTTTTTTTCTGTCCGAAGCAACCATTCCGACGTCCAGACGAATAGAAAGGCCAACACCACGGTAATGCCCAGCAAAACGTACGCTTCAGGATCTTTTCCGAGTTGGACGAAATTGTAGATCGCCAGCGACAAGGTCTGTGTCCGCCCGGGGATATTTCCTGCCAGCAGAATAGTTGCGCCGAATTCGCCAAGAGCACGGGAAAAGGCCAGCAGCGCGCCGGCAACAATGCCTTTGTAGGCGAGGGGGATCGTGACGACGAAGAAAATTTTTAACGGTGAAGCGCCGAGGGTGGCAGCGATCTGCTCGAGTCGCGGGTTAACTTCTCCGAAGGACGTGCGCACCGAACGGACGAGCAGGGGAAAAGACATCACCGCCATTGCGATGAGCACGCCTTTCCAGTTGAAGACGATTTCGAAACCTCTTTGATAAAGCCATTCGCCGAGGGGACTGCGCCGCCCGAAAATTTTTAGAAGGATTAAACCGGTCGATACCGGCGGCATGACCAGCGGCAATAAAACGATTGTCTCGACAACGCTTTTAAGCGGCCACTGCTTGCGCGCGAATAGCCAGGCCAACGCGATGCCGAACGGCAAAATCAGCACCGTACTGGCGAGCCCGACGGCGAGGGAAAAAAGGGTGATTTCCCAGGTCTCGAAGGATAAGATCACAGATGAGCAATTTCCTTGGCCTCAATTCAATACGACAAAGCCATATTTCTTGAAAGCGTCTTTCGCGCTGGGGCTCTGAAGATAATTGATGAAGTCGCGCGCCGTGTCTTTATGCTTGGATTCCTTCACGATCGCCGCCGGATATGTGATTTTCGGACCTTTGTCGATGGGCACCTCGTAGACGATTTTCACCTTCTTCGAAATGGCCGCGTCCGTCTTGTAAACGAAGCCGGCTTCCACGTTGCCCGCCTCAACCGAAGCTAGCGTGGCACGGACATCTTGCACGGGCACGATCTTGGGTTTGACTTGATCCCAAAGACCTTCGTCGGTGAGATACTTGCTAGTGTAGACTCCAACGGGAACGGACGATGGTTCGGCAAGCGCTATCTTTTTGACACCGGGCTTCAGCAAATCCTTGGGTGATGAGATGGCGAGCTTGGAATCCGCCGGCACAATAATCACCAACTGGTTCGAGAGCAAGTTCTTGCGCGTGCCCGGTTCAAGCAGATTTCTTTTTTCCAGATTATCCATCTGCGGTAGATCGGCAGAAAAGAAAATATCGGCGGGCGCGCCTTCTTCGATTTGTCGCGCTAACCCACTCGATGGGCCAAAATTAAACGTCAGGGTATGCTTGGATTTGGCCTGATAGCTGGTGCTGATTTCTTTCAGAACATCGATAAGGCTCGCCGCTGCGGAAACCAGAATTTCGTCGGCCCACGCAGTGCTCCGGGTAGAAGCTAAGATGAAAAATACGGCAACCAGGAAAAGCAATTTGCGCATGTCTCGAAACATTTTGTCGATCTCTAATGTGAAATTCGCGACAGACGGAACGTGCGCTCCGGTTTCAAAACTTCTCGTCAGTGGCAGCGTTCAAGATTTTTCCGGTCTCCCGGGTATCATAACCGCCTAGCGCTTCAAGCTCGTCTCTGAACGATTTGCTGACGATCGTATCAAGCAGGACTTGCAACCCGCTCAATGTCTCATAGTGAGCCTTGGGAATAACCAAATCGTAGCGCTCCCGTTGCAGCGGGATAAAATCCAAGCCGCAGATGGAAGCGGCGGCGCGTACTCCGATCCCGGTGTCTGCCAGATTCGCTTTCACGCGCGCCGCGACTTCGAGATGGGAAGACACTTCGTCGGCATAGCCTTTGACGCGGTCGGGTCGAATGCGCTGTGTTTTCAATTGCTTGTCGAGAAGCCGGCGCGCGCCTGAACCTTTTTCGCGATTGACGATTCGGATAGTTGTTTTTTCAATATCGGCGGCGGTCCGAATTTTTTTGGGATTTCCCTGCCGGACAATGAAACCTTCCTCCCAGTGCGCAAAGGTAACGATCATGCAGTCCATGTCACCGACATGTTGTTTCAAATCGCCCGGCTCCCAGTCCGCTGAATTTTCGTCGGCAAGATGAACGCCGGCAACGTGGATGTCACCGCGCTTGAGCGCGGCGAGAGCGATGCTGCTCCCCATCAGGCAGGGCACTAAATTTTCTCGATCATGTTGTCGCACGTACTCGCCAGCTAAAAACATCGCCGGGTCGCAGCCACCGACGACAATTTTGCGCCGTACGGCTTCACGGTCTTTGAGCAGCTTAATCTTGACACGACGATTACCCGGCTTCGACTCGATGATAAGACCGTCCGCTGTAGCGCTGAGGCTTGCTAATTCGCCAAGGCCATCCAGCGGCCGAACAAGCAGTCGCTGGCCGATCTGAATGACCTGAGCACGCTGGGGCCAGTCTATTTTGGCAAGTGAACCAAGAAGTTCGCCTTCGACAATTTCGCCGCTTTGTTTGAGGCTGAACAAGTCCTCGACCCGGCAGCGCAAGGCGCGCGCCAGTTGCAACGCGACCGACGTGGCGGGAGAGTATTGATCGGATTCCAGAGCGCTGATCGCTTGTCGGGTGATTCCAGCGAGATCCGCCAACTGCTTTTGCGATAGCGCTGCTGCCTGACGTTTCTCGCGCAGGCGGTTTTCCATTTGTCCGGAGGATTGTGTGTCCGTCGCGTATGCCATAATAGTCGACATTATGTCTGCTATCATGTACCAAGCGGGCTAGTCAAGAGAGTGAAATTGACCCTCGCGGAGTGTCTCGATCTCAGCGTGGTGCATCTCGCTGAAGATCTGCGAGCAAGATTTTGTAAAGGAACAGTTTCACGCGGGCGGACAACGGGGCGACACCGGCCTCAAAGGCTCGATCAACGTCGAGAGCATCTAACGCATCGGACGCTATTTAACACCACGCTTTTGTGAGATTGGTGTTGGCAAGACCACCTATTGAAAACTATCTTGAGATTGATTGCGCCCCTCGGCCGGTTCATCTCGGCGGACGGTGCTGTGATTGCGCATTGCTCGCGGCGGCACTTTGCCCGCCTGTTCGGCTATGTGCCGCAGGGCCCAGTGAGGCTTCTTTCCATTCACCGTTCAGGAAGTCGTTTGGATGGGCGGGACGGCGCGCATCGGTCTGTTTGGGAGTCCATCCTCGATGGACTCAAATTGCGGAACAACTACCTGGACTTCTCGGCATCGAGCACCTGGCCTTACACGGAAGCAAGCGGCACTGAGGGATTCAGGACCGGGCTGGGGCACTGTCGGACCGAGCTCAAAGCGCTGTGTGAACATTATTCCGCTCTGCCGGAGTGAGTTTTCCCCCATTTGGCGCGCATCGACTTGAGGGTTTCACCTTCCCCGACGGGTACACGGGTCTGGCGGAGAATCTCCCAAACTTTCTCGTGCTCGCTGCGCGCCGCCAGTTCGGCTTCGTGATTCAGATTCTCCGGCCACAAACCCATCAGATAGCCATGCCAGGGCTCCTGCGGCTCGAGTTTCGGGAGGCCGAGCTCTTCCCAGATTTCTTTAGCCCGAACCATGAATTCTTCCTTCGGCAATGACAGTGGCGGAAAGTCCGCCTTGCGCGTGGCGTCGATCAGAAGAGATGATTCGGAGTTATCGTAGCGGCTCGACGGATGGGTGGCGACCATGCCGATCGGCGTGGCGCCGAAGGGACGATCGCGAACGATCTTTACATCTCTATGCGGCTGCGAGCGGTGGGTTATCGCCCAGGTGACCGCGACGGGATCTCTGACGTTGATGTCTTCGTCCACCGCGACGATCATTTTTCCGACGCGATCGCCATAGTCGAGCACCGCCTGCATCACGCCCCAGGGATCGTCGTCGTTGCGCTTCTTCAGGCTGACGGCGACGTAGGGACGCATGTTGACCAGGGGCTCGATCATGTGCACCTCCTTGACGCACTCGAAACCCTTGCTGACTATAAACCGTTTGACCAGCGTCGCCATTCCCATAGCTTTGATTTTTGAGCTTTCGCTCGGTGTCACTTGACTGATGATCGATACCCAGATCGGGTTTTTCCGGTGCGTGACGCATTTTAGCTCGAAGACTGTGCTCAACGTGCGCGGATCGACATACCCCATAGATTCGCCGTACGGGCCTTCTTCCTCCATGTAATTGGTCGGAATAATTCCCTCGAGCACGATTTCAGCACTGGCAGGAACTTCGAGATCGACGGTCTGGCATTTCACGAGCCTCACAGGCGCGCCCATCAGGCCGCCGGCGAGCGCGAGTTCGTCCACTTCCGGCGGAACTTTTTGTGTCGCGCAATAGGATACAGCCGGAATAGTCCCGACGACAATGGCCACTTCGAGGGGTTTACCCATACGGCGGCATTTTTCCCAGTGCATCGAAAGATCCTGCGGCGTGCCGGACATGAGCCCAGTGGTGGTCGGACCTTTGATCAAGCCGCGGTAATTGCCGACATTGCGCCTGCCGGTTTCTGGATCTTTCGTAATCCAATGACCCGCAGTGATGTACGGGCCGTTATCAAAACCCGGCGTAGACATCGGCACGGCGAATTCCATCAACCCGCCGGCCGCGAGCAATTGGTCGCCCTTGTGAATTTCCTCCTGACACGAACCACTGTCGACCATGACGGGATCGATCAGATGATCCATCGCGTAGATCCAGCGATCGGCCACTTCGTCGGGCCGGCATTTGAGACCCAAGCAGTAGATCGCCTCGGACCCGGAAAGCCCGCCGACGAGAACTTGGCAGTTGTATTTGCGCTTTTTACCGTCGGTCACATTGTCGAAAAGGAACCCGCGGCGCTCCTCTTCCGGGATGCCGCCGCGAAACTGCCAGCGGACCAGCGGCTGAAGCTCGCTGTCTTTGTTGATCTCTTTGTGGATGCGGTAAAGTTTGTTGTTGGCGTCCAGAGCGGCAATAAATTCGCGCAGATCTTCATAGGGTTTGGCAAAATTCATATGAATTTTGTTATGCTTTTTCGCCTCCTTTCGCAAGCTTACGCGGGAATTTGAATCGTAAACGTGTTACGATTCCGAGCAGCACGAACTCAAACCTATGGCCGTAAAAATTTTCAACACACTCAGCAACGAAAAAGAAGAATTTCTTCCACTCCTCCCTGGACAGGTGCGGATGTATGTCTGCGGCGTGACCGTGTACGACTCGGCGCATCTCGGACACTGCCGGTTTCTGATCACTTTCGATGTAATCTACCGGTACCTTCTCTCACTGGGTTTTGAGGTGGAGTATGTCCGGAACTTTACCGATGTCGACGACAAGATCATCAAACGCGCGCAGGATGAGCAGGTGAGCTGCGATGCGATTACGAGCCGCTACATCGAGGAATTCAACCGAGATTCATCTGCGCTGGGACTCCTCGCTCCCAAGATCGAACCGCGCGCGACGGAACACATTGCCGAGATCATCAAGATTATCCAGCAGCTCGAGCGCAGCGGTCACGCGTATGAAATCGATGGCGATGTTTACTATTCCGTTGCGACCTTCGCTGAGTACGGGAAGCTTTCGCGAAAAAACATCGACGAGCTGGAGGCGGGTGCCCGCGTCGAAGTGGATCCACGCAAACATTCACCGCTCGATTTCGCCTTGTGGAAATCAAGCAAACCCGGAGAGCCGAGTTGGGAAAGCCCCTGGGGAAACGGGCGGCCGGGCTGGCATATCGAGTGCTCTGCTATGAGCACCAAGTACCTAGGGCAGCCGTTCGACATTCATGGCGGCGGCCGAGACCTAATATTTCCGCATCACGAAAATGAGATTGCTCAGTCAGAAGCCGCGGCGGGCCGGCCCTTGGCGCGCTACTGGCTACACAATGGCTTTTTGAACATCAATCAGGAGAAGATGTCCAAATCATTAGGCAATTTTTTCACGATCCGCGAGATTCTCGCCGACTTCGATGCGGTGGCCTTGCGTCACTATTTTCTCTCCAGCCAGTATCGAAGCCCAATGGACTTTTCCGTCGACGGATTGAACGAAGCCGCTCGCGGCTCGGATAGGATTTATGAAACCATCGATCGGATCGATCGATTACAACTGAGCAACTTTGAAGCCGAGCGAGATCGAGGGCTGATCGAGAGCTTTCGCCGGGAAATGGACGATGACTTCAACACACCGCGTGCGTTGGCGTTGATTTTCGACGAGGTCCGCGCGCTTAATCGCCTGTTGGACGAAAAAAAGACCAAAGGCATCGAACAAAGATGCGCCGCATTGCGCGTGATGTGTGATACACTAGGTCTGCTGCAGCCGGGCTACTTCGAACGCAAGAAAGTCCGGTTTTTAGCAAAATCGCCAATTAAGCAGGACGAAATAGACGGTTTGATCCGGCGACGCGATCAGGCGAGGCAGAACAAGAATTGGCCAGAAGCCGATCGTTTACGCGACGAGTTGTCGCAGCGGGGCATTCTCCTGGAAGATGCGCCAGAAGGCACTGTGTGGAAGGTGAAGTGATGTCGGCAGGCTCATATGGACGCTTTTGGTTGGTAGTTTGTGCCGCAGCGCTCGCGCCGTTCTCTCTGGCAACTGCTCAGGTGGCGCCATCGAACGCGCCGGCCGAGATGAGCCTACGAAAATCCGTTCAGAGCCGCGACTTTCAGGGACGGCAATATGAAGGCGAAGAACGCCAGATCGGCCGCGGCGATTCACTATGGCGTATTTTGGTCGAAGAAAAAGGTGTCCCAGGTCAGAAATTTCATAGCTACGTGGTCTTGATTCGCGGGTTGAATCCACACGTGAGCAATCTCGACGTTCTGCGCATCGGCGATAAAATTTTCGTGCCACTGCAACTGGAGGAAGCCGCTGACGGGCGCGCCGCTAATCAGCCAATCAAACAAGGGGAAGCCAGTCGATCCGGGACGATAGTCGACTACCGCGTAAAGCCGGGGGAGCACCTGTATCAAATCTTGCGTGAGCAGTTGAAACTCACGGATGAGCGGAAAGTTGCGCAATACTACGCTCTGGTTCGAGATTTGAACCCGGAACGGAAAAATTGGGACACACTGGTTGGCGGCGAAGTCATTCGGCTGCCGGCGGAAGGACCGACGCAGATCCAGATAGCGGAAATCAGGAAAACAGCTCCAAGACTCGCGCCCGAGAGTTTTCACGTGCAGTCCAGCGGAAAGCCAGAGGAGAAGAGGAGTTCATCAGTGGCCGATGTCCACCGAGCTCTGGTTTCTCCCGTCAAAGAAAACTTACCTCTGTTTTCACGAGTCGCCGAAGCCATGGGTATAGAGATGGGCCAGAGCGGAGAAGAAGTTGTGAATCTCGCTGAAGGAAGCGTGCGATTCGCAAGAAGCTCTTATCCCGTGGCCTATAATTCGGGATCTAATCAGAAAGTGGTTATCGATCCCGAAAGCAAAATTTCCCCATCCCTCGCTGTCAAACTGAGTGACCCAACAGTAGGTACCCCGGTCGTATCGTTTGGCAATGGCACGACGATGCGCGATGCGCTTGCACAGCTACTCGCGAGCCTGGGCTACCAAGCCTTACCGCCTGATCAGTCGATCGTCATTCAGGAGGAGGGCGTCAGCGTCGAGGCAAAAGGCGATTGGGTTGTTCTTGCTCCTGAGGTGAACAGTAAGACTCAGGAAATGTACGTGATCAACGTCACCGAGAAGTCGAATCAAACGCCCGATTATCTCAAATCCGACCTGGCAAAAAAAGGTTTGCACCTGCGTGAGGTTGCGCTCAGAGCCGAGAGCGTGATCGATGGGAAAACTGCTGAAGATGATCAGAGCGTAATTGCAGGTGGTCAGACAAAAAGGTGGCCGCGCGAGAAGCAGGAACTCGTCGATGCGTTGCTACTGCTATACGGTGTCACTTTCGGTGTCGCGGAAAAATTACCGCTAGATCTCGCCGACGGCGTGCAGGTGGATGTGGGTGTCGATCGCCTATTTGAATTCCGCGGCCAGCGCACCGCTTTATTTTTTAGCGGCCGCGCCGGGGAATTTGGAACATTGCTCGCGGAAAAGCAAGGCATCACGCCTGTGATGCTCGACCTGGCCTCGATGGCAACACGAGAGATTATAACGGGCATGTTGAATCTTCTTGGTGATCCGACAGCTTATCGAGAACACCGCTTTGTCCCTGCGGGAGATGCAGCGCGAGATCAAGTAGCCATTCGTGCTTGGGGCTTTCAGCCGACGAAGAAGAGCATATTTATCACCGACCGGCAGATTCCGGCGACGTTGCAACGCTTCTTTTTTGAAAAAGGTCTCGATATCGTCTATTTTCAATAAGGAAGGCGCCTGTAGCTCAACTGGACAGAGCATCAGACTTCGGATCTGAGGGTTGGGGGTTCGAATCCCTCCAGGCGCGCCAGAAAATCAACGCCTTAGAATTACAATTCCAAGTCAATTGTCCGCCGATTGTTCGAATTGTCTCTACCGTCCAATGCCCGCTCACTATTCGGTTAACCATGAACGGGAATGGAAGACGAAGAATCGTGGAGAGTATAGGGTGGGATGACAGGACCGCTCCCATGCTTTTTTTTCAAACCCCTCTTGACCGAAATTTTTTCCCCGGCATAAGTCTAGCTTTTATGAAGCTGCGCAACATTCCTTTGGAACTGGATATTTTTTGTGAGGGTCAAGAAGCCGAGGATATTCTCAAAATCAACAAATCATCGGAATCAACCGGCCACGCTTTAGAATCAGACGATGAATTGTCTTCGTCGCATGAATCACCTGATGATGAATTCCCGTAGATCGAACCCGCCATCGACAGGGCTTGCATTTTTTGCAGCCGCTTTGTCCTGGCGTATTGGAGTTCGATAGCGGCGCTCACGCCGGCCGGATAGCCGATATCCTAAATGGCCTCCGGCTATCGGTTGCGGGCGTTCCCTCATTGCCTCAATCCTGCTCGATATTTTTTCAGTGATCGAAAATCGTCCGAAGATCACCCGGATGTATCAGCTGCATAAAAATGCAAGAGTCGGAGACGAACCTAAGACACAAAGCCCGTTGCGGGTCTTTACAAATCTCTACCTGCTTTTTAGTATTGCCAATTTAACCTGATTCATCGGTTCTGGGAGCTTCAAGGCAGAATTGCCGCGCCGCCTGGTTGGATTGGGCTCCCGCCGG
>Ga0075434_100005834_pt1 | contig 11247 bp, 9 predicted proteins | sample RhiMethybrSRZTD3_FD_75298 | JGI IMG/M metagenome (GOLD analysis project Ga0075434, IMG submission 75298) | Populus rhizosphere microbial communities from Tennessee, USA - Rhizosphere MetaG P. TD hybrid SRZTD3 | ecosystem: Host-associated > Plants > Roots > Rhizosphere > Soil | place: USA...
AACATCAAGGAGCCGCCCGGCATCTTCGTCAAGGTCGGCATCGAGACGATGCGCGGCGCGCTGAAGTTCATCGACGAGGAGCTGCCGCGCGCCTTCGCGGACGTCGACGACCTCCACCTGCTCGGCGATCTCGCCGACGCGCAGATGGAGGCGTCGCACGCGGTCGGCGCCTACGTGCAGTATCTCGAGACCGAGGTCGCGCCGAAGGCGCGCGCGTCGTTCAGGCTGGGGCGCGACAAGTTCGAGCAGAAGCTCCGCCTCGAGGACGGCGTGCCGATCCCCGTCGATCGCCTGCTCGCGATCGCCGAGCGCGAGCTGCACGCGACGCAGGACGCGTTTCGCTCGCTCGCCGGGAAGATGAACGGCGGCGATCCGCTCGAGACGTGGGCGAAGACGAAAGCCAAGCATCCGCAGCCCGGCGAGCTCGTCACCGTCGGCCGCGAGCAGCTCGACGAGCTCGCCACGTTCCTCGAGCGGCAGTCGCTCATCACGCTGCCGCCCGGCGAGCCGATCGCCGTCGCGCCGACGCCCGACTTCTACCGCTGGTCGTTCGCGAGCATGTGGACGCCCGGTCCGTTCGAGGTCAAGCCGACGCGCGCCTATTACTATCTGACCGACGTCGATCCGTCGTGGCCGCCCGATCGCCAGGACGAGCATCTGCGCGACTACAACTACCCGACGCTCTGGTCGATCTCGATCCACGAGGTGTACCCGGGCCACTTCCTCCACTACCAGCACCTGCGGCGCGTGGAGTCGAAGACGCGCAAGTCGATCCTGTTCGCGCCGGCGTCGTTCGTCGAAGGGTGGGCGCACTACTGCGAGCAGATGATGATCGAGGCGGGCTTCGGCCGCCGCGATTACGGCATCGCGCTCGGCCAGCTCGCCGAATCCCTCATCCGCCTCGTCCGCTTCATCGTCTGCATCAAGCTGCACGCCGAGGACATGTCGGTGGAGCAGGGCGTCCGCTACTTCCGCGAGGAAGCGTTCATGGAGGAGAGCAGCGCGCGGCGCGAAGCCGAGCGCGGCACGTTCGATCCGACGTACCTCGTCTACACGGTCGGCAAGCTGATGCTGCTCAAGCTGCGGCAGGACGTGAAGCAGCAGCAGGGCAAGGCCTTCTCGCTGCGCACCTTCCACGACACGCTGCTCGCGCAGGGGACGGCGCCCTTCTGGCTGCACCGCCAGCTGATGCTCGGCGACGAGAGCGGGGACCTCCTGGACTGATCGATGCCGTTATACGAATACGAATGCGAACGCTGCAGCCACCGGTTCGAGGTGATCCAGAAATTCTCCGATCCGCTCGTCGAGGTCTGCCCGGTCTGCGGCGGGCCGGTGCGCAAGCTGGCGTCGTCGCCGGCGATCCAGTTCAAGGGCAGCGGCTGGTATATCACCGACTACGCGAAGAAGGGCGCCGGCGGCGCGGCCGACGGCGCGAAAGGCGAGAAGGCCGACAAGGGCGACAAAGGCGAGAAAGCCAGCAAGAGTGACAAAGGCGATTCGGCGCAGAAGCCGGCGCCGGAGACGAAGACCGAGAGTACCGCCGCAGGCAAGAGCGCGAAGGAAACGGGCAAGGGCGGGAAGGAATCGAAGAGCGCGGGCGACAAGCCCGCGTAGCGCCTAGCGCTTCGCGACCGCGGTGCGATCGAGCGACGCCAGATAGTCCGAGAACTTGCCCGCGAGATCCGGCCTGCGCAGCGCGAAGTACACCACCGCCTTCAGGAATCCGAGCTTGTTGCCCGTGTCGTGGCGGACGCCTTTGACCTCGCAGGCGTAGATCGGCCGCGCCTTCAACAGCTCGCGCAGCCCGTTGGTCAGCTGAATCTCTCCCGTCCGATCGCTTTTCGTTTTCGCGAGGCAGGGGAAGATGTCGGGCGTCAGCACGTAGCGGCCGATGATCGCGAGGTCCGACGGCGCTTCGTCCTTCGGCGGCTTCTCGACGAGATCGCGCACCTGGTAGATGCCGTCGCCGAGCCGGGCGTTCGGATCGAAGGCGACGACGCCGTAGCTGGAGATGTCGTCGCGCGGCACGCGCTCGACGGCGAGCACCGGTCCCTTCACGCGCTCGAAGGCGTCGATCAGCTGTCTGGTCGCCGGCGGATCCGCATCGATCACGTCGTCGGCGAGGATGACGGCGAACGGCTCGTCGCCGACGAGCTCGCGCGCGACGAGCACCGCGTGGCCGAGGCCGAGCGCCTCGCCCTGGCGCACGTAGGCCAGGTTCATCATGCTCGAGATCTTGCGGACCTCGGCGAGCTGCTCGCGTTTTCCGCGAGCCTCGAGGAACGTCTCGAGCTCCACCGAGACGTCGAAGTGATCTTCGATCGCGTTCTTCCCGCGGCCGGTGACGAGGATGATGTTGTTGGCGCCCGACGCGACCGCTTCCTCGACGCCGTACTGGATAATCGGCTTGTCGACGAGCGGCAGCATTTCCTTCGGCTGCGCCTTGGTCGCGGGAAGGAAGCGCGTGCCGAGGCCCGCGACGGGGAACACCGCTTTGCGCACCGAAGTCACGTCAGAATCGTAACGTACAATACGAGGCCGAGGAAGCATGCTCGACGCGTCCTACATTCGCAATCATCTCGAGGAGGTGCGCGCCGGCCTTCGCAATCGCGGCATCGATCCGGACAAGGCGCTCGAAGAGGTCGCGACGCTCGAGACCGCGCGGCGGCGCCTCATCCCCGAGATCGAGGGCCTGAAGCGCCAGCAGAACGCGGCCGGCGACGAGATCGCGCGCGCCAAGCGCGGGGGCAAGGACACCACGGCGATGCAGGAGGCGACCAAATCGCGCGTGGCGCAGATAAAGCAGATGCAAGTGCAGCTCGACTCGGTCGAGTACCAGCTGCAGTCGGCGATGATGAATCTGCCGAACCTGCCGCACGCGAGCGTGCCGATCGGCAAGGGCGCGGCCGAGAACGTGGAAGTGCGGCGCCACGGCACGCCGCGTGAGTTCCCCTTCAGGCCGCAGGCGCACTCGGATCTCGGCCCGGCGCTCGGCATCATCGACTTCGAGCGCGGCGTGCGCCTCGCCGGCGCGCGCTTCACCGTGCTCTCCGGCGCCGGCGCGCGCCTCTCGCGCGCGCTGATCAACTTCATGCTCGATCTCCACACGCGCGAGCACGGTTACCGCGAGGTCGAGCCGCCGTTTCTCGCCAACACCGAGACGCTCCGCGCCACGGGGAACCTGCCGAAGTTCGAGCAGGATCTCTTCAAGATCAGCGGCGACTGGGATCTCTACCTGATTCCGACGGCCGAAGTGCCGCTGACCAGCCTCCACCGCAGCGAGATCCTCGACGGCCGCGAGCTGCCGATTCGGTACACCGCGTACACGCCGTGCTTTCGCAGCGAGGCGGGATCGTACGGACAGGACGTCCGCGGGCTGATCCGGCAGCACCAGTTCGACAAAGTCGAGCTCGTGAAGCTCGCGAAGCCCGACGAGTCGTACGACGAGCTCGAATCGCTGACGCTGCACGCCGAGGAAGTGCTGAAGCGGCTCGAGCTGCCCTACCGCACGATGCTGCTCTGCACCGGCGATCTCGGATTCGCGTCCGCGAAGACGTACGACATCGAAGTCTGGCTGCCGAGCCAGGACACTTATCGCGAGATCTCGTCCTGCAGCAACTGCGAGGCGTTCCAGGCGCGGCGCGCGGGCATCAAGTTCCGCACGGGCACGGGGCGCGCGGAGTTCGTCCACACGCTGAACGGATCGGGCCTCGCCGTGGGCCGGACGTTGATCGCGATTCTGGAGAACTTCCAGGAGCAGGACGGCAGCGTCACGATTCCGTCCGCGCTGCGGCCGTACATGGACGGCTGCGCGCGGATCGGCAAGTGACGCTCCCGCTCAAGCGAAGCTCTGGTCGTCGGCTGACGGGCCGTAGATCGCCGGCACCGGCGCGCCGTTGAGGCGCAGATACACGGTCAGCTGCCCGCGGTGGTGCGCGAGGTGCATGAACGTATCGCGCAGGACGACGTGCCGCGGCTCCTCGCTGACGACGCGTCCGGAGACGAGAAGCCGCCATGGCTTCGCGAGGCGATCCTCGGTCAGCGATTGGAGCGACTTGCGCGACTGCGCGACGCCTTCGTCCATCGCCTTCACGAGATCGGACGCCGTGCGGAGCGGACGCTGATCGATGTTCGACCCGCCGGGCGGATTCAGATCCAGCTCGTCTCGATCGACGACGAGGGCGACCCACGAGGGCATGCGCGCCACCAGCATCGCGAGACGGCCGAGCGGCATCGACTTCGGATGCGGCGTCCAGTCATCCTTGCCTTCCGGCACGCGCTCGAGCGCTCTCCGCGTGCGCTTGGCTTCCGCATCGAGCTGAGCGAGAAACACCTCCGACTGCGTCACGACGTCACCTCCAGCGCACCAGTCTAATCGAGCGGAGTGTGCGCGCTACTCGTCCGGTTCCCACAGCGTGTCGAAACGGCCGCGCCCGCGGCCACGCCGGAACAGCACCTCGTCGTCGAATCCGCGCGGGACGCCGTCGCGATAGCGGCGCAGCGCGGCGAAACGCGTGGCCCTGTGCGGACGTGCGACGTCGAACTGCTGCGCGCGCCCGCGAGCCGCATCTCGGCCCGCTGGCGTGAGGCTCAGCGTTCGATACTGATCCTTCGACACGACGATGAGCTGCGCGCTGATCGCCGCCTCGATCCACGAGCGAACGGCGTCGGCCGTCTCATGGCGGAGCGCGCCCGTCGTCGAGAGCCGGGTGAGAGCAGGAGGAAGATCGGCGGTGTCGCCGGTGAGCATCGCCGCGATCCGATGACGGCCGTAGCGTTCGCCGGCGCGCTCGATTCCCAGAAGGATCGTCCGCACCAGCTCGCGCTCGTGCACGTCGATCGCGCCGGGCCTGCAGATGCCGCACGATTCGCAGCGGGCGCGCGCCGCCGGATCGCCGAAGTAGCGAAGGATCGTCCCGCGCAGGCACGCGGCGCTCTCGGCGTAGCCGATCATGCGCCGCAGCCTGGCGTGCTCGAGCTCCTTGCGCCGCGCGGCCTCCTCGGGATCGAGCGCGGCGAGCTTGCGGCCCGGCTTCTCTTTCCGCGGGCTGTCGATCAGATACTCGCGCGTCGCCACGTCGGCGTGGTCCCACAAGAGCGTCGCCGTCGCCGCGCGCCCGTCGCGTCCGGCGCGGCCGATCTCCTGGTAGTACGCCTCGACCGATCCCGGAATCGCGAAGTGCACGACCGCGTCGACGTCGGGGCGATCGATGCCCATGCCGAACGCGTTCGTCGCGCAGACGACCGGCAGCGTTCCGCGCGCGAACGCGTCCTGCACCCGCGTGCGCTCCGCATCCTCGAGGCCCGCGTGGTATGCCGAGGCCTGTACGCCCGACGATTTGAGAAACGCCGCTGCGGCCTCGGCCGTCTTCCGCGTCGCCGCATAGACCAGCGCGCGCCGGCCGCGGACGAGCCCCGGCAGCAGCTCGTTCTTCTCCTCCTCGTCGTCGACGGGTTCGACGCGCAGGAAGATGTTCGGGCGATCGAATCCCGCGACGAGCACCTGCGGATCCTGCAGGCCGAGCAGCGCGACGATGTCGTCGCGTACTTCCGGCGTCGCCGTGGCCGTGAACGCGGCGATCGGAGGACGCCTGGCGCGCTTGCCGCCCGCGCCGCACACCGCCGCGGCCGCGCGCAGGCGGCGGTAATCCGGACGGAAATCGTGGCCCCACTCGGACACGCAGTGCGCTTCGTCGACGACGAACCGCGCGACGTCCAGCTCGCCGAGCAGCCGCAGGAACGGATCCGAGGCGAAGCGCTCGGGCGCGACGTAGAGCAGCCGCAGCGATCCCGCGCGCGCGGCGGCGAGCACTTCGCGGCGGGCGTCCACTGACAGCATCGAGTGCAGCGCGCGTGACGGGATGCCGCGCCGGTTCAGCTCGTCGATCTGATCCTTCATCAGCGAGATGAGCGGCGAGACGACGAGCGTCGTGCCGCGCAGCATCACGGCGGGCAGTTGGAAGCCGAGCGACTTGCCGGATCCGGTCGGCATCACGGCGAGCACGTCGCGTCCGCTCAGGACGGCGGCGACGATCTCCTGCTGTCCCTGACGGAAGTCACGATGGCCGAAATGCCTTCGCAGCCGCGCTCGCACGTCGTCGGTCGGATCACCCGTGCCGCTCATCGCCGACGACGATCGCATCGTCGCGAGGGAAGATCAATATGGCAAATTCTTCAACGCGCGCAGCTGTGCACGTACGCAGTCGAGCGCATTTGCCGGGCGTCACGTCGTACAAGTTGTCTACCTGTTTTCGCGCCTCTTCGTTTCTTCGTGACAACGTCAACCCTCGATTGAGCCCACGAACTCCGGCGATTCCCCTGAGGCGGCGCGTGAGGTAGACTCTCGCGAATCGGCCATGACGAAGCCGCTTCGGGGCATCGGCGCCGCTTCCGTGCTCGCGGTCCTCGCGCTGGCGACGGCTGCCGGCGTGGCGCGCGCGCAGCGCGGCGCGGCGCCGCCGCGCGCGGCGGCCGCTGCGCCGTCCGCGTACAGCGGTCCGCGCACGCCCGATCGCAAGCCCGACCTGAACGGCATCTGGCAGTCGGTCGGGACGGCGCACTGGAACCTCGAGGCGCATTCGGCGAGTGAAGGCGTCCCTGCCGGATTCAGCGTCGTCGAGGGCGGCAGCATTCCGTATCAGCCGTGGGCGCTCGCGAAGCGCAACGAGAACTACAAGAACCGGCTGAACGACGACCCGCTGAGAAAGTGCTTCATGCCGGGCGTGCCGCGCGCTACTTACCTGCCGTTCCCGTTCGAGATCACGCAGACGCCGAACCACATCGGCATCGCGTACGAGTTCGCGCACGCGACGCGTACCATCTTCCTCGACGGCACGGCGCACCTCGACGATCTGGACTTCTGGATGGGCGACGCGCGCGGCAAATGGGACGGCGACACGCTCGTGGTCGACACGGTGAGCCTCGGCGACAAGACGTGGTTCGACCAGGCCGGCAACTTCCACAGCGACGCGCTGAAGGTCGTCGAGCGCTTCACGCCGATCGATGCCACGCACGTCTCTTACGAGGCGACGATCGACGATGCGAAGGTCTTCACGCGTCCGTGGAAGATAAGCCTCGTCCTCTACCGCCGCATCGAGAAGAACCTCGAGCTGCTCGATTACGAGTGCGCCGAGCAGGTGTACGAGAAGTTGTTCAAGCAGAAAACGGGCAAGTCGTAAGAGCCGGAGCGTGCGCGATGGGAAAGCGAGGCGTCGCGTGAAGACGTCGATCGGGATTGCAGGTCTCGTGCTCGCGGTGCTGGCGGCGCCGGCGCTCGCGCGCGCGCAGGACGGCCGCGGCGCGGTGCCTGGCGGACGCGGCGGCGCGCCCGCGAGCTATCCGCCGTACACGCGGCCGGCCAGCGCGTTCGTTCCGCCGCGGACGCCGGACGGCCAGCCCGACATCTCAGGTCTGTACGTCGCCATCCCGCTGCCGCGCGGCATCGAGACGCCGCTCGTGCCGATGGCGGGCCGCGGGCCGAATCGCGCGAACAGCGAGTTCTCCTACAGCATCAACGAGCGCCCGAAGCTGCCCGAGGGCGCCATCGCGCGTCCGGTCGGCGTCGATCCGCCGGACGGCAAGATCCCGCTGACGCCCGAGGCGCTGGCGCGGCGGAAAGAGATCATCGCGAATCAGGAGAAGGTCGAGTATCTCGACGGCCGCGTCCTCTGCCTCGCCCCCGGGATCCCGCGCAGCACGATCCCGGCGCCGGTCGTCGGCTATCAGATCTTCCAGAAGCCGGGCTACGTCGTCATCTTCTACGAGCAGAACCATCTCTATCGGACGATCCCGATCGACGGCCGTCCGCCGCTCGATCCGAACATCCGCAAGGCGATGGGCGTGTCGCGCGGCCACTGGGAAGGCAACGTGCTCGTCGTCGAGGTGACGAACTTCACGAACAATCTGAGCAACAACTGGGTGATCGGGGCGGTCTCGGCGACGCCGGGCGTGCCGGCGGAATCGTTGACGACGGGGCACGGGATTCCGCACAGCGATCAGTACCGCGTCACCGAGCGCTACACGCCGATCGACGCGAACACCATCCACTACGAGGCGAAGATCGAGGACCCGAAGGTGTTCACGCAGCCGTGGACGATTGCGTACTACGCGTTCGCGCGCGCGCCGAAGAACTACGTGCCGGTCGAATACGCCTGCTTCGAGGGCAACGACAAGAACCTGCTGCTGATGACCAACACGGACATCACCGGCATCCGCGTCAACGTCCCCTGAGCGGAGACACGACGATGATGAAACGAACGATCTTCACGGCGGGCCTCGGCGTGCTGCTGTGCGGCGCGCCGGCCGTCGCGCATCATGCGTTCTCGGCCGAATTCGACCAGGACAAACCGGTGAGGCTCGAGGGCACCCTGACGAAGGCGGACTGGACCAACCCGCACGCGTGGATCTACATCGACGTCAAGGGTCCCGACGGCAAGGTCGTGAACTGGGCGATCGAGATGGGGCCGCCCAACGCGCTGCTGCGCCGCGGCTGGAAGAAGAGCTCGATGCAGTTCGGCGCGGTGCTCAAGGTCGAAGGGTTCGCGGCGAAGAACGGCAAGGAGTTCGCGAACGCGACGAACATCACGATGCCCGACGGCACGAAGATCTTCGCGGGCACGGACGAACCGGGAAAATAAGACGCGGGCCCACACGTCCAGTGTCACGGCGTCAGATGCAGTTCGGCGGCGAAGAGCATCGTCCGATCGTCGTCGCGGGCGGCCCACGTGAGCAGCGTGCGGACGTCTTTCGGCACCATTCCCTCGAAAACACGCCGTCCGTTGGCCGTCACCGTGACCGGGCGCGCCAGGTCGAACCGATCCGGCGACAGGAGCAGCGTGAACGCGGCGACGCCTCGCGTCGCGGCATCGACCTGATTCCCGCTGCGTACCAGATCGACTCGGCCTGATTCGCGCTCGCGGCGCAGCATCGCGTCGTGCCCCGGCAGGACTGTCGGCGCGTAACGTCCGGCCAACCGCACGGGCTCGCCGCCGCGATCGAGTGTGAGGAGCAGCGGCCGGCCTGACGGAAAACTCCGCAGCAGATCCGCGACGTCGGCGCCGCGATCGACAGGCTGGTTGTTGATCGCGGCGATGATATCGCCCGGACGAAGGCCGATCTGCTCGGCGTTCGATCCTTTGACGACGCGCGTGATGCGCGCACCGCTCGCACGGATCCCGAAGTCGAGCGCCGGCGGCGTCGACATCGTGTTGACGTCCGGCATGGACGGCGCGTCCGCCGCCGTCCCGCCGAGGCGATCGATCACCAGCCAGTGCGCGCGGCTCGGGATGTTCGGCGGTCCGCTCTCCCACGTCAACGTGTCCGGCAGCGGCACGCGCGGATGGCCGGCGGCGAAGCGCTCGAAGTCGTCTTTCACGTCGGGCCACCACGACGTGTCGTGCGCGGCGTTCGGCTGCGGCCGATAGACGACGTCGACGCCGCCGCGCTTCATCTGCGCGATATACGGATCGACCGCGCTCGTCGGATACAGCGGATCGCGGCCGCCGTTGACGACGAACAGGGGCTTATTCCGCAGGTTGTTGGGAAAGAGATCGCCGTCGGCGGAGTCGGTCTCGTTCTCGAGGACGCCGATGAAGCCGTTGAGCGGCAGGAAGCTCGCGAACGGCGTCGTGTCGCGCATGGCGACGTAGTAGGCGCCCGTGCCGCCGTCGGACACGCCGGAGAGCACGACGCGGTTCTCGTCGACGTTGTAGGTCCGCTTCACCTCGTCGAGGATCGCGCGCAGGTTGTCGATCTGGCGAGCGCTCCACCACGGCGCGTCGCGCCAGGCCTGCGGCAGCACGTAAATCTGTTCCGCCCCGGCCAGCCATCCGGTCGTGCCGGCGCGCGGCGCGCTCGCCTCGATGCGGCCAACGCCGCCGTGCAGCTGCACGCGCACCTGGTATCTGCGCGCGGGGTCGTACTGCTCGGGCACGTCGAGCGTGTAGAAGTAGTCGCCGCGGTCGCTGCGGCGGCTGTGCGGCACGACTCCGCGCGGCACACGCGCCGAGTACTCGCGGCCGCGCTTCAACCGCGCGTAGGCGTCGTCGAACCCGACGCCGCTCGAGAGGATCCGATCGATCGCGGCATCCGCGTCGCGCGTCGTGCGCGCCTCGAAGAAGCCCGCGAACGCGGCGTCGATCGGCGTGGACGCCTGCGTCGCGAAGACGGCCGTCGAGGCGGCAAGCGCGAATGCTGCAGCGAGCGGACGAACCACGCGTCACTTCCGCGGCGCCGCGGCAACGGCGGGCTCGCCGAATGTCGCGGCGTCGATTGGCACGTTCAGCTTCACGTCGGTGAACTCGAAGTTGTCGCGGCCGTCGAGCCACGCGAAGGTCCAGCGGAAGGGGAACTTGATTCCGCCGACATCGCGGTAGTCGGCGTAATCGACCTGCGTGGGCACGCGCCCGATCGGCGAGCGGCCGTGCCGTACCATCCGCACGAGCAGCCCGGTCGCATCATCGAAGTACAGCGTCGCGAGCGTGCCGTTCGGTCCGTTTCCCTGAAGAACCGTCACGTCCTTGTCGGCGATCGTCGCCGGCGGGCCGACGCGAAGGCTCGTGAGGGCCTGCTTGATCCGCGACGGGAAGGAGAGCATCGCGTCGAGGCGCGCGCCGTCGCGCTCGCTGCCGGCCAGCTCGTATTTCGGGACGACGGCGAGCGGCGTCGCGATCCAGCCGCCGCGTCCGTCGTAAGTGCGGACGCTGACGCCGCGATCGGGATACTCGGGAAAGGTGATGTGGGTCGCGCGCTTGTCGGGCGCCTGCGCGGCCACTTCGACGACGCCTCCGCCGCCGAAGCCGCGATAGCCGACGCTCTTGCCGGTCGCGACGAAGCTGGTGACGCGCCCGGCGTTCTCGGCGCCGCCGATCGCCCGCACGAACTTGTCGAGCACCTGATCGACCGTGGCCACGCCCTGCGCCTGCGGGAGCACGTCGTCGGATTCGTCGACCGGCGGACCGTAGACGACGTCGAGCGTCGGCGTCGTCACCGGGCGATCGCGGCCGCGATGGCACGTCCAGCACGTGACGACCTGGCGGCCGGTGAAGTTGTCGCGGTTGATCGCCACCACCATCTGCACCATGCGCCGCGCCGTCCGTTTTCGCGGCGTATCGAGCGCCCAGTCGACGTGGTCGGTGCCGGCCGACGGATGGCAGCCCACGCAATCGGAGCCGACGGCCGCCGACATGATGCCCATCGTCAGCATGAAGTCGTCGACGCCGATGCCCTTGAGCGCCTGGACGTTCTTGA
>Ga0075434_100005836_pt1 | contig 11247 bp, 14 predicted proteins | sample RhiMethybrSRZTD3_FD_75298 | JGI IMG/M metagenome (GOLD analysis project Ga0075434, IMG submission 75298) | Populus rhizosphere microbial communities from Tennessee, USA - Rhizosphere MetaG P. TD hybrid SRZTD3 | ecosystem: Host-associated > Plants > Roots > Rhizosphere > Soil | place: USA...
GGTCACGCGGACCCGCGACGGCGGCAAGAGCTTCGACGTGCTGCGCGACGGCCTGCCCCAGGAGAACGCCTACGATCTGACGTTCCGCCATGCCCTTGATATCGACGGCAGCGGCGACCGCCTGGCCTTCGGCAGCACCACCGGCTCGCTGTGGGTGACCGAAGACCAGGGCGACCGCTGGCAGAACGTTTCGGCGCATCTGCCGCCGGTGTACTGCGTGCGGTTCGCACGGTGAAGCCCTCACCACTCCGGCCCTCCTCTCCCAGGGGAAAAATGCTTCTTTTTCCCCTCTCTCCCTTTGGGAGAGAGGGGTAGGGGAGTGAGGGCTTCGCGGGAGACCGCCTCCTTGATCAGAGGGGACTTTGGGGCCGCTTCCGCGCGAACGAATCCTGGAGGTGGGATTCGACGGCCATCTCTCGACGCCCATCGAGCCGGTGGCGTTCATCGGCGAGGTGGAGCGGTTTTTGCCGGAAGGGCGGCATAAGATTCCCGTCGGACGAGCTAGCCATGAAGCCGACGGAGACCCTGGCACGCGACAAGACCCCTGACGGCGAGGAGCTCGTGCTCTCCCGCCGGAACGGCGTCTACCTCCTGAGCGTCGACGGCCTGGAGCTGATGTCCAGCCGGTCGCACGGCTCGGAGGACGCCCTGGCGCGCCTGGCCTGTGCGGCCATCGCGGAGAGAAAGACGCCGCGCGTGCTCGTCGGTGGGCTGGGGTTCGGCTTTACGCTGCGCGCCGCGCTCGGCCTGCTGCCGCCGAAGGCCCGGGTGGTGGTGTGCGAGGTCTTCGGCTCTTTGCTGGCGTGGAATCGGGGACCGCTCGCCGAGTTGGCCGGCAGGCCGCTGGAAGATCCGCGCGTCAAGGCCGTGCGGGCCGACGTGCGGGATCTGCTCGACGGCCGCGAGCGCTTCGACGCGATCCTCCTCGACGTCGACAATGGTCCCCAGGCTTTCACGCTGCGCTCGAACCAAAGCCTCTACACCGCCGGCGGCCTGGCCAGCCTGTCGCGGAGCCTGACGGAGAAGGGCGTGCTGGCGATCTGGTCGGCGGCGGCGGATCCGGCCTTCGAGAAGCGGCTCCGGCGTGCCGGCTTCGACGCCTGGACCGAGCGCGCCTCGGCCCGCGGCGGCGCCAAGGGGCGGCGCGACGCGATCTTCGTAGCCCGCCGCCGCCGCTCTGCGGGTTGACGGCGCGGGCGCGGCCCTCCTAGAGTACGTCGTCGAGAAGTTCGACCAGGACCCCTTATCCCGCGCCATGCGCGAGAGGAGCGCTCAATGCCTTACGTGATCACCGAAAAGTGTCTGGGGGAACGCTACGCGACGTGCGTCTCGGTGTGCCCGGTGGACTGCATCAAACCGGGCGAGTATCGGGGCGAGGAGTTCATGATCATCGAGCCGGACGTCTGCATCGACTGCGGCCTCTGCCTGCCGGAGTGCCCGATCGGAGCCATCGTGGAGACCGAGGACGAGGATCCCGAATGGGCGGCCATCAACGCCGAGCTGACGCCCCTGTTCCACGACAATCCCCCCGTCGCCGAGCGGCCTCGCAACGACCCGCCGCGCAAGCCGGGGAACACGATCGTCAACCCTTGAGCGCTGTCCTCACTTGGTCTTGGCGGCCTCCTGCGCGAGGAACGACTGCAGGAGGCGCTGCTCCTTCTCGTCGCGGATACGGGTGAACAGCTTCTCGCCGAGGGTCACGATCGTCTGCGGACGGTCGAACGGCATCCGCGCATACATCTTGCCGCCCGTGAAGTGGCACGGCTGGCACCTGGCCTCCAGCATGGGCCGGATCTGACCCTCGAAGCTCACGGGTTGCGGAGCCGGAGACGAGCGGAGGAGAGCCGGCGGCGCCTCCTGCCGCGGCGGCGGCACCGCGGCCGGGGCGAAGAGCCCCAGCGCCAGCGCGATCAAGGCCGATCTGCCTAGCATGAGCTCATAGTACACCCGGCGAGCGGTCAGGTACCCCCGTTCCGCGTCCCTTCGCGCAGCAGCTTCAGGCCGTCGGCGACGGGAATCAGGTTCGATGCCTCGTCATAGAAGCGCATCCGCTGGCCGAGGAGCATCTGGATCCTCTCGACGAGCGGCAGAGCGAAGAACTCCGGCAGCGACAGCTTGACGTAGCCGTCGCCGCGGTCGATAGCCACCTGAGTCAGTTTCATGGGCTCGATCCCCGGCAGCGGCGCTTACGCCCGCGCCTCCGCCAGAGCCATTTCCAGGGCGAACGTCTTCAACTGGTCGGTCTCGCGCAGCGTCTCGACCTCGGCCTGGCGGCGGGCGGCGCCCTGCAGCTCTCTGACGCCGTAAGCGCAAGCCAGCACGAGGAAGACGTCCTCGAACGCGACCCAGAATCCGTGCTCCAGGAACCGCCACCACTCGGGATTGACGATGCCGTAGACCGATTCCGGCCAGAACAGGCCGCGCAGCAGATGATCGACGACGACCACCGCGCTCGCGGTGCCGAGGACCTTCCAGTCGAGATAGAAGGCGAGGAAGGCGAGCGACCCGAAGACGTGGAAGTGGGTCTCGATCCGGCCGCCGCTCAGGTGGATGAGCAGCGCCGACCACAGCATCTGCGAGATGGCCACGACGTGGCGGGTGACCACCCAGCCGGGCCGGCGCCAGATGAGGATCATCGGAAACAGGCTCAGCGCGCCGCCGAGGAACACGGCGGTGTAGACATGGAAGTGGACGGCCTGCACTTTGCCTTCCCAGCCGTAGGGGGAGAAGAAGAGAGCCACGAGGATGCCGAAGATCCACTGGCCCCCCATCAAGGCGAGAAACATGCGGTCCACCTGCCGGAGCAGACGCTGGCGTCGCTCCTGGAACAGCTCCGATGCCCGCGCGGCGATGCGGGTCTCGCGCTCGCGCGTGTTCTCTCCGAGGTCGACGGTCTCCATTTCAACTCCTCCCTTGCATCAGAATTCAGCTCAAAGCGGGCCGATCGCGCAGCCGAACACGCGGCTGGCGGCCGCGTCGCTCCTGCCGGTCCGCACCAGTGAGACGATTCGTTCCTGCCCCGCGCTGTCGCCCAGATGTCCGCGTATGGGAGTGATGCCGCCGCTGAAGATCAGGCGTCCGGCACGGTCGTACAGCAGCACCTGGCCCGAGGTCCTGGCCGCGAACCGCGCCGCCTCGACGCCCCCTTCGTCTCGCCAGACGGTGACGCCGGGAATGCCTTGCGCGGCGCGCCACGTGTCGCTCTCCTCCCAGCCCGCGGACGTGCCGGTCGGCCGCACGAAGACAACGTGCGCCGAAACACGGCCCCGCAGCCGCTGCATGAGGGCCCCGAGCTCGGCGATGCTGGCCCGCGTGCAGGCGCAGCGGGGATGCGCCACCATCACCAGGGTCGCGCGGCTCGGATCGCGCGGCAGGCGGCTTGCCGCCGGCCAGGAACCCTGCGCCGTCGCCGCCGCCCCGGGAGTCGTCTGGAAGCTCCACAGCGCCCGCCCGCCCACGGCCAGCGCGGCAAGCCACAGGGCCCCGAAGAGGCCCCACAGCAGCCGCTCTCTCCATCCCATGGAGGTCTGCGCCGCGTGGTCCCGCTCGCCGGCGTGCGGAGATGGCAAGGCCGCCCTCCTCGTTCCCTGCTTAGAGAAGCTTCTCTTTATATAAAAGAGACGCCAGAAAACTTAAATATTGATCTCAATTCTGCGGCCGATAATAGATCGAAAGCAAGCCGCCGTAAAGGGCTGGTCGCGGGTCCGGAATCTGGTCGATCCGCCCTGCATTGAACCGCGGTAGCCGGTCGGGGCACTCACGGTCAGAGCGGCGCTCCGCGCCTGCCGTGGAGCCGCAGCGGAAAGAGAAGGAGGAGAAATGAAGAGGACACACCGGCTCGTTCTGCCGGTTCTCGCGCTCGGTTTCCTGCTCGCGGCTGCAGCTTCGGGCCAGCATCACACCATGTCCAACATGAGCAAAGTCGACTATGACCCCGCGCCGGGCGGCGGCGATCCCAATACGCCGGCGAACTGCCAGGGGGTGCAGGCCAAGGTTCAGATCACCGGCAGCGCATTGGCTTTTTCTCCGTCGACGGTGACGATCGATGCCGGCCAGCCGGTGTGCTGGACCTGGTCGCAAACGTCCGACCAGCACAACGTCAGCTCCGATGACGGATCGTTCACCAGTGGCCCTCCGTCCTACAGCGGCACCTTCCAGAGGACCTTCACCACGCCGGGCACTTACACCTACCACTGCCAGGTCCACGGCAGCTCCGGCATGGTGGGCACCGTCACCGTGCGCGACAGCAGCGGCGGCGGCGAGGGACAGGGACCGGGAACGCTTCAGTTCAATCCCACCGAGCTCAGCGTGGACGAGGGAGCCGGCACGGTGACCGTGACGGTAGAGCGCACGGGCGGCAGCGACGGCGCCGCGACGGTCAAGTTTGCGACCTCACCCGGCACCGCCAAGGCGGGCAAGGACTACATCACCAAGAGCGGCGTCCTGAAGTGGGCGAGCGGTGAGGAGGGTCCGAAGACGATCGACATCGTGATCAAGAACGACACCGCCGCCGAGCCGGACGAGACCTTCAGCGTCAAGCTGAGCAAGGCCACGCACGCCGCGCTCGCCACCGCGGCCGCGGTGGTGACCATCCACGACGATGACGGCGGCGGCTGCAATTCGGTCTTCGCCGCGCCCTCGAAGCTGCTGGCTGCCGGGCAGTCGGCCGGCGAGATTCGCCTTACCTGGGAAAGCGGATCGGCCGCCGCCGGCGCGTTGAAGATCGAGCGACGGCCGCCGGGCGGCGCCTTCCGCGAGATCGCGTCCGTCGCTCCGGGAGCCGTCGGCTACACCGATTCCGGCCTGCCTGGCGGCGCCGTCTACCAGTACCGCGTCCGGGCGGCAGGGCCGGACGGCGTGGCTGCCTATTCCGGCATCGCCGCCGGCGCCACCGACGGCTCGACGGCGGCCTGCGACGAGACCGGCAAGGCCCTCTGCCTCAACAACGGCAGGTTCGAGGCGACGGTCGACTGGCACGGCGCGGCGGCCGGAGACGACCGCGACGTCAAGCGCGCGATGGTGCCCGACGCTCCGAACGCTGGCCTCTTCACGCGCGACGACCTGCAGCTTCTTCTCAGCGTGCGCGACGGCTGCGCCGTGAACAATCGTTACGGGCTCGACTTCGCGGCCATCACCGACGCCGAATTCACGGTCAAGGTGCGAGACACCCAGACCGGCCGCACCTGGGTCTATTTCAATCCGGCCGGCAGCACGCCGGCACCGGTGCACGATAGCAGCGCCTTCGATACCTGTCCGTAGGTCCCCTCCCTTGTTCGCAGGCAGGGCCGGTCCCCTCCCGGCCCTGCCTGCGGGTTTTCTTCAGTTACCAGATTGGGGTAAATCTTGCGGACTTCCGGCCAGTCCGTGGGCGAGAATGCGTTCCAACCGGCCCGTCGTAGCCGAAAAGGGTCTCGGTACTGACCGCGCGAACCAAGAGGAGAGGTAAAAAGTTTTGGCGGTCACGAGGAGCAGAAGAGATTTACAGGGATGAATCCCCTGGTAATTGCGACTAACACGTGGGCGTCGCCTTGCGGAGTTCCAGTGAAAGTGCCGTTGCTAAGGCCAAAACTGTACTCTTTATCTTCTCTTAGACAGCCGTTTGTCTGCGCTGATCCTTCTTTTTGGCTTTGGCCCTAGCTCAAGGAAAGACTTAAGATACAATTCCGCTTCCTCCCTCTGTGCAGTGGAGAGTGGACCCTGCGACAGAGTTAAGATCTTACTGTAAGCAGCGCGCCGTTCTTCAAGAACTAGGCTGAATCGAATGATCGCGAAGGATCCCGTCAGAATCAGGTGCGTCGCAGCGTGTTGCTCACCCGCTTCGAGCAAACGGTATGCTTGGGCCAGCAAAAAATCGGCCTTGGAAGTATCATTTAGGATGGTGGAGTAATACACAAGGTTGTTGAGAGCCATGAACTCGGGCGCGCCTCCAATTTCTTTCAGATAATCCCAGCCCTTTTGGCAATGGCCGACTGCTTCGGCGAGCAGATCTTGGTCTTTGGCGACTAGGCTGCCGGGTTGAGTGCTCCTCTCTCCTACCAAGTAACCTAGGTTTGAGTATAAACGGCCCTTGAACTCTTTTTCCTGATTACCAATCGATCGCGTTCGAACCAGGATTTCTTCCAGTATTTCTCGATCAGCACGGCTTGGAACGGCAGCAGTCGAAATCTTTCCGGGCCTATTCAGCGCACGCTTAACCGGCGCGTCCAGCTTGGGCCACCAGGTGTCGAACACTTCCGCCAGGGTTTTTTGATCTAATTTATCATCACCCGCTTCATCATTGATCATACAAACAAGTCTCATCATTTCATCCCTGGCGAACTCAGTGGCCTGGAACGTTGCGAGCGGCCCTACTAGAGAAGTTGCAGACATACCAAAGAGAATGGGGCAAACTTTAGGCCTCGCCAAGCTCTTAGAGATGGCTCCCGCCTCGAACATGAGCCATGGCGCCGTAAGGTTGTCGCTCGTTATGCAGATAATGCCGATCCTTGCCTGCCCAAGTTCGCTAATTATCTCAGAATACCAGTTTGATCCTTTGGCCGTGTCCTCGGGAGAAAAAAAGGGGCGCACATGAACTACCTTTGGCAGCCACTCTCGAAGGATCTCCCCAAAGACCTTACTCCTATCGCCTGACCAACTTATGAACACTTTGATCTTCATGGAGTCATTCCCTCCCTTTGTCTTGACCTTTTTTCTGTGGTCTTGCGGTTCGCCTTCGAGATGAGAACCTGCGGCTGGCGCCTTTTTCCAAGAGGGCGCTCGATGAGGCGGTGGGTCTGGGTGGCTTTTCCCACCGGACGCAGACCTCAATGCCAAGATGTGGCGAAGGCCAACGTAGCTTGTAGAACAAAAAATGATCAGGCGGTCTCAGAGATGTCACAATGGCAATTCGTCCGGCTGAGTCCGTAGCCTTTTGGCCTTCTGTGGTCCTGGAGTCTAGAATGGAAGTGAGCCGTTGGCCGAAGAGTTCGAGATGCCGTCGGATTGCTCCTGAGGATTCAGGGTCTGAGGAGCGGCCGAATTGCTCATCGAACCTGATCTCTGGATACTGCGCCACATCTTTACCTTCAAAACGGGCTGACTCGCGATTACGGAATTCTAGTCCCAGATTAGCGATCTCCTCACGGTCGATTCTCAGAGACTCGAAGAGCGACTGATCTACTATGACACAGACTTGGAGATCTACAGTCGGAATGTCGATGGGGATGTCGATGCGGTCGAAGAGAGGAGTTCGTGGCTCCTTCCATTGAACGTAGTCTTTCAAGCCTACGATGGTCTCTCGGGTGAGAAAGCGACCGCTCATGGCATGGACAGCCAAGTCGGCGCTCTTGTAAGTAGTTCCAAAGTGATCGACGTAGGAGCTAAGCGGCTTCTGCTCGAAGCTCTTAAGGTCATCGAGACTCTTCTTCCCGCTCCAAACTGAGAAGTAGTTGAGCAACCACTGGCGCTGAAACCATTTGTTCTCCGGGATGTCCTGATGGTTGAGATCTTTCTGCTTACGGTAGTAGTCCCGTTTTTCCGGCTTCATCTCGATAAAGCAGGGGAGCTTTTCACGCAGGGAGTTCAAGCGGAGGATCTGCACATGACGAAGAAAGATGTTCCCGTCCTTCGTGACGAAAGCCGTATAGTCCGAAGAGCGGCAGACATAAGGAGAGCACGTCCACTTCGCCGCAGCGGCTGCTACCATCTCACGGATGATGGCGGAGTGAGGGCCCCGGGTGTCTGCATAGCCTAACTCTGCGGCGATCTCGCCGACGAGATTCCATAGCGATGATGACATTCGAATCTGGCAATTCCTCTCTTGAAAGCCTGTCATGACGTGGCCTCTTTGTACCTGCATTATGTAATGCTGCTGCCTCTTGCATTCCCCGCTACTTCGGCGTATAGTCTAGCACTGCTTGCTTCATGGATGCAGGTAAGTCCTTTTGCCCGGGAGAGATGGCGGTGAAGGATTTGCCTGGGCGCCTGGCACTGGTCGGGCGGATGAGCTTGGCTTGAGCCGGCCAAGCTGGTGTCCCGTTACGTTGACACTTTTTCCGGGCTAGGTCCCGGATTTAGAAAGGAGGGTTGCCGAGGGCCATGATGAACTGGTTCAGCCCGTTGACGTGGTTGCGTATCTTCTTTATGCTGGGCGGAGGTTTTGATTCCGCTACGGGCGGAGGTCAGCCAGGAGATCCGGCAGTGCCCCAATTGACTGATGGAGGCTCTTCTGTGGATCCCTGGGGTTAATCGCAAAGCCGATCAGACGACACAGAGCATCGATCAAGCGTACACGTTATAGGAGGAATGGCAGATGGGCGGCTCGACCGTTGATCCCTGGGGCTAGAGCGATCGCTTCGGCTCCCAGACACAAGAGGCCAGATGTTGCTGTCTGGCCTCTTGTGTCTTCCAAGTCTGCACGTGGCGGGCACCGTCCATTTCCGAACACCCCCGTCCATCCTCGAACGTACTAACGCCTCACCCGCTTTCCTCAAATCCGGTCAGTTCAACAACTTAGCTCCTGGCACACACCCCTTGCCCTTCTCGGTTGCCGACCTTGAGGGCGCAACCGATATGGACCGCGAGCTTGGATGCCAGTTATCGATATCGCCGCCTGGGACGGAGGGCCGGCTTGGGGCTTGGGTGGCTTCGCGTTCTCGTGGCGGATCCTGGTTCTGCTTCCGGGAAGGCTGCGACCCTCGGTGGCCTGGGCGGAGATTCGAACGGGCCGGGTGGATCGGGGTCCGGTCGAGGGAATCGTCGAAGCGTCCGGGATCGTGATTCCCGCCTTCGAGAGCGTGCTTTCGAGCCCCATCGACGCGCGGGTGGAGAGGACCCTGAACGGCCGGGGGAGGTGGTGAAAGCCGGCGAAAAGATCCTCAAGATCGACACGTCTGCCTCGCGGCTGGAGCTCGAGAAGATCGAGGACCAGCTCGCCAAGAAGGTTAACGAGCAACGACAGCTCCGCATCAACCTCGAGAAGAGCCTCAGCGATCTGCACGGCCAGATCGAGCGGCAGAAGCTCGACGCAGACCGTAAGATGTCCGCTCTCTGCTCTTCACGCCGTTCTTCTCCACCAAGAAAAACGGCCGCGGCCTCGGTCTGACCCTGGTGCAGGAGATCCTCTCCCAGCACGGCTTCGAGTTCAGCCTGGCGCCGGGCGAGGACGGAGGGGCGGAGTTTCGAGTGGGGTTCTGATCACTTCCCCGCCGTCACGATCCACCCCGCCTGCAGCGGCCGGCCCTCGAAGCCCAGCCCCTCCACGACGGTGTTCTTGAAGACGATCGGGATCCCTCGCGAGTACATGGGATCCGGTCCGTCGGTGAGCTGGAAATGGAGGTGCGGCTCGGTCGTATTGCCGGTGTGGCCGACCTGCGCGATCACCTGGCCACGGGTGACCTTGTCCCCCGCCTTCACTCGCACGCTGCCCTGCTTCAGGTGCGCGTAAGTGGAGTACTCGCCGCCGGTGTGCTGAATGATCATGTAGTTGCCGATCACCGCCTTGTAGCTCTTCGCCAGCAGCTCGGCCTGCGCCTGCACGGTGCGCTGCTCGTAGTCCTGCTCGCTCTCGCCGGGGCGCCGCAGCCGCTCGTTGGCCTCGGTCGCGTCCGTCGCGACTTCGACGACGGTGCCGTCCGCGACGGCAAGCACGTCGCGGCCATAGGCGTAGTAGTCATCCAGCTTGGTGCCATCCCCTTTGTGCGTCGTCCCATCCCCGCCGAGCGCCACGAGATCGAAAGCGAACTCCTCCATGGCCGCCCAGCGATGGTGGCTGTGGAGGTTGGGCGCGGCGCCGACGTACCAGGTGCCGGCGAGGGGGAAGATGTACTCGTTCGGAGAGCGGTGATTCTCCACCTTCAGCGTGGTACGGGCCTCGACGGCCTTGCCGCCGGCATCCTTCGCGTGAGCGACGATCGCGAGGCCATCCGACGGCAATCCGATGAGAAGGAGAGGCTTGGCCGCGACGACGAGAGCCGTGCCGGGCGCGAGCGTGCGTGTGCCGGAGAGGCGGAGCCCGGCGAGATACCGGCTCGTCTGGAAATGGAAGTCATACAGCTTGACGAGCCCCTGGGCCTCCATGGCGCTCAGCCGCTGCGCGCTCTTCTCGAGGTCGGCCGCGGCCACGACGAGCGTCTGTACGGTCTGGCCGTTCGATACCGTCTGGATCTCGACGGATTCGACGGTGACGGGTGGACCGTCCTTCTGTACGACCGCGATGTTCTGCAGCATGACGTCATAAATGCCTCGCACCGGATCGACCTCGTACGCGTAGACGAATTCCCCGGGATGAACGCGGACCTCGAGCGCCGTGGCAGGAAGGGGCAACAAGAAAAGCAGCAGGGCGAGGATTCGCCGCATGGTGGTCTCGCTTTCTGCCCGGCTATGGGAGGAAGGCTGGCCGGGCTCGACAGGCTGATATTACGAGGTGGGGGCGTTCAGGGTTGCGAGGCTAACGGAGCTTGAGCCGCCAACTCACGAACGGCGGGACATCTCCTTCTCGGTGATCCTCATCAGAAAACGTAGGGCTTCGTTGACGGAGTCGGCGTCTGGGAAAACCTCCGCGACGTCGGGAGCCAGAGAGACGGAAATCTCTTTAGATTTCTTCCGGCCCGGGCCTCGCTCAACGATGCGCAGCGCATGGAAATCGTACTCCGGCAGAAGGTCGTCTTCGAGATCAGGTTTCTTCTTCATAGAATCTTCGCTCGCGGCGGGTTGCTTCTCTCGCACTGATCAGACGGATACGCTGGTGCCGTTCGGTGTAGGACACGACGAGGAGGCGTCCCTGACCAGACTGGCCCACGATGAGGTATCTCCTCTCACCAACAGAGTGGCTTGGATCGGCGAAGGCCACGAAGAGATCATCATCGAAAACGGTCCTTGCTTCCTCGAAGGAAACGCCGTGCCTTTCGAGATTGCGGACGTCTTTCTCCGAGTCCCACTCGAAGTGCACGGCGTCATTATAGCGCTGCCTGCCAGGGTCGATACTACGGGGCGGGGGCAGTCAGGGTTGCGCGGGCATCAGGCAAAGAACTCCACCAGCCGCCCATTCACCCGCTCCGCCTCCTCATGCTGAATCCAGTGGGTGGCCTCATCGAAGAATTCGAGCCGGCCGTCATCGCAGAGGTCGATGCTCGCCTGGGCCAGCTCGCGGCCGAGGAATCGATCCTTCGCTCCCCAAAGGAGCAGGGTCGGAACGCGGACGCGCTGCGAGGCGGGCCACTGCGGCTGCGAGCGCAAGGCGGCGCGGTACCAGTGAATCATGGAACGAAT
>Ga0075434_100005837_pt1 | contig 11247 bp, 10 predicted proteins | sample RhiMethybrSRZTD3_FD_75298 | JGI IMG/M metagenome (GOLD analysis project Ga0075434, IMG submission 75298) | Populus rhizosphere microbial communities from Tennessee, USA - Rhizosphere MetaG P. TD hybrid SRZTD3 | ecosystem: Host-associated > Plants > Roots > Rhizosphere > Soil | place: USA...
TCGCCACGGCTATATCGAGATGGCCGCTGCTCGTGAACTGGCCGACGACGGCGCGAACCGCGCCGAGACCGACGTCCACAGGTATCGGGTCTTGGAAGGTGCCGTCGCCGTTGCTCAAGAAAATTTTGACTTTGCCGGGGACGGGAATCGTCGCCGTCGGATCGCCGAAATAGACGACGGCCAAATCGTCGTTGCCGTCTTCGTCGAAATCCCCCTTGAAGAGGAAAGTTCCCCGGTCGCAGATGATCAGGTTCTTGGTGCTCGACGGGCAGGGGCCGCCGATCTCGCGCACGAACACGTCCTCGGGATCACCGAAGCCGCCAAGTCCATCGCCCAGCCGGACGGAGAGGTAAAACTTATACTGTAGTCCCACCTTGACCGGCAGGCCGTTGATCACCGCGAGGTCGAGTTTGCCGTCGTTATTGAAATCGCCTACCGCGATCGAGGAGGGGTTATTCAGCGTGAAGCATGATTTTAGCGGCACTGGGCATGGGTTTCCGGTGGTCGTGTTGATCGTGCCGGTTTCGTAGTTGACCGACGGGTCGAAAGTGATTTGAGCGAGCGCGACTTTCAAAGGAAAAAACAGCGAGAGCAATGCGACAAAAAAAGCATAGCGCGTGGTACTTTTCATTCTACCTCTCATGGGCGACTGCCGGGAAAGAGCAGGCACGGGCGGGACCGGTGGAGCTTCTCCGGCTTAAAAATTTGCCCCACTTTATACGAGAAGGAGCAGAGGGTCAATCGCGTTCGGCGTTAATTCCGCCCGACAACGTCAATCGAGAAAACTGTCCTTGCCGGCGTCCATAAGGAGCGGCGCAGGTTTAATTGAATTCCCCGCCTGCGCCGTGTATCGTGTGATTCCGAGGATTTACGCATGTCCGAGAGTCTTTTCGAGCAACTGGGCGGCGAGGCGAAGCTGCGCGAGATCATGGATATCTTCATCGACCGGGTCTTCGAGGACCGGATGATCGGCTTCTTTTTCCGCAACGCCGACCGCCGCCGGATCAAAGAGCTGGAATACCAGCTGACCGCGCAGTTTCTCGGCGCGCCGGTGGAATATCGCGGCCGGGCGCTCGACCAGGCGCACGGCAAGCATCCGATCATGGGCGGGCAGTTCGCGCGCCGGATGAAGATATTGAACGATACGCTCGAGGAGTTTCACGTCCCCGCGGCGGTGCGCGCGGCGTGGATCGCCCACAACGAGAAGCTCCGGGCGCAGATCACGGCTAACGCCGGCTCGGACTGCGATCCCGTCGAGGCGCGGAAGAAATCCGAGGCGCCGCCCAAAGGTCTTTGATAAACAACGGGTACGGCGTTGAGTATGGTGCGGTGAAGCTTCGCGAAATATATGCCCGGCCGGGCAAGATTTTTTCCATCGAATTCTTTCCCCCGAAGAGCGAGAAAGGCGACGAGAGTCTCTTCCGGGAGATCGAGGCGCTTAAAAGTCTGAACCCGGCCTTCTGCTCCGTGACCTACGGGGCCGGCGGGAGCACGCGCGAGCGCACGGTCGATCTGGTCGAGCGCATTCACGCAGAGTGCTGTCTGGAAGTGATGTGTCATTTGACCGTGGTGGGGCAGTCGAAGGAGCAGGTACGCTTGGTCCTCGAGCGGCTGAGGGACAAAAAAATCGAGAACCTCATCGCCCTCAGCGGCGACCCGCCGCAAGGCGTCGCGGATTGGAAGCCCCATCCCGACGGCTTTCGCCATTCCATCGAGCTCGTCAAGGAGGCGGTCGCTTACGGCTGCTTCTCGATCGCGGTCGCGGGATTTCCCGAAGTTCATCCGCGCGCCAAAAGCCGCGACGAGGATTTGCGCTATTTGAAAGAAAAAGTCGATGCCGGCGCCGACGCGATCATCACCCAGCTTTTTTTCGACAACGAGCACTATTTCCGCTTTGTCGAGGATCTGCGCCGCCTCGGGGTCGCCGTGCCGATCGTGCCCGGCGTGCTGCCGATTCTTTCGGCGGCGCAGGTGCGCCGCTTCACCGACCTCTGCGGCGCGAAGATCCCTTCGGGGCTGGAGCAGCGCCTGGCGCGGGTGGAGAACGACGACGAAGAGGCGGTAAAGCTGGGCGTCGATTACGCCACCGAGCAGTGCCGCAGGCTGCTCGCCTTCGGCGCGCCGGGCCTCCATTTTTATTCTCTCAACAAGGCGCGGTCGGTCAAGGCGATTTTTGACAACCTGGGCCTCGCCTCGGGATAAAAGACTTCCGCTGCGGCCGTCCTTCGAATTGAATTGGCCGCTCCCCGATAGTAAGGTAGAAAGATATTTTTGCGTCGCGAGCGTGCGCGGAAAGAGTCTATGGACGAGACGACGGAACAGACGGAGGTGCGGCGGCAGAAGCTCTTGAAGCTCAAGGACGCGGGCGCGCCGCTCTATCCCAACGATTTTAAGCCCGAGCATCTCTCCGCCGATCTTCTCGCGCGATACGGCGAGCTCCCCGACGACCGGCTCGCCGCGCTCACGGAGAAGTTCTCGCTCGCCGGGCGCATCATGGCGCTCCGGTCTTTTGGCAAGGCCTCCTTCTTCCATCTGCAGGATCGCAAGGGGAGAATTCAGGTCTATGTCCGGCGCGACCGCGTCGGCGACGAGACGTACAAGCTCTTCGAGCAGCTCGACTTGGGCGACATCGTCGGCGTTCGCGGCCGGCTGTTTCGCACGAAGACGAAAGAGGTCACGATCGAGGCCGAAACCGTCACGCTCCTCGCCAAGTGCCTGCGGCCCTTGCCGGAGAAATGGCATGGCCTCGCCGACGTCGAGGCGCGCTACCGCCAGCGCTACGTCGACTTGATGGTCAACCGCGACGTCAAGGATTTATTCGAGAAGCGCTCTCGCATCATTCGTCTGATCAGGAAATTCTTCGAGGAGCGCGATTTCCTCGAAGTCGAGACGCCGATGATGCAGTCGATTCCCGGCGGCGCCGCGGCGCGGCCGTTCATCACCCACCACAACGCGCTCAATTTGGAGCTATATTTGAGAGTCGCGCCGGAGCTTTTTTTAAAGCGCCTGCTCGTCGGCGGCATGGAGCGCGTCTTCGAGCTCAACCGCAATTTTCGCAACGAGGGCATCTCGGTCCGGCACAACCCGGAATTCACCATGCTGGAATTCTATCAGGCCTACGCGACCTACGACGATCTCATGCGGCTCACCGAAGAGCTCTTCGCCGCGATCGCCCGGGAGATCGCCGGCGGCCTCAAGATCGCTTCCGGCGGCCAGGAGATCGATCTGGCCCCGCCGTGGCGCAGGCTTGCCCTGGCGGACGCCGTCGCCGAGTTCGCCGGCGCGAAGCGGAGCGAGGTCGACGATACGCGCGCGCTCGCGGCGCTGGCGGACGCAAAGGGACTCAAGATCGAACCAGGGCTTTCGCACGGGAAACTTTTGATCGAAATCTTCGAAAAGCTGGTCGAGCCCAATCTCATCCAGCCGACCTTCATCATGGACTATCCGCTCGAAGTCTCGCCGCTGGCGCGCAAGAACGAAAAAAATCCGGCGCTGGTCGATCGCTTCGAGCTTTACATCGCCGGACGTGAGCTCGCCAACGCGTTCTCGGAGCTGAACGACCCCGCCGATCAGCGCGAGCGCTTCGAGGGGCAGGCGGCCGCGCGCAAGGCGGGCGACGAAGAGGCGCACGCCGTCGACGACGACTACGTCCGCGCCTTGGAATACGGCATGCCGCCGGCGGGCGGCGAGGGGATCGGTATCGACCGGCTGATCATGCTGTTTACCGATTCGCCGTCGATCCGTGACGTGATCTTGTTCCCGCTGCTCCGGCCGGAGCGCTGACCCTTCGACCATCTTACGGGTGAATAGCCAATTATGAAGTACGAACTCTTTATCGGCCTGCGCTATCTCCGCGGGCGCAGGCGCGAGACTTTCATCTCGCTTATCACGGTGATCTCGATCCTGGGCGTAATGATCGGCGTCATGACGCTGATCGTCGTCATGTCGGTGATGACCGGCTTCGAGGAGACGCTCCGCGATCGGCTGCTCGGCATCAACTCACATATAGCGGTGTTGAGCGCCGGCGAGACTTTGAAATCATACGAGGCGATCACTCTCGCGGTCGCGGCCGAGCCCGGCGTCGTCGCGGCGTCGCCCATGGTTCTCGGCCAGGCTATGCTCACCGCGGGCAACCGGGTTTCCGGCGCGGTCGTGCGCGGCATCGATCCCGACCGGGCCAACCGCGTTCTTGATATAGAATCTTCGCTGCATGGTGCCCGGCTCCAGGACCTTAAAACCGAGCACACCGTCGAGATCGAGGGGCGGCGCGTCCCACTGCCGGGAGTGATCCTCGGCGCACGGCTGGCGCAGCAGCTCGGCGTTGGCATCGGCGATCCCGTGCAGGTCGTCTCGCCGCTCGGGCAGGCGACGGTAATGGGAATGGTTCCCAAGATCCGACGCTTCATCGTGGTTGCGGTCTTCAAGTCCGGCATGCAGGACTACGACGCCACGCTCATGTACATGAATCTCACCGATGCGCAACGCTTCTTCGATGTGCAGAACGCCGTTACCAGCATTGAAGTGCGCGTCAAGGATGTCTACCAGGCGGAAGACATCGCCCGGCGGCTTCAGCAGCGGCTTGGCCCCCCCTATTTCGCCGAGGACTGGTCGAAGCGCTGGCCGAGCCTCTTCTCGGCGTTGCGCCTCGAGAAGACGGTTTATTTTCTCGTCCTGCTGCTGATGATCCTGATAGGCGCCTTCAACATTATCTCGACGCTGGTCATGGTCGTAATGGAAAAGCGCCGCGACATCGCCATCCTGCAGTCGATGGGCGCGCGGCGGGCAAGCATCCGCAATATCTTTCTCATCAAGGGGTGCGTGATCGGCGGCATGGGCACCATTCTCGGCATCGCAATCGGCTATGGTCTCTGCCTTCTGATCCAGGAATACCACTTCATCAAGCTCCCGGACGTGTTTCTCATGGATACGGTTCCCGTGCGCATCTATTTCAGTAACTTCGTCCTCATCGCCGCCGCGTCGTTTCTGATCTGTCTGCTCGCCAGCATCTATCCGGCGCGGCAAGCGTCGAAGCTCGATCCGGTCGAGATCATCCGTTATGAATAGCCTCGTCGCGGTGCGCGATCTCCATAAGACCTATCTCGATACGGGCGTGGAGATTCACGTGCTCCGCGGCGTCGATCTCGATCTCGCCGAAGGGGAGAGGATGGCGATCGTCGGTGAATCGGGCGTCGGCAAAAGCACGCTGCTGCATATTCTCGGCACGCTCGACAAGCCGACCAGCGGGCAGATCCTCTACCGCGGCAAGGAGATGCCGCTGGATAACGAGGATGTGCTGTCGGAGTTCCGCAACCGCGACATCGGTTTCGTCTTTCAGTTCCATTATCTGCTGCCGGACTTCAACGCGCTCGAAAACGTCATGCTCCCGGCCTTGATCCAGGGCTGGGAGCGTGAGCGGGCCGAGGCGGCAGCGCTTCAATTATTGGAGAAGGTCGGCCTCAAGGAGCGGATCGACCACCGGCCGGGGAAGCTCTCGGGCGGCGAGCAGCAGCGCGTCGCCGTGGCCCGGTCGGTCATCCTGTCGCCGCAGCTGATCCTCGCCGACGAGCCCACCGGCGACCTCGACGCAAAGACCGGCGAGGAGATCCAGGACCTGCTCTTTAACCTCAACCGGGATGCCGGCATAGCCCTCATCGTCGCCACGCATAACCGGAGCTTTGCCGAGAAGATCGGCAGGCAAACCGAGCTCCGGGAAGGTCGCCTTTTCCCCCTTCTTTGATCCCTATCTTTTTGCTTTACAAAAGTGGCCGGATTTGTTAGAAAAAGGCCACTCGGCAAGTCTCCGGAAAAGGAGATCCCGTCGTTATGATACAACCCGCGCGTAAAATGATGCGAGCCATCCGCATCGTTCTGGTTTTTTCATTCTTTGTCTCGGTTGTTCCTTCACTCTACGCGCAAGAGCCGACACGCCTGAAAGACGTCAAGATCCAAGGCAACATCCGCGTCGAAGAGGAGGGGATTCGGCTGCACATCCAGGCGCGCGCCGGCGATGTGTTCGATTCCGACGTCGTCGAGCGCGATGTCAAGGCGATCTACCGCATGGGCTTTTTCGACGACGTGCAGGCGGATCTCACCAGCGACGCGGTGCTGGTTTACGCGATCAAAGAGAAGCCCTACGTCAAGGAAGTAAAATTCCTGGGCAACTCCAAGGTCTCTAAAGAGAAGATCGAGACCGCTTTCGGCATTTCGCCCCGGACGATCCTCGACCGGGACAAGGTCGGCGAGGGGATCGAGAAGGTCAAGAAGCTTTACAGCGAACAGGGCTACGTCAACGCAAAAATCGAATACAACATCGCGGCGATCGAAAACAATCAGGCGGTGATCGCGGTCGATATCGACGAGGGCGCCCGGCTGCTGGTCAAAAAGATTACTTTTCAGGGTAATCGGGCGTTCGCGGAGAATGACCTCAAGGGGCTCATGGGGACCAAGGAAGAGTCCTTCCTCTCTTTCATCACCAAGCGCGGGGTTCTCGATCACGACGCGCTCTCGAACGACGTCTCCATTCTGTCATCGCATTATTACGATCACGGCTATATCAATCACAAGATCACCGAGCCCGTCATCGTGCGCGGCCGCGACGGTATCGACATCGTCATTCGTATCGACGAAGGCGAGCAGTACAAAGTCGGCAAGGTCGAGATCGGCGGCGACATGGTCGAAGACCCCAAGCTGCTGCTGAAGAAGATGCAGCTGACGCAGGGACAGATCTTCCGCGGCAGCCGCCTGCGGGAGGACATCTCCAATCTCTCCGACCTTTACGCCGATAAAGGCTTCGCCTTCGCGCAGGTCGAGCCCGTCACCAACATCAATCCCAAAGAGAAGAACGTCGATATCGCGCTCATGATCACCAAGGGGCCGCCGGTTTATTTCAACCGCGTGCTCGTGCAGGGGAACAACAAGACGCGCGACAAGGTCGTGCGCAGGTCGGTCATCCCGGCCGAGCAGGAGCTTTATTCGGCCAATAAGGTGAAGCAGAGCAAAAGCGCGCTCCAGCGGACCGGCTATTTCGAGGACGTTCAGGTGAGCACGAAGAAAACCGATCAGCCCGACGCCGTCGATCTGCTGGTCGACGTCAAGGAGGGGCCCACCGGCTCGTTCAGCCTCGGCGCCGGCTATAGCAGCGGCGATTCCTTCGTCTTCAACGCCGGCGTCCAGGAAAAAAACCTCTTCGGTCGCGGCCAGGCGTTGAACCTAAATGCCAACCTGGGCTCGCGCCGACAAGACTTCACGGCGAGCTTCAACGAACCCTATTTTCTCGACACGCCGCTCGGCCTGGGCTTCGACGGGTTCAATAACCAGCGCTCGTACACCGATTTCTCGATACGGAAGATCGGCTTCGACGTCAACGGCACGTATCCGCTCAACCGGCTCGATGTTCCCTGGCTCGGGCTGAAGAGCCGCTTGAACGATCCCGACGTCAACCTCCTGAACGACCAGCCGCTCTCGTTCATGGACTATTTGAGAGGCGGTCTGGGTTATGAGCTGCTGCGCAGCAAGCTCGGCAACTTCGACACCGGCGGCCAGGTGATCGACGGCTCACAGGTCCTCATCCACAATAAGCTCGTAACGCCCAAAGACCCCTTTGCGGACGATAAGGAGGCCCTCTGGACCAGCAGCCTCGGGCCCAACCTGGCGTACGACAGCAGGGACCACTTTTTCCACACCACCGAGGGAGCCATCTCCAACGCCGGCTTCAAGTTCGCCGGCCTCGGAGGCGACAGCCGCTATATCAAGTCCGATTTATCGGGTAAGTACTATTATCCCGTAGTGAAGAATCCAACTTGGGGCAATTGGGTCCTCGATGTCGGCGGCACGATCGGTTACGGCGCAGGTTTTACAGGCGCCGCCCACGACCTGCCGCTCTTCGATCGTTATTTCGCCGGCGGTATCAGCAGCGTCCGCGGATATACCGACCGCACTCTCTCGCCTCGTGAAGAGCGTGTCATCTGTAAAAAAGTGAAAAACGGGGTCGATTCGAGCCCCAACACCGACGGCTGCGCGATCGGCTTCAACCCGAAGTCGAGCAACGTGCTCGTCGGCGGCAGTAAGCAGGCGATCGGCAACGTCGAGATGACCTTTCCCGTCATGGAACAGTACGGACTCCGCGGCGTCGCCTTCTTTGATATGGGCAACGCCTTCGACACTTTCCGGTTCAGCGAGCTCCGCCGCTCGGTCGGCGCCGGCGGACGCTGGCTCTCCCCCTTCGGTCCACTGCGCGTGGAGTTCGGATTCCCGCTGAACAAGCAAAAGGGCGATGATACTTCGGTGATCGGCTTCGCCCTGGGCGGTAATTGATCGAGCAATCAGCAGCCTGTAAACTTCTCGTAAATTTCGGAGGTATTAGTGCAAAAGCTATTTGCAGCAGTTCTTTTTGTGTTTTTCGCGGTACCGGCCTGGGGACAACAGCTTAAGATCGGGCTGATCGATGTCCAACGCGCCGTCAGCGATTCCTCGGCCGGCAAGGCGGCGAAGGACCGGCTCAACGCACAGGTGAAAAAGGCCGAGGCGGATATGACCCGCGAGCGTCAGGAGATCGAGAAGGCGAAGGCCGATTTGGATAAAAAGGGTCCCTTGCTCAAGGAGGACGACCGGCGGCGAATCGAGGGCGACCTGCAGAAGAGAATGGTCAACTATCAGCGCAGCGCGCGCGATTTGCAGGAGGAGCTGGACGCGAAGGGCCGGGAGGCCCAGGACGGCATTCTCAAGGATCTGATGGGCGTGATCGCGGAGATCGGCAGGAACGAAAAATTCACCTTTATCTTGGAGAAGAGCCAGCTTCTCTACAGCGATCAGGCGATCGATATCACCAACAAGGTCATCGAGGTCTATAACAGCCGCACCGGCGGCGGCACCGCCAAGGCTCCGCCGCCTGCCAAGGGAAAGTGACGACGGCTAGCAAAACTCTTGCGCAATTATCGGAGCTCGTTGGCGGTAAAGTCATTGGTGACGGAAACGCTGAAATATCGAAGGCGGCCTCGATCGAAGAGGCCGGTCCCGGCGACATAACCTTTCTCGCCAACCCCCGCTACAGCGCGCATCTCAAGGCCTGCAAGGCGAGCGCCGTCATCGTCGGCGAGACGGTACCGATCGAGGCTCCCGGCGAGGGCCGGGGTTTTCTCCAGGTTGCCGAGCCGTACCTCGTCTTCGCCCGAGTTTTATCCCTATTGAATCCGCCGCCGCGTTACCAGGCAGGCGTGAGCCCGCTCGCCAGCATCGATCCGACGGCGTCGCTCGCGGGGGGCGTCACGGTTTTTCCGTTCGTGTATGTCGGCCGGGACGCGGCGGTCGGGCGCGACACCGTGCTTTTCCCAGGCGTGTTCTTGGGCGACGGCGTCTCGGTCGGAGAAAGCTGTGTGCTGCACCCCAACGTCGCCGTGCGCGAGCGCTGCCGGTTGGGCGATCGCGTCATCCTGCACGCCGGCGTAGTCATCGGCGCCGACGGCTTCGGCTATGCCGGAGAAGGGGCGGCGCGAACCAAAATACCGCAGATCGGGACTGTCGAGATCGGCGACGACGTCGAGATCGGGGCGAACAGCACGATCGACCGCGCGACGCTCGGGAAGACCTCCATCGGGCGCGGCACCAAGATCGACAACCTCGTGCAGATCGCCCATAACGTCTCCGTCGGCGAGCGCACGGTCATCGCAGCGCAGGCGGGCGTCGCCGGGAGCACCCGCATCGGCAACGACGTGATCCTCGCCGGGCAGGCCGGCGTCGTGAACCATGTCGTGATCGGCGACGGCGCCAAGATCGGTCCGAAATCAGGCATCGCTCGGCGGGTTCCCGCCGGCGCGACGCTTTCGGGCGGACTGGAGGCCGGGCCGCATCATGAGTGGATCAAGGTGATGGCGCTGGTCCCCCGATTGCCTGAACTATGGAACGCCGTGCGCGACATCAGGCGCCGGCTCGGACCTGAGCCGGAGGACAAAAAGGGGAGATGAAGGCCATGCTCGACGTCAGAGAAATCTTCAAACGGATTCCGCATCGATATCCGTTTCTTCTCGTCGACCGCATCGTCGAAGTAGACGATCACCGCATCGTCGGCATCAAGAACGTCACGGCGAACGAAAGTTTTTTTCAGGGTCACTTTCCCAACCACCCGGTCATGCCGGGCGTGCTCATCTGCGAAGCGATGGCGCAGGTGGCCGCGATATTGGCATACATCTCCCGCGGCGGCGGCAACGGGGAGAACATTTTTCTTCTCACAGGTCTCGATCGAGTGAAGTTCAAGCGTCCGGTCGAGCCGGGCGACCAGCTGCGCCTCGAGCTCGTCGCCGTCAAGCGGCGCGGCTCTTTCTGGAAGATGAAGGGCACCGCCACCGTCGAGGGCAAGACCGCGGCACAGGCCGAGCTTTCGGCGATGGAGGTGCCGCGGGAGTGATCCGCGGCCAGCGCCGATGAATAAGATCCATCCGACCGCCATCGTCGATTCGCGCGCCGAGCTGGATCGCGATGTCGAGGTCGGCCCGTACAGCATTATCGGGCCAGGCGTTCAAATCGGCAGGGGGACGCGCGTCAAGGCTCACGTCGTCATCGAAGGGAACACCAGCATAGGCCAAGACAACGTCATTTTCCAATTCGCCACCGTCGGCTCGATTCCGCAGGACCTCAAATATCGCGGCGAAGACAGCCGGCTCGTCATCGGCGATCACAACACGATCCGCGAGTTCGTCTCGCTCAATCCCGGAACGACCGGCGGGGGGATGGTGACGCGCGTCGGCAGCCACAACCTCCTGATGATGTACTGCCATATCGCGCACGACTGTCTGCTCGGTGACCATAACGTGATCGCCAATGGCGCGACACTCGGCGGCCATGTGATCCTAGAGGACTACGTGATCGCGGGCGGCCTCATCGGCGTTCACCAGTTCGTCAAAATCGGCACCGGCGCGCTGCTTGGGGCCGGATCGATGGTCTCGAAAGACGTGCCGCCCTTCTGCAACGCGGCCGGCGACCGCGCCAAGCTCAAGGGGCTGAACATTGAGGGGCTGAGGCGCCGGGGCTTCAAAAAGGAGCAGATCGAGACGGTTCGCAAGGCCTATCGCATTATTTTGCAGTCCGGTTTGACGATCAAGGCGGCGCTCAGAAAAGCGCGCAAAGAGCTTCCCGGATCGCCCGAGGTGGAGCGCATCGCGGTTTTTATCGAAAACTCGGCCCGGGGGATATGCCGCTGAAAGGCAGGACTGAGGAATGAGTGCGGAGGGCTGAGAGAGGCGACTCAGCACTCAG
>Ga0075434_100005840_pt1 | contig 11245 bp, 12 predicted proteins | sample RhiMethybrSRZTD3_FD_75298 | JGI IMG/M metagenome (GOLD analysis project Ga0075434, IMG submission 75298) | Populus rhizosphere microbial communities from Tennessee, USA - Rhizosphere MetaG P. TD hybrid SRZTD3 | ecosystem: Host-associated > Plants > Roots > Rhizosphere > Soil | place: USA...
AAAATTCGCTGTTGTCGTTCCTGCCAACCGAGCCCCCGCCGTAGAGGTGCGGCGCATCGTCGTCGCGCGCGGATTGCGCGGCGGCCGGCAGGGCGAGCGCGATGCCCGCGGCAAGCGCGAGCGATTTCCAGATGGTGCTTGACTGCATGGCAATTCCTCCGGGAAGTTGGTTCAGCAGCGCAATCGCAGGCAACAAACGTTCCCGATAAGCTCGCGGGGTGAATACCTCCCGCGCCAGCGCATTCGCGCTCCTCGCGCTCGCCAACCTGATGTGGTCCGGGAACTGGATCCTCGGCCGCGCCCTGCGCGAGGCGTTCGATCCGGTCGCGCTCAACTTCTGGCGCTGGCTGGTCGCCGTCGCCGTGATGGCGCCGTTCGCGCTGCATGCGACCTGGCGGCGGCGTGCGCTGATCCGGCGCCATTTCGCGCTGCTCGCCTTCCTCGCGCTGACCGGCGTGGCGCTGTTCCAGAGCCTGGTGTACCTCGGCCTCGAGACTACGACGGCGATCAATGCGGTGCTGATCAACGCCTCGGCGCCGGCCTTCATCGTCGTCTGCTCGTGGTTCGTCGACCGCGAACGAGCGGGCGCGCGCCAGATCGGCGGCATGCTGATTTCGTTTCTCGGCGTGGTGGTCATCGTCTGCCAGGGCGACCCGGCGCGCCTGCTGCACCTCGAGTTCCACCGCGGCGACGCGTGGATCCTGGTCGCGATGCCGGTGTGGGGAATCTACTCGGTGCTCGTCAAGCGCTGCCCGCCGGAGCTGCGTGGCGCGGCGCTCACCTTCATCCTCGGGGTGATCGGCGTGGCCATCCTGCTGCCGCTGTACTTCGCCGTCGCGCCACGCGGCCCAGTGCGCTGGCCGAGCCCCGGCGAGGCGGGCGCGGTGCTCTATGTCGCCATCGCCGCTTCGGTGCTCGCTTTTCTCTGCTGGAACCGCGGCGTCGCGGTCGTCGGCGCGAACGCGGCGGGGTTCACGCTGCCGCTGCTGCCGGCGTTCGGCACGCTGCTCGCGATCATGGCGCTCGGCGAGGCATTCCGCGGCTACCACGCCGCGGGCTTCGTCACCATCCTCGCCGGCGTGCTGCTCGCGAGCTGGCGGCCTATTCCCCGGCCTTGATCCCGCTCGAGCGGATCAGCTCGGTCCAGCGCCGCGTCTCCTCCCTCATGAAAGCGGCGAGCTCGTCGGCGGTGAAAGGCGAGGGCAGGGCGCCCTGGGCGGCGAGCCTCTGCTGCACGTCGGGCGCGCTCATCGCGCGCACCACGTCGTCGCGCAGGGCATCGACCGCCGCCCGCGGCGTGCCCTTCGGCGCGGCGAAACCGAACCAGTTGAACACCACGTAGTCGACGCCCGACTCGGACGCCGTCGGCACCTGCGGCAGCGCGGGCGAGCGCGCCGGGCTCGAGACCGCGAGCGGCGCCGCCTTGCCGGCGCGGATCGCGCCGAGCGCGGTCGGCGAGGCGGCGATCATCAGGTCGACCTGGCCGCCCTGCAGCGCGGCGCTGACGTCGCTCATGCCCTTGTAGGGGACGTGCGTCACCTCGATGCGCGCGCTGCGCAGGAAGAGCGCGGCGACGACATGCGTGACGCTGCCCACGCCGGCCGAGCCGTAGTTCAGCTTGCCCGGATGCGCCCGCGCCTCGTCGATCAGCGCCCGCAGCGTGGCGAGCCGGCTCTGCGGGCTGGCGACGATCACGAACGGCGTCTGGGCGATGATCGCGACCGGCACGAGGTCGGTGGCCGGATCCCAGCCGAGCTTGTCGAACAGCCCCGAGAGCATCGGGTAGGTCGCGTCGATCAGCGCGATCGTGCCGCCGTCGGGCGCGGACTTCGCCGTCGCTTCCCAGGCGATGCGGCCGCCGGCGCCGGTGCGGTTCTCGACCACGAAAATCTTGCCGGTCTGCTCGGTGATCTTCTGCGTCGCCATGCGCGTGTACACGTCGCTCGCGCCGCCGGGAGCGAAGGGCACCAGGACGCGCACCGGTTTCTGCTGGGCGTGGCAAACGCCGGCGGCGAGGGCGAGGGCGAGAGTGAGGAGGGCGAGGCGCATGAGGCTCATCCTTTCTTGACGATCGGCCACGCGGAGACATCGAAGTCGTCGGGCATCGCCACGTGCACGAAGCCGCGCGTGTCGCGCAGCGAGCGCGTGATGTGGCCTTTGCCGGTGGTGTCCTCGGCGAAGATCAGGTCGCCGGGCCGGCAGACGTGGCGCTCGCCCTCGCTCGACTCGATCTCGAGGATGCCGCTGGCGAGGAAGATCAGCTGGCGCCGAGGCGCGTTGTGCAAATCCTGCACGAACCCCTCGGCCGTCTCGCGGCAGAACATCGCGCCGCCCTGGAAGGTTGGCGAGGTCGGCCGCGGCCCGCTCATCGGTATTTCGCGCAGCTCCAGCGCCGATTCCCCGGAAGCTTTGGTGTAGATTCTCAGGACCCTCAAGCGCGACCGATGCTACTTCATTCGTGCCGCACGAGACAGAGGCTGTGCGCCGCGACGCCGGCCTGGACCGGTGACTGCGCCGGGATGATTCCTGCATAATCGGCCGCTTGGCGCCGACCGACCGACTCCACCTACCGTTCCGCTGGCAATTCGTACCGACCAAGGACCCGCGCGACGGCTCCGTGCGGTGGACGTGGCGCGCCTACACCCAGGCCGGCAACCTCGCGCTGGAATCGGGCAGCACGTTCGAGACCTTGAGCGAATGCATTGCCGACGCGCGCAAGCAGGGATACGGGAGCTGAGCGCGTGATCGAGTCGCACATCTACCAACTGATGGTCGAGCAGACCCGCGACTACGCGGTGTTCTTCATCGACACGGACGGCCGGGTGATGAGCTGGAACGCCGGCGCCGAGCATATCAAGGGCTACGCGCCCGAGGAGATCATCGGCCGGCATTTCTCGACCTTCTACACCCGCGAAGCCGTCGAGAGCGGCTGGCCGCAGCACGAGCTGAAGATCGCCACCGCCGAGGGCCGCTTCGAGGACGAGGGCTGGCGGGTGAAGAAGGACGGCTCGCGCTTCTGGGCGAACGTGATCATCAGCGCTCTCCGCGACGAGACGGGCAAGCTGCTGGGCTTCTCGAAGATCACGCGCGACCTGACCGACCGCCGCCTGCACGAGGAGGCGCTGCGCCAGAGCGAGGAGCGATTCCGGCTGCTGATCGAGGGCATCAACGACTACGCCATCTACATGCTCGACCCCGAAGGCGTGATCACCAGCTGGAACTCCGGTGCCGAGCGGATCAAGGGCTACGCGCGCGAAGAGATCATCGGCAAGCACGTCTCGCGCTTCTACGTCCCCGAGGACATCCAGGCCGGCAAGCCCTGGGAGGAGATCGCCACCGCGCGGCGCACCGGCCGCGCCGAGGCCGAGGGCTGGCGGGTGAAGAAGGACGGCGCGCGCTTCTGGGCGAGGACCGTGATCAGCGCGCTGCACGACGAGGAGGGCCACCTGCGCGGCTTCGCCAAGGTGACGCAGGACCTGTCCGAGCGCCGCCACATCCAGGACCTGGAGAAGGCGTCGCGCAACGTCAACGAGTTCATCGCCATGCTGGCGCACGAGCTGCGCAATCCGCTCGCGCCGATCCGCAACGCGGTGCAGATCATGGCGCAGGTGCCGGTGGACGACGCGACGCAGCAGCAGATGCGCGAGACGATCGATCGCCAGAGCGCGCAGCTGGTGCGCATCGTCGACGACATGCTCGACATCGTGCGCGTGACCCGCGGCTCGCTCCTGATGCAGAACGAGCGGCTCGATCTCAAGGACGTGGTGCGGCATGCGGTCGAAACCTCGGCGCCGGCGATCGACGCGCCACGGCACACGCTGGAGCTCGACCTGCCGGCGGAGCCGCTGCCAGTGTGGGGTGACAGGCATCGCCTGGCTCAGCTGCTGTCCAACCTGCTCAACAACTCCGCGCGCTATACCCAGCCGGGCGGCAGCATCGCGGTGCGCGCGCGCGCGGAACCGGACGCGGCGTTGGTGCAGGTGCGCGATACCGGCCGTGGCATAGAGGCGGACATGCTCGAGCGCATCTTCGACATGTTCGTGCAGGGCCGCGCTCCGCTGGAGCGCATCGGCGGCGGGCTCGGGGTCGGCCTGGCGCTGGCACGGCGCATCGCCGAGCTGCATGGCGGCACCCTCGAGGCGCGCAGCGAAGGCGTGGGCCGTGGCAGCGAGTTCACGCTGCGGCTGCCGCTCGCGCATGGCAAGGCCGAGGCCCCCGAAGTGAAACCCGACGCACGCCGTCCCGGGATGGCGCGACGCGTGCTGGTGGTCGACGACAACGCCGACGCGGCGGGTATGCTCGACCTGCTGCTGCGCTCGCTCGGGCACGAGACGCGCGTCGTCCACGACGGCATCGCGGCGCTGCGCGCGGCCGAGGAATTCCGGCCCGACATCGTCCTGCTCGACATCGGCATGCCGGGCATCGACGGCTACGAGGTGGCGCGGCGCCTGCGCGGCCTGAGCAACGTGCGCCGCATGCGCATCGTCGCGGTCACCGGCTGGGGGCAGGAAGCGGACCGGCAGCGCTCGCGCGACGCCGGCTTCGACCTGCACCTGGTCAAGCCGGTTGACCAGAACGAGCTCGCGCGCGCGCTCAACGACCGCAACGGCGCGACGCTACACTAGATTTTTCCTGAAGAACTCCACGGTGCGGTCCCACGCGAGCTTCGCCGCCGCCTCGTTGTAGCGCGGCGTCGAATTGTTGTGGAAGCCATGCTGGGTACCGGGATAGACGTGCGCCTCGTACGACACGCGCGCGCCTTTCAGCGCCTGCTCGTAGCCGGGCCACATCTCGTTGATGCGCGGATCGTTCTCCGCGTAATGGATCAGGAGCTTCGCGCGGATCTTCGGCACGCTCGCCGTTTCCGCCGCGGCGCCATAGAACGGCGCTCCGGCCTGCAGGTCGGCGCCCATCGTCGCCGCCAGCCAGTTGGTGGTGCCGCCGCCCCAGCAGAATCCGGTCACGCCGAGCTTGCCGCTGGAGAGCTTCTGCGCCTTGAGAAAGCGCGCGCTGTTCAGCATGTCGGTGCGCAGCTTCGCCTGGTCGAGTCCCGCCTGCAGGTTGCGGCCGTCGTCGTCGTTGCCGGGATAGCCGCCCGCCGGGAACAGGCCATCGGGCGCGAGCGCGAGGAAGCCCGCCACCGCCGCGCGGCGCGCCACGTCCTCGACGTAGGGGTTGAGGCCGCGGTTCTCGTGCACGACCAGCACCGACGGAAACGGCCCCGAGCCTTTGGGCTGAACGAGGTAGCCGCGCATGGTCCCGGAGTTCCCGCCCGGAGACGGGTAGGTTACGTACTTCGCCTGGATCCGCTCGTCGGTAAAGGAGATGGTCTGAGCGCGGGCGTAGCGCGGCAGTAGTGCCTGCGCCATGACGAGGCCGCCGGCGCACAATGCCGCGGACCGCGCGAGAAATTCACGCCGGTCGATGCGACCATGGCAATACTCGTCGTAGAGCTCGAATACGCGGCGATCGATTTCCGGTTGGGTGACGACCATAAAGACTCCTCGAAGACGGAAACGAACGATCTATCTTGTCACGATCGCGGTGATCGCGGGACTGTTCGCGGTGAACTGGCTCGTCCAGGTGGCGCGCAAGCCGACCGAGCTTTTCTTTCCGGTGAGCGGCGTGCTGAACAAGACCCCGGCCGGGACCTGGTGCGCCTATGAGCCGATTTTCCGCGCCCACGCGACGGCGATCATGACGCCCGAGCTTCTCGCCGCGCTGGCGCAGGTCGAGGGAGCCGGCAATCCGGTGGCGCAAACGTACTGGCGCTGGCGCCTCACGCACCAGCCGTTCGAGGTCTACCGGCCGGCGTCGAGCGCGGTCGGCATGTACCAGATCACCGACGCCACGTACGCGCAGGCGAGGCGCCTGTGCATCCGCGACCACGCCGTGTCCGAGGATTGCTGGTTCAACTTCGTTTATGCGCGGACCGTGCCCAGCCACGCCGTCGAGATGACTTCGGCGTTCCTCGATCGCGCCGTCCAGCGGCGGATGGCGAAGGGCACGCTGCAGCAGAAGCAGGACCTCGCGGCGCTCATCCACCTGTGCGGCGAAAACACGCGCGCGGGCGCGCGCCGCTGCGGCGAGCACGACGCGCAGGCGTACCTCGGGCAGGTGAATGCGATGAAGCGGGTGTTTACGAGGCTTTCGTCAGGAAAGCCGGAATGCTCTTGGTGACCACCCGCAAATCGTTGCGCCCAGGGATGGAGGCGAGAATCGACGGGCGCGGCTGCGGCACCCTCGGATCGAGCTTGATCTGCGGGCTCTCGATCCATTCGACGATCGGCATGAGCTGCTGGCGCTCGGCGGCCGATTGCGCGAATTCCATCTCGAACACGCCGATCCCGGTCTCCGCGCTCTTCAGATAGACGTCGGAATCCATCACACGACCGAGCATCGGCATGCCGAGCGAGGCGAGGAAGCGCTCGAGCGGCTGGTAGACGGGCATCGAGCTGCGCACGCGGTTCGCGCACGCGGCGAGGCGGATGTTGCGCTGACGGATCATGCCCTTCAGCAGCAGGTCGCGGATGAAGTTCGCCGTGGCATGGATGTCGATCGCCGACGGCGCCACCGGAATCAGGATCGAGTGCGCGCGCAGCAGCATCTCGTGGAGCAGCATGCCCGAGGCGCCGGCGGGCGCGTCGATGATCAGCTGCTCGACGCCCGGCGGCACGTGCATCTGCACCGTGCGCAGGCCGGTTTTCTGCGGCGCGCCGTTCGCGCCGTGGATCCTCGGCGATTGCAGCGGACGCTGGCGCAGCCAGTTGAGGCTCGAGCCCTGCGGATCGAAATCGAGGAGCGCGGTCGGAATGCCCTTCGAGGCGAAGTAGCTCGCGAGGTTGGTGGCAACGGTGGTCTTCCCCGAACCGCCCTTCGGGTTGATGACCAACGTTGCATTGGTTCTCATTGCTCCCCGCCCCCCTCGCTCCGTCCTGCAGGTACAGCGTACTGCAGAACCGCACTGCATGGGTTGTTAACTACTGCTCGCGCTGCTAGTTTTCCTCCCGGACGGAGGTTGGATGCCGACATTCGTATTTGTCTCCAATGCCGATGACGGCGAGATTGCGACTTATCTCCTGACCGAGGCCGGGAATCTTGTGCCCCGCGGCAGAGCGAAGGCCGCCGGGTCGGTCGGGCCCCTGGCGCTCAGCCCGGATCGGCGCCGTCTCTACGCTGCGGTGCGCGCCAAGCCCTTCTCGGTGCACGTTTTTGCGATCGATCCGGCGACCGGCGCGCTCGAGCCGCACTCGGTCTCCCCCTTGGCGGAGAGCTTCCCCTACCTGTCCTTGGACCGGACGGGGCGGTCGCTTTTCGGGGCGTCCTATGGCGCCCACCTGGTGAGCGTCAACGACGTGGCGGCCGACGGGAGGGTCGCGTCTGAGCCCCGGCAGGTCATTCCCGTGGGACGGCATGCCCACGCCATCCTCGCCGACCCTACCAATCGCTGGGTGCTCGTCCCCTGCCTTGGGAGCGATCAATTGGTCCCGTTTGCCTTCGAAGGGGGGACGCTGCGTCCCGGCGCACCGGTCCAGATGCAGCCCGGCACCGGACCGCGCCACCTCGCGTTCTCCGGTGCCTACGTCTATGTTCTCGGCGAACTCACGGGAAGCGTCACGACCTTCAGCTTCCGCAATGGCGTCCTGAGCGAGGTTGCAACCGCCCAGATGGAGACCACCTTGCGGCCCGGCGCGCCGCGCGGCCCGGCTGCGCCGCCGCGCGAGCGCGACGGCGACGTCTGGGCGGCCGACATCCATCTCACGCCCGACAACCGCTTCCTCTACGTTTCGGAACGCACGCGCAGCACGCTCGGCGCGTTTCGGGTCGAAAGCGAAGGCCGCCTCGCCTGGCTCGCCTCGACGCCGACCGAAAAGCAGCCGCGCGGCTTCGCCATCGATCCGCGGGGAGAATTTCTCATCGCCGCCGGGGAAAAGTCGACAATGCTTTCGGTGCACGCCATCGACGACGACGGTTCGCTCTCGCCCGCGCGGCGCTTTCCCGGCGGGAAGGGCGGCAACTGGGTGGAAATCGTGGAGGTCTGAATGACGACGCGCAGGGAATTCATCAAGGGTGGCGTGGTCTTTACGAGTTGCGCGATGCTCGACGCCGCGTGGGCACAGGCGCCGGCGAAGCGGCGCACCGTGGTCGTGAGCGGACGCCGGGTGCGGACCATCGACGTGCACGCGCACGTCGCGTTTCCCGAGGCGGTAGCGCTGCTCGGCAATCGCGGCGCTCGCACCCCCGGCGTCACGCTCGACGAGCGCCTGCGGCGCATGGACGAGCAGGGCATCGACATGGAGGCGCTGAGCATCAACCCGAACTGGTATGCGGCCGAGCGCGATCTCGCCAGCGAGGTGATTCGCATCCAGAACGAGAAGCTCGCCGAGTTGTGCGCCTCCCGGCCCGAGCGCTTCGTCGCCTTCGCCAGCGTGGCGCTGCAGCACCCGGACCTCGCCGTGCAGCAGCTCGAGCACGCGGTCAGTAAGCTCGGCCTGCGCGGTGCGGGCGTGGGCGGCAGCGTCAACGGGCAGGAGCTCTCCGATGCGAAGTTCCATCCGTTCTGGGCGAAGGCCGAGGAGCTCGGCGTGCTGGTCTTCCTCCACCCGCAGGGCACCGCCGAGCTGAAGGGCCGGCTGCAGGGCAACGGCGGTCTCGAGAACACCATCGGCAATCCGCTCGAGACCACCCTCGCGCTCTCGCACCTCATCTTCGAGGGCGCGCTCGACCGCTTCCCGGGATTGAAGCTCTGCGCCGCGCACGGCGGCGGCTACCTGCCGTCGTACGCGCCGCGCTCCGATCACATCTGCCTGACGTTTCCCGACCGCTGCGCCGCCGTCGCGCTGAAGAAGAAGCCGACCGAGTACCTGAAGCAGCTCTACTTCGATGCGCTGGTGTTCACGCCGGAAGCGCTGCGGCACCTCGCGGCGCAGGTCGGCCCGAGCCAGATCGTCATGGGCACCGACTATCCGTTCGGCTGGACCAGCACCTCGGTCGACCACATCCTCGGCACACCCGGCTTCAGCGACGCCGAGCGCGAGGCGATGCTCGGCGCGACCGCGGCGAGGCTGCTCGGCCTGGGCGCCTGACACACTTGTGATAGGCTACCGCGCACCTATGGAAGAGGCGATCAAGGGAGCGGTTCTCGGCGGAGTGGTCGGCGCCGTTCTGGTGTTCTTCGAATACCTGATGCTGAGCAAGGATGCGAAGGAGCGCGCGGTCAAGCTGCATCGCAAAGCGGAGCTCGACGAGGTAGCGCGCTTGCGCATCTGGACCATGGCTCGCTTCGCCTTCGTGCTGCCGCTGCTCTTCGGCGGCATCTCCTGGCTCATCTGGGGCTGATAGCGCTTTTCGCTTGCCGGCGGTCGCGCTTCGCTGTCATCCCGGGTTTCGCAGTAGCGCAGTACGCAGCCTGCGCGCGCGTGTGCGCAGAACGGCATCGGGCACCCTGGCCGTGAGCTTTCTCCTCCATGGCGATCTCGAGCGGCTGCGGATCCCCGGGCCGCGGCGGCCGCGCTTCGCCGACGGGCTCTGGCGCCACACCTGCTTCGAGGTGTTCGTCGCGCGCAAGGGCGCGCGCGCCTATCGCGAGTACAACTTTTCGCCGTCGGGCGAGTGGGCGGCCTACGCGTTCTCTTTGTATCGGAAGCGCAGCCGCGGAAGGATCCGGCCTCGCTGGAACGGGCGGGTCGCGACCATCGAAGCGAGAGGGCGTCTCAAGATCGGCCTCTCGGCCGTGATCGAGGAGAAGAGCGGCGCATTGTCGTACTGGGCGCTGCGGCATCCGCCGGGCAGGCCGGATTTTCATGATCGGCGCGCCTTCGCGCTGGAGCTGGCGTGAAGTTCGGCATCGACCGGCTGCTCGAGTCGAACAAGCTGCGCGGCGGCCTCGCCGGCAAGCGCGTCGCGCTGCTCGCGCATCCAGCGTCGGTGACGCGCGGGCTGGCCCATGCGCTCGATGCGCTCGCCGCGCTGCCCGAAGTGAAGCTCACCGCGGCCTTCGGCCCGCAGCACGGGCTGCGCGGCGACAAGCAGGACAACATGATCGAGTCGCCGGACTTCACCGATCCCGCTCTCGGCATCCCGGTGTTCAGCCTCTATGGGAAGGTCCGCCGCCCGAGCGTGGCGATGATGGACACCTTCGACGTTCTGCTCGTCGACCTGCAGGACGTCGGCTGCCGCGTCTATACCTTCGTCACCACGCTGCGCTACGTGCTCGAGGAGTCGGCCCGGCATCGCAAGAGCGTCTGGGTGCTCGACCGGCCGAACCCCGCAGGGCGCGGGATCGAGGGGCTGCGGCTGCGCTCCGGCTGGGAAAGCTTTGTCGGCGCCGGGCCGCTGCCGATGCGCCATGGGCTGACGCTGGGCGAGCTCGCGCGCTGGTTCGTGAGCGCGCTCAAGCTCGACGTCGAGCTCGAGGTCCTCGGCATGGAAGGCTGGCAGCCGGGCGCCGCGCCGGGCTTTGGTTGGCCGCTCGGTGAGCGCGTCTGGGTCAACCCCAGCCCCAACGCGCCGAACCTCTCGATGGTGCGTTGCTACCCCGGCACGGTGATGCTCGAAGGAACAACGCTATCGGAAGGTCGGGGCACTACGCGCCCCCTGGAGCTGTTCGGCGCGCCCGACCTGGAGATCGATTCCTTGTCGAAGAAAATGGACGCGCTCGCGCCCGAATGGTTGCGCGGCTGCGCGCTGCGCCAGTGCTGGTTCGAGCCCACCTTCCACAAGCATGTCGGCAGGCTCTGCGGCGGCCTGCAGATCCACGCCGAGGAGCCGGTCTACGATCCCGCGCGGTTCCGTCCCTGGCGGCTGATGGCGCTCGCCTTCAAGGCGCTGCGCGAGCTGCGCTCCGACTATCCGCTGTGGCGCGACTTCGCCTACGAGTACGAGCACGGCAGGCTCGCGATCGACCTGATCAACGGCGGCCCGGAGCTGCGCCAGTGGGTCGACGATGCCGCGTCGGCGCCAGCCGACCTGGACGCGATCGCCAGTAAGGACGAGGCGGCCTGGCGCGACGAACGCGAAGCGTTCCTGATCTATCGATGAAAGGCAGGCAAGAACCCGGGTACGAAATCCGCGTCGCGCGCAGCCCGCGCCGCGCGCGCGTCGAGTACAACGGCGCCGCGGTCGCTGACTCGTCGCGCGTGCTGATCCTGCACGAGACGCGCCTTCCGCCGGTGCTCTACTTTCCGCGCGAGGACGTGCGCCTGGATCTGTTCCAGAAAAGCGCGCATACCACGCATTGCCCGTT
>Ga0075434_100005841_pt1 | contig 11241 bp, 4 predicted proteins | sample RhiMethybrSRZTD3_FD_75298 | JGI IMG/M metagenome (GOLD analysis project Ga0075434, IMG submission 75298) | Populus rhizosphere microbial communities from Tennessee, USA - Rhizosphere MetaG P. TD hybrid SRZTD3 | ecosystem: Host-associated > Plants > Roots > Rhizosphere > Soil | place: USA...
GGGCCTGGGGTCGGAGGCCGTCCCGAGTGCGTCGAGACGCCGCCCGCGACGCGCGCCTGCTCGATGAATGCCGCCAGCGACTCCACCGTAGGCGCCTCGAAGATGGCGCGCAGTGGAACCTCGACCGCGAGCGCGGCACGCAGCCTCGCGATCACCTGCGTGGCGAGCAGCGAGTGGCCGCCGAGATCGAAGAAGTTGTCCGTTGCGCCCACTTCCTGCACGCCGAGCACCTCCTTCCATACCCGCGCGACCTCGCGCTCGGCCGGCGTTCTCGGCGCCACCGCCCCGCCGGGCGGGGGCGCCGCGCGGCACAGATCCCGCAGCGCGCGTCGGTCGATCTTGCCGTTGGGCGTCAGGGGCAGCGAGGGGAGCGTCTGGAAGATCGACGGAATCATGAATCGAGGAAGCCGCCCGGCAAGAAAACTCCGGAGCGCGTCGGCGGAGAGCGCTTCTCCCGTGCGCAAGACGAGATAAGCGGCGAGACGAGAAGCGGCTCCCCCGCGCCGCCCGCCACCCGACTCTTCGTCAACGGGCTCGAAGCCGGGGCCCTTCACCGGCAGGGGATCGTCCTCCAGCACGATGACCACCGCTTTCAGCACCGCGGGATGCTCCGCCAGGGCGGATTCGATCTCGCCCGGCTCGATTCGCAACCCCCTGAGCTTGACCTGGCGGTCCTTCCGCCCGAGATACTCGATGGCGCCGTCGGCGAGGCGTCGGGCGGCGTCACCGGTCCGATAGAGGCGGGCGCCCGGCTCCCCGGCAAACGGGTTGGGGATGAACCTCTCCGCCGTCAGCGCCGGATCTCCCAGGTATCCGCGCGCCAATCCAGTTCCTGCCAGGTGCAGCTCTCCGGCCACGCCCACGGGCGCGGCACGCAAGTGGGAATCGAGAACGTGAGCACGGAAGTTCGCGATGGGACGGCCGATCGGGACCACTCTCCGGGTGTCGCTGCGCCCGCAGGACCAGGAGGTCGCGTCGATCGTGGCCTCGGTCGGCCCGTACAGGTTGTGGAGATCCGCGGGAAGCAGGTCGAAGAAGCGGTCCCGCAGCTCCGGCGACAGGCTCTCCCCACCGCAGAAGACGCGCTTGAGGCTCCTGCAATGGCGCACCCCTTCCCCCTCCAGCAGGAGAGAGAGCAGGGACGGGACCATCTGGAGCGTGGTGATGGAATGCCTCCGGATTGTCTCAATCAGATAAGAAGCGTCGTGGTGCGCTCCCTCGGCGGCCAGGAAGAGGCGTGCGCCCGAGATCAAGGGAGCGAAGAACTCCCAGATGGAGGCGTCGAAGCTGGGAGAGGTCCTTTGCAGGACTGCATCCGACGCGGCGAGCGGGAAGGCCCTGGCCATCCACTGCATGTGGTTGCTCAGCGCGCCGTGGGAGACCATGACGCCTCTCGGATTGCCGGTGGATCCGGAGGTGTAGAGGACGTAGGCGAGATTTTCCTTGAGCGCCCCTCCCAAGGGCACCGCCGCGCGGCTCTCTCCCTCGAGGAGTGCCTCGTCCGGATCGAGCGCGAGCACGTCGGCTTCGGGGAGATTCCCCCGCAGACGAGTCTGCGTGACAAGGAGGCGGGCGCGCGCGTCGCGTAGCATGAAAGCCAGACGGGCTTTGGGATACGAGGGATCGAGGGGAAGGTAAGCCCCTCCGGCCTTATGGATCCCGAGCAAGGCGACGACCATTTCCAGGGAGCGCTCCATGAAGATCCCTACGATTCGATCCGGACCGACGCCGTTTCTCCTCAGGACGTGCGCCAGCTGATTGGCGCGCTCATTCAGCTCCCGGTAGGTCAGGCGCCGATGCTCCATTTGGACCGCCAGAGCGTCGGGAGTTCGGCCGGCCTGGCTCTCGAACAGGGTGTGGGCGCAGGCTTCCAGGGAGTAGCCCTCCCGCGTCTGGTTCCAGGCGATGAGCTGCCGATCCTCCTCCTGCGTCAGCAGGGGCAGCTCGGACAGCCGGCGCTCCGGCGCCGCCACGGCCGCGGCGAGGAGCGTGAGGTAGCGCTGCGCCATCAGGCGGACGGTCGGCGCATCGAACAGGTCGGCGCTGTAGAAGAGGTAGCCGTCGAGACCGCCACCCGGCGCCTCCTCCCAGAGGTGGAACTCCAGGTCGAAGCGGGTCGCCCCCGTCTCGGCGGGGACGGGATCGATCGACAGTCCCGGCAGCTCGAAGCCTCCCAGCGGAGCGTTCTGGAGCGCGAAGGCGACCTGGAAGAGCGGATTGCGGCTGAGATCGCGCGCCGGCTGCAGCTCCTCGACGAGCCGCTCGAACGGCAGATCCTGGTGGGAGAAGGCGCCGAGGGTCGCCTCGCGCACGCGCCCCAGCAGCTCGCGAAACGATGGATCGCCCGCGCAGCTGGCGCGGATGACCAGCGTGTTGACGAAAAAACCGACGAGCGGCTCGAGCTCCGGCAGGGTTCGATTCGCGAGGCCGGTGCCGACCGTGATGTCGTCCTCGCTGGCCAGCCGCGCCAGCAGCGCGTCGAAGGCCGCGAGCAGGCCCATGAAGAGCGTCGCCCCCTCGCGCCGCGTCAGGGCCCGCATGCGGTTCGCGACGTCGGCGGGGACCGTCACGCGCTCCACCCCTCCGCGGAAGGTCTGGACCGGCGGACGCGGCCGGTCGGCTGCCAGGTCCAGCGCGGTCGGCAGCGGCGTGAGGCGCGCGCGCCAGTAGGCCAGATCACCCTCGAGGCGCTCGCCCGAGAGCGCGTCGCGCTGCCACGCCGCGAAGTCGGCGTACTGGATCGGGAGGTCAGGCAGCGGGCTGGGCCGGCCGGCGACAAACGCCTCGTACAGCGCGGCCACCTCGCGCACCAGCACGCCCATGGACCAGCCGTCCGACACGATGTGATGCATGCCGAGCAGGAAGACATGATCCTCGGCGGCGAGACGGAGCAGCCGGGCCCGGATCAGCGGGCCGCGCTCGAGATCGAACGGCGCGGAGGCTTCTTCCCCGGCGAGCCGTTGCGCCTCGAGCTCGCGCGCGGAGGCCGGAAGGTGCGCGAGATCGACGACCGGCAGCTCGAGGCGCGCGTCGGCTTCGATCACCTGCGCCGGGGAGCCCGCTTTCGTCTCGAACCGCGTGCGCAGGCTCTCGTGCCTGCGGGCGACCTCCGCCAGACACCGGTGCAGCACTTCACGGTCGAGACGGCCGCGCAGCCGCAGCGCGATGGGCACGTTGTAGGCGGGACTCGCCGGATCGATCTGATGGATGAACCAGAGCCGCTGCTGGGCGAAGGAGAGAGGAGACCCTTCCGTGCGGGGACGGCGCGGAATGGTGAGCACCGGCGCCTCATGGGCCTTGCCCTTGAGCATGCGCTCCAGCAGCGCCCGCTTGGAAGGGGAGAGTCCGGCACCGCGCGAATTGGCGTCAAGGCTCATGGACTCACATCCTTCGGAGGCACCGTCGGTGTGCGCTCCAGCCGCCTCCGCGCCTCCTCGTCCGGCATCGTCTCGAGCTTCTCCACCAGCAGCTCCTCCACCACCCCGGCGAGAGCGGCGACGGTGGAGCCCTCGAAGAAGCGGCGCAGCGGCAGCTCGATCTCGAAGGCCGCGCGCATCCGGGAGACCGCCTGGGTCGCCAGCAGCGAGTCGCCCCCCAGATCGAAGAAGTTGTCCTCGGCCCCGACCTGCTCGCGCCGCAGCAGCGCGGCCCAGATCGCGGCGATCGCCGCCTCGGTGGGAGTGCGCGGCGGCACGTACCCGACGGCGGCGGCCGCGCCCGGCTCCGGCAGAGCGGCGCGATCGATCTTGCCGTTGGCTCCCAGCGGCAGCGCGTCGAGCACCACGAAGGCCGCGGGAACCATGTATTCGGGCAGCGAGCGGCGCAGCTCGGCGCGCAGGGCGGCCTCGCCCGGCGCCTCGCCTTCCGCCACCACGTAGGCCACCAGCCGGCGCGTCGTTCCTTCCTCGCGCGCCACGGCGACGGCGCGCCGCACCCCGGGCAGACGCTCGAGCGCCGCCTCGATCTCGCCCGGCTCGATGCGATAGCCGCGCAGCTTGATCTGGTGGTCGGTGCGCCCCACGAACTCCAGGGCGCCATCCTCCCGGAATTGCGCCACGTCGCCGGTGCGGTACAGGCGCGCTCCCGCCTGGCCCGAGACCGGGTCGGGCACGAAGCGATCGGCGGTCAGATCCCCTCGCTCGAGGTAGCCGTGGGCCAGTCCCATTCCGCCGATGTAGATCTCGCCGGGAATGCCCGTCGGCACCGGCTGCAGACCGGCGTCGAGCAGATAGACGCGCAGGTTGGCGATCGGCCGGCCGATGGGCACCGGCCCGGGGGACAGATCGGGAGCGCAGTCCCAGGCGAGGCAGCTGATGGCCGCTTCCGTCGGACCGTAGAAGTGGGTCAGGGTGCGCCCCGGCAGCCTTGCGAAGAAGCGGTCGTGCAGCTCGCGGTCCATCCCCTCGCCGCCGCAGAACACGGCGCGCAGCGCGCCGCACTCCGGCAGGGCGGGCGCGTCGAGAAACGGGCGCAGCAGCGACGGCACGAAGTGGGCCACGGCGATGCCTTCGTCCCGGACGAGGCGGGCGAGGGCCTCCGGGTCCTTGTGCTCCCCCTCGCGCGGGATGACCACCGCCGCGCCGGCCGCCAGCGGTCCGAGCAGCTCCCAGATCGCGATGTCGAAGGCGTACGAGGCGTTGTGCAGGACGCGCTCGCCGGGCTTGATGGGGGTGTGCTCCTGCGCCCATTGCAGGCGGTTGACGATGGCCCGGTGCGACACCAGGACTCCCTTGGGGATTCCCGTGGAGCCCGAGGTGAACATGACGTAGGCCGGGTCGTCGGGTCCCACGGCAGGTCGCGGATTCTCGTCGTGCCCGCCGGGAGCCTCTTCCCACGCCTTCTCGATCTCGATCAGCGTGGCGCCTGCGGGCGGGAGGATCGGGGCGAGATCGCGCTGCGCCAGGACGGCAGCCGGCCGCAGGTCGGCGAACATCCTCGCCAGGCGCTCGGCCGGGAGATCAGCATCGATGGGAGCATAAGCCGCCCCCGCCTTGAGCACCGCGAGCAGGGCGGCCGCCTGGTCGCGCGAGCGCCGCGCGCACACCGGCACCCTGTCGCCGGGGCCGATCCCCAGCGCGCGCAGCTGGTGTGCCATCCGGTTCGCGGCCGCGTTGAGCTCGCCGCGCGTGGTGGTCCGGCCGTCCTGCAGCAGCGCCGCTTCCTTTGGGCCGGCGGCGCACCGCTCGAAGAGCTGGTGCAGGCACGCCTCGGGATGGCTGCGATCCGTGGCGTTGAAGTCCACGACATGGGATCGGTGCTCCTCTTCCGTGAGCATCCGGATTTCGCCGATCGGACGGTCGGGCTCGGCGGCGACCGAATCGAGAATCCGGCCCAGGTGGCGCAGCATGCGATCGGCCTTCGCCCCGGAATAGATATCGGTGTTGTATTCCACGTAGGTGTGGATGCCGAGGCCCTCCTCCTCCATGCAGGCCACCGTGATGTCGAAGCGGGACGCGCCGTTGTCGATTTCCAGCGTGTCGGCGGACCATCCGATGAACTCGGGCGTCCCCAGGACCGGAAAATCGAGGTAGATGAGGGAGACCTGGATGAGGGGATTCCGGCTCGGATCCTGGCGGGGCCTCAGCTCGTTCACCAGGGTCGCGAAGGGCACGTCCTGGTGGGCGTAGGCGCTGCGGGCCGTGTCGCGCACCTGGGCCAGCAGCTGGTTGAACGTCATGGCGGGGTCGAGCTTCGCGCGCAGCAGGAGCATATTCAGGAAGTAGCCGATGACGTTCTCGGTCTCCGGGCGGTTGCGATCCGCGATCGTGGACCCGATCAGCAGATCGCGCTGCCCGGTGTACTTCCAGCAGAGGACGTCCAGGGCGGCGAGCACCGTCATGAACATCGTGGCGCCGGCGCGCCGGCTGACCTCCTTGAGGGCCGTCAGCACGGCGTCCGGGTAGACGATGTAGGCGCGGGCTCCGCCGAAGCTCTGGACGCGCGGGCGCGGCCGGTCGGGTGGAATCTCGAGAACGGTGGGAACGCCCGCGAGGCGATCGTGCCAGTAGGCAAGGTGGCGCTCGAGAGGCTCGCCGGAGAGCTCCTCGCGCTGCCAGACGGCGAAATCCGCGAACTGGATCGGAAGCTCGGGCAGCTCCACCGGGCGACCGTCGCGCAGGGCGACGTAGATCCGGGAAACCTCCCGCTCGAAGATGTCGAAGGACCAGCGGTCGGTGATGATGTGGTGCATGCACATCATCAGGATGTGATCCTCGGGTCCCAGCCGGGCCAGCCCGACGCGCACGAGCGGGCCGCGCTCCAGGTCGAAGCGCACCGAGGCGAACTCGATCGCTTCGCGCCATCCGGCGGCGGGACGCTCGCTTTCAGCCAGCCCCTGGAGGTCGATCACCGGAAGATCGATCTCCAGCGAGGGCGCGACGACCTGCACCGGCAGGCCATCCACTACCTTGAAGGTCGTTCGGAGCACCTCATGGCGCGCGATCGAGGCGTTCACGGCACGGCGCAGCAACGCGCGATCGATGGGCCCGAGCACGCGGCTCGTGTAGTGGATGTTGTAGGCGGGATTGCCCGGCTCCATCTGATCGATGAACCAGAGCCGCTCCTGGTCCAGCGAGGCCGGAAAGTGCGCGAGCCGATCCCGCTCCGGGATCGGCTGGATTCCCTTCGAGCGCGGGGCGGTGAGCCCCTTCTCCCTGAGGCGGGCCTCGAAGAGGGCGCGCTGATCCGGCGTGAGCGCCGCGAGGCGCTCCTCCAGACCTTTCACCACGTCAGATTCTGGCCGCACCGCCCGCTTCCTCGGGCCGACGCATCTCCCGCGAGGTGTCACCCAGCGTCGGGGATGCGAACGCCGCGCGCTCCAGCTCGTCGAAGAAGGCGATCCAGTGCTTCCACATCGACTCGGCGTGGAACAGGAGCTCCCCCTCCTGCGCCTCCGAGAGATCCAGGGAGAGCGAGTCGTTCGCCCGGGCCACATGCTCCGGCTCCTGCTCCACGTGGATGTCGACCCAGGGGAGGCTGGTCGCGCCGGTGGCGCGTCGCACCGCCGTTCCGATCCCAGAGACCATGGCGAGGTCGGCAACCTCGGTTCCGTACATGAACCCCAGCCCCGCCATCAGGTTGGCGGAGGATTCGGCGTAAGCGGCGACCAGGCGCGCCGTGGCGGGAAGCGGAGCGGCTCCGCTGACCTCCGCCCGGGCGAAGCCGAGAGGCGTCATGGTGGTGATGTAGAGCACCTCGTGGGCGCGGCTCTCGTCCCCTTCCCCCAGCTCCTGGTAGAGGATCTTGGAGATCGCGGTCTGCAGCTCGACTTTCGGAGAGACGGAGATGAGCCGTGAGAGGAAGACGGGGAAATAGTGCAGCGGGTGCCACCACTGGCCGAGGAACGCGGCGGCCTGCCCGCGGGAGACGGGAGCGGTGCGTATGCGCTCGAAGAATGAATGGTTGATCAGCTTCTTGCGCAGCGGGTGGTTCTTCAGAGCTTCCTGCAGCCGTTGATCCAACATCAGCGATTCTCCTCCCGCGGCCCATGGCCGCCCTTGAAAGTTGCTTACGATGCGTTGTCGTGAACCGGCTCGCCCGCGTGAGCGGCCGCCGAGAAATGCTCCCGCAGCTCCGCCAGTCGCGGCAGGGCCGCCAGTACGGTGTCCGGATCGAGCCCGAAATCGATGAGGCAGGCGATCTCGTCCGCCCCGTGCGCGCCCACGGCCTCCAGGATGCGCGCGCACTTGTTCTGGGTTCCGAGCAGCGTGCTCGAAGCGAAATAATGCTCGAAGGCCAGCGACGCCACGTCGCGCGCGTCGCGCTCGGTGGCCTGGCCCTCCTCCAGCGCCAGCTTCTGGAACTGCTTGAGGTAGGTCTTCAGATAATGAATCATCGGCTCGCGCACCAGCTCGCGCACCGTCGCGTCGCTCGTCCCGACGTAGGTGTGGACGACCATGGTGACGATCCCCGCGGCGGGATCGTGCCCGGCTGTCTGCCGCGCCAGCCGATACCGCGCGACCAGGGCGGACAGGTCCTCGAGGGCATAGCCGACCAGCGCCGCCAGCACGTTGGCGCCGATGCTTCCGGCCCGCTCCCAGGTCTCGGGATTTCCCGCCGTCGTGATCCACACCGGCAGGGCGGGCTGGATGGGCCGCGGCAGCGTGCGAACCTCGACCCGGCGCTCCTGGGGACCCTCGAGGAGGATCGTCTCTCCCGCCCACAGGCGGCGGATCGTCTCGATGCCGCGGAACATCACTTCCTTGCGATCGTCGTAGGGGCTCGGGGTGAGGACGAAATCGTCCGGATGCCAGCCCGAGGCGAAGGAGACCGCGACCCTTCCGCCCGAGAGGTTGTCCACCACCGACCACTCTTCGGCAACCCGCACGGGGTGATGCAGAGGCAGGGCCACGCTGCCGGCCCGGATTCCCACGCGCGAGGTGATGGCCGCGAGCGCGGCGGAGAGCACGGACGGATTGGGATAGAGCCCTCCGAACGGCTGGAAATGCCTCTCGGGAGTCCAGACGGCGTCGAAACCGTTCGCATCGGCGAAGCGCGCGCTCTCGAACGCGAGCCGGTACTTGGCGCCGGTCTCGCGCGAGCCGTCGTCGGAGAAGAAGTAGAGGCTGAATCGCAAGGGGCGCGCGGGGCGCCGGCCGCGCCAAGCCTGAGGATCCGATTCGTCCGGATCCTGCGTCGCCACGCCTCCTATCGACGCGCGACCCGCGAGCGGCGTGTCGAGTCCTCGTTCGCGGACTCTTTTCTCCAGCAGGCGCCGCTGCTCTTCCGTCAGCCTTGCCAGGCGCTCTTCCAGCTCCGTCATCGCACACTTCCCTCCGCCGCCCCGACGCCCCGGCCCAGCTCGGAGCGGACTTCCTCCGCCGACAAGGTCTCGATCTCCGCCAGCAGCCTGGCGATGTCCTCCGTCTTGCGCCGCTCCTCGATCGCCACATCCACCACGCCGGCCAGCGCCCCCAAATCCGCGCTCTCGAAGATGCCGCCAATCGGAAGCTCGATCGCGAAGGCGCTGCGCAGGTGCGAGGCGAGCTGGATGGCCAGCAGCGAGTTTCCTCCCAGCTCGAAGAAGCTGTCGGTGCGGCCGATTCGTTCGATGCCGAGGAGCTGGGACCAGATCTCCGCCACCTTGCGCTCCGTGTCGGAGATCGGCGCGACCACCTCGCGCCCGGCATCCTCGACGAACGACCCTCCTTTTCCTCCGACGCCTTCGAGGAATTCGGCCACCGACGCCGTGGCTTCGTCCATCAGCTTTGCGAGGTCCTGAGGCGAGACGAGGATCTGCGGCTCATCCAGGGCAAGCGAGCGCTGCAAGGCTTCGATCCCCTCCTCGACGGTGATGCCGACCTTTGCCTGAATTTCGCGCAGCTGCTCCAGCAGGGCCTGCGCGCCCGCGCCCGTCGGGACCTGCCAGCGATCCCAATGGGCGGTTCCCCAATCGAGACAGCGGACGATGGGGCCGGCGGCCGCGCGGCGCGACTGGGCGAAAGCGTCGAGGAACGCGCTGGCCGCGCAATAATCGACCTGGCCGAAGACTCCGGTCGCCGAGATGGCCGAGGAGAAGAGCACCAGCGTCTCGCCTTCGCCAAGCTGATCGGCCAGCAGGCGCGCTCCGTCGAGGCGGGGCGCGAGGATACGATCGGCTGCTTCCCGCGTCTTGATCTGGATCAACCCGCCGCCGATCGGGCCGGCGGTGTGGAAGACCGCATCGAGCCGGCCGAAGCGGCGGCGCGCCTGCGCGACCGCCGCCGCCAGCGCCGTGGGATCGGTGACGGCAGCCGGAGAGCAGAGGATCTCGATGCCGCGGGCGCGCAAGGGCTCGACCGCCCGCTCGCTGCCGGCATCGCATTCCAGGAAGCCGATTCCCTGTGCCCCGTCGGCGGCGAGCCTCGCGGCGATTCCGATCTCGAGTGGACCGGTGCCGCCGGTGAGCAGGAAGGCTTTTCCGCCGCCCCACGGAGGGTTCCGGTCAGCGGACGGATCGAGCCGCGCTTTCTCGTATGACGGCACCCACCGATGGCCACCGCGCCACGCCACGACTCTCTCGGTATCCCGCGCCTCCAGCTCCAGGGCCACCCGGCGTGCGGCCTCCTCGGTCTTCGACCCGGCCACATCGACCAGGCGACATCTCAAGCCCGGATACTCCTGCGGGGCGACCCGGCAGACGCCGAGGAGGGTGGCGCGCTCGGGAGCGTGGGCTCTCTCTCCCGCCACATCGAAGAGCCCGGACGCCACGGCCGCGACATGGATCTCATCACCGAGGGAGGCGGCGCCCATGGCCTGGCACAAATGGAGCAGGGAGTAGAATCCCAGGTCCTGCGCATGGGGCCCGGCCTGCTCCGGATCCGCGCACCAGAGGTGCGCGACCCGCCACACCCGGCTGCCGCCGCGCAGCGCGCGCAGCAACTCCTCGTAATGCCCCGCCGCGCGCGGGTCGATGCGGAACTCGTTCTGGGAGACGCGGGTGAATTCCTTTCCCGCACGCACCCGGATCGCCGTGGCGCCGCGCGCGGCGGCGAGATCCGCCAGCCGGCCCGCCAGCTCCGAGCCATCGTCGAAGACGATCCAGCCGGAAGGCTCCGCCGGCGGAACGCGCAGATGCGATCGCTTCCAGCCGGGAACGTAGAACCATTCCGCGAGGTCGGGGTGCTTGGCGGCGCCGCCGGAAGCTTCCTGTCCCACGGGAGCTGAGCCGGGTTCGATCCAGTACCGCTTCCGCTCGAAAGGATAGGTGGGCAGCGGCACGCGCCTGCGGCGAAAACCCTGGTGGAATCCTGTCCAGTCCACATCCATTCCCGCGCACCAGAGCTTCCCAAGTGCCTCCAGGGCCGCGACCTGATCGTCGGGCGTCTCCTTGGAGCGCCGGAGCGAGGCGACAATCTCCGCGCCGGGCCCCGCCTGCTGACGAGCCAGCGAGGAGAGCGAGGTTCCAGGCCCCACTTCCAGGAGAATGCGGGACGCATCGGCGGCCAGCACCGCAAGGTTGTCGGCGAAGCGAACGGCGCCACGGACATGCCGCGCCCAGTAGCCGGGGTCGGTCGCCTGCTCCGGCGAGATCCAGGCGCCGGTGGCGTTGGAAAGGAAGGGGATCGAGGGCGGCTGCAGCCGGACGCGACGGCAGGCCTTCTCGAACTCCTCGAGAATCGGATCCATCATCGCGGAGTGGAAGGCGTGGGAGGTGTGAAGGCGGCGGCAGGCGACCTGGTCGGCTCGCAGCCGCGCTTCCAGGAGCGCCATCGCTTCCTCGGGGCCTGAGGCGACGCAGGTCGAAGGGGCGTTGACGGCGGC
>Ga0075434_100005843_pt1 | contig 11240 bp, 9 predicted proteins | sample RhiMethybrSRZTD3_FD_75298 | JGI IMG/M metagenome (GOLD analysis project Ga0075434, IMG submission 75298) | Populus rhizosphere microbial communities from Tennessee, USA - Rhizosphere MetaG P. TD hybrid SRZTD3 | ecosystem: Host-associated > Plants > Roots > Rhizosphere > Soil | place: USA...
GAGTCATGGCGGGCCATGGGACAATGCCTTATCTAAAAGGTGCCGGAGATCATGTCATGGATCAGCCCGACGGCGGCGTCCTGAGCCACGCGGCGTTCTTCTACCGCAGCCAGCCCGAGTACGCGGCGGCGATCGCGGCCTTCGTTCAGGCGGGCCTCGCGGCGGGCGAGCCGATCCTGGTCGCGGTGCCCGGCGCCAAGGCGCGGGTGATCCGCGACCGCCTGGACGACGGGCCGGGCGAGGTGGTTTTCACCGACATGACCCAACTGGGGGGCAACCCGGCGCGGATCATCCCTGACATGCGGGCGTTCGCCGACAAGCACCCCGGCCAGCGCGTGCGTTTCGTCGGCGAGCCGGCCTGGCCCGGGCGCTCGGCCGCGGAGTTCTGCGAGGCAGCCAGGCACGAGGCCCTGATCAACCTCGCGTTCGCGCAGACGCCGATAACGATTTTGTGCCCCTACGATGCTGCGGGACTGGCCGGTTCCGTCCTCGCCACCGCGCGGCGCACCCATGAGGAGCCGGCGGCGACCGGCGCGACCCGTCAGATCTGGCGGGACAACCTGCCCCCGGAGTGCGACCGCCCGCTTGACCCGGCGCCGGCGGAGGCGGAGGTCTTCTCCTACGACACGGACCTGGCGTCGGTGCGGCGACTGGTCGCCGACGATGCCGGGCGCGCCGGGCTCACCAGGGACCGCACCGTCGACCTGGTCCTGGCCGTGAACGAGATCGCCGCCAACACGATCAGCCACACCACCGGCGGCGGGGTGCTACAGGTCTGGCACACCCCGGAGGAGATCGTGTGCCAGGTGCACGACCAGGGCGAGATCACCGATCCGCTGGCCGGACGCGTCCGGCATGGCCCCGACGACCGCGGCCATGGCCTGTGGCTCGTCAATCAGGTGTGTGACCTGGTCGAGCTCCGCACCGGGGCGGCGGGCACCACGGTCCGGATGCACATGCGCCGGGCGGCCTAGCTCGCGGCGGCGGTGCCTGGCCGGGCCGGCTCCTCCGGGCGCATGTGCCGCACTTGGGCACCGAACCGGCGGTACTCGCGCAGCGCGATGCGGAGTTGCTCGGTGTCGGTTTCGCTGCTCTTCCAGGAGGATTCCAGGGCCCGCTGCCGGGCCCGGACCGACGCTAGGACTTCCTCGATGGCCGAGTCCACCGCGTCCGCGGCCATCTTCACCGAGCCGCGCGGGTTGTCCACGAAGCCCACCAGGATCTCGCTCCAGCGCTGCGGGGAAATGCTGCCCGGTGAATCTACCGAACCCGGGGAAGCCGCAGCGGATGGCGGGGCGCCAGCCGGAGATGGGGCAGCAGTGGCTGGCGGCGGCTCCCGAGTCACGGCGGGCTCACCGGCGGTCTCGGCGGGATCCCCGGCCGTCTCGGTCAGGGCCGGATCCTTGACCGCCGCCTCCGAGTCGAGCACCACGACATCCTCGTCGAACACCGGGGCCGGCACGTCGGTCCCGACCGGTGCCTCGCTCACCAGCGGCGCGGCCACCTCGGCCGGCACCCGGCCTGAGCCCGGTTCCGGCTCGTCGGCCTGGACCGCCGACTCGCCTGTCGGAGCCGCAGGCTGGCCGAAGCCCCGAGCCTGCCCCTCGTCGGGGGCCAGGGGGCGCCCTTGCGGGCGCCAGAAGGCGGGGGCCGGTTCCCCGGACGGTGGCTCGCTTTCGTGCGCCCCGCCCTCGGGCACCCTTTCGTGCACCCCGCCGTCGGGCACCGCGGTGGCCGACGGGTCCTTCCCGGGTGTGGCAGTGGCGGGCGTCACTTCAGCCGATGTCTCATCGGCCGACTCTCTGTCGCGGTTTCCCCAGATCGCCATGGGCGCCTCCCGGTTCGTCTGTGCTGCCTGCGGGACTCCCCCCGAGCCGTGACCTCAAACGCCGGCCCGGTACCGGATCCAGTTGCTGCACCGGTCAAGCGGAGATTTCGAGCAACTCGGCGAGCAGTTCGGCCAGATGCATTCCGCCCCGGCCGAGGTGCCCGGCCTGGATCTGGGTGCGGCAGGAGAACCCGTCGGCGAGCACCGCGGTCTCTGGGCGGGCGTCCCGCACCGCGGGCCACAGCCCGTGCTCCGCGCAGGCGGCGGACACCTCGTAATGGCCGCGCTCGAACCCGAAGTTGCCGGCCAGCCCGCAACAGCCGCTGTCGAGCACGTCGACCTCGACCCCGCAGGCCTGCAGCAGCTTGGTGTCGGCGTCGAACCCCATGATGGCGTGCTGGTGGCAGTGCACCTGGGCGATGGCCGCGCGGCGGCCGACGACGGGACGCGCAGGCGTATGCCAGCCCGCCTCGGTGAGGATCTCAGCAAGCGTCCTGGTCTGCCCGGCCAGCAGCCGGGCATCGTCGGACCCCAGCAATTCGGCGGCGTCTGACCGGAACACCGCGGCGCAGCTTGGCTCCAGCACCACCACCCGCGTGCCCGCCCGCAGCGCGGGCCGCAGCGCTCGGATGGTCCTGCCCAGCACCCGCCTGGCCATGCCGAGCTGGCCGGTGGATATCCAGGTGAGACCGCAGCACACCGGCCGGCCCGGGACCTCGACGGTGAACCCGGCATCCTCAAGCACGGTCACCGCCGCCTTCCCGACCGCGGGGTGGAAGCTGTTGGTGAACGTGTCCGGCCACAGGATGACCCGCTTGCCGCCCGGCCGGGCGCCGCGCTGGGCGTGCCAGTGAGTGAACCGCTCCCGGGCGAACTGCGGCAGCTCGCGATGCTGGTCGATACCACCGGCCTGCTTGATCGCCCGGCCCAGGCCAGGCGCCCGCCCGGCCGCGTTGACCAGGCGGGGGGCCCGGGCCGCGAGCAGCGCGGCGACCGGCAGCCAGCCCATCGAGTAGTGCGCGGCGGGCCGCAGCCTGCCCTTGTAGTGATGAGCCAGGAACTCCGCCTTGTAGGTGGCCATGTCCACCTCGACCGGGCATTCCTTGCGGCAGCCCTTGCAGGCCGACACAGGTCGAGCGCGTCCAGCACCTCGGTGGAATGCCAGCCGTCGCGGATCACCTCACCGCGCACCATCTCCATCAGCAGCCGGGACCGGCCCCGGGTGGAATGCTCCTCCTCGCGGGTGGCCCGGTAGCTCGGGCACATGACCCCGCTCTCGTCGCCGCGGCACTTGCCCACCCCCACGCACCGCGCCGCCGCGTGGGAGAACTTTCCCCCATCCTTGGGGTACTGAAAAAGTGTCACCGGTTCCTTCGGGAACCAGCCACGCCGGGTGAGATTCGAGTCCAGCGGGTAAGGGTCCACGACCTTCCCCGGGTTCATCCGGTTACCGGGATCGAAGGCGGCTTTCATCTCGCCGAAGGCGCGGATCAGGTCCGGGCCGAACATCCTCAGCAGCAGCTCGCCCCGGGACTGGCCGTCGCCGTGCTCGCCGGACAGCGACCCGCCGTAGCTGACCACCAGGTCGGCGGCCTCCTCGACGAACGACCGGTACCTGGCGATGCCGTCGCTGGTCCGCAGCTCGAACGGGATCCGGGTGTGCACGCAGCCCTGGCCGAAGTGCCCGTACAGGGAGGCGCCCCCGTAGTCGTAGCGTTCCAGCAGCTTGCGGAAGTCGCGCAGGTAGTCGCCGAGGCGGTCCGGCGGGACAGCGGCGTCCTCCCAGCCCTCGTGCGTCTCGTGCTTGCCCGGGGGGTAGGCGGTCGCGCCCAGGCCTGCCTCGCGGACGTCGCTGAGCTTGTCTTCCACCGCCGGGTCCTCGGTATAAGCGACGTGCGGCTTGGGATGGCCGCCGCCGGACTGGACGTCCTCGATCAGCGCGTGTGCCTTGGCGTCGGCCTCGTCCTCGGTGTCCCCGCCGAACTGGATCATCAGCCACCCCGAGCCCTCCGGCAGCTTGTCCAGCGCGTCACCGGCCAGGTGCTCCTCGCGCTCCAGCGAGATCAGCGTGTCGTCCAGCCCTTCACAGAGCAGCGGCTTGTGCGCGACTACCCTCGGCACCAGGTCGGCGGCGTCGGCGATGTCGGGGTACCCGAGCACGACCAGCGACCGGCAGCGCGGCACTTCGAACAGCTCGATCTCCGCGTGCAGCACGGTGACCAGGGTGCTCTCGCTGCCGACCAGTGCCCTGGCCACGTGGAACCCGTTCTCCGGCAGCAGTTGGTCGAGGTTGTAGCCGGACACCCGGCGCGGGATCTTCGGGTAGCCGGTGCGGATCTGGCCCAGGTAGGCGTCGCGGATCTCCCGCAGCCGCCGGTACAGCTCGGCCTTGTCGCCGCCGCCGGCGAGGATTCGCTCATACTCCTGGTCGCTGGTCTCCCCCGCCCAGGTGCGCAGCCCGCCGTAGGTCAGCACCTCAAGCCGCCGCACGGAGTCGGCCATCTTGCCGTAGGCCTGCGCGGTGGACCCGCACGAGTTGTTCCCGATCATGCCGCCGATGGTGCAGCTCACGTGGGTGGACGGCTTCGGCCCGACCATCAGACCGTGCGGGGCCAGCGCGTCGTTGACCTTGTCCAGCGCCGCGCCGGGCGCCACGATCGCGGTCTTCGCCTGCTTGTCGAACGAGACCACGTGGTGGCAGTACTTCGTCCAGTCGATAACGACCGCGGTGTTGACACACTGCCCGGCCAGGCTGGTCCCGCCGCCGCGGGATAGCACCGGCGCCCCTGCCTCCCGGCACACGGCGACAGCCGCCACGGCAGCGTCCACGGTACGCGGCACGACCACGCCGATCGGCACCTGCCGGTAGTTGGATGCGTCCTGGGCGTAGGCGCTCAGGGTGCCGGGATCGAACCTGACCTCGCCGTCTACCCGCTCGTCCAGCGCGGCGTGGAGCCCGGCGGTGTCCACGCCCGCTGTCGGCGTCATGACCTGCACCACGTTCGGCTACCCCCTTCCCAGAGCCGGGCTGCTGCCGCCCGGAGTGCCGGTGTGCCGGGCGCTGCAGCCCGGATGCGCTGTTGATGTGTGCCGCCAAACCGGGTGGACCGCTACCCGCAGGCCGGCTGTCTAACCAGCCGGCCCAGAGTGCTTGCGCGAGATGGCGGGACGGCGCAAGAATGCCCTGTGCGGTTGTCCCGGCTTCAGGGCAGCCGCTTCCTGGGTCCAGAGACGCGGCCCGACCCCCCTTCTCCCGCTAACGGGTGGTGATGGTCCGTGTCTGGGGAACGTCAACCGGTCTGGGTCGGCCGCGTCGCGATCGTTAGCCTCCCAGCCGAGATTGACCTAGCCAACGCCGAACTGGTGCGCCAGGACCTGCTGTCGGTCGTGGCGCAGGGTGCCACCCGGGTGATCGCGGACATGACCGCGACGACATTCTGCGACTCGGCGGGGATAGCAGCCCTGGTCCGTGTGGTCCAGCAGGCCACCGCGCGCGGCTCGGGGCTGCGGCTGGCCGCCAGCGCACCGGCGGTGACCCGCGTGCTGGCCCTCACCGGGGTCGACAAGCTGATCGAGGTATACCCGAGCGTCGCGGCCGCCATGGCCGACCCGGGCGGCCAGGTCGCGGCGGAACCGGCGCCTGCCGCGCCCGGGCAGGCCGACTCGGAGGGGCGTGCCCCGCAGCCGGGCTGATGCTGCCGTGCCGGGCCGCCAGTCGGGGGCCGGCCCGGCCGGTAGGCGGGCGCCGGGCGATTGCCGCCCGCCGCCCGTTCCAGCCATTCCGCTCACGAGGCTGCCTTTTCCAGCCAGGCGTGCACGAATTGCAGCATGTCCGCGCCGGCCAGCGCGGCGAGGGTGCCCATGGCGACGCGCGTCGTGCGCGGCAGGTAGATCAGGCCCGCGCCGAACCCGGTGGCCACCCAGACGCTGGTACAGAACGGGCAGGTGACCAGTTCTCCCACGGTCTTGCGGCCACCCTGGCCGCGGACCTCCTCCTTGAGCTCCGCCGGGCCTTCGGTGCCCTGGTAGGACGTGAACGGCGCGCGCAACGGGCTGGTCACCGGGTCCTTGGCCAGCAACCTGCTCAGCTTGTGCGTCGCCGCCGCGCACATGGCGACGTCGCTGACCGGGAAACCATCGGGGACGTCACGCCCGGTGATCTTGGCGATGCTCGCGAGGGCGCCGACCAGGCTGGCGTAGACCGTCATCGTGATCGCGTAGCCGCGCAGCGGACGGGCGTCGCCGTGAGAATAGCGCTCGCTTTGCGCGCTGGCGGCCGCGGCCACCCGGTCCTTGATGTCGGTGAAAGTCATGCCCGGCCGCTACCCGCGGCCCGCCCGGCAAACATCCCCCGCCTCGGGCCCGCCGTCAGTCGCCACTCTCCTCGAACGGGTGGGGCTGGGGCGGCTCACCGCTGACGCTGGTGACGATCGCGACCGCGATGTCGCGGAGCTTGAGGTTGCTGTTCTGGGACGCGGTACGCATGATCTCGAACGCCCTTGCCTGCGTGCACCGTTCCTGCGCCATGATCACGCCGAGCGCCTGGTAGATCACCGCCCGCGAGGTCAGCGAGGAGCGAAGCTGCTCGGTGAGCTCGGAGTACGACGCCAGCCGCAGCATCAGCGACAGCCCGCCAGAGGCGTTCTCGGCCAGGTTCTCCGCGCGCCGCACCTGCGTAGCGCCGAACGCGGCCACGCCGCGGGCGTACAGGCTCAGCGCGCCCACCGGCTTGCCGTCCGCGACCAGCGGCAGTGCCAGGCAGGACCGGATCCCGCGGGCCTGCGCGGCGGCCTCGAACCGGGGCCACCGCGAGCGGTCGGCCGTGTCGTCGATGTTCACCTGGTCGCCGGAGCGCATCGCGTGCAGGCACGGCCCGTCATCGAGCAGGTACTGCACCTCGTCGATCTCCTTGGCCAGCGGGTCGCTGCAGGCCGCCGTGGCTGGCCGCCCGTTGCCGCGCATCGTCATCCCACACGAGACCCCGTCGGTGACCAGGCGAGCGGCCAGAGTGGCCAGTTCATGCAGGAACTGCTCGAGCGTCTCGGTACCGAGCAGCGCCTTTTGCAGCTCGGTGAACGTGTCCGCCGCATCGCCGTCTGGCCGGTACATCTGGTCAGGCTCGCTGGTCATCGCTGTGTGCCTTTCGTTCTATCCCGTGCCACCGATCTGTACCCGCGAGGGCAGAATGAAACGGCCGCACCGTGGTAGTGGCGTGTTACATGGATGCCAAACACCTTCGTGACCTGGGTCAGCAGCTCAGGGTGGATGCAGTGCACGCCGCGGCCGCCGCGGGGTCCGGGCACCCAACATCTTCGATGTCGGCGGCCGACCTCATGGCCGTACTGCTGGCCGAGCACCTGCGCTACGACTTCACCATGCCCGGCCACCCGGGCAACGACCGGCTGATCTTTTCCAAGGGACACGCGTCCCCGCTGCTGTACGCCATGTACCGGGCGGCGGGCGTGGTCGATGACGATGAGCTGCTCAGCTTCCGGGCACTCGGCAGCAGGCTGGAGGGCCATCCGACGCCGCGGCTGCCGTGGGTGGACGTCGCGACCGGCTCGCTGGGGCTCGGGCTGCCCGCCGGGGTGGGCATGGCGCTGGCCGCCGCCCGGCTGGAGAACAGCCCGTACCAGGTGTGGGTGCTGTGCGGGGACAGCGAACTCGCGGAGGGCTCGATGTGGGAGGCGTTCGAGCACGCCGGGTACGAGCGGCTGGACAACCTCACCGCCATCATCGACGTGAACCGGCTCGGCCAGCGCGGTGAGACCCGGCACGGCTGGGACACCGCCGCCTACGCCCAGCGGATCGGCGCGTTCGGTTGGCACACGATCGAGATCGACGGGCACGACATCGAGGCCATCGACGACGCCTACACCGAGGTGCTAGGCACCCACCGCAAGCCCACCGCGATCCTCGCCCGCACCATGAAAGGACGCGGGGTGGCGGCGGTGCAGGACGCCGAGGGCGCCCATGGCAAGCCGGTGCCCGATACCGAGGAGGCCATCGCCGAACTCGGCGGGATCCGGAACATCCGGGTGCCGGCCAGGCCGCCGTCTGGTGCCCCCGGGCGGCACCCGGCCGCCGGGGAGAACGGCAGCCGACTCGTCCTGCCGGAATACGAGCGCGGCGAGCAGGTGGCGACCCGGACCGCGGTAGGCGCGGCCCTGGCCGCGCTCGGCACCGTCCGGCCGGACGTGGTCGTGCTGGACGGCGAGGTCAGCGACTCGACCCGGACCGAGGAGTTCGCCCGCCACCACCCGGACCGGTTCTTCGAGTTCTTCATCGCCGAGCAGCAGATGGTCGCCGCCGCACTGGGCATGCAGGTCCACGGCTGGGTGCCGTTCGCGGCGACGTTCGCCGCGTTCTGGGCCCGGGCGTACGACTTCATCAGGATGGCCGCCATCGGCCAGGCGAACCTCAAGCTGATCGGCTCGCATGCCGGCGTCTCCATTGGCCAGGACGGCCCGTCCCAAATGGGGCTGGAGGACCTGGCCATGCTGCGGGCCGTGCACGACAGCGTCGTCCTGTACCCGTGCGACGCGAACCAGGCCGCGGCCCTGACCGCCGCGCTCGCGGACCACTACGGGATCGGCTACCTGCGGGCCACCAGGGGCGACACGCCAGTGATCTACCGGGCAGGCGAGCGGTTCCCGATCGGCGGCAGCAAGGTCCTGCGGTCCAGCGAAACCGACCAGGTGACGATCATCGGCGCGGGCATCACCGTGCACGAGGCGCTCTGCGCGGCAGACGCGCTGGCGGCCGGCGGCATTGCCGCCCGGGTGATCGACCTTTACTCGGTCAAGCCGGTGGACGCCCAGGGGCTGCGCACCGCGGCCGAGGCGACCGGCGCGTTCGTGACCGTCGAGGACCACTGGGCGGAGGGCGGCCTCGGTGACGCCGTGCTCGCCGCCTTCGCCAACGGCCACCAGGCACCACGGATCACCAAGCTCGCCGTGCACACCATGCCGGGCTCGGCCAGCCCGGACGAGCAGTTGCACGCCGCCGGGATCGACGCGAAAGCCATCGAGGCCGCGGCCCGCGCGCTGGTCGCTGACCGGGTGCCGCTGTGACGGTGCCCGGAGTGGCGGTGAGCGGGCAGGCACCGGTGCACGACGACGGGCCGCCCGTCGAGGAGGTCAGCGCATCGGCGTACGTCATTCCCACCGACGCGCCCGAGGCGGACGGCACCCTCTCCTGGGATGCCACCACGATGGTGCTGGCCACCGCCCGGGCCGGGCGCACGACCGGCATCGGCTGGACATCTGCGGCCGCCGCGGCGCGCAAGGTGATCACCGGCGTGCTGGCCGGGGTGGTCACCGGCCGGAGCGCGCTGGACGTGCCCGGCGCCTGCGAGGCGATGATCCGGGCGGTGCGCAACATAGGCCGGCCCGGGATCGCCGCGACGGCGATCTCCGCCGTGGACATCGCGCTGTGGGACCTCAAGGCTCGGCTGCTCGGCTGCCCGCTGGCCCGCCTGCTCGGGCAGGTGCGCGCCAGCGTGCCCATCTACGGCAGCGGCGGGTTCACCAGCTACGACACACAGCAGACCCAGGACCAGCTCGCGGGCTGGGTGCAGCGGGACAGGATCCCGCGGGTGAAGATAAAGATCGGCGAGAGCTGGGGTGGCAACGAGGGCCGGGACCTGGAACGGGTGGCACTCGCCCGCGAGGTGATCGGTAACGGCCCGGAACTGTACGTGGACGCGAACGGCGGGTACACCACCGGCCAGGCGGTCCGGGTCGCGGACCGGATGACTGGCTGCGGGGTGACCTGGTTCGAGGAGCCGGTGTCCAGCGAGGACCTGGCCGGGCTCGCGGCGGTGCGGCGCCAGGTAAGGCCCGATGTAGCGGCCGGCGAGTACAGCTGGTCGCTTGCCGACTCTGCGCGGCTCATCGATGCGGAAGCCGTGGACTGCCTGCAGCTCGACGCGACCCGCTGCGGCGGATTCACCGAGTTCCTCCGCGGCGCCGCCCTGGCTGCCGGGCACAACCTGCAGGTCTCCGCGCACTGCGCCCCCAACCTGCACGCACACGTCGGCGTCGCGGTGCCCAACCTGCGGCACGTCGAGTACTTCCACGACCACCAGCGGATCGAGCGGATGCTGTTCGACGGCGCCTTGGACCCCGAAGGCGGCATCCTCACCCCGGCCCCGGAACCAGGGCTCGGCATGTCCCTGCGCGAGCCCGACGCCGATCGTTACCGCCAGGCTTAGCGTTCGCCATCCGGCTGACCTGCACCCATGCGTGGGATCAAGGTTTCCCTTGTTGCCCATCGACGGGGGGCTCGCCGACCCTGAGCGCGAGCATGGTCATGTCGTCGCGCAGCTCGCCCTGGCATAGCTTCAGCACTACTTCGCGCATCCGCGACACCAGCACCCCGGGCGGCTCGCCCGCCAGTGCCGCCAACTCATCGGTGAGCCGCTCTTCGAACTGGACCTGGTCTGGCCCGCACGCGCTGGTCAGCCCGTCGGTGTACAGGAACAACAGGTCGCCCGGGTCGAGGTGACGTTCCTGGGTGGACGGCTCGGCGTCGGGGAAGATCCCGAGCGGAAGCCCGCCTCCGGCCAGCACCTGGGTCCAGCCGTCCGGCCGGACCAGCACCGGGCCGGGATGGCCGGCGCTGGACATCGTTATGTGGAGCCGCCCGTCCTGCCAGCTCAGATGGGCCGCGTCCGCGGTGACGAACCGGCCGCCGATTTCCTCGGTCAGCAGGATGTCGTTGATGCCACGCAGCACGGCCTCGGGGTCGTCATCCAGATGCGCCAGCGCCCGGATCGCATGGCGCGCCGCCGCGGTCACCGCCGCGGTGTCCGGGCCCTCGCCGCACACGTCCCCGATTGCCAGGCCCCAGCCATCCCGGGACGGGTACACGTCGTAGAAGTCGCTCCCGGCGCCCTCGGCGGTCATGTTGGCGGGCACGTGCTCGGCGGCGATCTCGGTGCCGGGGATCTGCCGCACCTGCCGTGGCAGCAGGCTGGTCTTCAGCGCGTCGGCGATCTCTACCCGGTGCCGGAACATCCTGTCCACTCTGATGGCCAGGGCAAGTTGCTCCCCCAGTTCCTCCACCAAGCCCACGTCAGCCATCTCGAAATGCTGGTGGCCGGGCCGCCGGGCCAGGGTCAGCACCCCGTACGCGTGCTCACCGTCGGTCAGCGGGACCGACAGCACCGAGGTGGCCCCGAGCAGCATAAGCAGGGGGATGCCGTCCGGCCCGTCACCGAGTGCGCCCGGGTCATCGGCGTGCGCGATGAGCATCGTGCTGCCCGACTCGTGGACCTGGTACGGGCCAGAACCCAGCTCGGGGTCCACCGCGGCCACTGTCCTGGCCAGCTTCTCGGAGCGCTGGTCCTCCGGGCCGCTCACGTGCTGCCGCCGGAGCCGCGGGCCGCCCGCGACGTCCACGATCACCC
>Ga0075434_100005846_pt1 | contig 11237 bp, 10 predicted proteins | sample RhiMethybrSRZTD3_FD_75298 | JGI IMG/M metagenome (GOLD analysis project Ga0075434, IMG submission 75298) | Populus rhizosphere microbial communities from Tennessee, USA - Rhizosphere MetaG P. TD hybrid SRZTD3 | ecosystem: Host-associated > Plants > Roots > Rhizosphere > Soil | place: USA...
CACGATCGTGATGACGATTGGATCGTCGGCGATCCCCGACCAGTACAAGATCCGGAACGCGCGCAGCAACCTGCTCTCGTTGCTGCTCACCGGTTTGGACGTGGCGCCGAACGGCGACATCTACGTCACCGACGGCTACGCCAGCGACTACATCCACCGCTTCGACAAGACCGGCAAGTACATCGCGTCGTTCGGCGGCAAGCAGCCGCCGTACAGCTTCAACACCCTGCACAAGCTGGCCATCGACACGCGCTTTCGGCCGATGCGGCTGATCGCCTGCGATCGCGCCAACAACCGCGTCGTGCATCTCTCGCTCGACGGCACCTTCATCGGCGTCGTCGCCAAAGATCTGCTGCTGCCGGCGGCGATCGTGATTGACGGCGACAACGCCATCGTCGGCGAGTTGAGCGGCCGCGTCACCGTGCTAGACAAGGGCGGCGCGGTCGTCACGCGCATCGGCGCCAACAGCGAGCAGGGCATCGGCACCAACAAGATCCCGCCGGCGCAGTGGCGCCCCGGCTTCGTGCTGTCGCCCCACGGCGTGGCGCTCAACGCCCACGGCGATCTGTTCGTGTCGGAGTTCAGCGCATTCGGCCGCGTCCACCGCTTCAACCGAAACTGAATCGGGCGGTGTCCAATACAGTACGTAGTGTCCGGCTTTAGCCGGACTGGTCGCCATGAAGACACGTCTTGTCGTTGCGCCGCTGCTTGCGGCGCTCACGCTCTCCGTCCGCGCGCAGACGCCAGATCCGAAGCCGGCGTTCGCCGGGCAGACCAGGCAGCCTGCGCCGTCGACGCCCTCACCGGCATTCAACATCGAGACGATCACCACTCGGCTCACCGCACCGTGGGCGATCGCGTTTCTGCCCGACGGCAACTTCCTCGTCACCGAGAGCATCGGTTTCATGCGAATCGTCCGGCGCGACGGCGTCGTGTCGACGCCGGTCGGCGGCGTGCCGCCGGTGAAAGTCGTCGCCGCTCAAGGGCTGCACGATCTGCTGCTCGATCCTGGCTTCGCGCAAAACCGCATGCTCTACTTCACCTACTTCGCCCCGCCGCGCGGCGAGGCTCCAGCCATCTGGCCGAACGAGTTCTTCTACGAGCAGGTCTGGAGCAAGCCGTTCGCCGAGCGGCGGACGTTGCAGTTGGGAAGCGAGCGGGTGGCTCGTGCGCGTCTGAGCAGGGACAATACGCAGCTCGAGGACGTCGAGCCGCTCATCGACGGCGCCGAGCGTCGCATCGTCCTCGCACCGGACAGCACGCTGCTCGTCACCGGGGCCGATCGGTTCCGCTTCTACGACTCCGATCTCGACGGCGTCGAGCACGACTTCACCGACAATCCGGACATCCGCCGCAACTTCTCCGGTCGCGTGATTCGCATCAACCGCGACGGCTCGATCCCCAAGGACAACCCGTGGCTCAATCGCGCGACGGTGCTGCCTGAGACCTACGCGCACGGACTTCGCGATCCCGAGGGCGCGGCGATCAATCCGGCAAGCGGCCAGCTCTGGGTCACCGATCACGGGCCGCAAGGCGGAGACGAGATCAACATCATCAGACCTGGTCGCGACTACGGCTGGCCCAATGTGTCGTACGGACGTCAGTACGATGCGCGACAAGCGGACGGACGCAAGAACGTGCCCGTCGGCACCGGAGCGACGTCGATGGAAGGCGTCGAGCAGCCGGTGTACTACTGGCTGCCCGACATCGGACCGTCCGGGATGATGTTCTACACCGGCGATCTGTTTCCGATGTGGAAGGGCGATCTGTTCGTCGGCGCCCTCACGAGCACGCATCTCGTGAGACTCGTGCTCAAGGGCGAGCGCATCGCGGGAGAAGAGAAACTGCTGCTCGATCTCAAACAGCGGATTCGCGACGTGCGGCAAGGTCCCGACGGCGCGGTCTACGTGCTCGCTGGCAATTCCCTCCTGAGATTGACGCCCAAACGCTGATCGGCGGGTCTGAAGACCCGCCCCTACGTACACACGTGCGATCGTAGGTAGAGGCGGGTCTTTAGACCCGCCGGACAGAGCTATTGCGGCATCGGAGGCCTACCGCGGGTTGTCGTGATGTGAGCCGTCGACGATGTGCTCGAGATCGCGATCCTCGCAGCGCGCCGGCTCTTCGATCTCGATATTGGTGATCCACATCATCTGACCTTTCGGCGACCACGGCTCGGCGAGCACCGCCGGATCCTGCACGATCGCGCTGTACTCGATGGTGTCGCCGCGACGGCGCAGCCGCTCGGTCACCTTCAGATCCTTGGTGTGGAAGGCACCGTTATCGGTCAGCCAGGTCTCGTCGTTGAAGTTCGTGGTCTCGACGATGAGCGTATCGCCTTCGATGCGTCCTACGGCGTCGCCGAGATAACTCGCGGGCGTGTCCTTGCGATGCGCACGCCCATCGGTCGGAATGATTCTGAAAAACGACCCGTTCACATCGTCATACAGGAACACCACTTCGCGCGCGTTCTGCATGATCTTCGACGGCGGTCCGATGCGCGGCACACCAGGCGGCTGACATTGCAGCACGGTGTCGTGCTTCACCTGATGCTCGGTGAGATCCTTCACCTTGGCGAGGAACTCCGGCTTGTATTTCGGAAAGTCGGTCTGCACGGGTGGAAACGGCGCGGGCGGAGGACCGCCGGCGCGGGCCGGTGGCGCGCAGCCGATGAGACACACCGAGCCGTCGGCCTTCGTCTGCGGCCGGACGAACTCGATGCCGCCGAGATGATCCCAGGTGCCGTTGAAGTCGATGCGGCCGTCGGCGAGTTTCGGCGTCGGCTTCGACGCGAGCTGTTTGAGCTGGTCGGCGGTTCCACGCTGAGGCGCGCGTGCGGCGATCTGCGCTGCGGCGACTGAGGCTGCGGCAAGCAGCGCCGCAGCGAGCACGGTGGACGTCAAAGCACGGTATGTCATGGATCGCTCTCCGTCCGCGCGGGCTGAAGCCCGCGCTCTACTGGCCTGTGGGCGAGAAGCTATGACCGTCGGCGTACGTGATCTTGTTGATCCATCCGAGATGCTGCGATCCATCACGGGCCGGAACGGCGTTGATCGTCACCTCTTCACCGGATTTGCCCTGGAGTGTTTCCTTCGTCAGCCCGGCACGGCGCATCATCGCCGTCGGCAGCGTCGACAGCGCCCACGCGACGGTGGTGCCGTTTGATTCCTTCACGTCCATATAGACGTAGATGTGCGGGTTGATCCAGTCGACCTTGGTAATCACGCCCTTGAGCGTGATCGGCTTCGAGGTATCGAACTGCCCTGGCACCGAATGATGCGCACGCGCCGGCGCCATAACCAGCAGCAGCGCGACGATGATGACGAACCCGCCGACTCGATTGCGCATGGCACCCCTCCGGAACAGTTTCGACTCTATGCCCGCGACCGCCGGCGGTCAAGAGACGAGGTTCGCTAGTTGGGAGTCGGCTGAGAAATGGACTCAACGATGACTATGGGAACAGGAGCGCGGCGCGACTTCAGTTCGAGCCCGAGCTGCTCGCGAAGCGCCCCCGGCAGCGCCGGCCGCGCTTCAATTTGCGCCTTTCCCCATTCCGAGAGGTCGGGGCTCAGACCAATGTCGGGCCGCCACCGGAGGTCCACATCGAATGGCCCCGTGAGACCCGTTTCGTCGATCACGATGCGACCGAGCACGCCACCGAGAAGCCTGGCAAGGCGCGCTGTCGAAATCCCGCCCATGCGGATGATGCCGCCGTCTGCGGCCGCGATCCCGCGGTCGCAGGCGAGGCCTGCAATACCAGGAACGGTGCAATCGCGGTTCCTCAGCCCGGGGCTCGCGCCACGTTCAGCCTTCGTCAACGCATAGACAGCTTGCTCGCGCGCCTCCTGACGCACGCGCAGACCGAAGCGATCGACAAGCAGTTGCCGCAGCCGAATGCGCTTTTCGTCGAGCGTTAGCGGTCCGTCTGCGCGCGCCGCGATGTCAAATCGGTCCCGCGACACCCATGCCGGGTCTCCGGTGACCTGGAAATCATTCAGATCAAACGCGAACACGATCACGTCGCGCAGGAGCTCGTTCACGAAACCAAGGCCATCCGGCGGATCCGACGACTGACTGTAAGGAAGACCAGACGTGTTCGGTCTGATCGAAGCCACTGCAAACGAGCGGGATTCCTGGCCCTGAATGGAAATCGCGAATACGAAAACGGCGCTGCAGGCTGCGATGCGGCGCATTGCGCTCACGAGCTGATTCTAGCGCCTCCACAAGGCGGTCACATGAGTGCGATCGATTTCGCGACCGCTCGCACCCTCATCAAGACACAAGGATCTTGTGCTTCGCCAGGAACTCGCGAATCGTCGTATAGATCATCGTCCGCTGCTCCGGCGTGAAATTGCCGTGGCCGCCGCCCGGAATGGTGATGAGCTGATTCGGCACGCCAACCTTGTTCAGCGCTTCGTGCAGACGCACCGCGTGCTGATACGGAACCACGCGATCGGCGTCGCCGTGCACGGAGAGAATTGGCGGCAGTCCGGCGCGCACGTAGGTCAGCGGTGAGACGCGCTTGGCGATCTCCTCGCGGTTCGGCAGGCTGCCAAACCATGTCATCGCCGCGTTGGCACGATTGGGGCCCTCGATGACGTCGTAGACGTCGGTAATCCCAAACCAGTTGATGGCAGCTGCGACCTTCGGCATGGGCGTCGCGCTGGCGCACTGCCGATCCAGTCCGACACTCTCCGGGATCATCGCCGTCGCCAGCGTCAGATGCCCACCAGCCGATTCCCCGGTGACGACGATCTTGCTGACGTCGATGTTGTACGTCTTCGCCTGCGCCGCCAGATATCTCAACGCACAAAAGCAGTCCTCAACCGCGGCTGGTGCTGGCGCCACGCGCGCAAGTCGATACTCGACGTTGACCACGTTCCATCCCATCTCCATCCAGGGCAGGATGGTCATCACCGCGCCTTCTTTGGCTCCCGCGGCCCAGAACCCGCCGTGGAAGTACACGACGGTCGGCTGCGGCGTGGTCACGCCGCGGCGGTAGTAGACATCGAGCTTCGACTCGAAGTTGCTGGCCGTCAGATACGTGACGTTCGGCGCAATCTGGTAGTTGTTGGCTGCCGTCACGGCCCACTGCGCCGAGGGCGAGAGCTGTGCCGACAGCGGAGGCGCGCCGATGAACAACACGCCGAGAACGAACGCGGTCGCAGATGGTCGTGACATGGAGAGGAGGATAGTAGAATTCGCGTCTCCATGAAACGTGCTCTCGCCTCGCTCGTCGCGATCTGTCTTCTCACCATCGCGCCCGCGGCCGCGCGCCGTTATACAGCGGCGCGCGACGGCGACGTGGTCGTGCTCAGCGATGCGGCAACGGCCACCAGCGTGTCGATCATGCCGTCGGTGGGCAACATCGCCTTCGACATGCAGGTGAAAGGACACCATGTCCTTCGGTTCGCGCAAGGGAGTGCCGCGGCGTTCAAGGCGAGTCCCAACACCACTGGGATCCCATTCATGGGCCCGTGGATCAACCGTCTGGACGAGCAGGCGTTCTATGCCAACGGGCGGCGCTATCCGTTCGACATGGCGCTCGGAAACGTACGCGGCGCGATTCCCATTCACGGCTTCCTGACCACCACCGATCAATGGCGCGTGCTCTCGATGACCGGCACCGGCGACGGCGCAGCGCTGACGAGCCGCCTCGAGTTCTATCGTCAACCGGCGTGGATGAAGCAGTGGCCGTTTGCGCACACGATCGACATGACCTATCGCCTGAAAGACGGCGTGCTCGAGGTGATCACGTCGATCACCAACTTGAGCGCCGACGCGATGCCGGTGTCGATCGGCTACCATCCGCACTTCCAGCTCACCGACTCGCCGCGCGACGAGTGGACGATCGCTGTCGGCGCGCGCAGGCGATGGACGCTCGCAGCCAACAAGCTGCCGACGGGATCGACCGAGCCAATCGAACGATTCTTCCCCGATCCCAGTCGTACGCCGCTGCGGGACTACGACCTCGATGATGTCTTCAGCGATCTGGTGCGCGACGGCCAGGGCCGAGCGAGGATGGCCGTCACCGGCAAGGCGCAGCAGATCGAGGTGCTCTTCGGTCCGCGCTACAACGCCGCGGTGCTGTGGGCGCCGAAGCCGCAGAACTTCATCTGCTTCGAGCCGATGGCGGCGATCACCAACGGCATCAACCTCGCGCACAAGGGTGTCTACAAAGAGCTGGAAATGCTCGCGCCCGGCGCGGTCTGGAAAGAGAGTTTCTGGATCAGGCCGAGCGGGTTCTGAAGCGGGGGCAGGCCGGGGGCAGGCCAGGGGCAGGCCCGGGGCAGGCTGGGGGCAGGCCCGGGGCAGGCCGGGGGCAGGCCCCAATTACGACAGCAGTTGGTGCAGGTGGAAGTGATGCTTCCCGAGTTTGCCGCCGTAGTTGCCGGCTGAGATCTCGACCATGCCCGGCAGGCACGCCGCATCGAGGCCGGCTCCGAGCGCCTTCTCGATCGCCGGTCGATCGAGACCGTCGACCACGATCTCGAGCACCGAGTTGGCGTCGTGTGGTACTTCGGTCACCACACCGTCGCGGCCTCGGAGCGTCGGGCAGAACGCATCATTGGTCGATGCGATCATGTTCTTGTATTTCTTCGCGCCGACCTTGCTGCCGGCGCGGACGATCCCGCCCGGGAACGGAAGAATGACGCCGCGCACCGCGCGCATCGCGGCCACCGCCGACTCTGCGCCGGCGAGCGCCGCCTGCTGATCGCGCGCGAGCAGCAGCAGGTTGCCGCCGCCGATCGCCTTCTGGACGCCGAACGCTTCCTGCACGAGGAACTCGCCTTCCATCACCGGTATACGCCAGAAGCGTTGGCCGCCGACGACTTTGCTGGCCTGGAACTTATCGCCGAAGTGACGGAGCGCGCCGCCGACGATCACGCGCTCGGCCGCATCCGGCAAGCCGTCGTAGCAGGCCGTGGTCGGACACGTGAGTACGGTCTGCCCGATTCGATCGATGAGCTGACGTGTCAACCCGTCCGCATCGAATCCGAACAACAGCACGCTGACACCAGGCCTCGAGTCTGGCGTCTCTTCTGGACTCAGCTCAGCTTCGATACCCGCTTCGACCTTGCAGCCGATGACGGAGGTCGCAAACCCGGTGAGCGATTGCGCTGCCGTGCGCGCCCATGCCGGCGTCTGCGCCGTGATGATGATCCGCGCCGCACGCATGCCGAAGGCCTCGGCAAAGGTGTCGACGATCCTCACGCCGCGCCTTTCAATCACGGCCTTCCGCTCATCACTCATAGCTTCTAGTGGACCGTTTCAACTGGAAGAGTACCGAGGCACAACCAGCCTCGACGGCGGTCCAGCGGCCGCGACAACGGCCCGTCCTGACTCGCCATTCATGTTCCAGTAGTGTACCTGTTCCGCACAGATGGATTCGTGTAGTGTGGTCGTGTGAGTCGCACGTCGATCGCGATCGTCATCCTGCTGGCCACATTTTCTGTGCAAGCGCAGGAGCGGCCGCTGCCGGACCTGAAGGTCTTCATGCCGGAGGTCAAGAAGCGTCTGCAAACGGATCAATCGCTGCAGAGCAGCTACAGCTACGTCGAGACGCGCCGCGAGCGCAAGCTCGATGGAAGCGGTCGCGTGACGAACGAGTCGGTCAAGGTGTTCGAGAACTATCCAGGACTTCCTGGCGAGCCGCGGTGGGAGCGACTGATCTCCGAGGACGGCAAGCCGGTGCCCGCCAAGGATCTCGAGAAGCAGGATCGCGAGCGCCGCGAGAAAGCCGAGGAGTACGCGCGGCGATTGCAGACTCAGCCTGACAAAGAGCGTGCACGCGAGACCAAAGAATGGGAGAAGTATCGGAAGGAGTTTGCGGACACCGTGGACGACGTCTTTCGCGTCTACGACATCCGCATGCTCGGGCGAGAGCGCATCGACTCGCACGACACCATTCACTTCACACTGACGCCGCGGCCGAATGCCAACCCGCAGACGCGCGACGGCGGAATCATGCGCCACTTCACGGGCAACGCGTGGGTCAGCGAATCGGATTACGAGCTCGTGCGCCTCGATGTCGAAGCGGTCGATACGGTGGGCATCGGCCTCGGTCTGCTCGCGCGCGTCGGCAAGGGCGCGCGGATCGACTTCGAGCGCCGGAAAGTCAATGGCGAGGTGTGGCTGCCGGCCACCGCGAGCTACAGCTTCAATGCCCGCGTCGCGCTGCTGAAGATGCTGCGCCGGAACGCGACGCTGGAATTCTCCAACTACCGCAAGTTCACGGTCGACACGTCGTCGACGTTCTCACGCCCGTCGCAGTAGAGCGCAGGCTTAGCCTGCGCGATCGCGATGCGGGGGCGTAAAGCCCCCGCTCTCCGGGGCTACTTCAAATGCTTGTTCACCAGCTTCGTCATCTCGAACATGTTGACGGTTCCCTTGCCGCCGAACACAGGCTTGAGCGACTCGTCAGCCTTGATCATCCGCTTGTTCTTGGCGTCCTGCAGCTTGTTCTTCTTGATGTAGGCCCAGAGCTTCTTGGTGACCTCGGTCCGCGGAATCGGCTTCGAGCCGACGACTTCAGCCAGCGCCGGACTCGGCGTCATCGCCTTCATGAACGCGGCGTTTGGCTTTCGCTTCGCGGCCTTCTTCTTCGCTGTCTTCTTAGCCATCTGATCTCCTTTAAAGATCTCTCACAGAGAAGTGGTCACCCTGGGTGATTCACGCCTTGCGTCATCGTCGCATCCTCTGATCCGGTTTGCACGAGGAAAACGACGCCCTACTTGCGGCCGAGCGATGCGCGGATGTCGGCCACGCTCGTCAGCCGGTCGGGATTGAGCGTGTGCACCGACAGGAGCCGCTCCGGGTCCAGCTTCAGCCGCTCGATGTTGTCGAGGAACACCATCGTGCCGACCACCGGCGGGTTCGGCACCGGCGCATCCGCGGTCGGCAGGTTGAACATGTCTGCGTACGCGAGGATCTTCTCCTTCGGCAGATAGGCGACCATCAGGCCGTCGGCATGCGGCAGTCCCTTGATCACATGGATTTCCACGGTCCGCGTTGCGTCCTGAAAGACGCGCTTGTCGCCGGCGATGCCTTCGATCTTCGGCTTCTTGCCAGACTTCGACATGGAATCGGGCGCGAGCGTGCGCGGCGCGCTCAACGCTTTCATGAAGAAGTCACGATCAGTCTCGTGCGTGACGATGGTGATGCCCTCGGCGACGGCCGCGGGCAGGCCGCTGGTGTGATCGAAGTGGTGATGCGAGATCACTCCATAGCGAATCGGCTTGTTCGGAATCGCCTTCTTCGTCTCGGCAATGATCGCCTGGGCGCGAGCCTCGTTCTGCGGACCCGGCTCGAACAGCAGGATGTGATCGGCAAACTCCACGGCGAGCGCGTTGTAGGCGTTGGCCGAAGGGTTCTGCCCGATGCGATACACACCGTCGGCGAGTTTTTCCGATGTGGCCACCGGCGGCGCGGCCGCGCCACCGCGTCCTCCGCCCGGCGCACCACCGCCAGGTGCGCCGCCCCGTCCCGCGGCGGGTGGCGGCGGTGTGACAAGCTGCTGGATGTTGGCCGGGTTTACGTTGATGCCGAGTATCTGCGCTTCGAACGTCGGCCATCCCGCACGCTTCTGGACGATGTCGGTGGGGTATTTCACGCCGTTGGCATCGCGATAGTGCGTGTACTCGTTCTCGACGAGCATGTCGCCGAACACCGGATTCTCGATCCAGGTATCGACCTTCTCGACCAGCTTGGTGGCGGGGTTGATGTAGCCGATCACCTTGTACGCGACGCCGGACGGTGCCTTCTGCGTCGTGTTCCAGGTGACGACGTTGTATCGCGTGCCGCCGACCGTCTGCGATTTCACGGTGGCGTTGTTGGCCGCCGCACCCTTGAGGAATCCCCACGGCGTCGTCCAGATATCGAGCTGCTGCGCCCAGGCCGTATTCTGCGTCGTGATGTTCTGCTGTCCCGCCGCGAGCGCAGCGGCGCCGCCGGTCACCGGAACCGCGTAGGTCTGCCACGTGGCGCGCGAGAGCGAGTTGGCGAAATCGATCGAGCGTGAGTAGTCGTTGATGTTCGTACGCGGCCAGGGCATGTTGGCGTTGTTGTTCTGCCCCAGGTTGAAGTTGGCGCCCGAGCCGTAGAACGTGATGGACGTCAGAGTCTCAGCGCCCATCGCCTTGGACGCGTTGGCAATCACGGTCTTGGCGTCCTGAGCCGCCGCTGTCGACGATAGGAACCCCGCGATGGCGATGGCAGCCACCCACGTTCTCGTCATGATCTCCTCCGATGCACCGCTCTGCGCGACGCTGCGCGAATTCTGGTCGCTAAATTTATTTCGTCGCGCGTCCTGGCTCAAGCGTTTTCACCATGATCTCCGCGTCGACGCGCGCCGCGCGCGCGGCCAGCGCCGCTTCGCATTGCCGAACGTCGTCGCCGACGGCAAACACGGTGCAGATCGGCTGGCCTCGTGCGATGTGCTCGCCGGGATGCGGCACGTCGCGCATGGTTGGATCGATCGCGCGCGTGCGTGTGTCACCGACGATCGAATCCTCGCGCGCGAACACGATCGCCTTGCCGTATGCGCGGCGCGTCCGCCGCGCCGAATTCAGATCGAATGTCGGCAGCTCGCCGCGCGCACACGCCGCCGCATGGAGTCCGAATACCGACAGGCCGTAAGCGAGTTCGACGAGCTCCATTGACGAGGACCATCGCGGGTTCACTTCGATTGCGTACGCTTGTCGGTTGCGCACGATCAAGTCGATGCCGTTCACACCGACCAGTTGAAACTCCTCGGCCACAGACTGGGCCAATCGATAGGCGAGGCTCGTTATGAGGTCGATCTCGGTGTCGCCCGAGGGGGCGAGGATGTTGCCGCAATAGCGATACCCCGACGCTCCGAACGCGGGCTCGCCTATCAGCTGCCGCGAGAGGCCGAGAGGAACCGCGCGACCGGCCGCGGCCACGAAGACGATGGAGGCCGGAGTCCCAGGAATCAACTCCTGCAGGTAATACCCTCGCGGGATCCGCGCCTCACTGGTCCATCTGCGAATGCCGCGACCGCCACCGGATCGCAGCGGCTTCAGCAGCAGTTCGGGGGCAGGCTCGGGGGCAGGCCTCGGACCAGGCCTGGGGTCAGGCCTCGGGCCAGACCCCAGACTCGGGGTCGCGAACCCGCGTCGTTTCAAGGCATCCGCAAGCAGAAACGGATCGCGCACGCGACGCAGCACCTCCGGTGAGTTGCCCCACAGGGTGCGACCGGCTGCAAGCGACCGGAC
>Ga0075434_100005849_pt1 | contig 11232 bp, 7 predicted proteins | sample RhiMethybrSRZTD3_FD_75298 | JGI IMG/M metagenome (GOLD analysis project Ga0075434, IMG submission 75298) | Populus rhizosphere microbial communities from Tennessee, USA - Rhizosphere MetaG P. TD hybrid SRZTD3 | ecosystem: Host-associated > Plants > Roots > Rhizosphere > Soil | place: USA...
TCCGGCTGGAAGATGGGTGGTAGATGCCATCCGCCAAAAATTTTCCGCCGCACCGGTCGCGGCCGCCGATCGAGCTGAACTGCTCCGCTGGTATTCCGGCGACGCGCACCAACACTCAAAGTTCATCCCTCCGCAGTACGAAGGCGACGACATCTCCCGCGCGCTCGACGCCGTTTCTCTCGAAGACCACTACGTCCAGCGCTTCAGCCTCAAACGCGAATTCATCCGCACTTATCTCTCACCCGACCTCGGCGGCGGCTCCGGCCTCGGCGCCGATGCGCTCTCGGCCTATTCCGAATACGCAGCCGACCTTCTCCATCCCTACGAAAAAGAAGGCGAAGCGGTCCAGATGTTCCCCGGCGGCAACACCACCATCGCGCGGCTGCTTGCGAAGGCACTCATCCCTTCTTCCATCTCTGGCGAAGCCACGGTCGAAGGCGTGACTCGCAACAACGTAAACTTCGCCGATTTCGATCGCCCCGAATCCCGCGCACGTCTGCGTCTCAACGCCACCGCTCTTAGCGTTTCACATGAAGGCGATCCGCAACGCGCCGAATCCCTGCCAATCGTTTACTCGCAAAACGGTCAACTCTTGCGCGTTCGTGCCCGCTCTGCAGTGATGGCCGGCGGCAGTTGGACCACCAAGCACATCGTCCGCGATCTCTCGGCCGCACACAAAAACGCCTACGCCCAGTTCTTCCGTTCGCCATGCGTGATGGCCAACGTAGTCCTACGCAACTGGAAATTTCTTGCCAAGCTCGGAGTCACAGGCTGCCGTTGGATCGGCGGCGGAGTTGGAACTTACTTTGAAGTCTGCCGCAAAGCTCTGGTTGGAGACGTCGCCGCAACAATCAGTCCCGACCAGCCGATCGTCCTAACGCTGAAAATCCTCTTTTCCTATCCTGGCCTCTCTACCGAAGAACAAGGTCATCGAGGACGAGCCCAGCTCATCACCACTTCCTTCCGCGAATATGAACGCCAGATCCGCGAGCAGTTCAGCGAAATGTTTTCCGCGTATGGTTTCGACGCCAAGCGCGACATCGCGGGCATCATTCTCAATCGCTGGGGGCACGCTTACCTCAGCCCGCAGCCCGGTTTCTTCTTTGGCAGCAAAGGCAAACCCGCGCCGCGCGAAGTCCTTCGCTCGGCGCCGTTCGGCCGCGTGGCCTTCGCCAACACCGATCTTGCCGGCGCCATGGACCACCGCTACTCGATCCTGGAGGCTCGCCGCGCTGTCTCTCAACTTTTTGATTCTGTGATTTCTTAGTTCAAGAAATTCGTAGGGAAGGGAAGACCAGGTAAAAGCCAGCTTGCAACTAGCGGTCGCGACGCAGCTGTCCGAGCCATCGCTCCAACGTGGACTGATGCCGCGACTCGACATCGAGAAATTCCAGGCCCATTCCCACGCGCGGCTTGACGATTCGCACCACCGCCAGCGCCTGTACCGTCTGCTCTTTTCGCTGCAACGTCAATTTCAGCCGCGATCCCACCGCCAGCGGCTTGCTGGTGCACACAAAGCATCCGCCCAAGGAAAGGTCCGAAGTCACACCTTCCGCACTTGTGCCGGTCTCTAGCTCTAAAAATACGGCATCGGCAGCAAATGGGTGCCGAATCGCATACCGCCGGTCGCGTACCAAAAGTGAGCGCGAACCGCTCTTGTTTAGGTGTTCTTCCATGGAAATAACGTTCTTCACGGGTTGGGGCCCTTGCTAGACCTGCCTTGGCCTCTACCAAAGCTTAGTGTGACGCAAATTCCCTTCCAGCGGCCTGTCCTTTACCCGAAATCTGCCTAAGAGATAACAGTTGTTTGGGGCCACAGAGGTCGTTCCGCGTTATTAGTGCATGCGACAAAACCGCTTCCATGGCCCCTGCAAGGGCGCTTGGCCTTGATAGACTCACCTCATGCGCGGCCCTTGCCTCTCATGACCACCGTTCGCACTGCAGCGATTCGCCAGAGCGATCGCGTCACCCTTCGCATGCCTCTCGAAGCATCTTGGGTAGACGGCACGGGCGTGGTGCGTCGCCTCAACGCGCAAACCCTTCTCGTTAGCCGCAATGGGGGTGTTCTCCGCCTCCAGGATGCTTTCTCGGCCGGCCAGGAACTCACCCTTAGGCGCCCACTCGAGGGCGATGGCATCAAGACCGTCCGTGCCCGCGTCGTTGCGGAAATTGACCGCGAACCCGAAGGCTTCCTCTACGCTATTCACATCCTCGATACACGTGCCGACTTCTGGGATATCGAGTTTCCCTCGCCTCATAAAGCCGACGAAGCCCTCGCCCGCCTTCTTATGGAGTGCAGCTTTTGCCAGCGCCGCGAAGTCGTCTACCTGAACGAACTCGAGCTGAAATCCTTTGAAGTGCGCAAGGCTATCGCCCGCATCTGCAAGATTTGCGACGCTCCGTCGATTTGGGTCGAGGCACAGTCCGATCTCTGCAAACCAGCGGCTCCAGCAGTTCGCTTCGACGAAGACGAACGCGTGCTCCCCCGCCGCAACCGCACGCGCATAAAAGCTCGTGTTCTCGCCTGCATCCGCCGCCGTGGTTTTCAGGAAGAAGTCGCAGTCTGCGAAGACCTTTCTAAAGGTGGCATCGCTTTCCGCAGCCGCAATCAATACCCTGAAGGAAGTCGCGCGGAGGTCGCTGTTCCGTTCACCCCGGGCAGCAGCGCCATTTTTGTTCCCATCCGCATCGTTTTTTCTCAAGCCATTCCGTCTGCCGGCCTCTTCCGCCACGGCGCCGCGTACCTCAAGCCTCCCGAATAGCTGGCGTCCGCTGCAAAGTCGGATTGGTTCTTCTGGCCAAACCGTCTAGAATCCGTCTGCACAAAACGCTCAATAGCTTTCTTGGGAGCCGCCCAGTGGCCAATCCGACCAAAGCGATCATCTCTGCAGGCACCATCTGTGGAATTATGGATATCACCGCCGCTCTGGTCGTCTACGGAATCATGGGCGCCAAACCGCTTCGTCTCCTTCAGGGAATTGCGGGCGGGATCCTTGGACCTGACACATACAAGGGCGGCATTCCGACCGCCTTACTCGGTCTCGCGCTGCATTTCGTCATCGCTTTCGGTGCCGCTACGGTTTTTTACGTCGCCAGCCGTAGCATCCGCTTCCTGATTGATCAGGCCGTTCTCTCAGGAGTGCTGTATGGCATCGCCGTTTACTTTTTCATGCAGCGAATTGTAGTCCCGCTTTCCCGCGCAAATCGCAATCCTTTCTCTCTGAAGTTCATGATCATTGGCATCATCATTCACATTTTTTGCGTAGGTTTACCCATCGCGCTTTCCATACGAAAGCACTCGCGATGATGGAGGTGTCCGCGGTGAAGGGAATTGCGCCTTGTTTGCGGCCTTGACGGCTCAGTGTGCACTCTCGGCCCTGGGCGCCATCAAGCGCGGCAGCAAAAAGTGAAAGAACTTTTCCGAATCTGACGCGAGGCAAGCCGATGCGTTTGACGTTCCGGGAGTCGGCCTCGTCATACCTTTGTCGTCCACAACAATGTGGAGCGGTTCGACAGGACATAGCTCCGGATTCACCGCGTAGGCTACTGCCATCGCATCGAACAGCGTAGCCGTCGGTGTACGTGTCGAGCGCAACCACTGAAAGTACAGCGCCGACAGCGCATTCGTAAGCCGTGAACCGGTACTGAACAACAGCGTCCGCTTGTTTTCATCCAGCAAAAGCTGGGTCGAATCGAGCGGCATCATGAAGATCGGTACTCTGCTCACAAAAAGCTTCTGCGCGGCCTTCACATCGCTGTAGATGTTGTACTCCGGCTCCGGCCCGCGATCCGGGCCATATCCCAAGTCTCCGTATGCGCGCCTAACCGATCCCCCCATCAACACCACTCGCTTGAACTTTCGAAAGCCCTCCGCGTCCTTGTCAATCGCTGCGCCAATATTTGTCAGCGGTCCGATCGCCACCAGCGTCACCTCGCCCGGCGATCTCTCGGCCTGCTCCAGCAAAAATTCCACTGCATCACGATTCGCTGACAGAGCCGCGCCTTCCTTTGCCCAATCGGCCTGAGTGAAATTCGTCTTGCTCGTCGTCGCAACTCCTGCCAGAACGGGAATGCTCGTAGAACCCGCTTCTTTGACCAGGCGGTTTGCCAAGCGAGCCCGCAGTTCCGTATCTCCCCAAGCGGTTGTGATTCCGATTACTTCGATCTCTGGGCTGCGCAAAGCCAACGCCAGCGCAAACGCATCGTCAATATCGTCTCCAATGTCCGTATCGAGAATGATTTTGCTAGGCGCTCTTGCTGGCAATGCCGAACCACTCTGTGCGCCTGCGCGGTTGGCGAAAGCGCCCGCCAAAAGGAATGAGCTCATAACGACCGCAATGCGCTTCATCGTTTCCCCCACAAGCGCTAGAGAGTATCACTTGCCTTCTGCGGTAGCAGCGAATTGCCGCACGCGGGTGGTACGCGCCTCTCCGAGGCAAGACACAAAGTTGACTTGACACGGCGCATCCCGCGCAGTTCACTTGCTTCCAGCTTTTCAGCGGTACAGGTTTTCGATGGGGCGGTCTCGAACATTTCTGATTTTGCTAGCCGTAGTGTCTTCGGTTTCGGCGGCAAGCCTGCCTGCCCAGACTTCCCCTGCCTCCGCACTGCTCGATTCCGGTTCTGCTGCCCCTTCCGCTACTCTCAAGGTTTGCCTCCGCCTGGACGATGAGACGCCCTTTCTCGGCGCCGCTACCGTGCGCGTGACACCCGAAGCTGGTAACGAACTACTCGGTATGTCCGGCGACGCTCCTGGTGAATACCTGTTTTCCGGCGTCACATCGGGCGAGTACGCTGCGTTCATCAGCGCGCCCGGTTATGACGCTCTTAGCCTCACTTTCAAGATTGCTGAAGGTCCACGTCAGAAATCTCTTTTCGTTCCGATGAAACCGAGGCTCTCATCTAACTCGGAACAAAAAATCGAGCTGGTGGCATCCCCATCGCCGTCACCATTGAAGTCAAGCGTCGCTGCGTCGTCGAATGAAATCTCGAGCTTTGCTCCAACCGAATCGACGGCAGAAGCCCCAACCGCGTCTTCCACAACCGGTGGCCGTGATTTCTGGGCACCTCGCGAGCTGGAAGAGTCTGTCCCTGCGGTAGACCCGGCGGTGTCCTGCCCTTCGGACGATGTCCTCCGCGGCGTGAGTCGCCGCATGGCCGAATTTGTGCAATCCCTCGAGCGTTTCACCGCCACCGAGAAACTAGAGCACTTTTCCGTCGATCGTAAGGGTTCTCGCAAGTCGCCTGAGACCCGCCAGTTCGCTTATGTGGTATCGGTCAGCCAGAACAGCGTGGGCACGTTTCTGCTCGATGAGTTCCGCGACGGCGACAGCGATTCGGAAAAGTTTCCGGCTCACACCGCTTCCAGGGGCTCTCCGGCGATGGCTCTGATTTTTCATCCTGCGCTAGCGGCAGATTTTGATTTTCGCTGCGAGGGCCTCGGCCATTGGGCGGGGCGCGATGTCTGGCAAGTCCATTTCACTCAGCGCCCGGACCGCCCCATCCGCATTCGTTCTTATTCGGTTGCCGGCCACTGGGCAGGCCTTCCTCTCGAAGGCCGCGTATGGATCGATCCGGGCAGCTATCAGGTTTGGCATTTGGAATCCGAGCTCATGAAGCCAATTCCCGAAATCGCTCTGACGCACGAGCATTTCGCCATTGAGTATCAGCCCGTCCAATTCCGTTCCACCGGCCAGCAGCTCTGGCTACCGCAAACTGCCGAACTTTACGTCGAGCGCAAAGGCAAGCGCTTCTACCGCCGCCACATCTATTCGGATTTCCGCCTTTTCAATGTCGATTTTTCGCAGCAGATCCAGGCGCCGAGCCAGTCTTTCATCTTTACCAATGTTACTGACCGCGACATCTCTGGCGAACTCAGTGTCGAAACTCCCGGCGATGTCACCCGCTTAACTCCGGTTATCATCCGCTTCAACGTTCCTGCCCATTCTCAAATTTTCAAGCTGGTGGGTCTCGGCAAAGACATCAACTTGCCTCCTTCCGCCGTTGAATCTGCTACTTTCCTCTACGACGGCGACCCACACGCCATCAAGGTTGATGCGCGACTCGCCCGCGGTGCCTCCCTCGACGTCGTCTCCACGACCAAACGGCCTCAGGCCGAGCCGTCGGCTTCGCAACCCGCTTCACAAGGTTCACAACCCTAAGTGCCAGCCCCTAGCTCCGGCCGTTGCGGCTGTGGTGCATGCGGTTTAGAATCGCCTCCGGCCCGTGAATGATTCCTTCGTTTGAATGCCAGCTTCGGACAAAGCGCAACAGCATTGCGTTCGCCTGTTTCGCTCTGCTAGCTCTGCCACCAACGTCGGCACTCGCCCGGCAAGACGCTCTCTCCAAAGACGCCGCTCCCATCGTAGAAGGCAAAGTTTGCGACGCGAGTGGCGCGCCGATTCCCGGGGCGGTCCTGCAACTGGCGCCCGAGCCCCCCAATTTCTCAACCGATGCGCCGGCCAGCGTTAGAGGGACCTCAGACGCGGAAGGGAAGTATGCGCTGCAAGCGCCTCGAGCCGGGCGATTCGCGCTTCGCGCCACAGCAGAGGGTTTCGCAGCATCGGTGGTGAACAATCTCACCCTCGATCGAGCAGAACGCCGGCGGTTGGATCTGGTCTTACACGTCGCCAGCACTAGCGGGCCAACGATTGAGCCGAAATCGACCGATGCGTCGGATCCATTCGTTCAGTTTTCCGACACGCCCAACTTCACCGTGGCCGGCATAACCGATCGCAGCAACATGGGGCTGCACGGTTCCGACGCCAACGTCCGCACCAGCGATGCTCTCGCGAAAGAAACCGCCTCTCTGAAATCCCAGTCCGCTGAAAAGAGCCCGACTTTCGGCATCGGCGACACACACCGCCTTGCTGGCGACGGCAAAGAGAAAAATGGCGACCCCGTCGGCGCCGTCAAGGAGTACCAAGCCGCAGTCAAGGCCGACCCCAGCGAGCAAAACTATTTCGCCTGGGGCACGGAACTCCTCCTGCACCACGCCGGCCAACCCGCAGTCCAGGTCTTTTCTGCCGGCGCGAAAGCGCACCCCAATTCATCCCGTATGCTCGCGGGCCTCGGCGCCGCCTACTATTCGAACGGCCAGTACAACGAAGCCGCTTCGCAAAGCTGTCGCGCCTCCGAGCTCAATCCCGCCGACCCCTCGCCATACCTCTTCCTCGGCAAAATGGAACAAGCCGCCGCCGATCCTCTTCCGTGCAGCGAAACCGCCCTGTCGCGTTTTGCCACGAACCAGCCTGCGAATCCCCTGGCAAATTTCTTTTATGGCCTGGTCTTATGGAAAAAAGCCCGCAAAACTCAAGATGCCGCAAATCTCACTCGCGCCGAGCAACTCTTTCAAAAAGCCCTCGATGGCAATCCTCAGTTTGCCGAAGTTTACCTTCAACTCGGGATGTTGTATAACGCGCGCGGCGAAAAAGACTCGGCACTGGCCGAATTTCAAAAAGCCGTCAGCGCCGATCCCAAATCCAGCGCGGCTCACTACCAATTGAGCCTCGCTTATCGCCGCGCCGGCGACGCCCGAAGAGCTGATCAGGAACTGAAGACCTACGACGAACTCCGGCGCTCCGAAGACGCCGCGCTCGAAAAAGAGCGCCGCGAGCTGCGCCAGTTCGTCACCATTCTGAAGAAAGAAGATTCATCCTCCACTCGCGAATAATTCGACTAATGTGGAGAGTGATTTTGTAGCGGCCGCCTGCTTAGGCGGGCGCCTGGTTCCGAAGACTAGATCAGTTGAGTCCTAAACGGGAGAATTCATGAACAGAGCCTTCCTTCGTGTGTACGTCTCATTCTGTCTGGCCGTGCTTGCCCTTTGTTGCATGCCCTCTTCGCGTGCTGCTGACACTAACTTCACCCTCCGCTCTCCCGACGACCGCCTCGAAGTCCAGATCCATGTAGGCAATCGCATCACCTATGATGTCTCCTTCAACAACAAGCCGCTGCTGAAAGACTCCTCGCTCGTCATGAAAGTCGGCGACCAAACACTCGGCGAAAATCCTCAGCTCAAATCCACCAAGAAAAACTCCGTGGACAAGATGCTCGAACCCGTCGTCCGCCAAAAATTCGCCAAAATTCGCGAACACTACAACGAAGTCCGCTTAGACTTCGACGGCGGCTACGCCGTCGTTTTCCGCGCCTACCCGGAGGGCGTCGCCTACCGATTCGAAACCTCTCTCGGCGGCGAAAATGTAAAGGTTTTCAGCGAAGACTCTACCTTTCGCTTCTTCTCCGACTTCACCGTCTTCTACCCCGAAGAAGAGAGCATGTTCTCTCACAACGAACGCAAATATCTCCCGCGTCCGCTCAAAGAAATTCCTTCGACAAAGTTTGCAACCCTCCCCGCAGTCGTTGATGCCGACGGCGTCAAAGTCGCCATCGCCGAATCCGACGTCGAACAATATCCGGGCCTGTGGCTTCGCGGCACCGGCGACAACGCCCTCTCCTCCACTTTCGAGCACTATCCCTTAAAAGCCCAGCTCGAACGCGACCGCGACTACAAAGTCGTCGAAGCCGCCGACTACATCGCCGTCATCCGCGGTACGCGCAGTTTCCCGTGGCGCGTTCTGGGCGTCGCCGAACACGACAAAGACCTCATCGCGAACCCGCTCATCTGGCTTCTCGAAAAGCCTTCGCAACTCACAGACACGTCCTGGATCAAACCCGGCAAAGTCGCTTGGGACTGGTGGAACTTCAACAATGTTTACGGCGTCGACTTCAAAGCCGGCATCAACACGCAAACCTACAAATATTTCGTGGACTTCGCCGCCAAAAATCATCTGGAGTACATCATTCTCGACGAGGGCTGGTACAAACTCGGCAACGTCCTCGACGTCGTTCCCGAGATCAACATGGAAGAACTCACCGCCTACGCCAAGCAAAAAAACGTTGGCGTCATTCTCTGGGTCGTCTGGAAAAGCCTCGACGATCAACTCAATCCCGCGCTCGATCAGTATGCCCAGTGGGGAGTGAAGGGAATTAAGGTCGACTTCATGCAGCGCAACGACCAGCTCCTTATGGACTACTACGCCAAAGTCAGCCGCGAATGCGCCAAACGCAAAATGCTCGTGGACTTCCACGGAGCGCAGCGTCCCGCCTCGCTCACCCGCACCTGGCCCAATCTCATCAGCACCGAAGGTGTCCGTGGCATGGAGTGGAGCAAGTGGTCCGCCGAAACCGATCCGCCGCACAACGTCACGCTCCCGTTTACGCGCATGTTCCTCGGCCCGATGGACTACACACCCGGTGCCATGCTCAACGCGCAAAAAGACATGTTCGCCCCGATTATGAAGCGACCCATGGCGCTGGGCACTCGCTGCCAGCAGCTCGCCATGTACGTCGTTTACGAAAGCCCGTTGCAAATGCTTTCCGATAGCCCGTCCAACTACGAGCGCGAAGCCGAAGCACTCGAATTTCTACGCGCCGTTCCCTCCACTTGGGACGAGACTGTTCCGCTTGATGGCAAAATTTCCGAATACGTCGTCGTCGCCCGTCGCAACGGCAAAGATTGGTACGTCGGCGCAATGACCAACTGGTCCGAACGCGACATCGAAATCGATCTGTCCTTCCTGCCCGCCGGCAACTTCACCATCGACGCTTATCAGGACGGCAGCAACGCCGACCGCATGGCCAGCGACTACAAAAAGACCACCTCGCAAGTCACCAAATCCACCAAACTCAAAGTCCACCTAGCTCCCGGCGGTGGCTACGCCGCCCACCTCCACATATAAGCCGTTTTGGTTTTTTTTCCAGCAGCGGCTTTACGCCGCTGCTGAATCGTCGTGGGTGCTGCGCCCTTGGTTTCCGGGGTTTCAGGGTTTGTACTTACAACCCTGAATTGAAGGTGCGGGTTTTGCAGTGCGGATTACCCTGAGGTGGACGGGCAGCCCTGCTGCAGCTTTCGCGCGCATTCCTTACTCCGGCTGATCTAGCGGGATTTGTGGACGGCGGCGGCTCGACGCCGCTTTGCCTTAACTTTGTTCTTTGTTTTGTCCGCGCCAACCGCATGCATTAAGCTGTCACGGTCTTGGCCGCCATCAACTCCACCGCGACCACCGCCGCAACCGGCAAAATACCTCGCCGCCGCTGGGGCGTCGCCGTACTCCTCGGCTTCGGCATCCTCGTCAGCTATTTCGACCGCGTCAATCTCTCCGTTTCCAAAGATGCGCTCTTCGGAGCCTTCGGCATTTCCGCCGTGATGTTCGGATTTTTGTCCAGCGCCTATAACTGGCCATACATGCTGCTGCAACTCCCCTCGGGACTCCTTCTCGATCGCTTCGGCGTGCGCCGCGTCGGCATCATCAGCACCTTCATTTGGACCCTGGCTTCGTTCGCTGCCGCTTCATCAATCGGTGTGGTCAGCCTCTTCGGTGCGCGGATTTTGCTCGGCATCGGCGAAGCACCAACTTTTCCCGGTACCGCCAAGGCCACCGCTTATTGGTTTCCGAAGGACGAGCGCAGCCTAGCCACCGCAACATTCGACTCAATGGCCAAGTTTTCCTCCGCCGTCGGAATTCCCCTGCTTGGTCTCGTACTCTTGCACTTTGACTGGCGCGCCAACTTTGCGCTCACCGGAATCATCAGCGTCATCTATCTCGTGCTCTTCTTCGCCTTCTATCGCAATCCGAGCGCGGACTCTAAGCTCTCGCAAGTCGAACGCGATTACATCCGCAGCGGCGGCGCGCAGCCCGAAGATCCCGTTCGCGCGGCGGCCGGCGCCCCGCTCGCGTACCTCATCACGCGCCGCAAAGTGCTAGGCTTGGCGCTCGGATACGGCTCGTACAATTACGTCTTCTACTTGCTGCTTACCTGGCTGCCTTCGTATCTCGCCGAAGCGCAGCATCTTGATCTAAAGCGTTCATTCTTCTACACCGCGGTGCCCTGGCTGAGCGCCACCATCGCGGAACTTATCGTCGGCGGCTGGCTGGTCGACTTTCTGATTCAGCGCGGCTGGAACGCCACGCGCGTCCGCCAAACCATCCTTGTCGGCGGCACTTCGCTAGGACTGGGAATATTCGGCGTTGCCTACGCGCACTCCGCGCAAGCCGCCGTCTTCTGGATCGCGCTTTCCATCACCGGACTTTCCATCGCCGCGCCCGTCGGCTGGTCCATGCCCGGTTTGATCGCGCCGCGCGAGAGCGTCGGCACCATTGGTGGCATCATGAATCTCAGCAACCAGCTTTCCGGAATCGCCGCGCCCATCGTCACCGGCTTCGTTGTCGC
>Ga0075434_100005850_pt1 | contig 11232 bp, 9 predicted proteins | sample RhiMethybrSRZTD3_FD_75298 | JGI IMG/M metagenome (GOLD analysis project Ga0075434, IMG submission 75298) | Populus rhizosphere microbial communities from Tennessee, USA - Rhizosphere MetaG P. TD hybrid SRZTD3 | ecosystem: Host-associated > Plants > Roots > Rhizosphere > Soil | place: USA...
CCAGAGCGTGCGCGCCATGCTCTCGCTCACCACGGCGGCGTTAGGCGCTCCCGCGCGGTCTTCGGGCATGAGCGGCCGGCCGCGGAGAATCCGGGTACCCATCGTCCGGAAGTAGTCCGGCGTCGTGGCCTGGTAGCTGAAGGACCCGAGCACGTCGACGGAATCGATTCCGAGCACATAGAGTCGTGTACTCGACGTGCTCACGAACGGCGCGCTGCTCATCCACGCCGCGGACTCGACGTCGGGCAATACGCGCGCGGTCTCGAGCAACCGAAGGCGGAGCAGTCGCTGCGTGCTGTCGTTGAACCCGTCACGCTGGATCACCCGATTTACGAGGAGCACACGGTCCGCGTCGTAGCCGATCGGCATTGACTTCACGCGCTCCACGCTGCGTACGAACAGCGCCGCTCCGATGAGGAGGGCCACCGAAAGGGCGGCCTGCGTGATGAGGAGTCCAGCTCGAAGGCGAGTGCGCTCCGCCACGCCACCGCGGGCGCCACCCGGAGTGTCTGGCTGAGGTCACCACGGTCGGCCGACATCGCCGTGGCAAGTCCCACAAGGATCCCCGCGGCCGCCGCCAGCGCGATCGTTAGGCCTACCGTTCGCGGGTCTGTGAACACGGAAGGGGACGGAGCACGTGCCATGACAAGGAGAGTGCGGATCGCGGCGCCAGCCCACTGGGCGATCAGGAGCGCAGCGCCCGCGCCCATCACCGAGAGCACAAGGCTCTCCGTCATTGCCTGCATCACCAGTCGGCCTCGGCTCACCCCGAGTGCGAGCCGGACGACCGTCTCGCGACGACGGCGGAAGGATCGCGCGAGGAAGAGGTTCACGACGTTGGCGGTCGCAACGACCAGCACGATCGCCGCGACGACGCTCACCCACAGCGCCGTACGCGCCTCGAGGGCGGGCTGCGGGCCTGCGCCAGGACGCACGGCCGATACGGCGACATGCGGGCGCGCGGATTCGATCGGCGGGGTCGTCGGGTCAAGGGCTGCGCTCGCCAGGAAGCTGCGGCGAAACGCCTGGGTCGCATCCGATTCGGCAGCGGTGAGTGTGACGCCGGGTGCGAGGCGTACCATCACGTTGACCCAGTCCCACTCGTAGTGCGTGTAGTAACGCTTGGCGTCGTTGGTTCCGCCGCTCGCCGCCTACGTAGAATGCTTCTTTGGGGGTCAGACTCCGTTTACATCGTTTCAGCGCGCGTTCGGCGTCAGGTGTCGTGCGTGGTTATGATGAATTGCGACTCTGACCCCCAACGAAGCATTCGACTTCGACCGCAATGAAGCCGCTGCCAAAGTCCGACCAGGCGCTGGTTGTCCGAACGGACTTCTCCGACGACACGGCGTGGACCAGCGTTGTCTCGGCGATAAAGCGACCGGTCGATGGCTTCTTCGCCTATGTCGATTTCGTCGATGACCCGGCGTTCGGCGGGCTGACGGTGGAGCAGCTCGTGGCGCTCCGCGACGGTTTGTCGAAGTCGTACGTGATCGTGGCGGATGCCGTTACGATGGGTGCCCCGGAGCCCTCACTGCTCGTCGTCGACCTGTTCGAGGAGCCCGGTCGAACGTTCCGCGCTGTCCCATCCGCGATCCAGTCGATCGAGAACAACCTCTCGATCGCCAACATGGACTTTTGGGAGTTCGCGGACAACGTCGACGCCGACGGCGTGTTTCGCGATTTCAAATGACGGCGTCGCCGCTGCCTCGGCGCCCTAACGCGGTGCGTCCTCCGCCTGCGGCACGGCCAGTCGGGCACTGACCTGCGTCAGCGCGTCGTGATCGGTCAGGTCGAGCCGCAGCGGAGTGAGGGCGACGAGGTTGTTCCTGACCGCCCACAGGTCGGTCCCCTCTTCGACTTCTTCTACGGGTCGGATGCTGATCCAGTACAGCTTGCGACCCATCGGGTCCTCGTCAGGCACGACGCGTCCGTCATAGTGGCGGACGGACTGCCGCGTCCACTGCAAGCCCGTGGGCGCCAGCGGAAAGTTGACGTTCATGAGCTGTAGCGCCTGTTCGGGGATGAGCACTGACAGCACCTGCGTCACGAACGGCTCGAGGCGCGCGAAATCGGGCTCGTCGCCGCCCGTGCTGGCGCTGAGCGCGATGCCGCGGGTTCCGAGCAGTGCCGCCTGCTTCGCTGCTGCCAACGTGCCCGAGTGCCAGATCGAATTTCCGAGATTGTAGCCGAGGTTGATTCCGGATAGCACCAGGTCCGCGCCACCCCATCCGTCGACGCCGAGCGCGACACAGTCCGCCGGCGTTCCATTCACGCGATAGGCGTCGAAGTCATCGATGGGGGTGCGTCGAATGCGAAGCGGGCGGGAATGCGTGATGGCGTGACCCATCGACGACTGCTCGACGTCGGGCGCGACGATCCGTACGTCGCCGAACTCGCGAGCGGTGCGCGCCAAAGCACGGAGCCCGGGGCTGTAAATCCCGTCATCGTTGGCAACAAGAATTCGCACGTAGGCAGCCGAGGGCTGAAGACCGTCACGACCCAAGGCAACAAGCGGGCCCGCCATGTGCATAGGTCCCGGCTTTGCACCGGTCCCTTCCATGCGAGTTACCGTCGTTCATAATCCCGACGCCGGCTCCGGCGATCACCTTGGCAGTGAGTTGCTGGCGCGCCTCCGCGACGCGGGGCATGCGCCCGCGTACGCGTCCACCGAAGCCGCATCGCTCACTCAGGCGCTCAGGGCTGCGCCCGACGTGGTGCTCGCCGCCGGCGGTGACGGCACGGTGGGCGCGGTCGCTCGCCTGATGGCGGCGACGACGCCGGACATCCCCATGGCGATCCTCCCGGTCGGGACGGCCAACAACCTTGCCCGCGCGCTCGGCGTGAGCGGCACGGCAGACGAGATCATTGCTGGCTTGGGGTCGGGAGCAATGCGACGCCTCGACATCGCGACGGTGCGCGCCCCGTGGGGAACCGCGAGGTTCGTCGAGTCGGCCGGCGTTGGTGCGTTTGGCGCCATGCTGCGCGACGCGGAGCGGGAGAACGCGGGACAGCCGCCGGCCTCGCCGACGCCTAACGGCCGCGGGTCTCGCCTGCGACGCGTGCTGGAGCGTGCGCGCCCTCGCCACCGCCAGATCGATGCCGATGGCGAGGACCTGTCCGGCACGTACCTGCTGGTGCTCGCGCTGAACATCGCCTACGTGGGCCCCGGCTTGGCGCTAGCGCCTGACGCCGATGCGGGCGACGGTCAGCTCGATCTGCTGCTGGTCGGCGAAGCCGACCGCGATGCGTTAGGCAGCTATCTCACCGCGATCTCCGCCGGCGAAGAGCCGACGCTGGCGATCCGGACCCGTCGCTTCACCCGCTTGCGCATGGAGTGGAGCGCGGCGTCGGGACACGTCGACGACCACCCGTGGCCGGAGCGCAGCGGTGACGCGGAATCACTCCCGACGGGCGACGCGAGACCAGAAATCGACGCCACCGGGCCATCAATCCAAGTGCTCGTTCCAACTTAGTTGCCCGAGCCCTTTAGGACGCGTCCCGGTGTGGCTCCGGTATGTTTGCCGTCCTTGACGACCTGCACGCCATTCACGAACACCTGCTCGACGCCTCGGCTCACCTGGTGCGGCTTTTCGGGCGTGGCGAGGTCGATGATCGTCGCGTCGTCGAACACGACGACGTCGGCGAACATCCCCTCACGCAACAGCCCACGGTCGCGAAGTCCGAGCCGAGCGGCGACGCCGCCGCTCATCTTTCGCACCGCCTCCTCGAGCGGAAACAGCTTCTGCTCACGCACGTACCGCCCCAGGATGCGCGGATAGGACCCATACGAGCGCGGGTGGACGACCACCTTGGTGCTGTCGGGGTCCACGCCGCCGGCATCGGTGCCGATGACGACCCACGGATACTTGATCTGCATCCGGACGTTGTCCTCCGACATCGTGAAGTTGATCTTTGACAGGTCACGCCCTTCGCTCGTAATCAGCTCCACGACCGTTTCCGGCCATGGCTTCCCCATGTCGGTGGCGATGGCACTCAGCAGCTTGCCCTCGTACTTCGCGTGCTCGGGCTTGCGGAAGTCGGCGATCATGTACGCCGACGGGCCTTCGATCTGACACAACGGCGCCCCGTTAGGGTCCGCCATCTCGCGCAGGATTCGCGAGAGCGTCTCCGGATTCTTCAGGTTGTCCATCAACTTCCCATTCTCGGCCGCCCAATCCGGGAAGCACTCGCCGAGGTTGTTGCCGGAGAACGGGTATGGGTACATGGTCGCGCCAACGTCGAGCCCGGACGCGCGCGCTGAATCGATCTTCGCCACCATCGCTGGCGCCTTGCCCCAGTTCTTCCGGTTCGACGCCTTGAGGTGGTAGATGTCGAGTCGTACGCCGCCTTCTTTCGCGATGCGGAAGGCTTCGTCCATGGCCTCGAACAGGGAATCGTCCTCGGAGCGCATGTGCGTGATGTAGCCGCCATGATACGGCGCCATCGCCTTGGCCATCTCGATCAGCTCGGGCGTGCCGGCGTACGACCCCGGCGGGTAGATGAGCGCGGACGAGATGCCGAACGCGCCGTCGCGCATCGCGTTGCGGACGACAGCGCGCATGCTGTCGAGCTGATAGGCGTTAGGCGCGCCGGGCGCCTGACCCATCACGTAGCCGCGCACGGTCGTGGCGCCGAGATACGATCCGACGTTGACGGACTTGGGGTGGCGTCCGAGCGCGTCGAGCCAGGCGCCGAACGCGTGTTCTCCGCGGAAGCCGCGCTGGAGCGCGGCGCGCGGCGGCTCCATCGAGCCAATGTCCACGACCGAGTCCATCTTCTCGTTTGACGGCGCCGGAGTCGTCGCCTCGCCGAGGATCTCGCTGGTGACGCCCTGGGTAACCTTGCTGAGCACGCGCCCGTCGCGCCACAGGAGCGCTTCCCACGAGTGCGCCTGGATATCGATGAACCCGGGTGAGACGATGTGTCCGCGCGCATCGACGCGCTGCCTGGCCGAGGCGTCGTGAAGCCCGCCGCGCGGCGTGATGGTCGCGATGCGGTCGCCACGGATTCCGACGTCGCCGTAGGTCCACGGGTTGCCCGTGCCGTCGACGATGCGGCCATTCTCGATGACGACGTCGTACGAACCGCGGTCGGGGCTCGGCGCACCACCAGGCGTCGCGCGAGTGCACGCGGTGGCGGACACGATGAGTGCGACGCGGGTCAACCAGTTCGAATACATTCTCTGATGGGATGAAGGCGCAGAGATCATGAGGCGCTGACAGTAACGTCGCAAGCCGATACGGCGCAGGGCACTACGGCGCTGGCAAGGGCGGCGCAGGGCATGAGGGCGCTGGATGCCTAAGAGCGCAGAAAGGCGCCGTCAGGCATCCGGCGCCTTTCTGTCCTGCGCCCTTTGGGCGCTGCGCCGTTCTTGCCTGCGCCGTTCAAGGAGGTCGTGAGTGTTCACACGTTCTAGTCTGGCTGCGGATCTTGCCGCGTTAGGTCTTTGCTCTGGCGACATCGTGATGGTGCATGCGTCTCTCAGAGCCGTTGGCGAGGTGGCTGGTGGCCCTGATGAGGTCCACCTCGCGATCAGGGACGTCATCACCGACCGCGGGACGCTGTTCATGTACGCCAGCTGCCCGGCCTACGTCGACGAGGTCGGGCGCGGCAACCTCACGCCGGCGGAGGAGGTGGAAGTGCTCGAGACGCTCCCCGCATTCGACCCGCACACCGCGCGCTCGGCTCGGGATAACGGCGCGCTCGTCGAGATGTTCCGAACGTATCCCGGCTCCCGCGTGAATGCGCACGTCGCGCGATTCGTGGTGTGGGGCGAGCACACCGATCGGCTCCTCACCCCGCAGCCCTGGGACTACCCGTTCGGTCATGGATCACTGCTCGAGCGATTCGTGGAGCTCGACGGGAAAGTCCTTCTCCTCGGGTCCGATCACGACAACGTCACCTTCCTCCATTACGCGGAGCACATCGCGGACATCCCCGACAAGCGCATCGCACGCTTCAAGGTACCGGTGCTCGAAAATGGCGTTCGCGTGTGGCGAGAGATGGCGGAGGTCGACACGTCCAGCCAGGGCGCGCATGCAAGCTGGCCCGATCGGTTCTTTGCCATCCTGGTCGACAGTTATCTGGCGGCGACGAACAACCGCGGCGGGCGAGTGGGCAGAGCGGAGTCGTACCTATTCTCGGCCAGAGGGCTGCTCGAGCATGCGCTGCCGAAGATGGAGGCGATTGCGAGACCGAGTCGTTAGCTGTCGCGCGCGATGCCCTCCCAGTGGCGGCGTCAAGCGGACCTCACCACGAACGAGCTCCGATTTCCCTTCGGGAAGGTCGGCAACCATGAACTCGTCGATCGTCATCCTCATCATCGTTCCCTCTCGCCGCGTGTCAGTGAGACCGACTCAGCGCGTCGTGAATCACTTTCACGAGCGTCCCGTCGTCGCCGCCGATCTCCCACGCCATCACTCCGCCGAGCTCATGCGAGCGAACGTACGCCGCCTTCTCGGCGACGGATTCGGCATCATCGTACGTGATCCACGTACCGGTGGTCGCATTGAACAGGAAGGGGACGCGCGCCTCGGGGTGCATCACGCGCCGGAAGCCGAGTGATTCGGGGCGGCGCCTAACGATCGACCGGTAGTCGGTACCGCTCCGCCACTCGTCAGGCACGGGCCCGGGCGCTGGCTGGAATAGGCCGTCGTTCGCCGGACCCACGCCGCCATACACACGGCCGTAGAACGGGACCCCGACGACGATCTTCGCGCGCGGCACGCGGGCCGCAATGTAACGCTGCACTGTCGAATCCACCGTGTACGACGGCGTGGGGTCGCCCGACGCCGTGTAGAGCGGCGCGTTGAAGTGCGCGATCTTGGAACCCGAGTGGAAGTCGTACGTCATGACGTTGAACCAGTCGACGATGCCGGCCACTGTCGCGAGATCGAAATGCCTCGGCGCCGACGGCCCTGCGATCGTGGCGATGGACAGGAGATACCGCCGCCCATCGCGCTCGCCTTGCGCGTCGAGCTCGCGACGCAGCTCGAGCAAGAGGAGGGTGCAGTTCTCGTAATCCACGGGGCGGGCCGCGTTGCTCGGCAGCCCGCCACCGACCGGGTACTCCCAGTCGACGTCGATGCCGTCGAACAGTCCCGGCGAGCGCCGAATGGCGACATCCACCGCCGATTGCGCAAACGTGCGGCGAGATTCCGGTGTGAGCGCGACGTCGGAGAATCGATCGGACCCCGTCCATCCCCCCACGGCGATCAGAAGCTGGAGATTCGGGTAGCGCTCCTTGAGCCTGCGCAGCTCGGCGAAGGTGCCGCGGTCGGTGGAGGGAAGGGGAGCGCCCGGCGCCGCGCCGCACTGGCCGACGTCGATGCACGGATCGCCTAACGCGAAACGACCATCCTCGGTGATCCGCGCGAAGGCGTAGATGATGTGCGTGAGCTGGTCGCCGGGCAGGTCGGCGATCCGGATACCCTTGGGCCGGACACCCCACGAGGCGAGGTACCCGATGATCCGCGGGCCCGGCGGCGCTGGCTGTGGGGCCGGACGGGTGCCGGGCGAGCAGGACAGCGCAGCAGTGGCGAGCAGGACTCCGATCCGGAATCTCGGCATGTTGACGACGATGTACCGAGCTTCGGCGTCTAGTCAACATCGTCATCGGTTGCCGCAGCGCATGGCACTCGGTAAGCTCAGGTAGAGCGCCAGGGGCGCCACCAGTCCGCGGAAAGGGCCATGCCCACCCGTCAGCATCCAGTCCGAAGGTACGAACCTTCTTTCCTGCCCGATTGCGTGCGGACTCCGGGCGATCTCGCGAAAGGAGATTCGTATGCAACCGCGCGGCACCGACGCCATCCCGCTCCCGCCCAGAGCGAACCTCGAGCAGTACCACAACCGGGCGAAAGGTCTCCTCAAAGCGTGCAAGTCCGACGACGGCGCCGCCGTTCGCGCATGGGCCAGACAATGGCTCGAGTCGCTCGCAGCGTTGACGGACAGCGCAACGGCGGACGCGCCCGCCAAGACCGCGGAGCGCATCCGACGGCTGTATCGAAAGCAGATCGACCGCGAGGTCGACCAGATCGAGCGTGACGCGCGCGAGAGCGGCCTGCTCTCCAACGACACGACCGCCGCCTGTTCGCTCGCCGACGCGCAGCTCTTCATCGCCCGACTTCACGACTTCGTCAGCTGGCCCAAATTCGCCGCGCACATCGAGGCGCTTGCGCGAGCGGATTCGCCCGACGCCGAGTTCGAGTCCGCGGCGGACGCGGTCGTCGCTGGTGAGGCAGCGACGCTCCGCCTCATGCTCGAGGCAAACCCGAACCTCGTTAGGGCACGCTCGGCCCGTGATCACGCGGCAACGCTGCTGCACTATATCGCGGCGAACGGTCACGAGAGCTGGCGCCAGAAAACGCCGAAGAATGCGGTCGAGGTCGCACGCCTTCTGCTCGATGTCGGCGCCGAGCCCGACGCGCTCGCGCACATGTACGGAGGTGACGCGACGACGATGGACATGCTGGTCTCGAGCGTTCATCCGCACGCCGCCGGGGTCCAGGTCGCGCTGGTGGACATCCTCGTCGATTACGGCGCTGCCGTGAACGGCGTCGAGAACAACGGGTCGCCGCTCATGACGGCCTTCCGGTTCCACTATCCGCTCGCGGCCGAGGCGCTGGCGAAGCGCGGGGCGCGGGTGGACAACGTGATCACGGCTGCGGCGTTAGGCATGGCGGATCTGGTGGACGCGTTCATCACCGACCGGGGCGAGCTCAGGCCCGACGTTCCGCTGGCGCAGGTGCGCTGGCCACGACTTCCGCGTGATCCGAGGGTCCATCTCGGATACGCGCTCACCTGGGCGGCAACATGGGGGCGCCGGGAGGTCGTCGAGCTCATGCTCCGGAAGGGCGTCGATCCCGGTGGCAAGGACGACGACGCGACCGCTCTCCATTTCGCGGTGGCGCACGGCCACATGGACATCGCGCGCCTCCTCCTCGAGTACGGTGCCTCACTGGAGGCCCTGAACAGTTACGGCGGCACGGTGCTCAGTGGCACATTGTGGTACATGCGCAACGCCGCGGTGCCGGGGGTCGATTATCAGGCCATCGTTCGTGAGTTGATCGCGCTTGGCGCTCGTGTCGATGCGTTTCCGGGTCTCGAGCAGCACGTCAAGGAAGTTCTCGCGCGAGGGTGAATGATCGTCCATCTACTCGATGGGACCTACGAGCTGTTCCGTCATTTCTACGGTCTTCGCCGGGCGAAGCTGCCAGAAGATCCGCCGCTCGGCGCGGTGTTGAACATGCTGCGCACGGTCCTGCAGATGGTCGAAACCGGAGCGACACATATCGGTGTCGCGACGGATCACATCATCGAGTCGTTCCGTAACGAGCTGTACGCGGGGTACAAAACGGGCGAGGGCATCGAGCCCGCGCTCTTCGGGCAGTTCCATCCGCTCGAAGAAGCGCTCGCCGCGATGGGCGTCGCCGTGTGGCCAATGGTGGAGCTCGAGGCGGACGACGGGCTCGCCTCGGCAGCCCACCTCGCCGCGCTCGACCCGCGCGTCGAGAAGGTGAGCATCTGGACGCCGGACAAGGATCTCGCGCAATGTGTCGTGGGCGACCGAATCGTTCAGGTGGATCGTCGCAGTGGGCAGGTGCGGAACGCGGCGGCGATCCGGGCGAAATACGGGGTGGATCCCGTGCACATTCCGGATTACCTCGCGCTGGTTGGTGACACCGCGGATGGATACCCGGGCATCGCCGGGATTGGAACGAAAACGGCAGCGACGCTGGTGAATCGGTACGGTCGGATCGAGGACTTTCCGCCAGATGTCCTCGGTCAGAATAGGGAGGCAGCCCTGCTGTTCAAGACGTTGGCGACGCTGCGCACCGACGCGCCGCTGTTCCGCGATGTGGATCAGCTTCGCTGGACCGGTGCGACGCCGGCGTTTGCGACGTGGTCCGAGCGTCTCGGCGATCCGAAGTTGTTGGGTCGTGTGCAGGAGCTCGAAGTCAAGGTGAGAGCTACGACTTAGGGGTCATCCCGAGCGAAGCGAGGGATCGCGATCATCCGGGTAGAGGGGCTCTCTATCGGGATGCTCGCGATCCCTCGCCTGACGGCTCGGGATGACAAACGTGATATGGACAGACTCATCCGAAACGTCCGCATAGGATTCCGCGGCCTCCGCCGCACGCCGGGGTTTGCGGCCGCAGCGATCCTCACACTCGCGCTCGGGATCGGCCTCTCGACGGCCGTGTTCACGATCGCGAACGCGCTGCTCCTGCGGCGCCTGCCGGTTCGTGACCAGGATCGCATCGTGCTCCTGTGGGGCGAGACACCCGATAAGCGGTTCTCGAACTTCCCGCTCGATCTCGACGACGCCCGCGAGTTCATCCGAGACAGTCGATCCCTGGAGCGTGGTGCGTTTTTTGGATACGAGGGGGCTTTCGAGATCGCGGCGGGTGACGGTGATCGAATCACCAATCTCCGACAGACCGTCGTCGGCGGCGATTTCTTCGGGGTACTTGGCGCTCGGACAGCGTTAGGCAGGATGCTGACCGCTGACGACGATCGATTCGGGTCGGCCCCGGTGGCTGTGTTGAGCTACTCGGCTTGGCAGCACGAGTTCGGGAGCGATGCGTCTGTCATCGGACGGCGCATTAGCGTGCACGAGACGGCGAAGGCGTACACGATCGTCGGCGTCATGGCGCAAGGTCTCGACTACCCACGCGGTACCGATTTTTGGGTCTCAGTCTTCCCCGGAAATCCCCCGGACGCACTCAAGTACCGTTCCTTCGATGTGATCGGGCGGCTCGCCCCCGGCGCCACGCTTGAGGCGGCGCGCGCGGACCTCACCGCCCGCTTCCAGCGGTCGCCGGAGCCGTTCCTTCGCACGATCCGCGGAGTGGTTCACACATTGCCCGAGCTGGCAATCGGCGAAACGCGGCCGGCTGTCATCGCGTTTGCCGCGGCGGCCGGACTGTTACTCTTGCTCGCCTGTGCGAACGTGGCGAACCTGCTCCTCGTACGCGGAATCGGTCGCGCGCGTGAGATCTCCGTGCGCTCGGCACTCGGCGCATCGCGCGGTCAGCTCATCGCGCAGCTTTTGAGCGAGAACACGCTTCTCGCGGCAGTCGGTGGCCTCCTCGGCGCCGCCGTGAGTATCGGCGCGGTGCGCGTGTTCGTCGCGTTCGCCCCGACAGGATTTCCGCGAGCGAGCGAGATTCGCGTCGACGGGACCGCATTGCTCGCGTCGGTCGGGATCACGCTCACCGCGACGGCCTTGTT
>Ga0075434_100005852_pt1 | contig 11231 bp, 9 predicted proteins | sample RhiMethybrSRZTD3_FD_75298 | JGI IMG/M metagenome (GOLD analysis project Ga0075434, IMG submission 75298) | Populus rhizosphere microbial communities from Tennessee, USA - Rhizosphere MetaG P. TD hybrid SRZTD3 | ecosystem: Host-associated > Plants > Roots > Rhizosphere > Soil | place: USA...
TCATCTCGGTGACCGCCGGAATCAGCGACACGATGCGGCGGGGCGGCGCCGCGGCCGACACGGTGCAGCCGAGAACGATCGCTGCGATGAACGCGCGTCTCGTGGACGGGCCACCAATGATCATCGCGGGCGTCGCAGCAGCAGCCACAGAAAAAACGGTCCGCCGATCATGGCCGTGACGATGCCGACCGGCAGCTCGAGCGGAGCGAACGCGGTTCGCGCGACGAGGTCGCACGCGATCAGGAATGCCGCGCCGAAGAGCGCCGACGCAGGCAGCACCAGACGATGTTCTGCGCCGACGATCAAGCGCACGAGGTGCGGCACCACGATGCCGACGAATCCAATCGGTCCGCTCAGCGAGACCGCGGCGCCGGTGGACAACGATGCGCTCACCAGCGCGACGCGCTCCGCTCGCGCGACGTCGACGCCGCGCGCCGCCGCCGCTTCGGGACCGAGGCTCAGGAGATCGAGCGCGCGCGGCAGCGTCGCGTAACCGATCGCCGCGATCGCGAGGGGAACGAGCGCCGCGCCGATTGCCGAATAGCTGCCGACGTCGAGCGATCCCATCAGCCAGCGCACGGTGCGGAACGTCTGCGAAAAATCGGCGAGGTACTGGATCAACGTGATCATCGCGCCGAGAAACGACGTCAGGACGACGCCGCCGAGCAGGAGAACGGTCGACGACATGCCACGGCTCCTCGCCGTCGCCAGCGCATAGACGACGGCGAGCGCGCCGAGGGATCCGGCGAAGCTCGCGAGCGGAACCGCGGAGATGCCGCCGATCGCGACGTCCGGCAGCAGCGTGATCGCGAGGACGGCGCCGACCGATGCGCCGATCGACACGCCGAGCGTTTCCGGCGCGGCGAGCGGATTGCGCAGCAGCGCCTGGAACACGACGCCGGCCGCCGCGAGGCTGCCGCCGACCAGCGCAGCGCCGACGACGCGCGGCAGGCGCGCAATGAAGAAGATCTGCGCGTCGACGTTGTCCGCGAACGGCTGCGATCGATCGAAGGCGCGCGCGAGCGAGATGCGCGCCGTGCCCGCGAGCGGCGCGACGAGCATCACCGCGAGCAGCAGCGCGCCGAAGCCGCCGAGCGTCACCGTCATGCGGCCGCGGATGTCACCCGGCATGCGCAACGGGAATCACCGTGACGTGTCCGGCGCGGGCGTTGAACGCGATGTCCGCGTCGACGTCGTACAGCGCGCGCACGTGCTCTCGCGTCAGCACATCGGCCGTGGGGCCGCGCGCGATCACGCGGCCGCGCCGGATGAGGACCAGCTCCTTGCAGATCGACGCTGCAAAGTTCAAATCGTGCGACGACACGACCATCGTCGTTCCGCGATCGCGGTTGAGGCGTCCGAGAACGGATGCGATCTCGAGCTGATAGCCGACGTCGAGCGACGCGGTCGGCTCGTCGAGCAGCAGGACGTCCGATGACTGCGCCAGCGCCGCCGCGATCACCACGCGCTGCTTCTCGCCGCCGCTGAGGGTCGAGAACAGGCGATCGGCCAGCGCCACGGTTCCGGTCGCGGCGAGCGCGTCGCGCGCAATCGCGAGATCGGACGCGCCTTCCAGCTCGAACGGTCCGAGGTGCGGATAACGTCCCATCAGCACGATCTCGAGCACGGTGAAATCGAACGTCGCGTACGTTTCCTGGGGCACCACGGCGATGCGGCGCGCCAGTTCACGCCGGCCGAACGCCGCCACCGCCACCTCGTCCAGCGTGACGCGGCCGGACGAAGGCGTGATGATACCGGCGAGGAGACGCAGAAGCGTTGTCTTTCCGGATCCGTTCGGACCGAGAACGCCGACGATTGTGCCGCGCTGGACCGCGAACGACACATCGTCCAGCACCGCATCGCGTGCGTATGCGAAACGAACGCTATCGACCTGCAGCAACGCGGACCCCGACGATGGCGCTGCGACGCAGCGCAGGAAATCCGAGCGCCTCTTCGTATTCGCGGTCGGCGACGTTGAGCAGCCGCGCGTACGCGTCCAGGTTGCGCGTCACGCGAAACGTGCCGCCGATGCTCGCAACCGCGTATCCGGCAGAGTGGAAGAGTCCGCCGAACGCGCCGAAGTTCGGCTCGACGTCGAGCACGCGCGATCTCCCTGTCACGTCTCCGAAGAGCGTGACGCGATCGGACGTCAAGGTGGCGCCGATCGAGCCCTGGTGGCGCGGCCGGCGGATGAGGGGATCGCCGACGGTGAAGGGCGGAGGCGCGGTGTTCGCCAATCCATCGACCGACAGAACCTCGGTGTCGAGCCAGGTGTACGTGCCGCGGACGGTCAGGCGGCGCGACGCGCGCGCGTCGGTGGTCAGTTCGACGCCGCGTGCTCGTGCGTTCGAGATGTTGTCGGTTCGATAGCGGCTTGCGTCGCGGAGCGATCGGCCGACTGTCACAAGGAGATCGTCGTACCGGTTGAAGAACGCCGTCGCGCCAACCGCGACGCTGCCGCCGGCGAATTGCCGCTCGATGCCGGCGTCCACGCTGCGGCTTCGTTCCGGTTTCAGGTTCGGGTTGTCCGTGAACGCGATCTCGAACGCGTCGGGCGGCCGGATGCCCGTGCCGGCGCTCGCGTGCACGCGCGTCGCGCCCGCGACGTAGCTCATCGCGAGCTTCGGATTGAAGGAATCGATCGTCTGCTCCGGGAACGCCGGACGTGAAGTGAACTGACCGACGTTCGCCTCGAGCGCGTCGCGCGTCAGGCGCTCGAGGCGGCCGCCGCCGGTGATGAAGAGGCGATTGCCGGACTCGTAGCGCAGCTCCGCGAACGTGCCGACGACGCCGCGCTCGATCGGCAGCGGCTCGTCGGTCAGACCGGTGATGAAGCTGCTCGATCCGCGCTCGCGCAGCAGTTCGACGCCTCCGGACAGTCCGAACGACTCGCTCAGCGTGACGTCTTCCTGCACGCGTGCGTCCACCCTCCGCGATCCGCTCGTCGACGGTCCGAACTGGCTGGTGAAGTTGCTCGACAAATCGAACACGTTGAGCTCGATCCGCTGACGTGCGCGCGTCGACCACGGATGTGTGACACGCCCGCCGAGCTGGCGCGGATCGTTGATCCCGCGCGACAGTCGATCCACGGCAGTGAATGCGCCGATCGGATTGCTGCCGAACGGTCCCGGGAAGCCGCGCTCGTCGTGACCGATGTTGCCGCTGACGGCCACGTCGGCTCCAGACCGCGACTGCCACCGCATCGTTCCCGACGCGCGCCGCAGGTGATCGTCGTCGTTGCTCACGAGCTCGCCCGTTGCAGGGGCGACGCCGGTGTATCCGTCGGTCTTGTATTGTTCGAGCGCGCCGCCCCAGCTCCACGCGCCGTGCGATCCGGCGGTGCTCGCGGCGACGCGCGCGGTCGACTGATTGCCGCCTTCGACGAGCACATCCGCGCGCGGCCGGCCGCCGCGCTTCGTGACGATCTGGACGACGGCGCCGGTCGCGTCGGATCCGAACAGGGCGCTCTCGGGACCGCGGACGACTTCAATGCGATCGACGTCGACGGCCGACAGGTGACCGAAGTCGTAGCCGCCGCCGAACGCGTTCGCGCGGATGCCATCGACGAGCACGAGCGTGTAGTTCGAGCCGCCGCCGCGCGGAAACAGCGACGTGATCGCGCCGCGCCCGCCGCTGCGCGTGACGCCGAGCGCCGGTACGGATCTCAGTGCATCGGCCACGGTTTCAATCTGCCGAGCCTCGATATCTGCGCCGCTGATCACTGTCACGGTGTCGGCAGCGCGCGACAGCGGCAGGTCTACGTTCGATGCCGACACGACGAGCGATTCGGTGATGGCGCTGACGCGAAGGACGATATTGATGGTGCGCGCGTCATCTGCGGAGAGCGTCACCGTTGCAGGATCTCCCTGCAGTCCTTCCGCGAACGCGCGCACTTCGTACGTGCCCGCGGCGAGCGGTGAGATGTCGAAGCTGCCGTTGTCGGCCGCGCGGCGATCGGCGACGGCGCCGAGCGGCGTGGCGACGACGACGCGCGCGTTCGCGACGGGCGCGCCCTGCTGATCGACGACGCGGCCGGAGAGCGACGCGGCGTACGACGCACCGGCGATCGAAGCGAATGTGACGGCGATGGAAAGCGTGCGGCAGGCCGCAGCCGGCCGCCAGGGGCGGGATGTGCGCATCGGGTTCCTCCCGGCGTCTCGCGCGCCGAAGAAAGGACGCCCCCGATGGCCAGGTTTCCTGACTCGCGGTAATTGCCTGCGCGCGTCTTCCCGAGCCGAAGCTCAGTGACGTGGTCGTTGGTTGTTAGTCGTTAGTCATTGGTCGTCCAGTCGTTGATCGCGCCTCGCGACGAACGACCATGGACCAATGACCACCAGCTAACGACCACCGACCATATGCGCAGCGAGACCGCTTACAGTGGCGGGACCGTGTGGGCTTCGCACCCACTTCGCGTAGCCGCCGGGGTGAGCGTCAAATTGTGTCGATTGCGCGCCGCGCCCCCGTCAGACGACGTCCGACGGGCGTCGCGCGTCAATCGCGAGGAGTATAGCAGGGTTGCCCCTCCGCACCTTTTTTACGTAACATGGTTTGATCGGTCGCACGACACTCCGAGAGGAAGCGCATGAGCAAGAGTTCGACCCTCACCGTCCGGGAGCGCCCTGTCGAGGCGGTGGCGACGGCAACGGTGGGCGCCCTTACGATCCACGGTGAGACGTTCGTCGTGCAGACCGATCAGCGGATCGAACTCGTCGATCTCACCAATCGCGTGATGGAGTTCGTGCGGCTGTTCACCGTCCGTGAAGGGCTCGTCAGTCTGTGGTCGATGCACACGACGTGCGCGCTCTTCATCAACGAGTTCCAGACCGCGCTCATGTCGGACATCCGCCGGTTCCTCGAGCAGATGGTCGAGCGCGACGCGCAGTGGCTGCACAACGATCCCGCGCACTCGGACTGCGATCGCGCCAACGCCGACGCGCACCTGCGCGCGCTGCTCCTCGGTCACAGCCTCACGCTGCAGGTCAGCGGCGGCGAGGTGGTTCTCGGTCAATGGCAACGGATCCTGATGGCGGAGCTCGACGGCCCGCGCGCGCGGTCGCTACGCATCCAGGTCTGGGGCATCGCGTCCACCTGATCCGCCGGGAGATCGCGGCCATGCGCGCGCGCCTCGCCGACGCCAAGCTGCTCGACATCGCGGACAAGCTCGACGCCGGCGTCCGGTTGACGCTCGACGACGGCGTGCGGCTCTTCGACTCACCGGATCTGCTCGCCGTCGGCTGGCTCGCGAACCGCGAGCGCGAGAAGCGGCACGGCGCGCGCACCTTCTACAACTACAACATCCGTCTCGAGGCGACGAACGTCTGCGTCGCGAGCTGTCTGTTCTGCTCCTTCGCGCGCCTGAAGCCCGGCGACACCGGCGCGTACACGATGACGCTCGAACAAGTCTGGGACAAGCTGCGTCAGCGCGCGCACCAGCCGCTCACCGAAATTCACGTCGTCAACGGCCTGCATCCGGATCTGCCGTTCGACTACTACACGGAGATGCTGCGCGGCTTCAAGCGGATCAGACCGGACATTCATTTGAAGTGCTTCACCGCCGTCGAAATTGCTTTTTTCGCGGATCTGTACGGCATGACCGACGAGCAGGTGTTGCGCGCGCTGATGGAGGCGGGTCTCGATTCGCTGCCCGGCGGCGGCGCGGAGATCTTCGCCGAGCGCGTGCGGCGCAAGATCGCGCACGACAAGTGCGGCAGCGATCGTTATCTCGAGATTCATCGCACGGCGCATCGCCTCGGCATGCGGACGAACGTGACGATGCTTTACGGGCACATCGAGACGGGCGAGGAGCGCGTCGATCACATGCTCCGTGCTCGCGGGCTGCAGGACGAGACCGGCGGGTTCCAGGCGTTCATCCCGCTCGCGTTCCATCCCGACAACAATCAGATGCGGAAGCTGCCGGCGCCGAGCGCCGCCGACACGCTTCGCGTGCACGCGGTCGCGCGGCTCATGTGCGACAACATCGCTCACGTGAAAGCGTTCTGGATCGCGACCGGCGTCGAAACAGCTCAGATGTGCCTGTGGTTCGGGGCCGACGACCTCGACGGGACCGTGCAGGAAGAGAAGATCTACCACATGGCCGGCTCGCGAACGCCGCAGGCGATGACCCCGCGGGAAATCGAACGGCTGATCACAGCCGCGGGCCGCGAACCGGTCGAGCGCGACACGCTCTATAACGTGGTCCGGGCGCCGATTTCGGTTTTGTCGGATCGCGCGGTCGGGTGAAACGCGCGCGGAATAGCCAACCGCCGCCAAGTGTTATAGTTGCGAGAGGTGGCTCTCACGCCAATGCTGATTCCGCTGCTCACCGAGTACGAGAAGGAACATATCGCCGAGCGGCAGCCGCTGCCTGAGGCGTACCTCGGCCTGAGCGACGAGGAGATGACGCAGCGGATCGCGGCTGCCAAGGCCAGACTGGGGCGGCGGCTCGTCATTCTCGGTCATCACTATCAGCGCGACGAAGTGATCAGGTTCGCCGATTACACCGGCGACTCGTTCAAGCTCGCCCGCCACGTCGGCAAGCATCCGGACGCCGACTACATCGTCTTCTGCGGCGTTCATTTCATGGCGGAAAGCGCGGACGTGTTGAGCGCGCCGCATCAGCAGGTGATTCTGCCGGACCTCGCGGCCGGCTGCTCGATGGCAGACATGGCCGATCCCGACCAGCTCGAACTGTGCTGGACCGATCTGCAGCAGATGGGCATCACGTCCGTCGTGCCGGTCACCTACATCAACTCCGCTGCATCAATCAAAACGTTCGTCGGCGAGCGCGGCGGCGTCGTCTGCACCTCGTCGAATGCCGGAGCCACGCTCAAGTGGGCGTGGGCGCGCGGCGAGAAAATTCTCTTCCTGCCCGATCAGCATCTCGGCCGCAATACGGCGTACAAGATGGGCGTGCCGCTCGACGAGATGGTCGTGTGGGATCCGAACGAAATCTGGGGCGGCGCCGATCCGGATGCCGTCAAGCGCGCGCGCATGATCCTGTGGAAAGGTCATTGCTCGGTGCACACACGTTTCACGGTGCGGCAGATCGACAACCTGCGTGCGCAGCATCCGGGCATCCGCATCATCGTGCATCCAGAGGTCCCGCTCGAGGTCGTGCAGGCGGCAGACGATTCCGGATCGACCGAATACATCATCAAGACCGTCACCGAAAGTCCGGCCGGATCCGTGTGGGGCGTCGGCACGGAGATTCATCTCGTGAACCGGCTCGCGCAGCAGGTTGCGCCCGAGCGCACGGTTCTCTCGCTGGATCAATTCGGCTGTCTCTGTTCGACGATGTTCCGCGTCTCGCCGAATCACCTGCTGTGGACGCTCGAAGGTCTCGTCGACGGCACCGTCCACAACCGCATCGTCGTCCCCGACCACCAGAAGTACTGGACGAAGGTCGCGCTCGACCGAATGTTGTCGATCCAGTAGCCGCTGAAGTACGATCCCCAGGTTCTACTGACGACGTAAGGAGGATCGTTCGATGGCACAAACGCTTGTGACACACTCGCTTCCGCCCCTGCCATATCCATCCGACGCGCTCGAACCGCACATCGACAAGCAGACGATGGAGATCCATCACGGGAAGCATCACGCTGCGTACGTGAACAACCTGAATGCCGCGCTCGAGAAGCACCCCGAGCTGCAGTCGAAGAGCGTGGACGACCTGCTCCGCAACATCAACACCGTGCCGGAGGACATTCGTACGGCCGTGCGCAACAACGGCGGCGGTCACTCGAATCACACGATGTTCTGGCAGTGGATGGCGCCGAAGGCGGGCGGCCAGCCGACCGGTGCGATCGGCGACGCGATCAAGTCGGCGTTCGGCGGCTTCGACAAATTCAAAGAGGAGTTCAAGAAGGCCGCCGTGGGACGCTTCGGCAGCGGATGGGCGTGGCTCATCGACAGCGGCGGCAAGCTGACGATTGAGAGCACGGCGAACCAGGACAGTCCGCTGATGGAAGGCAAGAAAGCGGTCCTCGGCCTCGACGTGTGGGAGCACGCGTATTACCTCAAATATCAGAATCGCCGCCCCGACTACGTCGATGCGTGGTGGAACGTGGTGAACTGGAACGAAGTGAACAAGCGGATGCAAGGCAGGTAAGTCGAGTAGGTCGGGTAGGTCGGGTAGGTCGGGCAGGTCGAGTAGGTCAGGCGGGTCGGGTAGGTCGCGTAGGTCGAGGAGGTCGGACAAGCCGGCTGGGTAGGGACCGACCCGACACGGTCGATCCACCTGACCCACGCCACCCACCCGACCTACCTGACGCACCTGCCCGCGATCTACCTGCCCCACCGACCTACCTGCCCCACCAGACCGAATGTCTCTTTCCACGGTCCTCTTTCTCTTTCTCACTCATCTCGGCGTCGGCATCGTCCTCACTCTCGTCTTCGTGTCGCGCGAAGCGGGAGTGAAGTTCTTTCGCTTCAACGCCGGGCTCGCGGCGATTCTTCTCGTCATCGCGCTCGCGTTCCGTGTCACCGCCGAGTCAAAGTACACGGCCGCAGACGTCGCGCTGATCGCGTGCACGCTCGCCGTCGTCGTGTACTGGGCGACGGTGGGCCGGATGCTCGCGAAAATCCGCCCGTCGCTCGTCGGGTTCGCGGTCGGCGCGGGAATTACGGCGCTCGTGCTCCAGGCGTTGACGATTGCGGCCGGCCGCTCGCTTCCGATGCAGGCGCTGACCGTCGCCAGCTTTCTCAGCTCCGCCGCGCTGCTCGGCGGCGCGTGCACCGCGATGATCCTGGGCCACTGGTATCTCGTCATCCCGTCGATGCAGGTGTCGCACCTGCAGTCGATCGTGAAGGTCCATATCGCGTCGATGGTCGTCCGCGTGGCGGTGGTCGGCGCCGCCGTGTTCGTCGCGATCGCGACGGCGTTTGCGGCGCAGCCGGAGGTGGGTCCGAGCTTCCGCCACTACATCACGTCGGTGTCGGGAATTTTCTTCTGGCAGCGCGTCCTGTTCGGCCTGGCCGGTCCGGCGGTGCTGTCCTACCTGACGTGGGAAACGGCGAAAATCCGCGCGACCCAGTCGGCGACCGGCATTCTCTACGTCGATTTCTTCATGGTCGTCGTCGGCGAGGTGCTCGCGAAGTATCTGCTGCTCGCGGCGCGTGTGCCGGTGTAGCCCGGCCTTCGCTCGCCGGAATGCACGCGAGCTTCGGCGCGGCAAGCCCCTTCGCTCGCCAGAATGCGCGCGAGCTCCGGCGCGGCAAGCCCCTTCGCTCGCCGGAATGCACGCGAGCTTCGGCGCGGCAAGGCGGGCGGTGTAGTAAAGTTGGGGTTTGCGGATTGTACCGCGGCCCGGAACCTGTGCAATTCCAGACTGCGAACCGCGTCAGGGCCGGAAGGCAGCAGCGCTAAGCAGATCCTGCAATGTGCCGCAGGCCCCTCCGGGCTGCGGTCCAGTCCGCAAGACGATTCCGCCGGCAGCATTCAGCCATCAGCCACATCGATGTCGTATCAGGTAATCGCGCGCAAATGGCGGCCGCAGAAGTTCGACGACGTCGTCGGACAGCAGGCGGTCACGCGTACGCTGCGCAACGCGCTCTCCAGCGGGCGGCTCGCGCAGGCGTTCGTGTTCGCCGGACCACGCGGCGTCGGCAAGACGACGACGGCGCGGATTCTCGCGCGCGCCTTGAATTGCGAGAACGGACCGACGACCGATCCGTGCGGCGTCTGCGATGCGTGCCGCGAGATCGCCGAAGGCCGCGACATGGACGTCCTCGAGATCGACGCGGCCACGCACACCGGGGTCGACAACGTCCGCGAGGTGATCATCTCCGGCCTCGCCATCCGGCCGGTGCGGAACCGCTACAAGGTATTCATCATCGACGAAGTGCACCAGCTGTCGAATCAATCGTTCAACGCGCTGCTGAAGTCGATCGAAGAGCCGCCGCCGCACGTCGTGTTCATGATGGCGACGACGGAGCTCGACAAGATTCCCGAGACGGTGCTGTCGCGTTCGCAGGTGTACGAGCTGCGCACGATCGGGACGAAGGCGATCGCGGATCAACTCCAGCGTATCGTCGACTCCGAGGGGATTAACGCGAGCGACGACTCGCTGCATCTCATCGCGCGCGATGCCGAAGGCAGCATGCGCGACGCGCAGAGCAAGCTGGATCAGGTCATCGCGTTCACCGGCACGACGATCACCTCCGACGACGTCTCCGCGGTGCTGGGCCTCGTCGGCCGCGACCTGCTGCTCGATGCGGTGGAAGCGGTCGCGTCCGAGGACGCGGCAGCGGCGTTCACGCTCGCGGGCCGCGCCGTGGAGCTCGGCTACGATCTGCGCGCGGTCTGTCGCGAGCTCGCGCGCGTCGTGCGCGATCTGCTCGTCCTTTCCATCGACGCGTCTCGTGTGAACGATCCGGAGATCGCCGGCGAAAGCGAACGGGACCGCGTGCAGGCGCTCGCGCGCCGCTTCTCGCGCGAAGATCTTCTCCGCGCGTTCGATGTGCTGACACGCGCAGAGACTGATATGCGCAGCGCCGCGCAGCCGCGCTTCCATCTCGAGATGGCGCTGCTGCGATGGATCTACTTGCGCAAGCTGACGCCGATTGAAGATCTTCTGGCCGGTGCGGGATCAAAGGCTGCGGCGCCAGCTGCTGCACGGCCGGAACTGAAAACCGCGCGGCCGGAAGTAAAAGCAGTGACGGCCCCGCCGTCGGCTCCGGCTACCGCCACAGCGAGTATGAGTCGGCCGCCAGCGAAACCGCAGCCGGCCGCCGAGCCGTCGTCCGGTGGCACTATCGGAACCGGCAACACCGGCACCGGCAATCCCAAAGACGCGCTGCTTGCCGAGATTCGCAAGAACAAGGTCGTCTTCTACAACATGGTCGTGGCGCAGGCGCAGAAGATCGAAGTCGCCGGCGATCGGGTCACGTTCACGTTCTCGCCAAATCAGCGCGCGCTGAAGGATCAGCTCGAGCAGCAGCGCGGCTGGCTCGAGTCGATCGCGCAGCAGGCGACCGGCCGCAGGCTGACGATCGCCGCGGCGCAGACCGACGCGACCACGGCGGCGCCGGCTGAGGCGGCCGCCGCAAAATCAGGCGACAAGAAAACGGCGCTGCGTGAGCAGGCGCTCGCCGACTCGAGCGTCCAGACGATGCTCGAAGTTTTCCCGGCCGAAATCCGGGACGTCGAGGAGATGTAGCGGGCGCGAGTGCCAACGGTGCCACGGGTGCTCGGTGCCGGGTGCTATCCACCCAGAGCGAAGAGCTGATAGATA
>Ga0075434_100005855_pt1 | contig 11227 bp, 6 predicted proteins | sample RhiMethybrSRZTD3_FD_75298 | JGI IMG/M metagenome (GOLD analysis project Ga0075434, IMG submission 75298) | Populus rhizosphere microbial communities from Tennessee, USA - Rhizosphere MetaG P. TD hybrid SRZTD3 | ecosystem: Host-associated > Plants > Roots > Rhizosphere > Soil | place: USA...
CTGGTCATGACGGAAGCTTGGCCCTGGTTCGCCGTTGCGGGCCTGGGAGCCCTGCACGGGCTCAATCCCGGCATGGGCTGGCTGTTTGCGGTGGCGCTCGGGTTGCACCGGCGGCGCCGGAGCGTGGTGTACCTAGCGCTCCTGCCCATCGCGGCGGGTCATGCCCTGTCGATCTTGGCGGTCGCTGGTTTGCTCGCGCTCGTCGATACCCTGGTGGCGCCCAGATGGGCGGCCATCGGAACCGGGCTCTTGCTGATCGGCTGGGCGCTCTATCACTGGTGCTACGGCCATCGCCACCGCGTTCGCTTCGGATTGCAGGTGGGCCTCTTAGGCCTGGCCGCCTGGTCCTTCCTGATGGCCACGGCGCACGGCGCCGGTCTGATGCTTTGGCCGGCGCTTCTGCCGCTGTGCGGTTCGCCAGCGCTGGGGAGTTTAGGCGACGGCGGCTCCTGGGCGCTCGCCCTCATGGGCGTCGGCCTCCATACCGTAGCCATGCTGGGCACCATCGCGCTTGTGGCGGCCCTGACCTACGAGTGGGTCGGTCTTGCCGTGTTGCGCAGTGCCTGGGTCAATGTCGATGCGCTTTGGACCGTCGCACTTGCCGCAACGGGCGCCGTGCTCCTGGCGCTGTCCGCGGCCTGAGGCGGCCGGTCTCTTGTTTGCCCGTTATAGCCGCCGGCAGGAGACTGCTGCCTCTGAGGATGCCCTGCGCGGCCCCTGCTCTAAATCAAGCTCGCGCCGATATTGATTGCCAGCGCCAGAACCATCGTATTGAAAAAGAAGGAAATCACGGCATGGAGGATGACCAGTCGGCGCAATGCCCTTGCCCGGATGGAAACATCGGAGGTCTGCGAGGCAGCGCCAATGGACGTCGCAAAGTAGAAGAAATCCCAATAGTCCGGCTCCTCTTCCTCCGGGAAGATCAGGCCGCGGGCAAGCGTACCGGCAGTGTCGGGCCGATAAAATTCATGGGCGTAGTGGAAGGTGAAGACCATCTGCGTCACCAGCCAGGACAACAGAATGGTGAGGAGGGCAAGCACGATCTGCAAGCCCTTGGCCATCCCCGTCGCCTGCCGGGCCTCGCTCAACACCCCGAAGATCGTGCTGAACCCCAGAGCGGTCGCGATCAGGATCAGAACCAGAATAACGATGGCGCTGTCGTCCTGTCGCGCCGCGCGCCGCTTCAAGGTGTCGCCGCCATAGGCCAGCATCACCTGCAGCGCCAGGGCAAGGTAGACAAGGGCGCCGACATCGCCGGCAAGGGCGGTGCGAACGCTTGCCGATAGCTCCCGCGGCAGCAACGCCAACACGACCCCGGCCGCAAGAAAGGCGCAGTAGACCCTGGGCCGAATGGCGATAGATTGCGCAATCGATCTCGGCTGGTACCACGACCGCCGCCGCACGCTGGCGTGTTTTGTCGGCTTCACATCGCTCACCCAGCAAAATCGCCTGACCAGCGCACTATAGTCGTGGGAGGAGGACTGTCGACCGGGGCGCGACCCCGCCCCACCCCAGCGTTTAAGCGGCTTGCCGTGCGCCTGCGCCGAGGCCGGCCCGGGTTGTTCGCCCTGCCGCCATGCGCTCGCCGGCTCCCTTGCGGGCTGGCTCGCGGAGGAGAGTTGTAACACGAAGTTGTCGTTTAGGATGTTGCCGCGCTCTCGGCCCGACAGCCCCCGCCGTTGGCCGCTCTTGCCCCGAGCGGGCGTTGCGAGGATCCGCGGGACCTCAGCGTCCTCATTCGGTGGTTATCCGGATTGGTGGGCAGGCTTTGCCCGGGCATGCTCGGCGTTGAAATCTCCATCGCCACCAGGGGTGTTCCATGCGTGCCTTGTCAAGCCTCTCTGCGCTCATTGTCGGCCTTGCCTTTCATGCCGCCTATGCTCAATCCGTCGCCCCAAGCGAACGCGCAAAAGAACCGGTGAAGGACATCAGCGCTCAGACCGAGGCCTGGTTCAAGGATTGCAAACAAGGTTGGGATGCCGGCACGCATATGACGCGGCGCGACTACGAACGCACCTGCCTGCGCATGGCCCAGGAGCGCATCAAGTTCATGCGTGACTGGGAGAAAACGGGCGGCGATCACGCCAAGACCAAATAGTCCGCCGCTGCGCTTTGCGCACAGTCCGCGGGCTTGTTGCCGCGCTGATGCGGGGGCCACGACCGCCTCTTATGTCACCGCGGGCGGGCGATGCATTTTGATCACAAGGGGGCAAGATATGCGATTGTGGGGGAGGTGGTAGCGCGAAGAGCGCGCGGCTCCCCAGCCCGCGAGGCTCTACCGTTCGGCCAGCACTTTGATTCTGCTGGAAACCGACGGGTGATGATGCACCATGGGCAACCTGCGCCTCGCACTTCTCCTCGCTGCGTGCTGCGGACTTGGTCAAGTCGCGCTCGCGCAGTCGACCAAATCGCTGCGACCAGCCCTCGACCTCGATGCCGGCGCCTCCCCCGAATCCGGGCCTGATCCGTTGACACCGGCGCCGCAGGACGCCTCGCCGTTGCTGGCGCCGGGGGCGGGCGCCACCCTCCCGGAAAGCGCGCCGTCGCCCGAGGCCGACCCGATCGTGCTTGGCGTACGTCAGCGCCTCGCGACCGTCTCCGCCTCCCGCGGCACCGGCGAGGAGACCGATACCAGTGCACTCAAGAGCTTCTATCAACAGCGCGCAGCCCCCCTTTGGTTCGCCAATGCTGCCTTAACGGCTCGAGCTCAAGACGCCATCCTGGAAATCGGCCAGGCCGATGCGTGGGGATTGCAGGCCGCCGCCTTCGACCTGCCTAAGCCGGCTGCGGTCATGGCCGACGTGGAAGCCCGCGCGCAAGCCGAACTCAAGCTGAGCGTCGCCGTTCTCAAGTACGCAAGAGCCGCCCGCGGTGGCCGCTTGGAGCCTTCGGCGGTGAGCCGAAAGTTTGACCAGAAGCCCCCGGTCTATGATCCGGGCTCGCTGTTGCTCGCCATCGCCGAGCACACCGACGTCGCCACCTATTTGCGCCAACTGCATCCCCGGCACGAGCAGTTTTCTCGCTTGCGCCAGGCCTTGCTCGCGGCCCGTGCGGCGCCGGGCGAGACCGGCAGCGCCGCCACGGTGCGCCGGCTCATCGCCAATATGGAGCGGTGGCGCTGGCTGCCCGATGATCTCGGCGAGTTCTATGTGTGGGACAGCGTCCCCGAGCAGATGACGCGGGTGATCGATCGCCAGGAGGTGACGCTGGCGGAGAAGATCGTGGTGGGCAAACCCAGCACGCCGACGCCGATCTTTTCCGCCAACATGCAGTTCGTCATATTTCATCCCTCCTGGGGTGTGCCGGCCGGCATGAAGACGCAGGAGTTGTGGCCGCAACTGCGCAACACGGGTGGTGGTTGGTTCTCCAGCTATCCCCTCGCCTCCAGCGTGTTGGCCGGTCATGGTCTTTACGTCAGCCGGGGTGGTCACCCGATCAACCCCGATAGCGTCGACTGGTCAAAGGTCGATATTCGGGAATTCGAGTTCGTGCAACCGCCGGGGCCCAAGAACGTCCTGGGGATCGTCAAGTTTCGCTTTCCCAACAAGCACGACGTCTACATGCACGACACCCCCGAGCGGCATCTGTTCGGCGGTGCCGTGCGCGCCTTCAGTCACGGTTGCATGCGCGTACAGAACCCCGTCCGGCTGGCAACGGTCCTGCTCGCCCACGACAGGGGTTGGTCGGCAAACGAGGTCGAGGGCTACGTCAGACGCGGTGGGGAGATCGCGCTCAACAAGCCCATACCCGTGCATGTCACCTATTTCACGGCGGTCGCGGATGCTGCCGGAAAGGTGCAATACTTCCCAGACATCTACGGGCTCGACGAGCGCGTCACCTCCGCTCTCGAAGGCGTGCGCGTAAGCCTTGCTCCAAGCCCCGAGGCGGCGGCTCCGAGGCCCGCGCGCGAGCCGGTGCGAGCACCAACGCGGGCAAGCGCCCGGGCGGCACAAAAAGGCAAGACACCGGTGAGTGGCAACCCGCTGACCGCCATCTTTTGGAACTAGACGCCCGCGCGCTCGCCGCGCGCACACCTGTGACCTCGTGCTAGGCTCGTCACGTGGTGCTCGGCGCGCTGCCGCGCTCGAGCTCGATACTTTTTTTTGGAGGCCAAGGATGGATAAAACGCGCAGGACCTTTCTCAAGAGCGCCGGCCTTGCTGGCGGCGCGGCGTTGGCAGCGGTGAGCCTCGACGCTCAACGCTCCGGGACCCTGGCGCAGGGCAGCGCCGGGGGAAGCGAGCCGCAAGACCTCCCGAAGGGCATGACCTTTTGCAGCCTGCAGCGCGGGGCCGGTACGGGCCTGGGCCTCAGGACCGAACGCGGCATCCTTGACGTCGCCGCCGCCGAGGAGGCGTTGAAGGAAAAGGCGCCAACCAGCATCAGCGCCGTATTCGCCGGGGCGGGGGATATTGGCGGTCTGAAGCGTCTCGCTGCGCGTGCCTCCGCGGCGCATTTCCTCGCCGAGGACAAGGCCGCATTTGCGCCCTGCGTCACCAGCCCCGAAAAGATCGTCTGCATCGGCCTCAACTATCGCAAACATGCGGCCGAGACGGGTCAACCGGTGCCGACCCAGCCGATCTTGTTCAACAAATACAATACGGCGCTCAACGCTTGCGGCGGCGTGATCGCCGTATCCAAAGAGAAGGCAGAGAAATTCGACTACGAGGCCGAACTGGTGATCGTCATCGGCCGTACGGCGCGCAACGTCCCCGAAGCCGAGGCCCTGAACTATATTTTCGGCTACTGCACCGGTAACGACTTCACGGCGCGCGATCTGCAATCACGCTCCAGCCAGTGGATGCTGGGCAAAACCCTCGACGGCTCAGGACCAATCGGTCCCTGGCTGGTCACAGCCGATCAGGTCAACGGCGACAACTTGAAAATCGAATGCCGCGTCAACGGCGAGTTGCGTCAGTCCTCCAATACCAGCGACATGGTGTTCAACTGCAAGCAGTTGGTCAGCTACATTTCCCATCACATGACGCTAAAGCCGGGCGACATTATTTTTACCGGCACCCCCGAAGGCGTGATCTCCGGCTATCCGAAGGACAAGCAGGTGTGGCTGAAACCCGGCGACACGTTGTCGACCAGCATCGAAAAATTGGGTGAGCTGACCTTTACGCTGACCTAAGGCGCCCCGCTGCTGCCAAGCAGGACCGCGCCGCGCTCAGGCTGCGCGGCGCTGCGGGCATCCTCGCGGTGATCGCGAGGCTTTGTCGCTCGGCGTTGAGTCACTTTTGCGCGAGACCCCCGCGTGGTGTCGCCGCGGTGCCTCCGCGCGCCGCCAATCCGACATGAAGCCCCAAGATAGATGCGCCTTTGCTGCCGTGCCAAGCGGCGAGCCCAAAGGAGTAGTTTCATGCCTTTCCTCGCTTCCCTCCTATTGTCGCTGTTTTTCATTTTGCTCACCCTGTGCCCAAGCCCGACGTGGGCCAAGGACCTGGCAATTTCGCATCAGTGGGTGGGCCTGCTTGATGCGCGCGATCGTGCCGCGCGCGTTTTCGTGCAGGAAGTCGAAGCGCGACTGCCCAACGTGCGCTTTCAAATTCACCCGCAGCTCGCGCTCAAAATCAAGGCCGAGGACCAGTTCGAGGCGTTGCAAACCGGTAAGCTCGCCATGAGCGTCTATCCGCTGCCCTACGCCGCCAAAAAGATCCCCGAATTCTCGCTGGCGGTGCTGCCGGGACTGTTCCGCAGCGTCGAATCCGCGCGCGCCCTCAAGAACTCGAAGGTTTCCGATCGGCTGCAGGACATCGCCAACGCCAATGGCGTCCACATCTTGGCTTGGTGGTGGGTGGCGGGAGGCTTCGTCAGCCGAAATCGGGAAATCACCGGGCCCGAGTCGGTCAAGGGCCTGCGCCTGCGCAGCGGCGATACCCTGTTCGATCAAATGCTGAGCCGTGCCGGCGCAGTGCCCGTCGATCTCAAGTCGAACGAGCTGCATGCGGCCATGCAGGCCGACAAGATCGATGGCGCGCTCACCTCCTATGAAACCTTCGTCTCCGAAAAACTCTACGAGCACGCCAAGTATTTCACGGCGGGCAGCCCCGGCATTTGGATGTTCGCAAACCCCCTGCTGATCGCCAAATCCCTGTGGGACAGCCTGTCGGAGGCGGAAAGGGAGGTGTTCGAGGCAGCCGCCGAAATTTCCGAGACCTATTTTGTGGCGGCCCAGAACGATGCCGAAAAAAGGTTCATCAAGACGTTCACTGCCGCGGGCGCCAAGTATCACAGGTTCAGCACTGAGGACTATCTCGCCTGGTTGCGTTTTGCCCAGCAGACCGCGTGGAAGGACTATTTTGCCTTGAGCCCGACAACCGAGAGCCTGTTGCTCGAGGTCGTGCAAACCCTGATGGATGAGGCCACCACCAAGTAGGGTTCCGCGCCTGGCGTCACGACCCGGTGAGAGGTCAACGGCTCAGGGGGCAAGGGCGCGCTTCGACCAATCCTCCTCTGGGTTGAGTGTGGCTTTGGTGGCGCGCGCTTTCACGGCCGCGATCGCCCGCGGCGTTGAGCCCTCCGCGCCGCTGCCAACGACCGCGAAGGGCGCCCAGATCGCCGGGTGGGCGGCCCAGGGGCGCCGGTCGTCACTCAGGAGAGCCAGCATGGCCCGGCGAAACGCCTCGGCGCGGCCGAGCCCGGGGGATTTTCGCAACTCGGCAAAGGTGTGGCTCGTGAGCATGGTGGCCGCGTAGGAATCAACGGGCCAGTGCGAGACCAACAGCGCGCGCGCGCCGGCATAGAAGAAGGCGCGCGCGAGCCCTGAGAGCGCCTCGCCGCCGACCTCCTCGCCAGCCGCGGTATTGCAGGCGGACAGCACGACCCAATCGGCATCGAGCTTGAGACCGGCGACCTCCGAGGCCGTGAGCAGGCCATCATCGTCCTCCGTTGGCTGCTCCGGCGGCGACAGCACCAGTGCCGGCTCGGCGCGCGCCGCGCCGAGCTGGGCCACCTCGCTCGCGAGCAGACCATGCGTGGCGAAATGCACCACACGATAGCGGCTAAGCGCGGCGGTCTTGACCGCCGTCTCGGTCATGCTCTTGCCAAGCACGATCGCATCGGCTTTGGCCCCAAGACTGCGGGCCACACATTTGAGCTCGTGCGCGGTATCGGGCAGAGGACAGAGCTTGCGCACCTCTGAGAGGGTGGCTCCGCCCTCGGGCAGGTCACGGGCGATGCTCCTGGCAGCTTTTGCGCTCCGGCTGGCGACCGGGACGCTTGGCAAAGGCGAGGACTTCTCGTCTGGGCAGGCCTCCGGGATGGGCACGCGCGGGCAACCCGGAACGCCAACGAGGGTCGGATCCCCATAACCCAGGAATGGATCGGGCGCCGCGGAGCGCTTGGCGTGCCGACGCAGCGCCGCCAGTGACGCAACGGCGGGAAGCATGCTGATGGCCTGACGCGTCCCGAGCCAGGCGGCCCGACGATAGGCAGCAAGTCCCTCGCTCAGGGTTGCCTTGGGCGGCTCGGTCACGAGCACGCTGAAGGGTAGGCTCATCAATGGCCCGGAGGGCACGATGATGAGATGCTTGCCCCTGATGACGTGTTGGATCGGGCCGAACAAGTGAACGTAGAGCTCGTGCGCGCGCGTAAGGCCGAAGGGCAACATGCCCGCACCTTGGCCGCTCTGCGTGGCCTGCGGAGCAAGCTCTGCCAAGAGTTGGCCACACTTGTCGGCGCCGGCGCCGTCCTGCCAGTTCGACCCGTCCAAGCCGCAGCGCAACGCCAGCACGGCATCGGCCAGCGCGCGCGGACCAAGGGGCGTGCGGTGCCAACTCGCTGTCTTGCGCGTCAGCGCCCAGACAAGCGTTTGCTCCGGTAACCGGCCCAGCTGTTTGACGTCGAGAAACAGGACCAGTGCCTCCTCGGGCCCCAGCAGCGCCTGCACCTCCGCAATCGTCAGCGGTTTGGGATTGGCAAAACTCGCGTAATCGGGAAATTTGTGCGCGAGCTCAGCATCGATCGAACGCATATCCGCATCGTAACTGGCGATCGAGGCGCGCAGCGTCGACGCGCCATTCGCATCGGCCGTCCCGACCGCCGCCAGCAGCCGTTTGTCCGCGCGCCGGCGCTGGGCCAGCAGGTCCTGGCGCTTGCGCACCAGGGTGACCAGCGGACCTTCGCCCTTGGCGAGCCGTGCCGACATTTGCGCCAAAGCCTCGGCGGCCTCGGACTGGAGGGCCCACTGGGCGATCTCGAAGGCCGCTTCGCGCGCTCCGGGATGCGCAGCATCGGCGTGGCTGAGCGCCAGCGCGTGGAGGCGCAGCGGATCGGTATTCTGCCGCAAGGTGCCCTTCAGCGCATCGTCGGGGGTCCCGGGGTTGGGGCCGCCAGCGCGCCCGATCCAGATCGGCGTGGCGCGTTGCAGCAGCCGCTCGGCGTCCACCCAATCTCCCGCCATTGCCCGCAACACGGCCAAGTTGTGCAGGTCTCGGGCAACGTGGGGGTGCTGGGCTCCATAGCTTTGCTCGTCGATCGCCAGCGCACGCCGCAGCAAGGGTTCGGCCGCCGGCGCACCTTCGGTGTCCTTCAGCAACCCCCCCAAACCGTTGAGAGAGCTGGCGACCCGCGGGTGCTGGTCGCCGTAGCTCTTCTCGTCGATGGCGAGAGCCCGCCGCAAGAGCGGCTCGGCCTCGGTCTCGCGCCCGCTGGCGCGCAGGAGTTCCGCCAGGTTGCCGAGGCGCAGCGACACCTTGGGATGCTCGGGTCCGAGGCTCCGCTCACCGAGGGTGAGCGCGCGCCGAAAGAGCGGCTCAGCATCGGCTGAACGATTGGTCTGCTGCAGCAGCGTGGCAAGGTTGGTCAGTGCCACCGCGATATCCGGGTGGTCCGGACCGAAGCTCTTCTCCTCGATGGCCAGCGCACGACGATAGAGCGCCTCCGCTTCCACCTGCCGGCCGCTGTCCAGCAATAATCCCCCGAGGTTGCCGAGCGCCGTGGCAACATGGGGGCCATAGCCAAAGCCTTCGGACAGCACCAGCGCGCGCCGAAAGAGCGCCTCCGCCTCCGCTACCCGGGCGGTCTCCACCAGCAGCACGCCAAGGCTGTTGAGGGCCCTTGCCTGGTCGTAGTTGGGTCCGTACTGGTCGGCCATCGCCAGCGCCCGGCGCAAAAGCGGCTCCGCCTCCTGCAGCCGGTTCGTGTCATGCAGCACCCAGCCGAGATTGACGAGATCGGCAAACTCGTGCTGCTCGTCGAGCTTTTCGTCATTGGCAAGCGCACGCCGGAAAAGCGCCTCGGCTTCAACGGGCCGGTTCGTATCCCGCAGCAGCCGTCCCAGTTGATTAAGGGCGCGATGCAGCGCCATTTGGCCAACCACTCCTTTGGGATCGGCGGCCGCCTGTCGTTCGGCCGCGGCGAGCTCGACCCGCAGCAACGGCTCCACCTCGCCGTAGCGCGCCTGGGCGTTGAGGACTTCGACGAGCTCACCGCGAACGATGCGCGCATTGATGCCCTCGGCACCGCCAGGCTCCCGCTCGGCGAGCGCCAGCGCACGCCGATAAGCTCCTTCTGCCTCCCGGTAGCGGCCCTGGCGCTTATAAAGAAAGGCGAGGCTATTCAGTGCGTTGCGCAGGCCCGGTTGACCATCCAGCTTTTCCGTGATGGTGAGCGCGCGCTGGCGCAGGGGTTCAGCCTCGGCATAGCGGCGCTCCGCCTCGTAGATGAACGCAAGCTTGCCGAGCGGCTCGCGCAAATCGGCATGCTCTCCCCCTAGTGCCTTTTCCATGATGGCAAGCGCGCGCTCCAGCAGCGGACGGGCGTCGACGTAGCGCCGCTGCGCCTCATAGTTCCACGCCAGACGGTCGAGCGGACGCCTGAGCTCTGGATCATTGGGGCCAAGCGCCTTTTCCATGATCGCGAGCGTACGTTTGAGGACCGGCTCGGCTTCCGCATAACGGGACTGCATCTGATAAATGTGAGCGAGCTTGTCGAGCCGCTCTCTGAGCTCCACCGTTTCCGCGCCCGACACGCGCTCCGTGATGCTGACCGCGCGCTGATAGAGGCGCTCGGCCTCTTGATAGCGGCGCTGGCGCTCATAGTTGTTGGCCAGCCGCTCAAGCCATGTCCGCACGTCGGGGTGCTCAGGCCCGCGCGCTTTTTCCACAATCGCAAGGCAACGCCCCCAGAGCGGCTCGGCCTCGGCCTCACGGCCGAGCGCCTCGTAGGTGCCGGCAAGTCGTTCAAGCACCGGGACCAGATCCGGGTGCTCGGCGCCCCGCGCCGCCTCGGTTGCGCCCAGCGCCCACTGGTAGAGCGCTAGAGCCTCCGCCAGGCGACCTTGCAGGCGGTAGAGGTTGGCGAGCCCGTTGCGCGCGGCCAACAGGTCCCAAGGTTCCGGGCCAGCCGCCCGCTCCAGCACGCTCGCGGCACGCTGAAACAGCGCCTCGGCCTCGGCGTAGCGCCGCAGGCGGACATAAAGGGCGGCGAGGTCTTTGAGCGTCTTGCCAACAGAGACGTGCTCGGCGCCGAACGCCTGCTCCTCAACGGCGAGCTTGCGCTTGTAGAAGGGCTCAGCCTCCGGATACTGCCGCAGCATCTCGTGCAGGAGCGCGACGTTGCCCAACAATTTGGCAAGGCGCGGGTTGTCGGCAGAAAAGCGCTGCTCGGCCAGCGCCAGCGCCTCTTGCGCAAGCCCCATGGCAGCTTGGTAGTTGCGCTCCTGGTAGAGTTGCGCGGCGCGGCGATTGAGGCCGTCGATGTCATCATCCGGGCTTTGCGCCCAGCCGGGGCAGCCTCCCACCCCCATGCCGATCCCAAGGAGCAAAACGCAAATCCATAAAGAAAAACGCCGAGTGCGCATCTGGGCATCCCTCTTGCTTCGAACCGCACGCGGAAGCTATGCGACGCGCAAATGGCAGGGCCATGACGTTCGCGTCCGGCCCACCGTAAAGGCGGGTCTCCGTCCCCGATTGCGTCTCAGCGCTTGCGCCAAACCTGCAGCTTGGCGAAGACGTGCTCCTCGAGAATGAGGTGCAGGAGCTTGACGGCCAGCGCGGTTGCCACGATCAGCGTCGCCATGGCCGCCGCGGCCGCTGTGGCGCCGGCCTCATCCATGTGCACAATCGAGATCGAGGCCAGCTTGCTGGATGCGCCGTAAAGAAAAACCACCGCCGAAACCGTGGTCAGCGCATTGACGAACAGATAGATGGCGATATCAAGGATGGCCGGCAGGCAGATCGGCACCGTCACGCGCGCGAATGTTCGGTAAAACGGCACCTTGAGCG
>Ga0075434_100005856_pt1 | contig 11227 bp, 8 predicted proteins | sample RhiMethybrSRZTD3_FD_75298 | JGI IMG/M metagenome (GOLD analysis project Ga0075434, IMG submission 75298) | Populus rhizosphere microbial communities from Tennessee, USA - Rhizosphere MetaG P. TD hybrid SRZTD3 | ecosystem: Host-associated > Plants > Roots > Rhizosphere > Soil | place: USA...
TCCCCACGGGCGTTGCGGCCGACTGTCTAGGCAATCTGCCGCAATTTCGCCAGCCCTCAAGCACCCGTTCCGCCGGCCGCCAGGAGCCCTATCTTACAGGTTCTTACGGACCTGAGAGTCCACGGGAATTCCGAAATTACCATCGTCTCGCGCGCGCAAGGGTGGCAATCGAGGCAGCGTTGCGCTTTATATCACCCTGAGGAAAGGAACTCGTAGTGACATGACCAACGACCCCGCCGCATTGCGGTCCGGAAAGGGCCATCGCGACGAGAACTTCCCGGTTGCGTCGCGGCTCATCCACCCGCGTCATCGCGGCATCATCCTGGCGTTCTATGAGTTCGTGCGGATCGCCGACGACATCGCTGATCACGCCACGGTCGCGCCGCAGCAGAAGCTCGACCTGCTGGATCGGCTGGAGGCCAGTCTGCTAGGCCAGCACGATGACGTTCCAGAAGCCGTCACGCTGCGGCGTGCCTTGAGCGAGCGCAAGCTTCCCCCGCGCCATGCGCAGGACCTCTTGACGGCATTTCGCATGGATGTGACCAAGCTGCGCTATCGCGACTGGGACGACCTGATGAACTACTGCAGCTATTCGGCCATGCCGGTCGGGCGCTTCGTGCTGGATGTACACGGCGAGGACCACGCCACGTGGCCTGGCAACGACGCGCTCTGCGCGGCGCTGCAGATCATCAATCACCTTCAAGACTGCAAGAAGGATTATCGCGATCTCGACCGCGTCTACGTTCCCGTCGATGCCCTGACCGCTATTGGCGCGACGGTGGAAGACCTTGGCAAGGCGGCGAGTTCGCCCGCGCTCCGACAATGCCTGCAGGGGCTCGCTGCGCGCACCGATAAGCTGCTCGAGCAGAGCGCAGCATTCTCAGCCAGCATCCGCGACGCCCGCCTGGCGTTCGAGGTCGCGGTGATCCAGGCGCTGGCGTGCCGCCTTGTTGCGATGCTGCGTACTCGCGACCCGTTGAGCGAGCGGGTGCATCTCACCAAGTCGGGCGTTGCGGCGGTCGGGCTCGTCGGACTGTTCAATGGCGCGCGCAGCCGGCTCGGGCGTGTCTTCGCGGCGCCACACGCGCCTCGCAACGCGTGAGGTCGCGAGTGGACGCCAAGTCACTACCAAGCTCGTCACCACCAAGCTCGCCAAGCTCAACAGCACCGAGCTCGTCGCAGCGCGCCTCCGGCAGCTCGTTCTACACGGCGATGCGGATCCTGCCGCAGGTGCAGCGCGACGCGATGTACGAGATCTACAATTTCTGCCGCTGCGTCGACGACATCGCGGACTCCAGCGGCCCGCGGCCGCAGCGTCAGGCTCAGCTCAACGACTGGCGGACGCAAGTGAACGCGCTCTTTCAGGGCAAGGTCGGCCCGCTCGTCACCGGCCTCGCTCAACCGGTACGCGACTTCGGTCTTGCCGAGGAGGATTTCCTGGCCGTCATTGACGGCATGGAGATGGACACGCTCGAGGATATCCGGGCGCCCAGTCTTGCCACACTCGACCTCTATTGCGATCGGGTGGCAAGCGCAGTCGGACGATTGTCAGTGCGGGTATTCGGCCTTAATCGCGAGGACGGCATTCTACTCGCCCATCATCTCGGGCGCGCGCTGCAGCTCACAAATATCCTGCGTGATCTCGACGAGGACGCCGGCGTCGGCCGCCTCTATCTGCCGCGCGAGTGGCTCACCGAGACCGGCATCAGCACCAGCGATCCGACAACGGCCTTGCGCAGCAAGGGGCTTGGCACCGTGTGCAACCGCCTCGCCGAGCGGGCACGCGAGCATTTTGCGCAAGCCAACACGATCATGGCGCGCTGTCCACGCCAGGCCGTGAAGGCGCCGCGCATCATGGGCGACGTCTATCGCATTATTCTTGACGGCATGGTCGCGCGAGGCTGGCAGGAGCCTCGGCAGCGCGTGCGCGTCTCGCGGGTCCGAGCCGCCTTCATTCTGCTGCGCTACGCGATCGCCTGATGCCGCGCACGATCCACATCATAGGCGCCGGCCTCGCCGGCCTGTCCGCCGCGGTCGAGCTCACAGCGCAGGGCCATGCCGTTGCCATGCATGAGGCGACCACGGTGGCGGGCGGCCGCTGCCGCTCCTACTACGACAACAGCGTCGGCATGACGATCGACAATGGCAATCACCTGCTGCTGTCGGGCAATCGCGCGGCGCTCGCCTACGCGCGCGCGATCGGCGCACAGGATCGGCTGGTTGGTCCGGCGCGGGCAGAGTTCGCCTTTTTTGATCTCGCCTCTCGCGAAAAATGGACGCTGCGCTTCAATGACGGACGCATCCCATGGTGGATTTTCGATCCGCGCCGGCGCGTGCCCGGCACGCATGCGCTCGACTATCTGTCGGTGGGGCGCCTGTTGTGGGCACCGCGCGACCACGCCGTCGGCGAGATCATCCGCTTCAGCGGAACACTCTACGAGCGGCTGTTACGGCCGCTGCTGCTGGCCGCGCTCAACATCGACCCGGCCGCAGGCTCGGCAGCGCTGGCCGGGCGTGTTATCCGGGAAACGATCGCGACCGGCGGGAAAGCCTGCCGCCCGCTGATCGCACGCGAGGGGCTCGGCGCGACGCTGGTTGAACCGGCGCTTGACCTTCTCGGCGAGCGCGATGCGCGCGTGCAGTTCGGCCATCAGCTGCATGCGATGCGTTTCGCTGATGACCGCGTCACCACGCTCGATTTCGGCAAGGACAGCATCAATCTCACGGGCGACGACGCCGTCATCCTGGCGGTGCCACCCTATGTGGCGGCCGCACTCATCCCCGGCATCGAAACACCAAATGAATACCGCGCAATCGTGAATGCGCATTTTCGCATGGACCCGCCCGATCATCTGCCCCCGATGCTGGGTGTCGTGAACGCCACCACGGAATGGATCTTTGCGTTCCCGGGCCGCATCTCGGTGACGATCAGCGCGGGCGACCGACTGATCGACACCCCGCGGGATGCGCTTGCGCAGACCATCTGGCGCGAGGTCGCGGACATTGCGGGACTGCCGGGTGAACTGCCGCGCTGGCAGATCGTGCGGGAGCGGCGTGCCACCTTTGCAGCCACGCCTGAGCAGGATGCCCGCCGGCCTAGCGCGGTCACGCGCTATCGCAATCTCGTGCTGGCCGGCGATTGGACAAATACCGGCTTGCCGGCCACGATCGAAAGTGCCATTCGGTCCGGCCACCGCGCCGCCGAGACCATCACCCAGAGTTAGTTCACACAAGCCAATCGCACTGGATGACCAGCACCGACACAAGCGCATTGGAACAGCACATTCAAGCAGCGACCAGTGCGCTGCTTGAGCAGCAAAAGCCGGATGGGCATTGGGTCTTCGAGCTCGAGGCCGACAGCACCATTCCGGCCGAATACATTCTCATGCGCCATTACCTGGCCGAGCCAGTCGACGTCGAGCTCGAGCGCAAGATCGGCATTTATCTTCGCCGCGTGCAGGGCGTGCATGGCGGCTGGCCGCTGTTCCACGAAGGCGCCTTCGACATGAGCGCGAGCGTGAAGGCCTATTACGCGCTCAAGCTGATCGGCGATTCAATCGACGCAGACCACATGCGGCGTGCCCGCGAGGCGATCCGCGCCCATGGTGGCGCCGCGCGCTCCAATGTGTTCACGCGCATCGCGCTCGCGCTTTATGGCGCCATCTCCTGGCGTGCTGTGCCGGCGATGCCGGTCGAGGTGATGCTGCTGCCGAAGTGGTTTCCCTTCCACGTCATGAAGATCGCCTACTGGAGCCGCACCGTTATCGTGCCGCTTCTGGTACTCCTTGCCTACAAGCCACGCGCCCGCAACCCAAAGGGTGTGCGCATTGACGAGCTGTTCCTCGATTCGCCCGAGCGCGCCCGGCTCACGCCGCGCGCACCGCAGCAGAACCGCTGGTGGTTTGCATTCTTCCGCGGCGTCGATGTGCTCCTACGCTTGATCGAGCCCATGATTCCAAAGGGACTTCGCAAGCATGCAGTCGATCGCGCGGTGGCATTCGCGGTCGAGCATCTCAATGCCGAGGACGGCATCGGCGCGATCTTTCCGGCGATGGTCAACAACGTGCTCATGTTCGACACGCTCGGTTATCCGACGGACCATCCGCATCGGGCCGTTGCACGCCTCGCGGTGGAGAAGCTCCTTGTGGTGACCGACAAGGAAGCCTACTGCCAGCCCTGCTTCTCGCCGGTCTGGGACACCGGGCTCACGTGCCACGCGCTTTTGGAAGTCGGCGGCGAGCGCGCGCTGGCGCAAGTCGACAAGAGCCTTGAATGGCTCAAGGAGAAGCAGATTCTCGACGTCGTCGGCGACTGGGCCGAGCAGCGCCCCGGCCTGCGCCCCGGCGGCTGGGCGTTCCAGTACAACAATCCGCATTATCCGGACGTCGACGACACCGCCGTCGTCGCCATGGCGATGGATCGCGCCCAAAATCTGAAGGGTGAGACTCGCTACCGCGAACCGATCGCGCGCGCGCGCGAATGGATCCTCGGCATGCAATGCAAGAACGGCGGCTGGGGTGCGTTCGATGCTGAGAACACTCACTATTATCTCAACCACATTCCGTTCGCAGACCATGGCGCGCTGCTCGATCCACCGACCGAGGACGTGAGTGCGCGCTGCGTGTCGATGCTCGCTCAGCTCGGCGACATGCCTGACAAGGACAAGCGAGCAGCCGAAGCCGTTGAGTATCTGCGGCGCACGCAGCATCCCGAAGGCAGCTGGTATGGCCGCTGGGGCATGAACTACATCTACGGCACCTGGTCGGTGCTCTCCGCCCTTAACGCCGCCGGCGTCGATCACCAGTTGCCCGAGATGCGCAAGGCGGTGAGCTGGCTTGTGAGGATTCAGAACAGCGACGGCGGCTGGGGCGAGGACGGATCAAGCTACAAGCTCGACTACCAAGGCTACGAAAAAGCGCCCAGCACACCCTCACAGACCGCTTGGGCTCTGCTTGGCCTGATGGCCGCCGGCGAGATCGATCATCCCGCAGTCGCGCGCGGCATCGATTACTTGTCGCGCACGCAAGGGACCGATGGCCTGTGGGACGAGCCGCGCTTCACGGCCGTTGGTTTTCCCCGCATTTTTTACCTTCGCTACCACGGCTATGCGAAGTTCTTCCCGGTCTGGGCGATGGCCCGCTACCGCAACCTGAAGACCAGCAACGCACCGGCGGTCAGCTTCGGCCTGTGACGGGCCTCGGCTCCTTACACACACGACGCCGCTGTGAAAGCGCGATCTCCGCTGGCCCTTGCAACGCAAGACCAGGGCGAGCCCTACTCTGGTCCGGCCGACGATTGGCCGCTCAATGCGGGCCTTCGGCGAATCCTTGCCGAATGTGGCCAGCGGGTCACTGTCGGGAGATAAAAGGCGCCGGTTACCCGGTTTTTCCGGTGTCTTAGGGCGTAAGCCGCTCGATTGCGGGATTTCCCCAGGCTAGGATTGCATCTGGGCGTGAATCTGGTTCGTATACCGGGGGCATTGGGGGCAATAACGCCATGATCGTCGTGGTGGGCTTGGCGTTTGAGGCCCGTATCGCTGCGGGCCCCGGCATACAAGTCATTTGCAGTGGAGACGGGCGTCATCTCGGGCGCTCGCTGGCTGCTGCAGTGCGAGAAAACTGCGGGGGGCTGGTCAGCTTCGGCGTGGCCGGCGGTTTGGATCCTGATCTGCAGCCGGGCGATTGCATCGTCGCGTCGGCCATTCTCTCCGGCAACAGCCGCATGCCGACTGATCCGGCATGGTCGCAGAACCTGATCGACACTGTTCCAAACGCCACGCTGGGCGTGCTCGCTGGCGTACGGGCGCCGGTGGCGACGGCGGAGGCCAAACGCACCTTGCATCAAAAGACCGGTGCCGTTGCGGTCGACATGGAATCGCACATCGTGGCAAGCGTGGCTCAGAAGCACGCGATCCCGATGGCGGCGATCCGTGTGATCACCGATCCGGCCGGCCGCGCGCTGCCCAAATCAGCGCTGGCCGCTATGCGACCGGACGGGACGACCGATTTCGCAGCCATGATGCACCACCTGTTCAAGAACCCGTGGGAGCTGCCGACGATCCTGCGAACGGCGCTCGATGCCCGTGCCGCCCGGGCCACCCTCATGCGCGGCCGTCAGCTGCTCGGCCCGCGCCTGGGCCTGCCGGATTTCCAGCGTCTCGAGCTTGATGTCGTTGCATAGAGCACATGATCCCGAAAAGTGGATCCCGGTTTTCGGAAAAGATCATGCTCAAGTAGAGAGTTAGACTTTGATCCGATTAATCGGATCAAAGTTTAAAGCGGGCGCAGCCGGCGCCCGCTTTCATTGACGCCTACTCAGCCGCTTCCATTGGGACCCGTGGTGAGGTCGCAGCCGCCTTGCTGGCGCGCTCTTGTGCCTCGGCAGTGCGGATCTCCGATAGCTTGCGCTGAACCTGGTCCGAATACACGTATTGCGCCGGCCGCTGCTGATCGAGCGAGATCTCGGGCGCCATCTCACCATCCGTTCGCGGGCCGTGCAGCCAAGCCCGCAGTGCCTGCAGCGGCTGCTGCAGCGTCGCATGGGCGGCGGTCGGCTCGTAGCCACAATGCGCCATGCAGTTCGCGCACTTCTCATACCGGCCGGTGCCATAAGAATCCCAGTCGGTAGTCTCCATCAGTTCCTTGAAGGTCGCGGCATAACCCTCGCCCAGCAGATAGCAAGGCTTCTGCCAGCCGAACACGTTGCGCGTCGGCATGCCCCAGGGGGTGCAATGATAGGTCTGATTGCCGGCCAGGAAGTCGAGGAACAAGGCTGAATGGACAAAGGTCCATTGCTTGCCTTTGCCGCGCGCAAAGATGTCGCGGAACAGCTCCTTGGTTTTGCGCCGGTTCAGGAAGTGCTCCTGGTCGGGCGCGCGCTCGTAGGCATAGCCGGGCGAGATCGAAACGCCGACACCCAAATCCCTGGCAAAGTCCAAGAATGCCGCGATGTCCTGCGGCGGATGGCCATCATAGATCGTCGCGTTGACGTTGACCGCAAAGCCCTTGGCCTTGGCCGCCTTGATCGCCGACACCGCGCGCTCGAATACGCCCTCCTGGCACACCGACTTGTCGTGATGCTCCTTAAGCCCGTCGAGATGGACCGAGAAGAAGAGATAAGGCGACGGCTCGAACAGATGCAGCTTCTTCTCGAGCAGCAGCGCATTCGTGCACAGCGACACGAACTTCTTGCGCGCCACGATGCCCTTGACGATCTCGCCGATCTCCTTGTGGATCAGTGGCTCGCCGCCCGGGATCGCCACCATCGGCGCGCCGCACTCATCGACCGCATCAAGGCACTCCTTGACCGACAAGCGCCGATTCAGAATGGCGTCCGGATAGTCGATCTTGCCGCACCCGAAGCACGCGAGATTGCACCGGAACAACGGCTCCAGCATCAACACCAGCGGATACCGCTCACGACCCAAAAGCTTCTGCTTGAGCAGGTACGCGCCGATCCGCATTTCCTTAAGGAAAGGAAGCCCCATTAGCTTGCGCTCTCTTGCTGTCGGGCGCCGCCCGATATGAAACGTCAGGATGCCTTGGCTAGTTCCGGCGGGAGCCGGAACTCGATCTTTTCCTGCCGTCCCGGCAGGATCGAGACCTCCACCGGCCCCAGCCGCCGCAAGGCCTCGATGACATCGTCAACCAGAACCTCCGGTGCGGACGCGCCCGCGGTGATGCCCACCGTGTTCATGCCCTTGAGCCAGGTCGGATCGAGCTCGCTGCCGTCGGCGATCAGATAGCTCGGCCTGCCCTCTTCGCTGCCGATCTCGCGGAGGCGATTGGAGTTCGAGCTGTTGGTCGCGCCGACCACCAGGATCATATCGACAAGCTTGCTCAGCTCGCGCACCGCGGACTGGCGGTTCTGCGTCGCGTAGCAGATGTCGCGGGTCTCAGGGCCGACGATATTGCTGAACTTGCGCTGCAGCGCCGCGATGACGCCCTGCGTGTCGTCGACGCTGAGCGTCGTCTGCGTCACATAGGCAACCGGCGTATCGGGCGCCAAGGCCAGCGCCTCGACGTCGGCCTCGCTCTGCACCAGGATTACCGGGCTTGGGATCTGACCCATGGTGCCCTCGACCTCCGGATGCCCGGCATGTCCAATCAGGATGAGCTGACGCCCCTGCCCGACATAGCGTTTGCCCTGGTTGTGCACCTTGGTCACCAATGGGCAGGTCGCATTCAGCACCGGCAGATTGCGCGAGGCGGCTTCGTCTTCGACGCTCTTGGCAACGCCGTGGGCGCTGAAGATCGTCACCGCGTCCGGCGGCACCTCGGACAGGTCCTCCACAAAACGGGCGCCTTTAGCCTTGAGGCTCTCGACCACATGCTTGTTGTGCACGATCTCGTGGCGCACATAGACCGGCGGGCCGTACTTCTCCAGCGCACGCTCGACGATCTCGATTGCGCGCACGACGCCTGCGCAAAATCCACGCGGCTGGGCCAGAATAACTTTCATAAACTCCCTTCGTCGGCTCTGGGCCGATCCTAGCTGATCTGCCGTCCGATTGCGGGCGGCATATAGAGGTCAGGCCCCCTTGGGGGAAGACTTGCCAACGAGTTGTACAATGTCCCGCCGAACATCCTTACCGAGCGCCTCAAAAACCTTTGCGACAATGCCTTTGGCATCGAGCCCGGCCTTGGCGTACATCGCCGTCGGAGAATCCTGATCGATGAAGGTGTCGGGCAGCACCATGGAGCGCACCTTGAGCCCGTGGTCGAGCGCGCCATGCTCCGCCAGCGTCTGCAGGACGTAGGAGCCGAAGCCCCCGATCGAGCCCTCCTCCACCGTGATCAGCACCTCGTGCTCGCGCGCAAGCCGCAGCACCAGGTCGACGTCGAGCGGCTTGGCGAAGCGCGCATCGGCCACCGTCGCCGTCAGTCCCTGCGCCGCCAGCGTCTCGGCCGCGAGCAGGCATTCCGAGAGCCTGGTGCCAAGCGACAGCAACGCCACGCTCGTGCCTTCGCGCACAATGCGGCCTTTGCCGATCTCGAGCGGCACGCCGAACTCCGGCATGTCGACGCCGACACCGTCGCCGCGCGGATAGCGGAATGCGCTCGGCCGGTCGTCGATCGCAGCCGCGGTCGCGACCATGTGCACAAGCTCGGCCTCGTCTGCCGCCGCCATGATTACGAAACCAGGCAGACAGCCGAGATACGGTAGATCGAACGACCCGGCATGAGTCGGACCATCGGCACCGACAAGGCCGGCACGGTCGATCGCGAATCGCACCGGCAGCCGCTGAATGGCGACGTCGTGCACGATCTGGTCATAGCCGCGCTGCAGGAATGTCGAGTAGATCGCGGCAAACGGCTTGTAGCCTTCGGCCGCGAGACCGGCGGCGAACGTCACGCCGTGCTGCTCGGCTATGCCGACGTCGAAGGTGCGGGCAGGAAACTCCTTGGCGAAGATGTCGATGCCCGTGCCCGACGGCATCGCGGCCGTGATCGCCACGATGCGATCGTCCTTCTTCGCTTCCTTCACCAGGCTCTGGCCGAATACAGTCGTGTAGGACGGTGCGTTGGCTTTGGCTTTGATCTGCTTGCCGGTGGCGACGTCGAACTTGACCACACCGTGGTACTTGTCCTGCGAGGCTTCGGCCGGAGCGTAGCCCTTGCCCTTCTGGGTCACCACGTGGACAACGATCGGCCCTTCCTTGGCATCGCGCACATTGCGCAGGACGGGCAGCAGGTGGTCGAGATTGTGCCCGTCGATCGGGCCGACATAGAAGAAGCCAAGCTCCTCGAACAGCGTGCCGCCGGTCACCAGACCGCGCGCATATTCCTCCATGGCGCGGGCGCGCTGCTCCAGGAACTTGGGCAGACGCTTGGCAAGCTGGTGGACGACGTGGCGCAGCGAGCGATAAGGCCGCCCCGACACCAGCCGCGCTAGGTAGGCCGACAGGGCGCCAACCGGCGGCGCAATCGACATGTTGTTGTCATTGAGAATAACAATAAGTCGCGAGTTCATCGCGCCGGCATTGTTCATGGCTTCGTAAGCCATGCCCGCCGACATGGCACCGTCGCCGATTACGGCAATGATGTTGTGCGACTGCCCGGCCAGATCACGCGCCACGGCCATGCCGAGACCAGCGGAAATCGATGTCGAGGAATGGGCTGCCCCGAAGCAGTCGTATTCGCTCTCGGCGCGCTTGGTGAAGCCGGAGAGGCCACCGCCCTGGCGAAGCGTCCGGATTTTGTCCCGCCGGGAGGTCAGGATCTTGTGTGGATACGCCTGATGCCCGACGTCCCAGATGAGCCGATCGCGCGGCGTGTCGAAAAGATAGTGAAGCGCAACCGTCAGCTCGACGACCCCGAGCCCTGCGCCGAGGTGTCCGCCGGTTACGGCGACCGCGCTGATTGTCTCAGCTCGCAACTCGTCGGCAACTTGCCGGAGCTGCTTTTCATCAAGGCGGCGCAAATCCGCCGGGGAATTGATGCTGTCGAGGATCGGAGTGGCTGCTGTCATGATTGCAACATCATTATCGTTTGCACACAGTGATCTGGATGACGCCTTACCTTGATGTGGCTATTGAAGCGGGCCTCCGCACCCCCAGATGGAAGCCCCTCGATGCAAAGGAGCGGGAACGTACCCGCCAGCGAGATTGTCTTTAACGCAGTGCATAGCCGCATGGTTCGTTCGGTTCAATGGTTAATCCGGCCATTAGAACCGCAAAACCCGGAAAGAACAAGACATGCTGAGATCAAAGATTGTGTCCGTGGTCAATATCTGCGCAAGCCACGGATGGCCGGTTGTTGTTATCGCTGCCGTATTGGCAGTGTTGTGCGGCTACTACTCGGCAGTCAACTTTACAATCGACACGAACGTCAACAAATTAATCTCGCGTAATCTTGATTGGCGAAAGAATGAACTTGCTCTAGACGCCGCATTTCCTTACCGCCACGAAACCATCGTGGCTGTTGTTGAAGCCCCCACCTCGGAGCTGGCCTCTCAGGCCACCGCTGAATTGGTCGAAAAGCTCTCGACCCAGACGGCGGTTATCAATTCGGTCAGGGAGCCCGCCGGCGGGCCGTTTTTTAGCAAGAACGCCCTTTTGTTCGCCTCGCTCGATCAGGTGACCTCCTTTACGTCCCAATTCTCCCAAGCGCGGCCGCTTATCCAGGTGCTGGTTTCCGACCAGAACTGGCGCGGTCTGGTCCAGTCCCTGACGCTGGCTTTGGCAGGCGTCCAGCGCAACATGTACACGCTCGACGCCATGGCGCGC
>Ga0075434_100005857_pt1 | contig 11225 bp, 13 predicted proteins | sample RhiMethybrSRZTD3_FD_75298 | JGI IMG/M metagenome (GOLD analysis project Ga0075434, IMG submission 75298) | Populus rhizosphere microbial communities from Tennessee, USA - Rhizosphere MetaG P. TD hybrid SRZTD3 | ecosystem: Host-associated > Plants > Roots > Rhizosphere > Soil | place: USA...
TACGGTATCCGAGCCGAACAATACGACCGACTCCTCCGGGCTTGCAGATATCGACCGGTTCGCTCGGTTCCTGCGGGCCACCAAGGCGCCCGCCCGCGACACCGTGCTGGCCGCGACCCCGGCGGCGCGCCGCGGGTCGGAATTGTTCGACGCGATTGGCTGCGCCACTTGTCACATCCGCACTCTGATCACGGCTGCCGCCGGGACTGTGCTCAACGGCGGCACGGACACCGTTCCGCCGGCGCTCGGCGGGAAGACTTTTCATCCCTTCGGCGATTTCCTGCTGCACAATGTCGGCACCGGCGACGGGATCGTCATGGCGATGCCGGAGCACTATGGGCCGACCGTCTACAAGGTCCTGTGGAGGGAGTTCTCGATCGACAGTGTCGGCCGCACCGGGAACAAGATGCGGACGGCCCCGTTATGGGGAGTGCGCCTGCGCCCGCGGCTCATGCACGACGGGGCGTCGCTGACATTACGCGACGCCATCGTACGGCATCAGGGCGAAGCGCGCGGTGTGTCCAGGCGTTTTGGCAAGCTGACCCGGAGCGATCAGGATGCCATCATCACATTCCTGCAGTCTTTGTGACGGCCCTGGCGGAGAGCGTCGAGTGCGTCGAGCAGAGTGATGTTGGGAAGTCGGGGCGCCGGGATTTGAACCCGGGACCTTCTGGTCCCAAACCAGACGCGCTACCGGACTGCGCTACGCCCCGTTGGCACTGCGCGCCAGCAACTTAACCCGTCCTGCGCCGCCATCCAACGGCGTGGTGTGCCGGGCTCCCGGTTGTGCGGCAGGGGCCGCTGCGCTAATCCTTAACGCCAATGGCTCGTCTCTTCTGGTTGACGGTCTTGGCTGCCTTCGCCGCCGCCCTGCTGGCAGGCGCGTCGTGGGCCGGCGCCTTCTTCGCCGTGGGCACACTGCTCGGCGCGCCCCCGCCGGAGATGGGGACCCAATCCACCTCGTTTCTGTGGGAAGGCATGCCCCAGCTCGCGGACCACCCGCGCGTGTGGCGCTTCACGTTCACACCCACCGTGATCCCCGGCGCGCGAACGGTGCGGATCTATGTCTCGCCGCTGGGGCGAATCGTGGAGACGGAGCCGGCCGATCTCGAGGCGCGAGTGAAGGCGTTCCACCCCTACTAGCGGGACCGCCGCACCAGCACCTCGACCAGCGCGCGGATCGCCCGCCCCCGATGCGACACGCGCTGCTTCGCGGGCATCGGCGCCTCGGCGAACGTCATCCCGAGATCGTTCGAGAAAAACAACGGATCGTAGCCGAAGCCGCCGCTGCCGCGGGGCTCCGTGAGGATCCGCCCGTCGCACGTCGCCTCGACCAGCTGCGGCTTGGCGAGCGGCGTCTCGAGATACGCCACGACACACCGGTACCGCGCCGTGCGCTGCTCGTTGGGAACTCCCGCCAGCCGCTCGAGCAAGAGCGCGTTGTTCGCCGCGTCCCCCGCCCCCGCCCCCGCCCCCGCCCCATGCATCTCCGCCCAGCGCGCCGAGAACACACCCGGTGCGCCGTCGAGCGCGTCCACCTCGAGCCCCGAGTCCTCGGAGAGCGTCGGGATTGTGCCGCGCTTCGCGAAGTAGCGCGCCTTGGCCACCGCGTTCTCGGCGAAGCTCGTGCCGCGCTCCAGATCGGCCTCATCCGGTAATCGCTCCAGGAACTGGTCGACCGGGAACGTTAGCTCGAAGGGGAGGCCGGTGAACAAGTCGCGGATCTCCCGGATTTTGCCCTGGTTGCGGGTGGCGACCAGCAACTTCATCGCACGATCCTCAAGACGTCTTCCCGCGCAGCCGCGCGAGCAACGTGGTCGTCGAAGCGCCGGGTACCAGCGGCACACGCACCACCCGCCCGCCCCACCCTTCGACCTGGTCCGCCCCGACGATCGCGGCCCGGGCGTAGTCCGCGCCCTTCACCAGCACGTCGGGGCGTAAACGTTTGATCAGCGCGAGCGGCGTCTCCTCGTCGAACAACACGACGCAGTCGACGCAAGCGAGGGCGGCGAGCAGGCGGGCCCGCGCGTCGCCGGACACGATGGGGCGGTCCGTTCCCTTCCCCAGCCGCCGCGCCGACGCGTCGCTGTTCACGCCCACCACCAGCGCGCCACCCTCGGCGCGCGCGGCTTCGAGCAGCGCGACGTGCCCGACGTGGAGCAGGTCGAACACGCCGTTCGTGAACACGACGGGCCCACGCTGCCGCTCGCGCCACCGGGCCGCGTCGGCGGGCGCCCGCACCTTCTCGCCGGTGCTCACGCGACCGAGTCCTCGTCGAGGGTCGCGCCCAAGCGCAGCGTCCACTGCAGGAGCGGCGGGGTCACGAGCGTGGTGGCAATCACGACGAACAAGATGGCGCTGAACAGGCGGTTCGAGAGAATGCCCGCCGTCAGCCCGATCTGCGCGAAGATCAGCCCGACCTCACCGCGCGGGGCCATCCCCACACCCACCGCCGGCCGGTTGAACCGCCGCCACGGGACCGCCCACCCGCTCGCAAACTTTCCGACGACCGCGATGGCGAGGAGCGTGCCGCCGATCGCCAGCGTCTGATGGCTCTCGGGCGCAAAGGGGTTCCACACGCGCGGGTCCACGAAGGCGCCGATGCTCAGGAAGAAGATGGGCGTGAAGATGTCCGCGACCGGCTTGATCCGCTCCTCGATCGAGGCGAACTGATTCGTTTCCGACAGGATGAGCCCCGCCGCGAATGCGCCGATGATGAGGGCCGTGCCGGCGCGGTCGGCCAGGACACACAGCAGCAACAGGAACGCGAAGGCCGATACGACCAGCACACCGCGTACCCGCATCCGATTGACCAGGCCGAACAGCCGCGGGGCGAGCTTCAGGCCGATCCACAGGGCCACGAAGAGAAACGCCACCGCGACCCCGAGGATGCGCAGCGCGCCTTGCGGGCTGAACGCCGTCCCCGCCGCGAGTCCCGAGACCACGCCCAGGATCACGAGCCCGATGACGTCGTCGATCACCGCGGCGCCGAGAATCAAGCGCGCCTCCAGACTGTGCAACACCTGGAGGTCCTTGAGCACCCGCCCGGTGATCCCGACCGAGGTCGCGGTGAGCGTCGCGCCCACGAAGATCGCGGTAGACAGCCGGTCGGCGGACGTGTGCTCGACGCCGTGCCAGCCGGACCACCAATACAGGAACCCGAGCGCGAACGGCACGGCGACTCCCACCACCGCGACGGCCGTGGCGGCGGTCCCCACCCGCATCATGGCCTTGAGATCGGTCTCCAGTCCGATCTCGAACAGCAGCACCACCACCCCGACCTGGGCGAGCAACCGAAACACCGGCGTGAGCGGGTCATCGGCGGCGATCGGGATCACCTTGAGAAAGCCGGCGCCGAGCACGATGCCCGCCAGCAGCTCGCCCATCACGGCCGGCTGGCCCAGGCGCTCGAACGCCTCGCCGGCGAATTTTCCGGCGAGCAGCATGATCGCGAACACAGTGAAAAAGCGGGCGACGTCGATTCCGCCGGCCGCCCCGAGGATGAGGGGCAAGCCTGCGGCCAAAGCCCACGCGGGCGGGCTAAAGCGGCTGCGTCGCCTTGGGATGGAAGTTGAAGGTGTGGTTGAACAGCGGGAGATCGACGCTCTCGTTGTACTCGGTCTCGATCACGATCTCCCGCGGCGACGCGCGCCGCACGATCTTGATCTGCTGGGCTTCGGGCGGGAGACCGATATCCTGCGCGGCGGCCTGGATCCGGCGGCGGATGGTGCCGTCGTCGAGGGACGGGGCGAGCTGGGCCTGGGTCTGCATTTCGTCGAGCAGCCGATAATACCGGAAGAACAACTCACCGATGTTGACGCCGTAGTACAGGGCCCCGACCAGGAAGAGCAGCGAAACGAGGCAGCCGGTGGAGGTGGCGCCGCGTCGACGGCCGGGGGAATGCTTCACCATTGCGACTGGGCTCCGTCGACCAGGTCCTGGACGAGCCTCTGGAGCGCGACTTTGCGACCCTCGACTTCCCGGGGCGGCGCGTAGTCGCCGACCTCACTGAGTCCCTGCCGCTGCCACAGCGTCTTGCCTTCCCGCTGATCGAGGATCTCCACGTCGATGGTGATCTGCACCTGGCGTTGCGTGACGTCGGTGCGCCGCTGGCCCGCCTGATACGCGAGCGGCACGTCGGGATCGTAGCGAGTGACCTTGCCGCGTATCACCGCATCGGCGTTGCTCTCCCCCGCGATCCGCAGCCCGAGCCGGCCCTGGAACGCCTCGAGCACCGCGTCGTTCACTTCCTTCGTCAGCGCCGGTTCGGCGGTCTGGTTGTCGAACGGCAGAATGGCGACGGTCTTGATGTTCGGCAGCCCGCCGCCGGCGAAGCCGTACAGGCATCCGCTGAGTGCGAGGGCCAGCGCGCTAACGGCGCCCGCGCCAAATCGCAGGATCGAGCACCGCCGCCGTGTCCACCAAGACCACCGTAAGCTCAAAACGCGCCCTCTCCTCCGGGAAATCCATGCGGGCGCGCGCCGGCATCCGCTGAGCGTCGAAGTCGGTCCGGCTGCGCGCCAACACTTTGCCCTCTCGCCGCCACTCCGCCTCGAGGACGCGTACGCCGCCCCGCGTCTCGCGATAGTCGAGGGTGTCGCCGTCTTGCGCGAACCGCCACAGCCGGACACTCGAATCCGCTCCCCCGCCTCCGAACACCAGGGCGTTCGGCGCAGGCGGCCGCACGATGCCGAGCGCCGCCCACAGCATGCGCACCGCCGGGATCAACGAGCGGAAATTCTTCTCGGGATCCGCCCAGATCGCCGAATCGGCGACGATGGCAGCGGCCCCCGCACCGAGCCCCAGCGGCCCTACATAATCGAACCGCAGCGAATCGGGCGGGGCGATGCGCGCCTGCCCGCGCCCGCCCCAACGCTTCTGATCGTCCTGATACTTCCACCGAAACCGGATCGCGGTATAGTGCGTCGGCAGCGTGCCCCGACTCCAAGCGACGGCGGAATCTCGATCCATCGGTGCCAGCGGCTGCGGCACCAACGGCGCCGGCGGGCGCGGGCAGCCGGCCAAGAGCGCACAGGCGGCAATGTAGGAGAGTGCTATCCGCGGGTCAAGCGGAAAATGTTGCGGTCTCAAGAGTTAAACCCGGACGCGGTCACCGGTGGATGCTCCGGATGTGCTCGCCCTGACCGATCGCCGCGAGCGCGCCGAGCCCCGAGACCACCCGGCCGAACACCGTGTACGTGCCGTCCAGATGAGGCGGGTTCGTCGCGTCGCGTAACGCGAAGCCAGGGCCGCCCCATCCATCCCCTCTCGGTCGCCGTCCTGGACGACGAAGTTCGGGACCACACGGTGCCAGGTCGATCCATGAAAGTAGCGCCGCTCCACGAGCGACAGCGCGGGCGTCTTACAGGCGCACGGGATCAGGAATCGGCTTGAGCAGATCGAGGACATGCGGCGGGATGCGCGTGAGGGTGTGTTGGTGAGTGAGCGAGACGAGCGAGGTCTCGCCCGTGGCGAGCAGCTCGTCCGTCTCCGCCCGCTCGACCGCGTAGCCGAAGGTGACGCGCCGGGACGCGAGCTCGCGCACCCAGCAGCGCACCCGCACCAGGTCGTCGTAGCGGGCGGCGGCGCGGTAGCGGACGTTGACTTCAGCGACGGCGAGGTAGACGCCCTGTTGCTCGAGCTCCTTGTACGTCAGCCCGGTCTCGCGCATCAGCTCGGTGCGGGCGCGGTCGAACCAAATGAGGTAGTTGGCGTGGTAGACCACGCCCATCTGGTCGGTCTCGGAATAATTGACGCGCAGGGTTATCGAGCTGATCACGGCGGGGCAACTTAGCGCTTGCGACGCTTCTCCGCGATTCCTAGCTTGGGGGCCGTGCCCCTCCCCGCCTCCCGCGTGGTCGTCGTCGCCGACGCTCATCTCGGCCAGGTCCCGCCCGCCGTCGCCGTCGCGTTTCACCGATTCCTCGAGGCGGTACCCGATCTTGGCGACGCGCTGCTCATCAACGGCGACCTGTTCGATTTCTGGTTCGAGTACGGCTCGGTGATCCCGCGCCGTCACTTCGGCACGGTCGCGAAGCTCCACGCCCTGCGGACGCGCGGCGTCCCGATCACGTTCGTCGGCGGCAACCACGACCGCTGGGGCGGCGACTTTCTCATCCACGACCTGGGCATCGCCTTCCATCCGGGGGAAGCCGAGCTCGACGTGGCGGGACGCCGCGCCTTCGTGGCCCACGGCGACGGGCTGACCGAGCAGCATTGGAGCGCCCGCGTGATGCACCGCGTCACGCGTCACAGGGCGACGATTCGGGCATTCCGGATGCTCCATCCCGACGTGGGGTCCTGGATCGCGCACCAGCTGTCCCGCAAGCTCGCGGACAACACGCGCGACCGCGCCGTGCTCGACCGCGCCGAGCGGGCCCAGGCGCAGTACGCCGAGCAGCTGCTGGCGCGCCGGCCGGACTTGAACCTCGCGATTCTCGCGCACACGCATCGTCCCGCGTTGTCGCAGCTGCCGAACGGCCGAGCATACATGAATCCCGGCGCCTTCTTGGATGCGGGGAGATACGCGGTAGTCACTAAGAACAACGTCGAGCTAAAGACGTTTCACTAAAGACGTAGCACGAAGACGTAGCACGAAGACCTGGTCAACCGAGCGGAACGACCTCCACGTGCTGCAGCTTCTCTCCCAAAAACCTCGCGCCCACCTTGCGGAAATGTGGCTCATCGTCCGAGACGACGAAGCGGTGCGTGGGGCGATTGCTCGGCGCAGCCGCGAGCTCGCGTCGCGTGAGGTCCTCGGCCACCACTTTTGCCGTCTCCTCGGCGCTGTCCACCAGCGTCACCTCGGGGCCCAGCACGCGGGCGAGCAGCGGCTTCAGGAGCGGGTAGTGGGTACAACCCAGCACCAGCACGTCCACCCCCGCGCGCTGGAGCGGCGCGAGATACTCCCGTGCGATCAGCTCGGTCGCAGAGTGGTCGAACCATCCTTCCTCGACCAGCGGCACGAACAGCGGGCAGGCCTGCACGCACACCGCGGCGTCGGGCCGGAGCTGCTTGATGGCGCGCTCGTAGGCGCCGCTCGCGATGGTCCCCGCCGTGCCGATCACGCCGATTTTCCCGGACCGCGTGCCCTGCACCGCCGCGCGCGCGCCCGGCTCGATGACGCCCACCAGCGGTACCGGTGAGCGCTCCCTCAGGAATTCGAGCGCCTGGGCGCTGATCGTGTTGCACGCGACCACCAGCGCCTTCACGCCGCGCTGCAGCAGATAGGCGAGAATCTCGCCCGAGTAGCGGCGCACGGTTTCCGGCGACTTGGGGCCGTACGGAACGCGCGCCGTGTCGCCGAAATAGATCACCGACTCGTGCGGCAGGCGCTCGAACACGGCGCGGGCGACGGTGAGTCCCCCGATCCCGGAATCGAACACACCGAGCGGAGCCGGGTTCACGGCCGGGGCAACGGCACGCTGATCCCGACCCCGCCCGGGAAGGTCCGAATCTTCAGGTCCTTGGGGAAATCCTGGAGGTGCGCCGAGACGAACGCCTCGGCTCCGGAAAAGAGATGATTGAAAACCCACAGCACGATCCAGTCCTGCACTTCCTGCCGCTTCGCTGCGAGGTTCGCCGAGTGGGTTTCCTTGAGGTAGTGCGTCTCCGACTGGGCCTTGAGGGCCATCATCGCTGCGACGCCCTCCCACGTCGCGAACAGCGCGCCGGTGACGTGCCGACCCGTCGCCGCCTGCCCCCATCCCGGCACGAGCAGCGAGCGCAGGAACGCGCCAATCGGCCGGATGCGGTGCGTGGTGTCGGTGCCGACCACGAGCGCGCCGCTGGTGACGAGCGGCGGAGGGGCGTGGGAGGTATCGGGAACCTGGGCGGACAGCCGGACGGCCGGACAGGCGGACAGAAGGGCCGCCACCCATACGCCGCCTCGGACCGCCCGTCCGCCAGTCCGCCTGACCGCCCTCACTGTGCCACCATCACCTTCAGCCTCCCGGGTTCCAGCCGCACGGTGCACTCGTGCGCGTCCGGCTCGCGCAGCTCGCCATCCAGGTGCAGCAGCAGCGGCCCGTCGAGCGAGCGGATCGTGACCGCGCGGGTCTGAAACAGGGCCACCTCCCGCATGGTCGCGTGGGTTCCGCGCATCACGCGCGGCACCGCCATGAGGAATCGCAACAGCGAGACGCGCCGCACGAGACACACGTCCAGGCGCCCGTCTCCCGGCAATGCGTCAGGGGCGAATCGATAACTGCCTCCGGCCGTCGTGCCATTGCACACCTCCACCATCATCATGTTCCCCGTCTCCGCGAATCCGCGGGCGCGCACCTCGAAGCGCGGCGGGCGAAACCGCGCGAACGCGCGGAACACCGGGACGAAATACGATGCGAAGCCCGAGAGCCCCGGCATGGCGTTCCGGACCCGCACGACCTCCGGTCCGAAGCCGAATCCCACGCTGTTCACGAAGTATTCGCCGCACACCTGGCCGGCGTCGAACCGCGCCGTCTGCGCGGTGACGAGCCGCTGCACCGCGCGCACCGGGCTGTGCCGGTACATGCCCGCGAGCTTCGCGAAATCGTTCCCGGTGCCGATCGGCACGACGCCGAGCGCGACCTCGCCGCCGCCCCGGTGCCGCAGCACCCCGTTCGCCACGTCGTGCACGGTGCCGTCGCCGCCCACGGCCACGATGCGCTGCGCCCCTGCCTGCACCGCGCGCGCCGCGAGCTCCGCGCCGTGGCCCGGTCCCTCGGTGCGCTCCACCTCCACCGACCACCCCTGGTGGTGGAACTCCCGCGCGATGGGATCGAGCGCGCGGGCGGCTGCGCCGCGGCCGGCTGCGGGGTTGAGCACGACGTGGGCGTGAATCAGAGGCTTCCATTATAAGCAGAGAGGCCCGATCCGGCAGCGGATCGGGCCTCGAGACCCTGCGCAACGCAGACGCCTACGACCGCGTGACCGTATACTGGCCGCAGCCGGTGAACTGGACCGTCACATTCGTGGTCGCGCTGTTTCTCGTGACCACCGCCTGGAGCGTGCCGGAGTCGAACCGCGGCTCCACGGTGCAGCTGGCGTTATAGTGCAGCTGCGGGTTCGTCGTCACCGCCAGCGAGTAGCTCAGGAGTCCCGACGTCCACGTCGATGACCCCGCGATGTTCCAATTACCGCTCGGCAGCGGCGAGCCGGCCGGGATCGATCCCGCCTGGTCGGCCGTGAAGGTCGAGGACCACGTCCGGACGTGCGACGCCGTGGCCCCGCTGGCGAAGGTATAGTCGCTCCGGAAGTCGGTCTCCGTGAACTGCAGCTGGTCGGCGCTCCCCGTTATCATGCGAACGCCGTTCTCCACCACCGAGCGCGTCTTTCCCGTGACGCTGTTGGTGACGCTGCGGCTGAAATCGGTGTGACGGGTCCGGAGCGCCCAGTCGGTGATGGTCGGCGTGGGGTCGACGTAGTCGATCGTGCCACCGAGCGTCGCCGTGTAGGACCCGTTGGTCACGGTGCAACCGGTGAAGTCGACCTTCACGGAGTCGGGCACGGGGTCGCCGTCGGAGTTCGTGGGTGAGGCAGGAGTTACCGTCGGCGTGCAGCTCCCGGACGTCGGCGCCATCACCGGGGCTCCCATCATCGGGCCGACCGCGAACGGCGCGCCGGAAGCAGAGTTGAAGGTGGCGCCCTGCGCCAGCCCCGCCGCGTCGGTGGTGACCTGTTCGGCGACAGCGTTGGCTTCGAGCTGACTCAAGACGGCGTTGGGCGAATTCGCGTTGTTACACGCGGCGAGCAGCGCGGCGACTGCGATCGTGCTGGCGGCGAGGCGCCCGGCACTTCCGGTGATACGGCCCATGCGTCAGTCCTCCGATGGTGTCGAATGCAGGGCGCTGGACAGGGATCGCCGGTTAGACGCAGCGATGGTTGCAGACGTTAACGGCATCCCGGCGGCACATCTGGAGGGAAGACTACGAGCGCGTCGGAAACGTCACCGCAGCGCAGGTTGCCTGCGCCGCGTGATGTGGCGCACAATCGCCGGCGGCTAGTCGCCCGGCTGCAGGTACCCCTTGGCCAGCAACAGCTCCGCGTTGAGGATCGCCGCTCCGGCGGCGCCGCGGATGATGTTGTGGCTCAGCGCGACAAAGCGGTGCCCCAGCACGCCATCGCGGGCGATGCGGCCCACGCTCACGCTCATGCCATTCCCGGCGTCGCGATCGAGCCGCGGCTGGGGGCGATCGGGCTCGTCGCGCACCACGATGGGCCGCGCCGGGGCGCTCGGGAGGTGAAGCTCCTGTGGCAAGGCCGTGAAGGAGTCGAACGCCTCGCGCAGGTCGGCCGGCTCCGCCGGCTTGGCGAGCTTCACCCGCAGCGCCGCCATGTGTCCATCCACCACGTTCACCCGATGGCACTGCGCACTCACCGCGAACCCCGCGGGCGCAACGCGGTCACCATTCAAGCGACCGAGGATCTTGCGCGTCTCCCGCTCGATCTTTTCCTCTTCGTGCGCGATGAAGGGCACCACGTTGTCGGTGATGTCGAGGGAAGCGACCCCGGGGTATCCCGCACCCGAGAGCGCTTGGAGCGTCGTGACCACGACTGCCTCGACGCCGAAGCGCGCGGCGAGGGGCGCCAGCGCGAGCGAGATCATCACGGTCGAGCAATTAGGATTGGTCACGATGAATCCCCGCCCCGACCGAGCCTTGAGCAGGGCCAGATGGTCCGGGTTCACCTCCGGCACCAGCAGCGGCACGCCGTCGTCCATGCGGTGGGACGACGCGTTGCTGATCACGGGATACCCGGCCTGCGCAAAGCGGGTCTCGATCGGGCCCGCGATGTCGGCCGGCAGGCCCGAGAACACGAGGTCGCACGCCAGGGGCGGCTCGGGAGCTTGGACGACGAGCGCTCCAGCTGTCGGTGGCACGTCGCCGGGCAACCGCCAAGTACAGGCCTCCGCGTAGCGCCGGCCTTGCGAGCGATCGGAGGCCGCCAGCGCCGTCACGGTGAACTGGGGATGGCGGTCGAGCAGCTGCAGGAAGCGCTGGCCCACGGCCCCGGTCGCCCCGAGAACGCCTACCCGGATTTTCGCCATGGATCCTCCTTGACGCTGCCGAACACGCACGGTATGTATCAACATACAACCGAAGTAGTCGTGGTGATTGCCCGCGGCGTGGCATTGCGCGGGCTTTTCTGTTTCCCGAATCGAGACCGGGGATGCGAGCGAGCGTGACCGTGCGGGTGGCCGGCTCGACGTCCAATCTGGGCGCCGGGTTCGACTGCGTGGGGGTGGC
>Ga0075434_100005858_pt1 | contig 11225 bp, 14 predicted proteins | sample RhiMethybrSRZTD3_FD_75298 | JGI IMG/M metagenome (GOLD analysis project Ga0075434, IMG submission 75298) | Populus rhizosphere microbial communities from Tennessee, USA - Rhizosphere MetaG P. TD hybrid SRZTD3 | ecosystem: Host-associated > Plants > Roots > Rhizosphere > Soil | place: USA...
GCGGATCTTGCAAAGTCGCACAACAAGGAGCCACGGCAACCCGATGGACTTTCACAAACCACGGTACACTCCCATGAGCCGCCGACGCCGCATTTACGAAGGCAAGGCGAAGGTCCTCTACGAAGGCCCGGAGCCGGGAACGTTGATCCAGCATTTCAAGGACGACGCCACCGCCTTCAATGCCAAAAAGCACGAGGTGATCGAAGGCAAGGGCGTGCTCAACAATCGAATCTCGGAATATGTATTCCAGCACCTCAACGACATCGGAGTGCCGACGCACTTCATTCGCCGTCTCAACATGCGCGAGCAGTTGATCCGCGAGGTGGAGATCATTCCGCTCGAGATCGTGGTGCGTAATGTCGCAGCAGGCTCGCTGGCGCAGCGGCTCGGCATCGAGGAAGGCACACAGCTCCCGCGCTCGATCATCGAATTCTACTACAAGAACGACAAGCTCAACGATCCGATGGTATCGGAAGAGCACATTACTGCCTTTGGCTGGGCCTCGCCGCAGGAGATCGACGACATCATGGCGCTCGCCATTCGCGTCAACGATTTTCTGTCCGGGCTGTTCCTTGGCGTCGGCATCCGTCTCGTCGACTTCAAGATGGAAACCGGCCGGCTGTGGGAAAACGATGTGATGCGCATCGTCGTGGCCGACGAGATCTCGCCCGACAGCTGCCGGCTGTGGGATATCAAGACCAATGACAAGCTCGACAAGGACCGCTTCCGCCGTGATCTCGGCGGGCTGGTGGAAGCCTATACCGAGGTTGCCAAGCGCCTCGGCATCATGGGCGAAGGCGAGCGACCGCAAGGCACCGGCCCGGTCCTGGTGAAGGGCTAGGTCGGGCCGCTTCTCTGTTCGTCTCCGCGCAAGACGGGGACCCAGGATTGAGCCATCATGGCGGGCCAAGCCGCCCATGACGAATGAAGACCGCCCACGCTGTCATGCCCGGCCTTGTGCCGGGTCCACGTCTTTAAGAAAGCCCACTGCAGGCAAGACCTGGATGGCCGGGCCAAGGCCGGCCATGACCTTTTTCATTGTGCAGCCCTGTCGCCCGCCCAAGTCCGTTCGCTTCCTTGCCACGTGCTTCTCGCTGCGCGTCGTCTGCGGCGCTCAGTGTAGCGATTCGGCTCGGCATTGATGAAGTCTGGGCGCTTATCGTGCCGAACGGCCGGCAGAACGAGGAGGCGTTGCAAAAGCACTGCCGCGACAGGCTCGCGCAGAGGTATGTTCCCGTACGGTTCATCAACGTCGCGGACATTCCGTGCAACGCGAATGGCAAGGTCGATCGCAGTCGATTGGACGCGATGGTGCAGGGGCTCGTGAGGTCGGGTGCGAGCGATTGACGTTCGTCCCCGCGCAAGCGGGGACCCTGCAAGCAATTCGATTGCATCGATTATGCGCTGGATTCCCGCATGCGCGGGGTCGGCCTTGAAAAACAGCACCCCCGCCATGACCTGTGTAGTGCTCGTCCACATGGTTGAGGCGGCGTGTGCCGGATGCTAGGTCAGATCGTCGAGGCTGGAATCGCCTGAAAAACCACTATGAAAGCCCGCGTTACTGTAACCCTCAAATCCGGCATTCTCGACCCCCAGGGCAAGGCCATTGAAGGCGCGCTCCGCTCGCTTGGGCTGTCCGGCGTATCCAGCGTGCGGCAGGGCAAGGTGTTCGATATCGAAATCGAGGGGGGCGACCGCGCCAGGGCCGAAGCCCTGCTCAAGCAGGCCGCCGACAAGCTCCTGGCCAATGCCGTGATCGAGAACTTTCGCGTGGACGTGATCGGATGAAAGCCGCCGTCCTCGTCTTCCCAGGCATCAACCGCGAACGTGACATGGCGCGCACGCTGCGCCTGATGTCGGGGCGCGAGCCGGCGATGGTCTGGCATGCCGACACAGAACTCCCGGCCGGGACGGATCTGGTCGTGATCCCGGGCGGCTTCTCCTATGGTGACTATCTGCGCTGCGGGGCGATTGCCGCGCGTGCGCCGATCATGGAGGCGGTGTGCGCCTACGCAGCGAAGGGCGGGCTGGTGCTCGCCGTCTGCAACGGTTTCCAGATCGCGTGCGAGGCGGGCCTGCTTCCCGGCGTGCTGATGCGCAATGCCCGACTCAGGTTTATTTGCCGCGACATCTTCCTCAAGGTCGAGCGGTCCGACACGCCGTTCACCCGCGGCTACAACGCGGGGCAGGTGATCCGGGTGCCGACCGCGCACGGCGAAGGTAGTTACGCGGCGGATGCAGAAACCATTGCGCGGCTGGAGGGCGAGGGGCGGGTGATCTTCCGCTATGTCGCGCCCGACGGGACGCGTGATGAAGCGTACAATGTCAACGGCTCGACCAATGCCATTGCCGGAATCGTGAACGAGCGTGGGAACGTGCTTGGCATGATGCCGCATCCCGAAAACCACGTCGAAGCGGCAATCGGCGCGACCGACGGGCGCGGCTTGTTTGCGGGACTAGTAGATCATCTGGCGAAGGCGGCATGACCTGTTTTCCGTCATGCCCGGCCCTGTGCCGGGCATCCACGTCTTTCAATTGGGTGTCGGTAATTGAGACGCGGATGGCCGGGACGAGCCGGCCATGACAAAGAGATTGGCCGAGCGAAGAAGACAACTGCCGTGACCCGTAACGAACCTCGCATCACGCCGGAACTGGTCGCCGAGCACGGCCTGAGGCCCGACGAGTACGAGCGCATCCTCAAGCTAATCGGGCGCGAGCCGTCGCTTACCGAGCTCGGCATTTTCTCGGCCATGTGGAACGAACACTGCTCTTACAAGTCGTCCAAGGTCCACCTGCGCACGTTGCCGACGAAGAGCCCCTGGGTGATCCAGGGCCCGGGCGAGAACGCCGGCGTCATCGACATCGGTGATGGCCTCGCATGCGTGTTCAAGATGGAGAGTCACAATCACCCGAGCTACGTCGAGCCCTATCAGGGCGCGGCCACAGGCGTCGGCGGCATTTTGCGCGACGTATTCACCATGGGCGCGCGGCCGATCGCGTGCTTGAATGCGCTGTCGTTCGGATCGCCATCACATCCAAAAACGCGGCATCTCGTTTCGGGCGTGGTCGCTGGCATCGGCGGCTACGGCAATTCGTTCGGCGTGCCGACGGTCGGCGGCTCGGTCCGGTTCCACCCGCGCTATGACGGCAATTGCCTGGTCAATGCGATGGCGGTCGGCATCGCGCGCAAGGACCAGATTTTCTATGCGGCCGCTTCGGGCGTCGGCATGCCGATCGTCTACCTCGGCTCGAAGACGGGGCGGGACGGCATTCACGGCGCGACCATGGCCTCTGCCGAATTCGGCGAGGACTCGGAGGAGAAGCGCCCGACCGTGCAGGTCGGAGATCCATTTTCCGAAAAGCTGCTGCTCGAAGCGTGCCTTGAGATCATGCAGAAGGGGTGCGTGATCGCCATCCAGGACATGGGCGCGGCCGGGCTGACCTGTTCGGCCGTCGAAATGGGCGCCAAGGGCGATCTCGGCGTGACGCTTGATCTCGACAAGGTGCCGTGCCGCGAAGAGGGGATGAGCGCATACGAGATGATGCTGTCGGAGAGCCAGGAACGGATGCTCATGGTGCTCAAGCCCGAAAAAGAAAAAGATGCCGAGGCCATTTTCCGGAAGTGGGGACTCGATTTTGCGGTGGTCGGCGAAACCACGCCAACGAAACGCTTTATCGTGCGTCATGGCGGCGACGTCATGGCAGACCTGCCGATCAAGGAGCTCGGCGACCAGGCGCCGGAATACAAGCGTCCGTTCGTCACCGCTCCAAAACCGAGGGAAATCGATTCCGAAAGCGTACCCGCGCCGGTCGGCACGCTTGAGGCCCTGGAAAGACTGCTGTCCACACCTGACCTCTGTTCCAAGCGCTGGGTGTGGGAGCAATACGACCACATCATTCTTGGCAATACTGTGCAGCGGCCGGGCGGGGATGCGGCGGTTGTGCGCATTGAGGATGGGCCGAAGAGTCTCGCGTTCACGACCGATGTCACGCCGCGTTATTGCGAGGCCGACCCCTTTGAAGGTGGCAAGCAGGCAGTGGCCGAATGCTGGCGCAATTTGACGGCGGTGGGCGCCAAACCGCTCGCCATCACCGACAATCTCAATTTCGGCAATCCGGAGCGGCCGGAAATCATGGGCCAATTCGTAGGTTGTATCCGCGGCATCGCCGAGGCCTGCAAGGCGCTCGACTTCCCCGTAGTGTCCGGCAATGTGTCGCTCTACAACGAAACCAATGGGCGCGCGATCCTGCCGACGCCTTCGATCGGGGGCGTCGGCGTTATCGACGATTTCAAAAAGTCGGCAACGCTCGCTTTCAAACGGTCAGGCGAAACAATCCTCCTGGTTGGGGAGACGACTGGCTGGCTCGGGCAGTCGATGTATCTGCGGGAAATCTGCGGTCGCGAGGAAGGTGCTCCTCCGCCCGTTGATCTGACGGAAGAGCGCGAGAATGGCGATTTCGTGCGCGCGCTGATCCTCGATGGGGCTGCGACGGCCGCGCATGATATCGCCGACGGCGGCCTTCTGGTTGCGGTTGCGGAAATGGCGATGGCTTCCGGCATCGGCGCGGAACTGGCCGAGGCCCCCTCCGACATCCCGGCCCATGCGCATTGGTTTGGCGAAGATCAGGCGCGCTATGTCGTCACGGTGCCGACGGAAAAGGTGGAAGCTGTGCTTGCGGGCGCCAGATCCGTCAACGTGCCGGTGTGGACTATCGGCACAACCGACGGTGACGCATTGACGGTATCGGGCGAGCGCCCCATCCTAGTCACGATTCTGCGTGAGCGTTTCGAGTCCTGGATGCCGGCTTTTATGGCCGGCGAACTGTGAACGTCTCAAGAGGACCGGCCGATGGCTATGCAAGCCGGTGAAATCGAGCGGCTGATCAAGGCGCACATTCCGGATGCGCAGGTGACGATCCGCGACCTCGCCGGCGACGGCGATCATTACGCAGCGACGGTCATCTCGGCGTCGTTCAAGGGCAAGTCGCGGGTTCAGCAGCATCAACTCGTTTATGAGGCACTCAAGGGCCAAATGGGCGGCGTGCTGCATGCGCTTGCCCTGCAAACCGGCACGCCTGGATGAATTCCGGACGCGGCGTTCGCGTTCTTTCACCTGGCGGGGCAATCGCGCCGACAGGTACGTGGAGCGTGGGCGCACGCGCGGGAGATTTTGTATTCGTCGCCGGCATGCGCGGCATCAATCCGACGAATGACAGTCTCGTGCAAGGCGAAGAGGCCCGCATCCGGCAGGCGTTTCTGAACATGAAACGCATTGCCGAGTCCGAAGGTGCCAGCCTTGCGGATTGCGTCCGTCTGACCGTTTTCGTCACCGATATGAGTCGGCTGCGGCCCTTGGTCAACAAGCTCCAGGAGGAGCTCTGGAGCGGCAGCCCTTATCCGCCACGCACTATTGTCGAGGTCGCTGCGCTCCATCAGGACGATTTTTTCGAGGTGGAAGGCACCTTCTATGCGCCAAAAACCCAATGATTCGGCGAATGGCTCTTGGGTTGGCGGTATCTTCTGGGATACATATATCACCGAAAGAGGCGGCTGCGCCGCCCAACAGGATGGGATTCTATGGGCATCGAGCAATTCATCGACAATGAACTGAAGGGAAATGACGTGGTGCTTTTCATGAAGGGCACGCCGCAGTTCCCGATGTGCGGGTTTTCGGGACAGGTGGTCCAGATTCTCGACCATCTCGGGGTGGCCTACAAAGGCATCAACGTGCTTGAGTCCGACGAAATCCGGAACGGCATCAAGAGTTATTCAAACTGGCCGACAATTCCGCAGCTCTATGTGAAGGGTGAGTTTGTTGGCGGCTGCGACATCGTGCGCGAGATGTTCCAGGCCGGCGAGCTGCAGCAAACACTGAAAGAAAAGGGCGTAGCCATCCGCCAGACCGCCTGACGCAATCTTCGCCCGTGGTGAAATTGCTGCTTGTCGTTGCAACGGTTGCCGATGGCGCCCTCGCAGCGCTGATGGTCGGCGTGTCTGGATTCTTCTTTGGCAGAGGCCCGGAAAGCATGCGCGCGGGTGCGCTGGCCGCGGCAGCTTATTTCGCCGCGGTGGTCGTCTGCCTGGCAGCGCCGGTCGCCGGGTTCATTCTCAACCGTCGAGGAAAAACCGCTGTGGGATTGGCGGTGGCCTGGTTGCCTCCGGCCGCCGCGCTGTTAGCCGTGCTGATTCCGGCGCCTTATTAGACCGCAGGCACGAAGCGGTAAGCACTGCCCTTGCGTTCGACCAATCCCACGCCCGGGTAGGGCAAGTGGAAGCCAAACAGCTTCGAGCGCCCGGTGGCGAGCCGATCCAGCAGCTTTTGGCGGGTCGTAATTGCCTGATCGGGCGCATAGTCGGCAATGGGCTTCCAGTCAGGATGCTGGAAGGAAATCAGCGGGTGGGTCAGGACATCGCCACGTTACCCCCGGCGAGCTCAAGTGACACGTGACCCTGCGTGTGGCCGGGCATATCGATGACGCGCAGCCCCGCGACGATCTCATCGTCAGCGTTGACGACCACGACCTTATCCTTGATCGCCGCGTAGTTGCGTCGCGCGCCGGTGACGAAGCCCGCGCGCTCGGCGGGCAATCCGCGGGTCGCATCCTCGCCATGCCAGAATTCCCACTCGGCCTTCGCCACAAAGAGGCTTGCGCCCGGCGTGACCAGATCGTCGAGTTCGTCGACCGTTCCCCACAAATGGTCGGGATGGCCATGCGTGAAAACTACCTTGGTGATCTTCGCCTGGTCAATGCCAGCAGCCTTTAGATTGTCCCACAGCTTGCCTGCGCTCGGCATGAAACGATCGCGTGAGCCCATATCGATCAGAATCAAATCGCGTTCCGAGCGGACCAGCGTGATATTCGTCGGTGATTGATATTGGTCGCCGGTTTGGCCGGCGGCATTGAGTATTGCCTCGCGGTCGTCCGGCGGCGCGCCATGCGCAAGAAAGCTGGTCGGCAACCGCAGGTAGCCGTCGCTGACGACCATCACCTCGAGCGCACCATGCTTGAAAGTGTAGGGTGACGCCGCAAAGGCAGGCAAGGCGCGCGCTACAAAGCCTGCCGCGGCGGCGGCAAGAACTGTGCGACGGTTCAACTTTAGCATGGGCAAGCGACGTTGGCGAACTGCGTGGTGAGTTCTATGCCAATGCCGCGCGCCCGGCTACTGAGACGACTCTTTGCTTTGCCGCGACGAGGGTCTCGACTCACGCGTGCGGTTCAGCCGGTTCGTGATCAGGTAGATCACGGCTAGAACCAACGCGAGTCCGATCAAGCTTTGCGTCGGCACCCCGCTCGCGAACTTCGTGACGTTGTCGGCCACCGATGTCACGAACGCTCCCGAGCCCTGTCCCAGGATCAGATACACCAGCATGATCGCGAGGATCGCGACGAAACCAAGTTCGACGCATTCCCACAGGATCTGTTTTGCGGTGGCCATGTTGGCCATGAATTTGCGCATGGCAGGAACCTCGTGATGACACATACGATCAATAGGTGGGGAGCCCGGCCCCCCACCCAGATTGGTCAGCAGCTGCCGCACGCTGGTGCGTCAGGCCATCTTCCGGTTCGAGAACAGCCAGAGGATTATCCCGAGGGTGATCAGGCCAACGAGGCCATTCGCCCCCATATCCTTCACCCAGCCCATGATGTTTGCTGTGACGGCGCCGAAAAACGGCAGGTTGGCTCCGACCAGCAACGAGAGCACGATCGCCAATGCGAGCAGCATCAGCGCTAGTTCCGTCAACGCCCCGACCCACTCTTTAATGGTATCGATCCCTTTCATTGCGGAGTCTCCCTAGGCAGGTCCTCCTGATTCGAGGACCGCAGGATATTCTTAGCGCGTTTTGCCCACTAAATGTAGAGCATAGTCGCTATGCTGCCACAAAATAAGCTGTGCACGGCGTCTTTAATCAGGGATAACTGGCTATTCCCGGCCTGAGTTGGCACGGGCTCAATTTGGGCCGGATTTTCGATCCCGCCCGGCCCTGGCGCCAAGCGCCAGTCCCGGACTGCCAGCCAGGCTTGGATTAGCGGGAGTAGTATTCCACTACCAAGTGCGGCTCCATTTGCACCGCATAGGGCACGTCGGCGAGCACAGGGACACGCGTCAGCTTCGCGGTCAGTTTCGAGCCATCGACCTGGATGTAGTCGGGCACGTCGCGCTCGGCCAAGGCCTGCGCTTCCAGCACCAGCGCCAGCTGTTTCGATTTTTCCTTCACTTCCACTACATCACCGACCTTCACGCGATAGCTTGGGATAGTCACGCGCTTGTCATTCACGCGGATATGTCCGTGGCTGATGAACTGTCGCGCGGCGAAAACAGTCGGCACAAACTTGGCGCGGAAGATGACTGCGTCGAGTCGGCGTTCCAGCAGGCCGATCATGTGTGCGCCGCTGTCACCCTTGAGCCGCCGCGCCTCCTGATAGATGCCGCGGAACTGGCGCTCAGAGATGTTTCCATAATATCCGCGCAGCTTTTGCTTGGCCTTAAGCTGAACGCCGTAGTCGGAAAGCTTGCTCTTACGGCGCTGGCCATGTTGGCCAGGCCCATATTCGCGGCGATTCACCGGACTTTTGGGACGACCCCAGATGTTCTCGCCCATCCGGCGGTCGATCTTGTACTTGGATTCCCTGCGCTTGGTCATTCGCGTCCTCGGTTGTCATTGCTGTTGATGAGGATCGCGCCCTCCTCTGTTCCAGCAAGGCCGGAACCGACAGGCAAAATCTCGTAAGCGCAAGGCCTTGCCGCGGGTCGCGAAACGCCCGGCGAACCTGAAATCCGCCGGGCGCGCGCGTTTTAGGGATCATCGGCCATTCTGTCAAACACTATGGCGGACGGTAGCAACATAGGCTGGGGTGCTTGGTCGCAGCCGACCGGCCTTGCCCAAAGATTGTCGATAGGCACATAAGGTCACTGATCAGGCCGGGCCCCTCTGGCAGCTCAAACGCTGCGATGTCGGACTGATGTCAATTATTCCGCAGTCAGGGCCCTATGCGCCGTTCAGAATTTTCTCAACGATACCGTTTTCGTAGCCACCGTCTTCCACCGACAACCGTTATCGGTTGCAACCCAGCACTTGGTGGCGCGTTCGCCATCGTCGGTTGCGCAGCGACTATTCGTGAGATCGAATTTCTTCGCAAATTCATCGGACAGGCCCCCATCGAGGAGCAAGTGGATGACTGAGTTCGACTTTCTTTCGCAAGGCGCGCTCACCGCGCTGTTCCAGGTGATCATGATCGATCTCGTCCTCGCCGGCGACAACGCGGTTGTCATCGGCCTCGCTGCGGCAGGCCTGCCACCGGAAAAGCGGTCGCGGGCAATCCTCGTCGGCATTGTCGCCGCCACGGTGTTGCGGCTTGTCTTTGCCGGGATAGCTGTCGAGCTCCTGGAGATTGTCGGGCTGCTGTTGGCGGGCGGAATACTGCTGCTTTGGGTGTGCTGGAAGATGTGGCGCGACTTGCGCGGCCCGGATCGAAAGGAAACCGAGGCTGCACTGAGAGCACAGGAGTGCAACGTTCCCCGGAAGACCTTCGCGCAAGCCGCCCGGCAGATCGTTATTGCGGACATCTCCATGTCGCTTGACAACGTGTTGGCGGTGGCCGGCGCGGCACGCGACCATCCGATCGCGCTGATCTTCGGGCTTGCACTGTCCATCGTTCTGATGGGCGTCGCCGCGAGTTTTATCGCGCGGCTGCTCAACCGTCATCGCTGGATCGCTTACGTCGGACTCGCTATCATCCTCTACGTCGCCGCCGACATGATTTGGCGCGGCGCGCTCGAAGTGTGGCCACATGTGTCCGGTTAAAAACCGAATGATGCCAGCGCGCACGCAAGGGCAGGGGATGGTTCCCGCCCGGAGGTGAATTCGATCGCGGGGGAATTATGCGCGGGGACCGAAGGCCGCGCGCGCAACAGGTGAGCAACCCGGCGAGCGATCGCGGGCGCGGGATCGAGCCAAGCGACAGGCCACGGCGCATTGGCGCGGAAGCGCTCGAGCAATAACGGATAGTGCGTGCAGGCAAGAACAATCGTGTCGGTACGCCGCGAGTCTGCATCTACAAAGCAACCCGCAATCTCAGCTTTGATTGCCCCACTGTCGACCGCTTCACCCGCCAACTCAGCCTCCGCATAGGCGGCGAGTCGCGGCGATCCCACCAGGTGAATGTCGCAGCCCGCGGCAAATTCGTGGATCAGTGTCCTGGTATATTCACGACCAACCGTCGCCTGCGTGCCGAGCACGGCGACGCGCTTGCTTTTTGACTGCGCGCAGGCCGGCTTGATTGCCGGCACCGTGCCGACAAAGGGTACGGAGAACCGCGCGCGCAGTTGGACGAGAGCAAGTGTGGACGCTGTGTTGCAAGCCACGACCACCATGTCCGGCTTGTGATGGGCAATAGCCTTTCCGAGCACCTCAGTGACGCGTGCGACGAGCTTGTCTTCGATCAAATCGCCGTAGGGAAAACCGGCATCGTCCGCGAGATATATGAATCGTGCATCCGGTCGCGCTGCCTTCACCTCGCGGAATACCGTGAGACCGCCAAGACCGGAATCGAAAAGCAGGACGGTAACGGGCTCGGGGGCCGGCGGTGCGGAAGTAGGCATTTGATCACGAGATAAGACCTGCGTGCGCGTTTGTGACAATGGGTCACGGGAATGTGGTCGGGATTGGCCAAGGGGTGGGCGTACAATTGAATGCGACGTTGTTTGTTGCGGGGACGGTAACTCGAGAGATGTGACATGCAAAAGAAGGCATTCTCACTTGCCGTCGGCGCCCTGATGCTTTCCACGGGCGCGGTCTCGGCAGCAACGCTTACGGACAATCTCAACCTGCGCAGTGGACCCGGGATCAGCCACGAAATCATCGGTGCGATGCCAGCAGGCTCCGATGTCCGCGTGCTGAGTTGCGGCCCGTCGTGGTGCCGCGTGGTCTGGAACGACACTACGGGCTATGCCAGCAGAAGATTCATCTCCAACGCTGGGCCAATTTATGCAACTGCGTCTTCGACCGCAGTTGTCCCACCTAGTTACGACTCCGGTTACGCCCAGACCAGGAGTTCGTCCTGGGCGCCAAATCCAGGCGTCGGTTACGGCTACGCGGCTCCGCCCTCTGCCGGGGTTGTCGCACCTAGTTACGACTACGGATACGGCTACGCCCAGACCCAGAGTTCTTCCTGGGCGCCAAATCCAGGCGTCGGTTACGGCTACGCGGCTCCGCCCTCTGCCG
>Ga0075434_100005860_pt1 | contig 11222 bp, 6 predicted proteins | sample RhiMethybrSRZTD3_FD_75298 | JGI IMG/M metagenome (GOLD analysis project Ga0075434, IMG submission 75298) | Populus rhizosphere microbial communities from Tennessee, USA - Rhizosphere MetaG P. TD hybrid SRZTD3 | ecosystem: Host-associated > Plants > Roots > Rhizosphere > Soil | place: USA...
AAGGGTCCCGAGCCGAAGTTCGTGCTGCTCGGACTCTCCGATTGGGATCATACCGAGGTGATCCGCGGCCTCGATCCCGGCGCCGAGGTCTATCTCATCTCCGTCGCGCGCCTGAAGCAGCAGCAGACCGAGTTCACCGACCGCATGCGCCAGCGCGCCGGCGGCGGCATGCTCGGCGGCCAGCAGCAACGAAGCGGCGGCGCGGGTGGAACCGGCGGACCTTCCGGCGGAGGACAGCGGCCGTGAACGGAGGGTCCTCGCCACTCGACCTCACCCCAGCCCCTCTCCTAAAGGAGAGAGGCTCAATCAGCATCTTGTTTTTCTCCCCTCTCCTTCAGGAGAGGGGCCGGGGGTGAGGTCGCGCGGGCAAGCTGCTGAAAGGGAATCACCATGCTCATCACCGAGATCGTCCGCGTCGCGCTGGAGGCCATCCGCGCCAACAAGCTGCGCTCCTTCCTCACCGCCCTGGGGATCATCATCGGCATCTCTGCCGTGATCGCCATGGTGGCGCTCGGCGAGGGCGCGCAACGCAACGTGCAGGCCCGGCTGCAGTCGCTGGGAGTCAACACCCTCATCGTCCGTCCCGGCCAGGAGTTCTTCGGCGGCGTCGACCGCGGCGATACCAAGATCACGGCCAAGGACGCCGAGGCCCTGCTGCGCGATCCAAAGGCGATCCTCGACGTCACCCCGGAGATGCAGCGGCGTTTGCAGGTGGAGTACGGCTCCGGCAACGGCAACGTCAGCATCACCGGCGCCTGGCCCAGCTACTTCCCGATCCAGAACTCCAAGCTCGCCGCCGGCCGGCTCTTCAACGAGAACGAGGAGAAAGGACGGCGGCGTGTGGCGGTGCTGGGAGCCACCGTCGGAGAGGACACTCTGAAGGTGCCGACGATGTCTCTGCTCGGCCAGACGATCCGCATCCAGAGCGTTCCCTTCGAGGTCATCGGCGTGCTGGAGCCGAAGGGATCCTCCGGCTTCCAGAATCCCGACGACGGCATCTACATCCCGCTGTCCACGGCCCAGTTCCGGGTCTTCGGCACCGACCGCGTGCAGTCGATCGACGTCCAGGCCGTCAGCGACAAGCAGATGGACGCCGCCCTCGGCGAGATCGATCGCGTGCTGCGCCGCGAGCACCGCCGGCGCGCCACGCAGCCCAGCGACTTCACCATCCGCAACCAGACGACCCTGGTGCAGACCTTCCAGGAGACCACCCGCACCTTCTCCTTCCTGCTCGCCGGCATCGCCCTGGTGTCGCTGCTGGTGGGGGGCATCGGCATCATGAACATCATGCTCGTGTCGGTGACCGAGCGCACGCGCGAGATCGGCGTACGCAAGGCGTTGGGAGCGAGGAAGCGCGACATCCTCCTGCAGTTCCTCATCGAGGCTCTGACCCTCTGCATGGCGGGAGGCGCCATGGGCGTGCTCCTCGGCATCACCGGCGCCGTGGCCCTCCAACGGCTCGCCGGCTGGAACACCGCCGTATCGATCGACGCCGTCGCCATCGCTTTTCTCTTCTCCGCCGCCGTGGGGATCTTCTTCGGCCTCTGGCCGGCCCGACGCGCGGCGCGGCTCGATCCGATCGAGGCGCTGCGGTACGAGTAAGACCGGGAGAGAGGGGGTTTTAAAAAACTAACTTGAAATCAGTTTCCCTCCTCTCCCGGCGGGGTGGGTGTGAGGCGGGAGAGGAGGGTCGGGGAGGTGAGGGGCCCGACGGCGCGGTAACGGTTCGATCTGGCAGGACCTGAGGAGCGGGTATCGTGGGTATCCGCTACACTGTTCTCCGATGTTTCTCCGCCGCGCTGTTGTCTCCGTGGTTTATCTTTTTTCCCTCCCGCTCCACGCCCAAACCCCCGCCGCTCTCCGCGCCGACTACGACCTCCTCCAGCGCTGGCGTTTCCGCACCGAGCCGATCGCGGTGCCCGCCGGCGGCATTCGCTGGAACGTCGAGGGCGCGAGCTGGACGTTCGAGTCCGGCCGCTTCTGGCTGGAGGAGCCCACGTCCGGCGGCGCCGTCACTGGGCTGGTCTTCGAAGGCAAGGGACGCTTTCGGATGGAGGTGCCGGACCCGAGCGAGCTCGTCCAGCTCCGGCGCTTCGCCAAGCGGCCGGACCTCGCCGGCCTCGACGAAACCTTCTCCGCCCTGGTGCTCCGCACGTCCGGCCCCATGCCGATCGATCCCGCCTTGGCGCCGGCGGCGCGGGCCTTCGAAGTCAACAAGCTGGCCCGCGAACGCCACGAGCACTGGCTGACGCAGCGGTTCTATGACGCCGACTCCCGCGTCGTCGCCGCCCTCGCCACGCCGGGCGACCGCTACCTGCGGGCCGACATGAAGACCGACGGCCTCGGCTGGCTGGCCTGGGACTACGACTCGCGGCGCATCGAGGAGATCCGCGTCGAGAGCTTCAACTCCGCCCACCCCGCCGTCGAGGTCTGGCTCAGCCTCGACCGGCCCGCGGAGCGCGACGACCGCGGCCGCCCCACCAGCCGCTGGCTGCCACCAATCGATTTCCGGCACTTCGACATCGCCGTCGATCTCACCGAGCCCGGCCGCGACAAGGACTGGTCCAAGGGGCGGTTCAAGGTGGGAATGCTCTTCACGCCGCGGCAGGACGGCGCGCGCGCCGTGCAGCTCTACCTCGACAACTTCGCCAAAGTGACCTCCGTCAGCGAAGGCGGCCGGCCCCTGCCGTTCCTGCGCGACCACGTGGGCGCCCGCCGCGCCGATCTGGACAAGAGGCTCTACGACGGCTCGCTCGTCGTGCTGCTCGAGGCGCCGCTCGTCAAGGGCGCCGAGCGGCGCATCGACGTCGAGTACGAGATGGACCTCCTCAACTACGCTTCCGGCCGGAGCTGGTATCCGAGCGCCGACGGCGACGAGGTCATCCTCTTCGATGCCCACACGGCCCGCCTGGAGCTCACCGTGCGCAAGAAGTTCGAGGTGAGGGCCATGGGGCGCCGCGAGGAGGGCGGCAATGGAGAAGCCAACGGCGGCACTTCCACCTCCGTCTGGATCGTCGATCAACCGGTGAAAATGCTGACCTTCTCTTTCGCCGACCATTTCCACGAAGAGCGGCTGACCCGCCCGGGCGTGCCGGACGTCGTCTGCTTCGGCTCGCGAGTGCAGGTGAGCCGCAACGCCCGCTTCCGCGAGGTCGGCGAGGACGTGAGCGAAGCGCTCGATTTCTATCAGCGGCTCTTCGACACCAAGCTCCCCGAGACGCCCATCTACGTCACCAGCATCAACGGTGGTCACGGCCAGGCTTTCGACGGCTTCATCGAGCTCGCCGAGCAGAGCTTCGACATCCTGGGTCCGGGCCTCGGCGAGCTGTTCCGGGCGCACGAGGCGGCGCACCAGTTCTGGGGCGTGCTCGTGGGCGGCGCCAGCTACCGCGACGCCTGGCTGGGAGAGGCCTTCGCCGAGTACTCGGCCATGATGTTCGTCGAGGCCACGATGAAGAACGGTCCCGACCTCTTCCGCGAGATCCTCCGCGCCTACAACGACGAGCAGAACGGCTCGATCAAGTCCGGCTTCAGCAAGTTCACCCGCATGGGCGTCAATCGCATGAACCGGCTCTACGGCGACCGCATCGGTCCCATCGGACACGGCTGGCGCGCGGACACGGGCGAAGTGCCCACGGCCTACGGCTCGCAGGTCTACGGCAGAGGAGCCCTTGTCCTCCACATGCTCCGTGGCATGCTGCGCGACGCCACCGGCAGCGACCAGGCTTTCTTAGACGTTCTGCGCGACTTCCTCCACACCTACCGCGGAGGAGTCGCCTCCACCCGCGACTTCGAAGCCGTCCTGGCCCACCGCGTGCCGGGAGACTGGTCCTGGTTCTTCGACGAATGGGTGCGGAGCACCGTCATCCCCACCTACCGCTGGAGCTACGAGATCGCCGCCACGCCTAACGCCGAGGGTAAGTACGTGGTGACGCTCAAGGTGCGCCAGAGCGACGTGCCGGAGGGGTTCAGGATGTCGGTGCCGGTGGAAGTTGAGTTTACGGACCGAACCGAGCGCGTGCGGGCGATGGTGGACGAACCGGAGGAGACGATCAGGCTGGAGTTTAGGGAGAGACCGCAAAGGGTGATATACAACCCGGAGTTCGAAGTTCTCGCAAGGATAAGACGGGAATGAAGTCGAACTTCCTATGAGTCCGTTCTGTGGACGGAACTGTCCTATTGGTATGCAGAGGACACCTGTCCAGCATCGCAGGGAACAGTCTGCCAGCAATCACCTGCGACGGAATCAACGCATCAGGCCGAAACCAAGTCTTGACAACCAATCCAAGACCCCAGCAGTCTCTTGACCAACAGGCTTCGCGCATCCGGAGCAACGACCCATTTCCGCGACCAGTACTTCCTCGTCGACGTTCCGGAAATGGATACAGTCGACCGTGACACTCGCCGCGGCCAGGACCGCAGGTCGTAGGGTTGTAGGAGGCTCGGCTGGCTGTGCCGGTTTCTCGTGATTGAAACGGGAAAAAGGTGCGAGGACAACCGAGAGGATTGAGGAGCGTGGCTTTGGAGGCGGTGCGACCGAGAATTCAAAGCCTCGCGCGAAGTACTCGGCGATGGCAGCTTGCGAGATCTTGACCGCTTCATTCTTCCAATTGCCATCCTCGAAAACCACGACCCAGTGGAGTCCAGTGCGCGGCACGGCTCCTAGATTGACGCCCAGAAGGTTAGAGTGCGTGGGCAAGGGCGTCGAGTCGTAGATGTAGCACCGGTCTCCGCCTGGTCCGCTAACGACATCGTAATAGCGCTCGGGAAGCGTCTGTTTGGTCCCCCAGAAAAGCCGTGCATGGAGATCTGGATACTTTGAGCTATCGAAGTCTCGGATCTTTACATAGAGGGATCCGCCGCGAGGAAACGTTTGGTGCTCATTGGAGAAGCGGAGCTTTGGCACTCGCAAGCGGATGTCTTCTGCTCCCGCCGTTTCCGACAGTAGCGCCAAGAGCAGCATGAACATCAGGGCTGGCCAGCAGTCATGTTTTTTTCGCATTGTTACTCTCCCTTCCATAAACCTCGTTGTATTCTCGGAAATGAGTCTCCAGAACATCGCCTTCACCTACAATCTGGATCACTTTCAGATCCTCCTTGGGGATGGACCATATCTGCATCTCATCCTGGTTATAGAGCACGAGGCGATCCTCGCCTTCCGAGAGAATATACCAATGAATCAGCGAGAGCTTCTTTTCGTCTTCCGGTTTGACTTCCGCCGGAGCGGTGGATGGTTGTTCGGGCGCCCCCTCGTTTGCAGTCGGTTTTTCCAGCTTTTCCGCGCCGCCGCTCTTCTTGAAAATGATCTCCGCGTCCAGGAACCGAAGCGGCTTGATCGTTTTTGCATAGACGAAAGGAATACCGAACAAACCGAGAAACAGGGCCAAGCTAAGGAGAAGACCGAGGGGAGTGAGTATCGGGAGTCCGGGGGCCTGGGATTTGGTGGAGATTGGAGGCGCGAGAGCTCTCAACCCAAGGATGAGAAGGAAAACCGTGAAGACTAGATTGAAGCTGAACCACCGCTCTAGGAAGCGTTCGTGCTCGGTGATGTCGCCCGCGCAACCTGAAAACTCGGGAACGCGTGAACAAACAATGGAGTTTCGAAGAGCTACGGTCCGGTTTTGAATCCAAACAGGAAGGCGCCGCGATAGCTCCATATTCGGTCCGACTTCGACAGGCTTGAAGAGAACATCTTGAATGTACATTGCCGGTAGATCGTGCCAAGCTAATTCGCCGATCACAGCAAGTAAGAGGAGTGTGGGGTAGATCCATGCAGGAAAGTGTTTCACGGGAAGCCGATGTCCATTTCTACGGGTCCACCAACGCTTGAGCACAGAGCCAATGAGGGCGAGGAGAGCGACTACGAGCAGTGCTACGATAAGATCTGGAACTGCACGAAGGAAGAAGACTCCGAGGTCTGCAAAAAAGCGCGCTCCGTCGAGCGCGAAGGCTGCGGCCGAAGAGCGCGTGTCGAGGCTAATCCCTAAGAGATCTTCTTGGGCAAAGTGGACAATGTACCCAGCGGTAGCGAGGAGACCCGAGAGGCCTGCAGTGGCCGCCAGCCAGCGAAGCACAGTCGCGAGAGGTGGGGTACCAGCGGGCTGGCTATCGTTTGGCCCACTCATATCTCTCCTTCTTCATAAGCCAAGATGCCTATGTCTAGAAGTGTTAGCAATGACTGAGCGTAGCATGAAATCTCACTTCCCGCCACCGAATGATGCCCAGGTGGCTGGAAGGCCCCGCTGGCCGGGTATCGAGATCGTGTCAGAGGCAGATCCCAAGTCCGTACCCTGCGCGAGATTCTCGGGTAGCAAGAGCTTCAGCTTATAGCGTTCCAGAAGGACTCCAGCTCTTTTTCAGTGCCGTTGAACCGGTCGCGGTCGCAGCGGCCGATTCCGGGCACCTGATGAGGCTCGGGGCCGACAGCCCCGTCGGTGTACTGCCAGAGAGTCCACGTCTGCCAGTTCGGCGGAACGACGGCGGTCGGTCCATACTGGGCAAGCCAGAACCAACAGTTGGCGAGGACAGGATCCTTTCCCGTTCCCAGGAGCTCCTTGATGAAGTGGCCGGAGTACAACCCCGGGAACCTCCCGGTCGCCTCCTTGACGTGGGTCACGAACGCGCGGGCTTCCTCGAGAGTCATGCTCGGTCCCGTGAGATTGGGCTCGAAGTCCAGAACCAACAGGGTCCGCGGATCGGCGCCGACGACGTTGAGGAAATTCTCCGCCTGCTTCAGGCCGTCGCTTCCTGTGCCGAAGTGGTAGGCGCCCCACAACAACCCAGCCTTGGTGGCTTTGGTTCGATTCGACTTGTAGGTGGGATCGACGGCTGATTGTCCCTGTGTGGCCTTCTGGATGACTCCCAGGATGCCGCTCTGCGCGGCCTTGTCCAAATTGACGTTGCCGTTGTGGTGCGAAATGTCGACGACGGCGTTCGTGATATCCATAGTCCCCTCCTTCGATGCTGGGCCATGTGAGGAGACGGACGAAGCCGTATCTTTCCTGGCAGCCGGGGCTGCAGTCCGTCAATGCCTATGGCAGGAGGGATTCTCGAAGCGCGGTCAGCGGGAGCCTGAAGTCACCTCAGCCCCATTTCCTCAAGAGACTTCGCCCGCAGGACCTTCCGGCCCAGCTTGCGCAGCTCCTGAAACGAGGAGATCTCTCCGACCTGCCGGCGCACCTTGGCTGGAAGCCGGCCGAAGCGCTGGGCCATCTGCTCGAGGAGCATGTCCCTCCGCGCTTCGAGCTGACCTTCCCGGCGCGCCTCTTGGATGCCCTTGTCTCTCCACTTGATCAGGGTCTCTTCCAGCATAGAAGCCTCCTCGAGGTTCACCCCCTCGGGAATTATAACGCCGGGAAACGCCCTGTGGGCGACGGCGAGGAACCACATGTGGACGCTTCCTCGTAGGTCCGAGTCCTCAGGCGGAAGGACACTATTCAGATCCTGGTATAGGTCAGGCAGGGCCTCGGCGGTTTCGTTGGTTTCCACCCGAAAGAGAGCGGCGGTGGGATTGCGCTCGAGCTCAGGACGGTCGAGATCCAGGCGACGTTCGTCGAGGAGAAGGTAGGTCAACCTGGGCAGATACCGCCTGAGCGGCTTTGGAACCTCGGCGAAGAGAGTCTCCAGTCGCAGGGGCGCGCGCCAGCGGCCCTTGCCGTTGTGGAGCACCAGAGGGAGGATCGCAGGGAGGCGATCACCCGGCTTCAGCTTCTCCTTGCGGATGATGTCTTCGAGCAGCAGGCCGGTGTAGGTCAGCAGCCGCACGGCCATGAAGTGATCGGAGGTGGACTGGAACTCCAGCAACAGGTAGAGATAAAGCCAGCGGTCTCCGTCGCCGCGGAGCCGCAGGCGCCAGATGACGTCGCTATGGCGCTCGCGCAGGTCGGCGGAGACGAAGCTGCTGCTGACCTTCTCGAGGGTGGAGAAGTCGAGCCGGTCCGTCCAATCCCCGGGGAGGAAGCCTCGTAGGAGCGCCTCAAGCATGGAGGAGTGGGAGAAGAGCAGCTTGTAGCCAGGATCGTGCCGCGACGGCGCGTCCTTGCCTCTGCGATGGAGTCTCGTCATATCCATATAAAGACGGGAAAACGGCTGCTCATCTTGCAAAGGCGCGCGAAATAAGCGTCTGATGGGCGGTAACGGAGCGTGGACGCGTCCGCGCGCGGAATCGGTGACCGCGGTCAGGTTGAAGATGACTGCGACGTCACGCTCAGGCCGACCGGCGTCATGCTCAACATGACCGGAGTCACCCTCAGGATGACCACCGTCATCCTCAAACTGACGGGAGTCGCCCGGGCGAGATATCGGCTCACGATAGGGCTTTTTCACTCCCCGACCTGAGGATTTCCCCTCATTCCGTGCGAGCGTAGTAGCGCTACATCCTACGGGTATCGGCGGCCCGCTTCGGCGGGGCGTCCTTCTATTTGCGGAGGAGAGAATCCATGCGAAACCCGACCCGGATCGTCGTGATGCTGGCTGCCGCGCTGCTCGCCGCGGCGCCCGCGCTGCCGCAAGACCGTGCGCCGCACGAGTCCGAGCTGACCGAGACCACCTTCCCGCCGCTGCCGCTCGAGCTGGGGATCTTCTCCTTCCCCAACGAGGACCTGCGAACCGTCGCGCTGCGCATCCAGCTCGGCATCGCCACCCTGCAGGAGCGCCGCTGGTTCTACCGCACCGCCGACCGCTTCGCGCCCTTCGAGGGCGCGCCGGCCCCGGACTGGAAGCTGCGGGCCGCGGCGGCGGGCGCGGCGCTCGATTCGCCGGCGGACAATACGATCTACACCTGGTCGTCGCTGGGGCCCAACGGCAACTATGACGTGAGCGAGCAGGAAGGCCAGGTCGGCTCGCACGCGCAGGGCCGCGCCACCGCCGTCTGGACCCACGTCGAAGGCGCGACGACGGTGAACAAGAACGTCCTCTTCGTGGGCTTCGCCGACGCCGGCGTGTGGAAGACCGTGGACCGCGGCGTGCATTGGAAGCCGCTCACCGACTTCCAGCCGACGCTCTCGACCGGCGCGCTCGACGTGCTGCCCGGCCAGGACCGGGTGAATTACAGCGATGCCACGATCTACGTCGGCACCGGCGAGGGGAACTTCTCGGGGCCGGACAAGGACGGCGTCGGAGTGTTGAAGTCCACCGACGGCGGCGCCACGTGGACGGTGCAGACGCTGCCCTGGCGCGAGGACGTGCGCGGCAACCCCGGGCTCCACCGCATCCGGCGGCTGCGCATCGACCGCAGCGTGGCCAACGCGCAGAGCGTCTGGGCGGCCGGCGACGGCGGCGTCTATCACAGCGCGGACGGCGGCCAGACCTGGTCGCTGGTCACCGGCTTGCCGTACTCCGGCGCGCCCGCAGGCTCCGCCTTTCCCGGCGGCTGCTGGGCGGAGTATCCCACCGACTTCGTCATCGATACGCAGGACCGGCCGCAAGGGCAATCGACTCTCTTCGCGGTCTTCGGCCGGGTCCAGGACAGCTCCTGCGTTACCCCCACCTCCGACGCGCGCAAGAACAACGGCGTCTACCGCTCGGTGGACGGCGGCGCCACCTGGACCAAGCTCACCGGCAACGGCTTCCCCGACGCGCCGGGCCTCGTCGGCCGCATCACGCTGCTCTCGGCGCCGAGCAATCCGAAGCACCTCTACGCGCTGATCGCGCGCTCCGACAACTTCCAGTCGCTCGGCATCTTCGACACGCTCGACGCCACCGCTCCGGCCGTGCAGTGGAGCGCCGGCTCGACGACGAACTTCGCCGCTTCGCAGGGCTGGTACGACCTCGCCGGCGCCGTCAGCCCGGCGGATGAAAATACTTTGATCGTCGGCGGCCTCGACAACTATCTCTCCCACGACCGCGGCGTGACGCTCACCCAGATCTCCGGCTGGGCGGACAGCGGGCCGACCTGGTCGCACGCCGACCATCACCACGCCATCTGGGCCGACGGCACCACGTATTACGACGTCAACGACGGCGGCGTCTTCGCCGGCACCATCGGCGCGGACAGCGCCACCTGGGCCGACCTCAACGGCGACATCCTCTCGGCGCTGCAGTTCTACGGCCTGAGCCAGAGCGCCACGAAGCCCAACCAGATCAACGGCGGCCTGCAGGACAACGGCCACGCGTTCTTCGACGGCGCCACCTGGCGCGAGACCTACGGCGGCGACGGCGGCTTCGCCTGCACGGACCAGCGCGACGACAGCCAGGCTTACGAGGAGTACGTCTACGCCGCCATCCGCCATTCCGACGACGGCGGCGCGAGCTTCCCGCTGCAGCAGTGCATGCAGAACTTCGGCGGCTGCACCGTCAACTGCGAGCTGGTCAACGCCTGCGTGCCGGACAGCCACACCGCCTTCATCGCCTGGTACACGCTCGACGAGCACAACCAGGACGTGATGTACGTCGGCACCAGCTATCTCTACCGCAATATCGCGGCCTCCGCCGCCAGCCCGGTGTGGCTGCGCATCGCCAGCGACGGCGTCAACGGCGATTTCATCAAGGGCGCCGCCAGCTCCCGCGCCTACATCAGCTTCATCCACACGCCGAAGGCGAGCCCGGTGGGCGGCGTGCCGGCGATGTCGCAGATGATCTACGTCGGCACCTCCACCGGCCGCATCTGGCGGACGGCCGACGGCGGCCTCACCTGGACCGACCTCACCAAGGCGCCGCTGCCGGTGAGCTCGCCGACTACGGGCCGGGTGCTGACCTGGATCGACACCGATCCGAACGATCCGAACAAGGTCATCGTCACCTACAACGGCTTCAACGCCTCGACGGCGCCGCCGCTGCCCGGGCACGTCTTCCGCTCGCTCGACGGCGGCGCCACCTGGGCGGACGTCTCCGGCGCGCTCCCCGACGAGCCGTTCAACTCCGTGGCCGTGAATCCGAATGCGGGCGAGACGAACGAGATCTACATCGCCTCCGACAGCGGCGTCTACGTCAACACCGCCGGCTGGAGCGGCACGACGTGGCGGCGGATCAACAACGGCCTGCTGCCGCACGTCTCGGTCAACATGCTGCAGTTCACCAACGCCACCACGCCCAAGCGCCTGCGCGCCGCCACCCACGGCCGCGGCATCTGGGAGATGGTGAAGACTTTCGATCCGATCCTGTCGATCGACCGCGGCACGTACGGCTGCGACGACGCCGTGAACGTCGTGCTGCAGACGGCGATCGTCGGCGCCGGCCAGCAAGTGGTCACCATAAGCTCGATCGGCGAGCCATCCGACACGCTG
>Ga0075434_100005865_pt1 | contig 11220 bp, 7 predicted proteins | sample RhiMethybrSRZTD3_FD_75298 | JGI IMG/M metagenome (GOLD analysis project Ga0075434, IMG submission 75298) | Populus rhizosphere microbial communities from Tennessee, USA - Rhizosphere MetaG P. TD hybrid SRZTD3 | ecosystem: Host-associated > Plants > Roots > Rhizosphere > Soil | place: USA...
ACGCGCCACTGGCCGGGGACACCTTTGAGCTCGTGTGAGCCGCGGTCGTCGAAGGTCAGCTCCGATCCGACCATCAAGTCCCGCACGGTCTGTGAGACGAGGACTTCGGACGGAGCGGCCAGCTTCGCCACACGGGCACCGATGTTCACGGAGAGCCCTCCGATTTTGTTGCCGATTCGCTCAACCTCTCCTGTGTGCAGTCCGGCTCGCACCTCGATCTTGAAGGGTCGGACGACTTCCGTGATCGCCATCGCGCAACGGACGGCACGTGCGGGCCCGTCGAACGAGGCGAAGAACCCGTCACCCGCGGTATCGATTTCGGTTCCGCGGTAACGGGCCAAGAGCGTTCGAACCATCGCGTGGTGCCTTTCGACGAGGTCTCGCCACCGGCGGTCACCCAATTCGCCCGCGTGTTTCGTCGAGCCGACGATGTCGGTGAACAGAACAGTCGCCAGAATCCGATCGAACGACACTTCCTCCTCACGGATCTGCGCCAGAAACCGCCCGACCTCCGCGACAATGCTGTCACCGCGCGCGTACCAGTGGAAGTGCGGCCCGCCCTGGCTCGAGTGCTCGACCACCCGCGCGCCCGTGACCTTGCTCGCGACGAATCGCCCGGTTTCGGGCAGCACTTCGTAGAAAGAGTCGGTGTCGACCAGCACGAGCGTCGGTACCTGGATCGTGGGCAGGACAGCATGAATGTCGGTATGGAGATAGCTGCTTAGCTCGGCTGCGAGACCGCCGGGGGTAACGGAGGAACGGGCATAGCGGCTGAACCATTCGCGCTCGGGCCCTTGCGGGGAATCCCACCAGTCGGGCGTGCCCCAGGTGTTGCGTACAGCTTGAATCTGCTCCTGCCAGCGTCCGAGGGATGGCATCCAGGGCGTCTCGTCGGTGGGCAGATAGGTCACCTGCGGGTCGACGAGGATCAGTGATCGCGTCCGCTCAGGGTAAGTGGCCGCAAAGAGCGAGGCGACAATCGCGGATTCGTAGGTTGCCAGGATTGACGTGCGCTCCGATCCTGCTGCCTCCATCACCGCGAGAATGTCGTCGGTGAGCGTGTCGACGTCGGGCACGTATCCGGGACTGAACCGTTCGGAGCAGCCCCAGCCACGACGGTCGGTGATGATCACGCGCGCGTGGCCTGCGAGACCGCGCAGAAAATGAGCGAGGTACGGGCTCTCCCAGTTCACGTCGACGTTCGAGCAGTAGCCCTGCAGGTAGACGAGATCCGTGGGCCCGTCACCACATACTTGGTACGCGAGCGAGACGTCGCCGTTCCAGGCGAACCGGGTCTGCGGGGGCTCCACTGGGATAATGGTCGTGCCGAGGCTTTCGTCTTGCAACCCTTGTTAGCTCGCGTGCCGTTAGACTCGCGGCTCCCCCGAAGAAGTAGGTGGGGCACGACGGGCGTCGGGGACGCGTTGCCAGAGGGACTGTCCGGCGAGGTGCTGCGCCCGGGAGACGGCGGCTACGAGGAGGCGCGTCGCGTGCACAACGGCCTGGTCGACAAGCGGCCTAGCTGATCGTCCGCTGCCGGGCGGTGCCGGAAGTTGTTGGGGCTGTCGATTTTGGCCGTCGCGAGGGTTTGGAGATCGCGATACGCGGCGGCGGCCACAACGTCGCCGGCGTGAGCGTCTGCGACGCGTCAAACCGAAGCCGCGCAATCGCGCTCAGCAACAGCGATTCGAAGCCTCATCGGAGACGAAGCAACCGGCGCGTGGACGCTCGGTGGACGCCGAGGCTTGTTCTTGTCGCCCCTGCCGACAACGAAAGGAGCTGATCAGCAGGCACTTCGCGAAGCCCTCTGACGGACTCGAACCGTCGACCCCCTCCTTACCATGGGCTTGTTGCGGCAACTGGTCGCAACCCATGGCAACGGTTTGCGCTTGATGTGGAGGTCTTCGCGCGTGAGCAATCTGCGACCGGTTGCCACCGCTTGCAACCACGGGGCTCCATAAGGGCTCCACCCTATGTTGTCTGGTGAGACGACGCAGTTAGACCGCCGGCAGCGGCCCTATGTCCGATCGGCCGGAGGGCACTCCATTACGGGAGCTCCAGTCCTTGCAGAGCTCTAGTTCGTAGGTTGACGCGCGCGCGCGAATAGCAGGTCCGGCGGCCCTGCTGTCGAGGTTCTCGTAATGAGGGGCGTCCAACTCGATGCTGCGTACGTACCTTGAAAGTTACGTAACCTCCTTGGTACACTCGTGGCATGGAAGCTGTTCTGCGGGCGGTCGCCGATGAGAGCAGGAGGACGCTGCTGGAGACGCTGGCCCGCGGCCCGGCGACCGCGGGTGAGCTGGCGGCGTTGCTGCCGATCGCTCGTCCGGGCGTCTCCCGCCACCTGCGGGTGTTGAGGGAAGCCGGGCTGGTCGAGTCCCGCCGGGAGGCGCAGCGGCGCGTCTACAGTCTTCGCCCCGCACCGCTCGCAGAAGTAGATCAGTGGCTTGGCCGCTACCGGTCTCTGTGGGAGCAGCGATTGGACGCCCTGCATACCGAGGTGGCGCGAGGAAAACGCGAACGAAGGAGCGCGACATGACTAGCAACGCGAGTCCGGGCACCCGCATTCTTGGCAGCGTGCGATCAGCAGACGGCGCAGGCGTCGTCCGAATCGAAGACCGCTACGACACCGATATCGACGACCTTTGGTCGGCGATCACCAATCCCGTCCGCCTGGCCCGCTGGCACGGCGAGATCGAGGGCGATCTCCGCCCCGGCGGAGAGTTCCGCCTCTACCTCGAAGCCGATGACATCGACAGCACCGGCCGCATCGACGCGTGCGAACCGCCGCGCCGGCTCGTGGTAACAACCAGGGAAACCGATGAGTCCTACCGTAAAGGGCAGGGCGTGCCGCCGTTCGACGCGGTCAAAGAGATCACGCTGACCCCTGATGGCGACCAGACAGTCCTCGTCCTCGAGGTTCGAGGCATGCCCCTGGACAAGATCGCTTTCTTCGGAGCCGGCTGGCAGATCCACGCCGAAAGCCTCGCCGCCTACCTCGCTGGCCGTGAACCCGGCGACGTCGAGGCGCGCTGGGAAGAACTCGTCCCTCCCTATCAGGACTTGGCGGCCAACATCAGTTGAGCCAGCCCGACGGTGGCGGTCGAGATAGGGACCGCGCGAAACCGCGGCACGATGATCCGGGAGGAATGACCCTCGCCTGGGCCAGTGTTCATGAATGTCACCAGAGCATCGGCGGCGCGCGGCGTCCCGGCCACGTCCGAGTCAGGTCGCCAAGGCCAGCGGGGGCGTCCATAAACGTCACTTGAGCGTCCATCAAAAGTCCATGTTGAAGCGTCTCTGCGTGACGTCGCTGCTCGGGCGTGTCGAGGTCGGTCGCGGGGCGACACTAAGAGCGAGCAGATACCGAATGATCAGCAGCCGAGTCGATCGTCATTGACGACCTGCCAGGAGGTCGCGCTCAGCGGTTGGCCGCTGTAGATCGGATCAGTGTCGCGACGACAGAAGATGCCAGTTACCGAGGGCCAACTACCATCCGCAGCGCGGTAGCGGAAATCGGTCAGCGTTTCCACATCGTCGTTTGCCGTCGTTCGAAAGACCTCAGAGTCCGGGGCGCCAGTTGCGCCGCCCGGCGAGCTAACTGTTCCTTGGCCGATGAAGTGCTGAACGCCATCGCCGCAGTTGATGTATCCCGCCCACGTATTGCCACCGATGTTCTCGACGCGCGCTTGATATGAAGCGCCCCATACGACATTGCAGGGAAAGGCCGTGGGAATCGATGCTCCTGCGCCGTTCGTCCCGGCCTCGGTGAACGCGCGAACGGCGGTCGAATGGCCATCCGACGAGAGATACTCAGCGAACCCAGCCTCGAAGTAGTTGTTGTGGTTCCCGTCAGGGCTGAGATAGGTAACGACTCGAGCGGTCGCCCCCGTTCCATTCCGACCACCCGCCGGCAGGCAATACAGCAACCGGCTGCTCAGAGTTGACCATATGGCCGCGCCTGTCACCTGGAAACCTCCAGGGGTCGATCCGCCCCAGAAAGAGCCGTATTCGCTGATCGTCGGCGGGCATACGGCAGGCGGCTCGTCGACGACCGCCGTCGCGGCGGAGATCACAACGTCCTTGGTGCCCCCTGCCAGCGCCGTATTGTCGCCGCTGACGACGAACCTGATCGTGTGCCCGACGTCGCTCGGCGTCAGCACGTAGCTCGCCCCCGTCGCACCGGCGATGTCACCACACGAGGCGCCACCGGCGTCGCAGCGTTGCCACTGGTGCGTAACCGAGATCGGCGGTGACCCGCTGAACGTTGGGTCGCCTGCGGTCAGCGTTTGGCCGTCGGCTGCGGTGCCGAGGATCGTCGCATCGCCCGCGTGCGTGACCGGAATCGCCTGCACGACACCGGTCGCAAGCGATGTGACCGCGTCCGTGCTACCGCCCGGCAAGCTCGCGTTGCTTGCGCTCACGGCCACCCTGATCGTGTGCCCGATGTCGGCGGTGACGAGCACATAGGTCGTGCCGGTCTCACCGACGATGTCCGAGCAAGCGCCGCCGGTGGAATCGCACTGCAGCCACTGCCGGCTGACGGTGATCGGCGCCGAGCCGCTAAACGAGGGATCGCCCGCGGTCAACGTCTGCCCGTCCATCGCCGTCCCCAAGATCGTCGCGGTCCCCGTGTGGCTCACCCCTAGGGCCTGGACGACCCCAGTCGGCTCAGACGTCACCGCATCGACGCCACCGCCAGGCAAGGCGTCGTTGCTACCCGTTACGACGACCCGGATCGTGTGTCCGACATCGCTCGAGCTCAACACGGACGTCGTGCCGGTTGCGCCCACGACCTCGACGCACGCAGCGCCAGCCGAGTCGCAGCGCTCCCACTGCCGGCTGATCGTGATCGGCGGTGTTCCAAAGAACGTCGGATCCGACTCCGTCAACGTCTGCCCGTCCCCTGGAGTCCCCAAGATCTTCACCACGCCCGTATGCGAAACAGGCGTCGCAGACGTGGTCGTCGTGGTCGCGGTCGTACTAGTTGACGTCGTTTCGCTCGTGCTCGTCCCCGTCGTCGACGACGTACCTGTCGCTGCCGTGGTGGAAGGTGTCGTCGTGGTCGCTGGCGGCGTTGGCCGCGGAACCGGTAGCGTCGCCGAGAAATTCTTCTTCATCGTCTCGGGTCGTCGGCGATCGAGATCGTGAATGCGCTTCGCGCGAACCACGATCCGACATGGCGTTCCAGCCGCCACGGTCTGTCGGGGTGTCAATCGGTACCGTGACGCGGGCGACCGACTCAGCGCAAAACCTCGCGAACGCCTCGGCGGACATGCCAAACCGAACGCGCGAACCCGCGCTCGCACGGCTTCACTAAACCGAACCGAGACCACGCCACCGGTCGAGATCGAAACCGACACCACCTGCGGCGCAGCATCAGCCGACGATGGCGGAAGCAAATCAGTCAGCCACCCGGTCCCGCCGGCCACAGACACGCCAAAGGCCAGACCTAACAGGCCGGCAAGCGCCGCAGCCGCAGCCTGCCTCCAACCCCCACGCAAGTGATCCTCCTTGGTTCCACCACCTTTACGCCCCTCGCCCCGAAATACAAGAGTCGGCCACGAATCGTCGCCTCCGGGGACAACAGCATCCCCCCAAAGCACAGCGCGCGCCAGGACACGAGTCGCTGGCGTGGGCGAGCGTCCTTGTGCCAGAGCGGCGAGTCTTCGGCTCCGCGGTACTCTGAGCTCGGCTCGCCGACTGACACATTTATTACCCAGTTCGTCGAGAGGTGCGAGACCATCGCCTCGCCAGATGAACAGCAGCGTGGCGACCTCCTACGGCCGGAGTAGGGGACCCGCATATGGAACCTGCGAGCGTTGCCGGCCTTCTTGCCGAGGCGGAGCACGCTGGAGCATTGCGAGCACGCTGGAGCCTTGATTCACCGCTCCAGCGGTTCCACGCGCCGCGCTTGGATGGGCCAACGTTCGGGAATGACCCCTGAGAAGGACGTCGCGCTTGGCCGGATTCTTGTTGCCCCTAATCTGGGCGAAGGGCCAGCGTGAGTGCGTCCTCGATCGCGAGCGTGCGCCCTTCCGTGAGCACGACGGCGTAGGCGTCCTTCCCCAGCCTCGCCCCTAGCGCTGCTTCTGTCTCGTCGCGAAGGCGACCCTCGAAGTGCTGGAGGTTCGAACCCGTTTCCTCGCATAGCAGGTCCGCGTGGCCGAGCAAGCGCGCGGCGCGGGCCGGATCCTCGCGTGCGTACGCCGCCCCGAGACCGACGAAGCCCTGGATAAATCCCTCCACGAGCCCGATCTCCCGCGCCGCGACCAGACCTTCACGAAGCAGTTCGCAAGCGCGCTCGACGTCGCCGAGCTTGAACGTCGTCATGCCGAGATTCACGAACGCACGCGCGACGGTTTCCTGATCCTGCCGCTCGTGGCCGATCGCGAGGCTCTCTTCGAAGAGCCCCAATGCGCGCTCGTACTCGCGGCGGTTGAGCGCAACGTCGCCGAGGTTGTTCACGGCGATGCCGAGCAGCCAGGAGTCGCCAAGCTCGCGCGCAAGCCGCGCTGTCTCAGCGTGGAGCTGCGCCGCCTGATCCCAGTCGCCGCGGTTGTGGGCGACGAGCGCCGCGATGTCGACGCCTATGGCCTTCGCCCAAGTGGAATCAATGTCCACGCTAAGGGCGAGCAGCTCGTCCGCCGCAGTCCGACCCCGTTCGAGGTCGCCCTGCCAGACGGCGAGCAGGCCTGCGCCCCAGAGCGCATCTAAGCGAGGGTGTCCGTCGCTCTGCGTGCTGGCTGCGAGCGCCGACTCGAGCCAGCGGCGGCCCTCGCTCCAGTAGCCGCGCGTGAACCAGAAGAGCCAGATCGCGCCGCCGACCCGCAATGCAACGTCGGCGCGTCCCCGCTCGAGCGCGCCGCTAAGCGCCGCACGGAAGTTGTCGTGCTCCGCTTGGAGCCGGTCGAACCAGACCGACGAGCTCCGGCCCTGCAGCTCGGGCTTCGCGACCTGTCCGAGCCCGAGGAAGTACGCGCCGTGCCGATCCCGCAGGTCCCCGGCGTCGCCGCTTTCCTCCAGTCGCTCGAGGGCGAACTCGCGGATTGTCTCGAGCATCCAGAACCGCTCCACCGAGTGGCGGAGCAGGCTCTTGTCGACCAGGGCTTGGAGTAGGTTCACGTTGGCGCCGCAGACGGTCTCGGCCGCCTCTAGGGTGCAGCCGCCGGCGAAGACAGCCAGCCTGGCGAACAGCCGCTGCTCCTCGACGCTAAGGAGGTCGTGGCTCCACTCGATCGTCGCGCGCAGCGTCTGCTGGCGCGCCTCGGAATCGCGGCCGCCCCTGAGCAGGTCGAGCCGCTGCGAGAGGCGCTCGAGGATCTGGGCCGGGGAAAGTGCGTTCGCGCGTGCGGCAGCCAGCTCGACCGCCAGCGGCAAGTCGTCCAGGCGGGCGCAGAGCTCGGCGATCTCCTCGCTCGGCTCCAGACGGGAGCGGGCACAGAAGAGCTCGACCGCCTCGGAGTCGGCCAGCGGCGGCACCGGGTAGTCGACCTCGCCCCGGATCCGCAAGAGCTCGCGGCTCGTCACCAGCAGGCGGAGGTTCGGGCAGGACTCGAGCAGCAAGCTCAGCTCCGGCGCCACCGCCACCACCTGCTCGAAGTTGTCCAGCAGCAAGAGCAGCTCCCGTTCCCCGATGTGCTCAGCCAAGCCGTCTTTGGCCCCCACCGTCTGAGCGACGGTCTCGACGACCAGGGCCGGGTCACGCAAAGCGGCGAGCCCGATCCAGAAGACGCCGTTCCGGAAGGCCGGCACGAGCTCGGCCGCCGACTCGATCGCCAGCCGCGTCTTCCCGGACCCGCCCGGGCCGGAAAGGGTCACCAACCTGGCGCCGTCCTGCAGCAGCTCGACCAGCTCTGCCACCTCCCGCTCGCGACCCACGAAAGACGAAGCCGGCCGCGGCAAGTTCGTGTTCGAGATCGTCTTCAGCGGTGGAAACCGCTCTTCGCCCAGCTGGAAGATCCACACCGGCTCCGCGAAGTCCTTCAGCCGGTGCTCGCCGAGGTCGGTCAGCTCGCCGTCAACGAGCGCCCGCGTCGCTGCCGACAGCACGACCTGGCCGCCGTGGCCCGAGGCAGCGATGCGAGCGGCCCGGTGCAGCTCGCGGCCGGCGTAGCCTTCGCTGGTCAGCCGCAGCTCGCCAGTGTGCAACCCCATCCGCACCTTTACCTCGCTCGACGTGAGCGCCTCCTGGCCCTGATCTGCGGCGGCCAGCGCCTCGGCCGGATCGGCAAAGACGTAGAGGAACGCGTCTCCCTGCGTGTCGACCTCCACGCCGCCATGCGTGGAGAACGCGACGCGCAGAACACGGCGGTGTTCCGCGAGCGCCCGCACGTAGGCTTCCTCGCCGAGCTCGTCGATGAGCCGCGTCGAGCCCTCGATGTCAGTGAAGAGCAGTGTGACGGTGCCGGATGGAAGATCCGCACGCACGGGTCTAGATCATCCGCCGCTAAGAATCCTCCGTCCAGCCCCGGCGCCACTCCGGCGTTGGATCCAGCAGCGCGTTTTCGACCTGAGGGCTCCATAAGGGGCTCCATACCTGCCCCACGTTCGAGAACCTGCAAATCGATCCGAAACAAAAATCACCATTATGCAGGGCTTTTGCAGAGCCCTCTGACGGACTCGAACCGTCGACCCCCTCCTTACCATGGAGGTGCTCTACCAACTGAGCTAAGAGGGCAGAAGCCGCATGGTACCGCGCTCCTCGCGAGATCGAGGCCCCGTTTCCGGGGCCTCGTTTCGAGCATGCGTCAGTGAAGGCGTCAGCTTTAAGCAGTGACCGCGCTCCGGCTCGTTGCCTCGATAGCCGTCAGGATCAGCCGCGTCGTGGCCTCCGGCTGCGAGACGAACGATGCGTGGGAGGCCGGTACCTCCTCGATCGTCGCCTTTGCACGCTCGGCCATGAAGCGCTGAGCCGCGGGCGGAATTGCCCGGTCGTCCGTTCCGAGCAGGTACCACGATGGGATCGACTTCCACCCCGGCGGGCCGGCAGGTCTCTCTGCAGCACCGCCGCTCCAGGGCCGTTGGGCAGCGGCCATCACGCCTGCGATCTCGGGGTCGACGTCGCCTGCAAATGCCTCGGCGAACAGGCCTTGATCGAGATAGAGATCTACGCCGTCGCTCCCATCAGGGTTCTTGAACGGAACCGGCCTGATCGCTGCCGGAATGAGACTGCCCTCGAAAATCTCGGACTCGATGAGCTTCTGAATGCTCTCTCCCTCGTCGGGGATCCATCCGTTGAGGTACACGAGCGCGATGACCTGATTGTTGCCGGTGGAGGCCTCGCCGATCACGGCCCCGCCGTAGGAGTGGCCGACGAGGACTATCGGCCCCTCGATTGTCTGAAGCAACGCGGCGAGGTAGGCCCCGTCGCTCTGTAGGTCTCGCAGCGGATTCGCGAAACCGATCACGCTGTAGCCCTCGCTGCGGAGCGCACGGATCTGGCTGTCGAAGCCGGTGGCGTCTCCCCAGCCGCCGTGGACGAGGACGATGGTGGGTCTCATGACCGCCCCTTTCGTCGGGTTCGCGCCGACCCTACGCCCTTCCAACGCAAAAGCAACCTGGCCAGAGTTCAGCCCCGTGACTGTCTAGTCTTTGAACCAATGGAACTCGAGCCGCCGAATCTCATCGATCAGGCAGACGAGGCAGAGGGCTGGGGCGAGGACGACTGGAATCGGTGGCAGTTGCTTGGTGCACGCCTCGAGCAGTTGGGCGTCAAGAGGCTCGAAAGACGTGATGCCGAAGGCGGTAGCGGGGGGACCCTGCTCGCCGAGACAGAGTCGGTTCAGTCAGCATCCTTCGAACAGGAAGAGATCGCAGAAGACGAACCACTCCTCGACGCCTTGGAAAGGCTCATCTTCAGGTTTGCGCCTCCAGGCGTCGGGCCCTAGAGCCAGGGCCCTCGCGCTCAAGACGAGCTCGTACCTCCCGAAGTTCTCCCACAGCCTCACCTGAGAACCGCAGACCGTGTTTTCTCGCAGGAAACCACGGCGATACGTGCAATTTGTGACTCCCCGGCGTACAGTCCGTAAAGGGCCCAGCCCAGGGGGTGACTTTGAAGGTTGCGGTGGAGATTCTGCGGTACGTCAGCCTGGGGGCTTACGTGGCGCTTGCGCTGGTCACGATCAACCAGTGGCGGCGCCAGCGCGACCGGGCAGCGGCCTGGGCGGCGCTCTGTTTCGGGACGCTCGGCCTGGTCGTCGTGCTGGGGCAGAGGCAGATCGTCCCCGAGCATCCAAGCGGCTTCCTGGAGAACTTCCTGCAGCGGCTCGACATCGCGTTCCTGCTGCTCTTCCCCTACCTCCTGCACCGGTTCACGACCGTCTTCAGGAGCGCGACCTCGAGGCTGGAGAGCGCGCTCGGACTGATGACCGTGGCGATGATCGTCTGGACCTTCGCTCTGCCGCATTTCCCCGAGCCGGGGGAGCCTCGATCCGGCCTGTTCATCGCGTATCTCGTCGGTTTCCTGATCCACTGGACGGTGCTGTCCTCGGTCGCGGCAACGCGGCTCTGGCGAGCCGGCCGTGGCCAGCCTGCCGTGGCGCGTCGGCGGATGCGGATCCTCGCGTTCGCTGCGGCGCTCCTGACGATCGCGCTCTTTTTCGCGGCGGCGACCAGCCAGACGTACTCCGGCCTTGCCCTGATCAGCTCGGTTCTCGCCATCGTCAGCGCGCTTGCATTTCTCGTCGCATTGGCGCCGCCCGGGGTCGTCCGCATGGTCTGGCGTCGGCCCGCCCAGGAGCGCGTGCAGGACGCCATCCGGGATCTGATCACCCTCAGCCGCAGCCAGGCGGAAGTCGCGCAGCGAGTGCTTGGGCCGATGGCCGACATCGTCGGCGCTCGCGCGCTCTGTCTCAGGAACGACGAAGGAGAGCTGGTTGGCTCGTACGGCCTTCAGCAAGGTGAGCTCGAGCCGGCCCCCGCCGGCGACGCACAACAGTTCCTGATCGAGATTCCCTCCGGGTCGCTAACGGTTTGGGCTTCGCCCTACGCTCCGTTTTTCGGCCGCGAAGAGCTGCGGCTGCTCGAGACGGTCGGCGCCTTCACCGGGCTCGCGCTCGATCGTGTGCGCCTCTTTCAACAAGAGCACGAGGCGCGGCTCGCCCTCGAGCGTGCGGCCGAAATCAAGACGAACTTCATCGCTCTCGCCTCGCACGAGCTGCGGACGCCGGTCACGACGATCCTCGGACTCGCCACGACGCTCAATCGCCGCGGCGACGA
>Ga0075434_100005868_pt1 | contig 11217 bp, 16 predicted proteins | sample RhiMethybrSRZTD3_FD_75298 | JGI IMG/M metagenome (GOLD analysis project Ga0075434, IMG submission 75298) | Populus rhizosphere microbial communities from Tennessee, USA - Rhizosphere MetaG P. TD hybrid SRZTD3 | ecosystem: Host-associated > Plants > Roots > Rhizosphere > Soil | place: USA...
GCGCGGCGATCGTACCGTTTCACGGTGTCGCGGTCGGATGAGCCCGAGTTGGCCATAACACTATTTTACCTGGATTCAGAGTCGCGCCCCACACCGCCGCCTGTCAGCCACAAAATGGGTGTCATCTTTCAGCGTTTTGCTTGTGGTGGTTAGCCACGACCTCGCTCTTAGCAACGTTGTAAGCGCGATGTCGGGAATTAATTACAAACTTCTAACAACCGCGTGACAGTCGCTGATCGGCTTGGACGTACGCTCCCCGGAGCCTTGCCCGTTCCTGAGCCACAAGCTGCCGCGCTGTTGGCCCACGGAGACAGAGGTGTCGCCAGGGGCGTGGTGAATTTCCTGACCGCGATTGGACTATTCATCGGTCAACCGCCAGCGTTCTTTGAGTTCCTGCACGACCTGGCAGAGGATGCCGATGAGGCTCGACGCGGACGATAAGCAGGTCGAGCAACGCAAGAAAGTCGCGGAGCCGGACGGAACTTCGGGCAGCCAGTATCCTGGAATCTCGCCCGCCTGCGACTTAACTTACGCCGCAGGTGTGATAGCAACCGACGGTTATGGAGCGGATTCTAATCGTCGATGATGATCGAGCCGTTCAACGAGCACTGAAGCGCCTATTCGAATCCGCGAAATTTGAGGTTGACATCAGAGGCGACGGCAGATCTGCACTGGACGAATTCCGAACTATCGCTCCAACCGCCATAATCCTCGACCTCAAACTTCCTCTGCTGTCAGGAAAAGACGTCTGTCGTGCAATTCGACAACAATCATCAACTTTGCCGATCGTTGTTCTCAGCGCCGCAACGGAAGTCGCTGACAAAGTTGTGCTGCTGGAGTTAGGAGCGGATGACTATGTAACGAAACCGTTCAGTCCGAGAGAACTCCTCGCTCGGGTACGGACGGCAATCCGCCATTCGCGCAAATCTGACACCGTCGATTTAATAACTTTCGACAGCGTTTGCGTTGACTGCGCCAGAATGGAAGTCACATTCGACGGTCAATCCGTCGACCTGACAGCGCGAGAATTCAAGGTGCTCAAATTTTTCCTGCAGAATGCAGAGCGCGTTATCTCTCGCGAGGAACTCCTCCGAGAGGTATTCGGCCATCAAGAGTATTCCTCATCCCGCACCGTCGATAATCACATCCTGAACCTCAGACAGAAGCTTGAAAGGGAGCCTGCCAATCCCGCCCACTTCCGCACAGCACACGGCGCTGGCTACAGGTTTGTCCCTTAAGTAAATAGCCTGCAATACAATTTCGGCGGACTCACGCGGCAGGGACTTGTCGAGGGATTGTCATGCTTTTGTAATCTCGAATTAACGAACATTTTGCACCTACCTGACACAACCCGACCCGAACCCTGATTAAAGTAATCTCGTTCTCTGGACCGGTTTGGAAGCGGGGTTCCTCACCCATTTCGCTCACAAACCGCACCGGGGGCTGGCTTGCCTCTACTGGTTGGCGAGGATGACGTGAGTCGTCTGAATAGATCCCAGTCCTTCTTCAGACCCACCGTGGCCGCAGGTTGGCTCGTCGCGCTTGTGTCAGTTCCTGGCATTTCATTTCCGGCCGAAAACGCTGATCCGCAATCACATAGAGCACTTACGCCGAGCGATTCAATGCATTCGCATCAGCGCTACCACCGCTCACTCGACAACTACCACCTTACGGAGCTAACAAACAAAACAATAAGGAGGCGATCATGAAACGATGGAATGCAGCCGTTCTGCTGCTCTTCGCTGCGTTCCTCGTGCTGGGCACCTTTGCCGTACTAGGTGCACAGCGCCTGAAACAAGCATCCAAACTGCCTTCGTTTGTGATTACAAGGGGATTCACATTCGGCGGATGAGTGATGCGCTTTCCCCGCGTCGTCGTAGGCTAAAATCTCAGATCGCCATCCGACGGAAAGCGGTGCGCGTGAGCCTTGCAAGGCCGCGTCAATAGCCCAACCTTCAGCCACTTCTAGCCAATTCCAGCCAGTTTGTCGTTGACTTAGTCCTGTTGGGGGATGATAATCCGGGCCTGCCGCTCGACACTTCGGGTTATCCGAGCGACCACCTACCGTTTTTCCTCGGCTAATCGGCCCAAAAGCAAACGTATCCCATCGGCTCCGCAAATCTGCCGAACGGGCATGGAGGTGCGGGAGAGTGACTTGTTGAGTCCATCGTACAAGCATTCCTTTTTGGAGCAGTGTCAGAAATGCCAGAGTCGCCGCGAAATTCCTAGCACGACTCCGCTAAATTCCTAGCACGACTCCGCTCCAGCTCCATAGCTGTGCACTGATTCGGCAAGCAACTTCAGGTTAGGAGGAGACATGAAATCCAAAATACCGTGCCGAGCAAGTAGGACAGTCAAATTGACATTCGCCACGCTAGCTCGACGCAGACGAGCGCTCGCAGTTTGCCTGGCCCTCTGCGCGCTGGCGCTGAGCGTTTCTGCGAGCGCACAGAAGGCCACCATCACCTCGTTCGACGCCCCCGGCGCCGGCACAGGCCTTTTCCAGGGCACCTTCGCGCTCGCCATAAATCCAGAAGGCAACATCACAGGATATTACGTTGATTCAAACACCCTCGCGCATGGCTTCTTGCGGGTCTCCGATGGCTCATTTGTCACTTTCGATGCCCCGGACGTGGGCACAGGCTCTTTCCAGGGCACCTTCGCGTTCGCCATCAACCCGGAGGGCAAGATTACAGGATATGATTTCGATGCGAACAGCATCGCGCATGGCTTCTTGAGGGATTCTGACGGCTCATTCGTTACTTTCGATGCCCCGGGCGCGGGCGCAAGCACAGGCTCTTTCCTGGGCACCTTGCCCTCTGCCATCAATGTGGAGGGCAAGATTGTGGGAGCCTTCTTTGACGCGAATCTCGCGTCCCACGGCTTCCTTCGGTCTCCTCGAGGCGCAATCACTCAACTCGATGACCCACAAGCCAGTCTAGGCTCTTTCCAGGGCACTTCCGCCGTCGCGCTCAATCCGCAGGGGGCGGTGGTGGGATGCTACAGCAACTCACTTGGCGTCGGCACTGGCTTCCTGCGTACCAGGGGTGGCGCGTTTAGCACGCTGAATCCCGCGGGGAGCTCCGAAGGCTTCACCACCGGCGTCTTTTGCGGAAGCTCCATTTTCTCTGTTGTGCAGAGCATAGCCATCAACCTACCCGGGACGATTACAGGAGCCTACTTTCAGCCCATTCAGGGAAACATCTTCGGGGGCAATTACCGCGGGTTCGTGCACCATCTCGACGGCACCTTCACGACATTCGATGCGGTCACGTCTCCTTCTCTCCCGTGTTGTACGTGGACGTTCCCTATCTCCATCAACTCAGAGGGGGAGATCGCCGGATTCGACAACGACTTCACCGGGGTGAATCATGGCCTCTTGCGCGCCAACAACGGTGCAATCACACTGTTCGATGCCGCCGGCGCTGGCACTGGAAGGGGCCAAGGTACCGTCGCCACCAGCATAAACAGCGCTGGAGTAATCACGGGATATTCCCTGGACGCGAACTTCGCTGCGCATGGCTTCTTGCGCAACCCGTAACACTGAATATTTGCGATAACTGCAGACACTCTGTCTGCCGGATCAGCGTCTTGCGACTGACTGTTCCGCTTACCGTACATTTCCGCGCGGACCTCAGGTCGGAACAACTCTTAGTCTTGGTCGATAAAGCCCGTTCTTTGCTCCACGACCTTGCTGCCTGATTGCTTCTTTTCCCAATCCGGGAATCCAAGAAACGTCCGTTTGAGAAACCGAAGATTGGCCAGGGCGTCTTCAATGGCCTGCCGCTCAGCATTGTGGTCGTAGGCACGATTCGACTAATAACGTCTTCTCGTCTGTGGCGAGTTCGGTTCAGTAGGAATTAGAGGTCACGAATTTTGCGGGGTTGGGTCTCAAATTCTTCGTGAGGCTTGGGTCGCGGATTTTGCGTGTTCTTCATGCCAAAAAGCCCGATTTGGTCGGGCTTTTTGCGACAGGATTTATGAACGGAAGTGGCGTGCGGTTAGCTGGCGCGGGAGGCCGGCGGTAGTATGGGTGCGATTCGTTTCTGTAATGTTGACTTTCGTCGTGGTACCGGCATTCTCTCGTTCCAAAAAATGGCTATCTGGCCATGGAAAACGTGCCATCTTCTGCACAAGCACCGCTGAAAACCGTGTAGTCTCCGCTAATGCTCGTGGCTTGGGTATTCGTATTTCCGAAGGCCTCAAAGAGGTCGTGGGAGTCGCGCAGCCGAACAGCGCTGCCAACTTGATTGCCCGTCACCGTGAGGTCGCTGAAACAAGGTGAGCCGCTGAAACTCATCGTTCCACTCAGATTGCCGCGAGAATCCTCCCGTAGATCTGCGGTGAAGGAAAGCGTGCCATTGATCGAACTGGTGCCGCCCGACCATCGGGAACTCTCGATGGAGGGAATAAAATCTGCAAGGAAAGTTCCCGTGTCACCGCCGTCGCAGGAGCCGCTGATCGAATAGCTTCCGTTGATAGTTAGCCCGTCGGTGCTACCCGGCACAGTAATTGTGTCAGGGCCATCACTTTCTCGAATGGTCAGATCTACCGCTTGCTGATCGACTGTGCCCGTCAAGGTGCCCTGGCCCGCGCAGGGAGTTCCGTTTAGCAGGACAAGCGTCGAAGCCAGACTCGTACCGCTCTGAACGATGAACATGTCAATGTCGGTGGTGGTTGGCGCCAGTGAGGAAGTGGTGGTCGCGTGCCAGTTTCCGGAAACGTTTGCATTCCCACGCGGACGATTGTTGGATGAATCTCCCCCGCAGCCTGCCAGAAATGCCGTAAAGGCGACAACTGCCCAGACCGCGGTCCATCGACCTGCCGTCATACTGACGCCCCAAGATCGCGAGAAGCTTACCGCCCAGCTTCGGAGCGCCGCAATCAGGCAAACATCGTATTTTCTCGCCTAGAGAACCGGGGAACATCGCGTGGAGTCACAGATTGGAGGTCACGGATTCTCAGTTGGTTGGGTCACGGACTTTGTGCAGGTGAGAGAGAGGAATGCGTTATTTCAGCCGGATGCTGAACGAGCGTTTCTTGGCGGTTACCACAACTTTGCCCTCGCGCGCGAGCCAGCCAATAGCCATTCAAAAATTGGATACACGCGGATAGCGCAATTCCCCCAGAATTAGCTGAGTACCTACCCGCGCTCCGACTTTTAGAGGCTTCAGGGCCGGGTCATGTGCGAGGCAGCAATGCTGGTCCCTTAGCGTACGGCGGGGGACCAGATCGTAGAAGTTAGCTTGCCATAGAAATCGTGCCCCCGAGAGGCTGGTGAGGATAAATCTCAATGCATCCGGCTGATGGGTACTCATTGCGCTAACAAATTTGCCCATTCGAAAAATCGGCAATATCTTTTAGTCTTGGTTGTCTCGCGGTGCAATCGCCGTCAAAATCTAGCGGATAGATGGCCAGCCCCTATCCAAACCTTCATCTCTTCATCTGAACTACCGGTTCTCTTGAGGGAGGTGGCATAAATGAATGCTTACGTAAGCAAATCTTGGGAAACGGTGCATGGAATGATCGATGCCTTTTTCGTGCTTTTGCCGAAGCTCGGCTGTTGATGGCGAAGGTCTGGAAATGCTCATTTTCCTACGGCATTGGACGTTCGCTCATGACATTCGATTCCGGTTGTATAATCCGTCTCCTCTTATACGTATCAAGCTTCAGCACGCTGGATTTATGGATGAATTGAAAATCGCCCTGGATGAGGTGATCTCTCTGGTAGATTGCCCGAGTACCTTTGCCGCGGCTGCTTAGTCCATCGGGTTAGACCTTCGATGCTTGGAGGAGCGACCTAGTCTTGGTGGCTCGTGTTCCTCGGAGGGCCATCTCCGGTCAGACGCTACTCCTCGATTACAAGTGCGTCAACCATGAAAGCGGCAAAATCTTCATATGTGCGCCGAAGCAGCGTGATGCTTGTCGACGTGATCTATCCCGGATGGATACCGTACAAGGGGACAGCCGAACTGTAAGATCAATTATTATGTTCAGCAACCCGAAAGAAATTACCTCTTCGCCGTTCTAGTCTTCGCCCATCTCGCTCGCTGTGCGGCTCTGATATTTGCTAACCCCGCCGCTGAGATCCGTCGTTTTTCGAGCAGTCTTGGTGCAGTGAGCAAGCCCAGGGCTGTGTTGGGAACCATCGCGGGGAGCCGGAAATCTCAAGATAGCAGGAGCCAGAAGTCAATCCAGAGTCACAGCCAAGTCCGGCGCAACTTGGCGTTTTTTTAGCATGGAGCAATTCTTGTATTCTGCGAGAAAGCGGAGAGGCTCCCTGATGCTTGGGAGCGTGGTCCTCCCCATGCCACCGCCACAGATTTTTCACTTTCGTTGTAAGTACTGCCGCACACCTTTCTCGGCTTCTCTTAGGGAGATCGTTCGGCGCTGGGGCAGACTTGAATGCCCTGCCTGCGGAAAGAATCACGAATACAGCGTCGCTGACATCGAATCCGCCGCCTGACGCTGCATCAAAACCGAGCCAAAACTACCGTTTACTCACGATATCGCGGGAAACTCAGCAATGCACCTCTACATGATAAGAGTTCAATGGCAACATGAAGAATAATTCGTGGCCGGATGCGTTCTTGTTCAGGCTTCAAGCCCAGAGGAGGCACTGAAAGCCGCAAGCGGCTTGTTACCAAACAGAGTCTCTCAAGCCAAGAACATCGACCTCTCATCCAAAGTGGATAAAGTGCCGGACAATTTGTTTCATCGTTTGCGGAAAGGAGCCGGCGCCGGCGCTGCCGAAGATAATCACACCGCTTGGAGCGAGCTTTTGAGCGAAGAGATGGAAGTTGAGCCGGTCCGTTCCCCGTATCAGCGAATGGCGCTCAAAAAAGCCTTCGACTAGCAGGCTACATACCCCCAGCAAGCCCCAAACTATTGGCCTTCAGAGCTGCATACGAAGCGTGGAGCACGCCATCTTATCGCAGGGCGCGCTGTGACGATGACCATTGGCCAAAAGCTGGCGAGAGAGTTTGTTCGGCTGCACCAAAAGCAGCTCGCGAGGACACGTTTGTTCTACGCACTCGAAATCGGTGCTGTCCATATTCTTTGCTCTTCAGGGGAGAGGCGTAGGGCTTGGGCAATTCTTCTGATGAGCATGGCGTCGATTCTCGCGTCCCTACACATGCAAACGGCGGATGATCTGTTTGGTGGGCCACCGGGAACTCCGCGCACAGATCGACTTATCGCCGCGGGCATTCAATGGGTCGAGAAGGTCGTGGAGAAGATTGATAGTGTGTTCAGCGGAAAATGAGGACTGATCCGGCCGGCTGTTCAAGCAAATGCCCTTGTTTCCTTTGGCCTACGGGTCTATGTGCTTGTCTTTCATCAGTTGCCCGTAACGTTCATCGTATAGCTCTTTGATCTCGAATATGGGCATCAGGACGTTCCACATTGCATGGATACGTTCGTTGATCCGGGCACCGCTGTCATCAAATCGGAAGTGCGCCTGTAGTTCAGTAACCATGCACAGCAACACCCCCGCCGCACCCCCAAGGTGCAGAGACAAAATTTTCGGATGTTGCTCATCTATTTGAGGCCGAAACTCATGCGGCATCGAATCGGATGTGTAGAACATAGCTACCGGCATCAGGCCCTCAAATGCTCCATGTGCAATTGCGGAATATTCCCGCCACTTGCCATATAAAAAAGTATTAAGAAAGTCTTGGTGTGGCGTGATCGTTCCTCCCGGTTGCTTATCGCCGATATACCTGCCCAACGTGGGCCACGGCTTTTCTGCCAAAACATCAGCCATTTTCATGCCGACTTCACGCATCCCGAAATCCAATAAGCCTCGGCTCTCGGCGATCCACGAATCCCATTTGGGCCGGCCGCCGCCAAACCGTTTCTCATCGTTATCCAACGCCAAAAAAGTCTTCTTGTACCCGCTCTTGCGAAACCACGGTCCGTTGGTGCCGGGATCCTGCAGGATGGCAGTGATGTTGTATAAGCAATCGATCATGTTGCGTATGAGCGGCAGTGTGACAATTGTGTACGCATTTCACCAGTGGCAATCGGTTTGTCGGCGTTCATCTGCATTCAAATAAAAGAGCAGGTTGTAGGTGTATATCGCCTGCCGAATCAGAACGTGCAGGTCGATAGCTACATAGGCTGGCGCTGGTATGAGTTTAGGGGCTTCCCTCTTTACTTTTTGGGCGAGCACTTCCGCTAATTCTTCAAGGGGCCTTTGGAAAGTGGAATCATCAATATGAACTTCACCGTCGGAATCAGCCATAACATCAAGCTACCATCGTTGCGCATACACGCGACGCGCGGAAATTTTCTTACACTTTGGCTTCGTCGGTCGGCAGAGGCCCGATGGTGCGATCACGATCGGATGGAGTCTTTGGGAGTAGCTTGTCGAGAGCTGGACCAGCGAGCGCGAAGAGGAACATAAGAGACAAGAAGTTAACCACGGCGTGAGTTCTCCTGATGAATAATGAAGCCGCCCATTACGAGTCAATGAAGCGGCTCGCCAAACGTCCTGCTAGTCTGTGAAGAACAACCCGTAACTTTCCGGCGGCGAATCACTCAGGTACTCTTCAAAAAATGCAGTCAGTCCAGCAGTCGGTCCGGTCACATCAACATCACTGAACTGAAAATTTCGGATATACGTGCCGTTCATGCTCAGGCGATGTTTCTTGAGAAACGTGGCCATTTGTTCCTGATACTCCGGCCAGAAACACAAATCTCGAAGCCTGAGATCGGTACAAAGATCGAGTTCGATGCTGATTTTGCGAAGTTCCTCAGTTGGGGATATGGTGGGAGTTGTCATGATGATTCAACAGTAAAGCCGAAAGTTTTTACACGGGAGATCACCAAGGTAACGAGTAATGGTGAAATGGAAAGTACGGAGTTGAATCCTCCAGATGATCGCCAAGATTTCTGCAACCAAGAAAACCACTGCTGAGCAGATCTTCGAGTTGTTCGTGCAAGGAGCCGATATAGCCGCACTCGAAAAATTCAACGTGCCGCCACTTCAACTCACGGCACAACTCGAACCCGGCAAGCCACTTCGCCTCAAAGTGCATGTCACAGATGTCCCTGAGCAGGAGGCCGACGCCCGGGCCAAGAAATTCGCTCAAGAGTTATATAGTCGATTTGTCCTGAAATTCGGCGGCTACATCGAACGCTCAGAGCAGCCGCGATGTATCCATAAAACTTTCGCCGGAGATGTCCCTCACGCCAAGGGGAGATTGAGCGGTAAATCAACGGGCAAAGCAACTGCCATCGGTCGCCTAACCGCTACTCTGCCAGCTTCCGATGTCAACGACCTTGCGAGAGATGTCGAGCTGCGAGTCATCACGCCGCAAGTTGCCACAGCGGGCAGTTGTACACCGCCATTGATATGTACGCTGCCGGATTGGAAATCACAGAACAAAGTGGTTCGCTTTCTCATTTTCTACAGCGCACTTAGTTTGGCTGCGTTGTTCAAGGGCCATAAAGGAAAGCAGGAAGATGTTAATGAATTGATATTGGCTAGAAATCCGTTACTCAGCGTAACCTCGTCGCCCGTGAAAAAGAATGGGAAGGAGACCTTGTACACGAAGCTGCAAAACGATCTTATCCATGCGGAAGAACGAGGCTGCGATCCAGTAGGAGCGATCGCTGCAATCGAAGCACATCTTAATCAATTTCAGCATGATGTGGCGCTCGTGTTTTCCCACCTATGAGTGATTCCCTGCCTCGTGTGCAGCATGGGCTAACTTCGCGTTCACACCAATCTCGCCTTCGGGCCGATCCCGCCCTTGGGATCACTTTTTGCGTTGTGTCGCTGCCTAGCTCGGCATATCTCCACTCGTCAACACGCCAAAAACGATCATCAGGATCACGAAGATCGCGGGAGCCACTGCGATCCAGATTGTCGAGTGCGTTAAGAACGCAACAACCAGCCCCGGCGTGAACAGGAATACGATCAGAGCAACCCATCTCCATCGGCTACTTCGGAAAAGAGCCATTGGTCGCCCACACGTTTTCAGTAGTTTCGCTCGATTCGGAGCGCTTGGGTAACCAAAATGGGAATACAGTATGTACTGTATCGAAGAATCGCAAGCTTTCTGACATCCTCAGGCGGCCGTAGCAAATCTTTCTCGCGGCTGCGAGGGGTGACAAAATGGCGCTATCTTCGGGCAGTGAAATCGAGAATCAACTCGTGGCGAAGTTGGGCCGGGAGCTTACGGCCAAAGAAAAATTCTACATCGCCCTTTCCGAAGCTTGTGCTCCTTCAGATGGGATCTCCGCTGATGAAGACACCGCGAAAATAGAGGCAGCGGCCCGCGAGGAACAAGAGCGGATCAAACGCGACCTGCGGCGCACGATGAGAATTTACCGGCAAAGCCAATCGAAGCATTAGGCTTGCAACATGGCCGATCGACAACAGAAAGATTGGCGTGAGCTCGCACGATTGGCAGCGAACGAGCAAGACTCAGAAAAGCTCTTAGGCATTATTGCGGAGCTTAACCAAGCTTTAGAAGATCGTTTCAATCAGCTTCGTGGCAAGCCTAAGGTTCCTAAGCCGGGAGGCAATCGTCTATTCTTCGTAGATGACGAGCCGAGCATCCGCTTAACCCTGCCGCCACTGTTGGAACAACGTGGCTTTGCCGTGACCATTGCCGCCAGCGTTCCCGAGGCACTCACGATACTCAGGACTCAGCAATTTGATGTCCTGCTTTGCGACATCAATATTGATCGTGAAGCCGATGGATTCACCGTAGTGAAGGCAATGCGCGAAGCCAATCCGGATTGCGTCGCCGTGCTGCTGACAGCTTATCCCGGTTTTGAGACTGCCGTGCAAAGCATCCGTGACGAAGTGGATGATTATTTCACCAAGCCCGCAGACTTGAACGCGGTGGTGGATAGCATAGAGCGGAAGCTTCTCGCTCGCGGCATCGTGAGAACACCTGCAGCCAAAGCATTTGTAGTCGAAGGATAGAAATCGCATCCACTTTCAAAAGCTTGCGCCAACGGGAGTAATTACCTGACCCCCTGATGACGCCAGTAAAGATCGGCGGATTGGATGCCGTTAACCGATATAATCTAAACGGGCCGGGATGGCGGAACTGGCAGACGCAGCGGACTCAAAATTCCCTGAGCGGAGCGAAGATGGATTAAGGAGGCGCCAATGAAAATGACAGCAAGCACTCGACTTGTAAATGGCGTCACCATTGTGGACCTCAGTGGCCGGATTGTACTGGGCGACGGGAGCGC
>Ga0075434_100005870_pt1 | contig 11216 bp, 8 predicted proteins | sample RhiMethybrSRZTD3_FD_75298 | JGI IMG/M metagenome (GOLD analysis project Ga0075434, IMG submission 75298) | Populus rhizosphere microbial communities from Tennessee, USA - Rhizosphere MetaG P. TD hybrid SRZTD3 | ecosystem: Host-associated > Plants > Roots > Rhizosphere > Soil | place: USA...
AGCTCGCCGTCGTGCTCGGATTGGCGAAGGGCGCGGGGTAGGGATACATCGGGTTCGCGGCGGAGAGATTGGTCGCCCAGGTGTTGCTCGCGTACACAGTCTTCAGCACCGGGACGATCTCGCGCTCGATGCGATGGGCGATCGCAGCTTCGATCATCGGCAGGATCTCGGCAGCGGTGATCTTCACCACCTGGTCGTTGAAGGAGCCGCTCGGGCCCGTGGTGACGAACGTCGCGTCCGCGGGGCTGGTCGCGTTCTCGCATTCGAGGTAGTTGCGAAAATCCGGGCCGGCGGCAATCGTCCGGACCTGGTTCCACGCGGTACAGCCGGTTGCCGCCGGGACGTTGAACGCCGGCCCTGGCGCGATGATGAGCGCGACCGTGTCCTTCACGCCGTCGACGGTCAAGAGCCCGGTGTTGCACAGCATGGTCGCATCGCTGGTGCAATTGGAGTTGATGATCGTGTTCCCGCCGGCGCTCGGCTTCGACCATCCGGAGGCGACCACGTACCAGAGCGGCTCGCCGGAGGCGTCGACGAACTTTTCGCTGCCGATCGTGCGCCAGGGGAAGCGCCCGACCGCCGGAAGAGTGCAGTTGGGCGTTATCGTGCGACCGTCGAAGCCGGTGGTGCTGGTCATGCCGCTCGGCGTTTCCGGGCAGAGAAATGCGCCGGGATTGTCCTCGCCACTGATCGCGGCCTGCTGCGCCACGTAGCCCATCAGTGCCTGCTTGGCGCGCGCGAGCACGACGGCGTTCTGGTTGCGGGTCTCCGCCGTGCGGTTGGCCGTGGCCGCATTCAGCCGCGAGTAGAGATACCACGCGCCGCCGAGCGAAATGACGAGCAGCAGGGCGAGCAGCGCCGCGCCGCGCTGGCGCGAACGGCGGCTCATGGCGCCGGGGCGCCGGGCCGGACGCGGATCTCGCCGTCGCCGATGAGATCGCGCACCTCGCCCGTGCCGCGGTCGAGGACCTCGCCGGGCTTCAGGCCGACGCGCGCGCCGCCTTCGCCCACGCCGATCGAGACGCGGCCGTCGTCGCGGCGGTTGGCGCCGATGCGCGGCGCCTCGGGAGAGGTCTCGAGCAGCGACTCGCCGTTAACCCAGACCGTCGACGGGCCACCCTGGCGCTTGACGAAGCCGTCGAGGCGCGTGGTGGGCGATACCACCGCTGCTGCGGCCGGCTTGTCCGGCACGCGCGCTTTGCGACGTGCGTCGAGCGCGGCGCGCTGGTCGGGCGTGAAGAACAGCCGGCCGAGCTCCTGCGCCTCGGCGAGGGAGGCGAAGAGCAGCGCAGCGACGAGGAACGCGAGGCGCTTCATCGCTTGGCCGCCCGGTCGACGATGGTGATGAGGTCGATGTCGCAAGCCGCCTGCAGGCGCGGCGTCATCGTCGCTCCGCCCGCCGCCTGCGCGGTGCGGGTGATGGCGCACTTCTTCACCGAGTAGTAGGCGTTGCCCGATGCGCGCAGGTCGGCGAGGAAGCGCACCAGGTCCTCCTCGTGCAGGAGCTGCATCTCCACCCGCATGGTGCTCGCGAAAAAGTCGACGTTGGCCGGCTTGCCGGCGGCGGAGTTGAGCAGCTTCTGGCGCTCGACGCGGTAGCGCACGTCGAGCAGCTCGCGCTGCACGCGGATGCGGTTGATCGCGTCGGCCCATTCCAGGCGCCGCTCCTCGCCGAGGATGTTGAGCGCCTTGAGCTGCTTGTAGACGTCCATTTTCTGGTTGACCTCGCGCTCCTCCTCAGCGATGCGCGCCAGCCGCTCGGCATTCTGCCGGCGCTCGCCCTGCGCCACGCCGAGTCGCGCCTGCGCCATGCGCATGCCCTCGTCGGCGCTGTAGATGATGCCGGCGCCGACGACGAGCAGCGCCGCTGCGATCAGCAGCGGCGGCGCCAGGCGCCTCAGCTCTTCGCGCGTCAGGGTCATGGCAGGGGTCTCGCCAGGACGATGGTGAAGCGCGGCGCCTCGCCGGTATCGGTTGCGCCGATGTCACCGGTGAGCGTGCCTTCGGAAGTGATGTCGAAGGGCATCTTGCGCTCGACGATCTGGTAGCCCGAGGTGGCGAGCGCGGCGGCGAAGGCCTCGACCTGCGCGGTGATGCCGCGGTAGTCGGTGCGCTGCGTCGCGTTCACCCGGCCGGACACATCGACCACGACCGCGGTATCGCCCTGCGGCTCGGCTCTCGCTGCCGAGCCTGCGGGGGGGCGCGCGCCGAGCCGTGCGCCGGCCAGCCCGACGCTCCAGTTGATGCCGTCGATCTCCATCTGCGGGAAGCGCGCCAGCACGCGCGAAAGATGCAGCATCTCGCGCTCGGGGGAGGCGCTGCGCTCGGCGATGCGCCGGAACTCGACCACGGCGACCTTGAGGTTCTCGCTCGAGGTCTGCGTCACCGGGAAAGTGGCGGTGATGCGCTCGTACTGCTCGGCGGCGACGCGCGCCTCGCGCTGCTGTGTCACCGCGCGCTCGCGCAGCTCGAGCACGTCGAGCCATTTCGCCCCGCCGTAGAGCACGCAGGCGACGGATCCCGCCACGCCCGCGGCGACGATGCCGCGCTGCAGCTGCCAGACGAGGTAGCGGCGGCGGTCCTGCCGGCTGGCGAATTGCTCGCGCGGCGGGTGCGTCGTCGCCAGGTGCAGGAACAGCGCCTCGGCGTGCGTGGCCTCCGGCACCTTGCGCAGCTTCACCGCCTGCAGCGCCTGCGCGTAGTCGATGGTGTGGAACACGAGCCGTGCGTCGGAGGTGAGCGCCTGCTCGAACACCTCCCTCTGGCCCGGCGGCGCCACCACCAGCACCTGCACCGGCGCGCCTTCGCGCGGCAGCGCGCGCAGGGTCACCAGGTATTGCGACAGGCGGTGCGTTTCCGAGCGCACGAACATGGCGAGCGCCTGCGGCACCATGTCGATGGTGCGCTCCAGGCGCGCAAACCTCAGCTTGCCGTTGTCGACGTAGCACTGCCGCAGCCCGGCGCGCGTCGCCGTGACCACCAGCGCCCGGCCGCTCTTGACGCCGAGCCGGGCGGCGAGCGCGGGGGCGAGCAGCGGCGCTGAATAGACGCCGGCGAGGCGCGCTCCCGCCTCCTCCAGCGCGTCGAGCCAGGGCGTGAGCTGCTGCGTGTTGGTGAACGAAGCGAGCAGCAGCCGCTCGTTGCGCCGCTCGGCGCTCGGCGCTTCGCCGAGGGAGACCGCCGTGGCGAGGCGCGTATCGCGATAGCGCTGCGCCAGGCGCCGCTGCACGATCGCCTCGCGATCCGAGCCGCGCAGGAACGGGATCTGCTCCTCGTGGAAGTCCTCGCCGGCGAGGTCGGCGACCACCGAGAACAGGCCGCCGGGGCGCGCCAGCAGATGCTCGCGGAAGGCGGTGATGCCGAGGTCGTCGCCCGCGAACTTGCCCTCCAGCTCCAGGCCGTTGCCCGCGGCGCGATAGAGGTAGTGGTCCTCGGCGGTGACGTACAGGATTCGGCTCGCGGCCATCAGAATTTCATCTTCGAGATGGAGTCGTAGACCGGCCCGAGCACCGACAGCATCACCCAGCCGAGCAGCGCGCCGAGGAGGATGGTCATCGCCGGCTCGATCATCGCCTGCACCTTGCCGATCGCCTCGCGCACCTCGCGGTTGTAGAAGTAGGCGACGTTGAGCAGCGAGGTGTCGAGCGCGCCGGTGTTCTCGCCGATGCGCAGCATGCGGATCACCAGCGGCGGAAAGATCCCCAGGTCCTGGAACGCGGCGGTGAGGTTCTTGCCCTCGGCGATCTGCTGGCCAGCGGTCTTCAGCGCCTGCTCGATCGGCTTGTTGCCGACGATCTCCTCGCAGCTGCGGATCGCGTCGAGCACGGTGATGCCCGAGCCGTACATCATGGCGAAGCTGGAGGCGAAGCGCGACAGGATGATCTTGCCCAGGATCGGCCCGAGCAGCGGCAGCCTCAGCTTGTAGTGGTCGACCGCGTAGGCGACCGCCGGGTTGCGGTAGATCGCGAGCTTGAGCCCCGCCCAGGCGGCGAACGGCGCGAGCAGGATCGCCCACCAGAAGTTGACGAACAGGTTGGAGACCGCGATCAGGATGCGGGTCTGCAGCGGCACTTCCTGCCCCATGTTGCGGATGAAGCCGGTCATCTGCGGCACGAGGTAGATCATCAGGAAGAAGGTGACGAGCAGCACGATCGAGCCGACGAACGCCGGATACAGCATCAGCTTCTTGGTCTGCGCCGCGAGCTCGTCCTCCCACTTCAGCGTCTCGGTCAGGCTCTTCAGCACCTCCGACAGCTTTCCGGTCTGCTCGCCGGAGCGGATCAGGCTGACGAACACCTTGCTGAACACCTCCGGGAACTCGGCGAGCGCGGCCGACAGGTTCTTGCCGCCCTCGATCGACTCGAGCACGCCCGACACCACCTCGCGGAAGCGCGGGTTCTCGACGCTGTCGCGCAGGTCGAGCAGGCCTTCGATCACCGGCACGCCGGCGGCGGCGAGCTGCTCGAGGTGGAAGCAGAAGTTGATCAGATCCTGGCGGGTGACGCGGCCGCCGAGGAAGCGCGTTCCCTGGCTCGACGGCGCGCCGGAGACAAGGTCGAGCTCCATGCGCGACAGGCGCTGCTCGAGATCGAAGAGATTCACCGCCTCGACGCGGCCCATCACGCTCTTGCCGCGGGTATCTATTGCCTTATACGTGTAGAGAGCCATGGCTCACGCCATGCGGTCGGTCAGGTCAACGACGCGCATCAGCTCGTCCAGGCCGGTGACGCCCGCCTTGACCAGGCGCACGCCGTCGTCGGCGAGGGTCTTGAAGCCGCTGGCACGCGCGGCGGTGAGGATCTCGCGCGCGGTGGCGCGGCGCGCGATCAGCTCGTCGATGCCGCCGTCGATCTTCAGCAGCTCGAGGATCGACTGGCGGCCCTTGTAGCCCTGGTAGTCGCACTGCTCGCAGCCGACCGCGCGGAACAGGGCGATCGGCTCGGTGGGCGTCATGCCGAGCAGGCGCCGCTCGCGCACGTCGGGGTCGTAGGTCTGGCGGCAGGTGCGGCACAGCTTCCTCACCAGGCGCTGCGCGAGGATGCCGATGATGTTGCCGGCGAGGATGTCGGGGACGATGCCGATGTCGAGCAGGCGCGGGAAGGCGCCCGCCGCCGAGTTGGTATGCAGCGTCGAGTACACCTGGTGGCCGGTCATCGCCGCGCGGAACGCCATCTCCGCGGTTTCCCGGTCGCGGATCTCGCCGACCAGGATCACGTCCGGGTCCTGGCGCATCATGGCGCGGATGCCGTTGGCGAAGTCGAGCTTTGACGCTTCCGCGACGGACGTCTGGCGGATGAGCGTCATCGGGTACTCGACCGGATCCTCGAGCGTCATGACGTTGACGCCGTCGGAGTTGATGTGGTTCAGGATCGAGTAGAGCGTGGTGGTCTTGCCGCTGCCGGTCGGGCCGGTGACGAGGATGATGCCTTCCGGGCGCGAGATCATGCGCTTCAGGAGCTCGAGCTGGGTCTCGTCGAGGCCGAGCTTGTCGAGCGGCACGATGCCCTTCTGCCGGTCGAGAATGCGCAGCACCAGGTTCTCGCCGTGGGTGGTCGGCAGGCTGGCGACGCGGAAGTCGATGACCCGGCCGGAGAGCGTCGACGAGATGCGGCCGTCCTGCGGCGCGCGCGTCTCGGCGATGTTCATCTTCGCCATCACCTTGAGGCGCACCGCCATCGCCGGCCAGTAGGTCTTGTGCAGCGAGCGGATCTGGCGCAGCACGCCGTCGATGCGGTAGCGGATGCGCAGGAAGTTCTGCTCCGGCTCGAAGTGGATGTCGGACGCGCCGCGCTCGACCGAGTCGGCGAGCAGCGCCGAGATGAGCCGCACCACCGGCTGCGAGTACTCGTCGCCCTCGGTGACCGTGGCGTAGTCGACCTCGCCGGTCTCGATCTCCTTGAGGATGCCGTCGATCGAGAACTCGTGGCCGTAGTAGTGCTCGATCGCCCGCTCGATGTCCGAGTCGCCGGCGATGCGCAGCTCGATCTCGAAGCCGCCCTTGAGGTGAGCGCGCACCTGGTCGATCGCGACGATGTTGTTGGTGTCGGCCAGCGCGATGATGAATTTCTTCTGCTGCCGGTCGAGCGCCACCGGGAAGATGCGGTAGCGGCGCGCCATGTCGCGCTGCACCAGCTTCAGCGCCGCCGGGTCGACGATGATCCGGCTGAGGTCGACCGCCTGCAGGCCGAGCTTCTCGGAGAGCGCGTCGCGCAGCGTCGCCTCGGAGACGAAGCCGAGCTGCACCAGCAGGCGGCCGACCGGGACGTGCTGCTTGGTCTGCTCGAGCAGCGCGATGCGCAGCTGGTCCTCGGTGAGGATCCCCTGGTCGATCAGGATCTGGCCGAGATGACGTTTTGCTTGCGGGTTGGTGGGGGAATTCATCGGCTCAACTGTGCGGCCCGGGCTTCGGCGCCGGTGACGTCGAAACTCGCGCCTCGGGTCTTCGCGAGCGCGATCGCGTGCTTGTAGTACTCGAGCGCCTGCTTCGGCTGGCGCAGGTGGTCGAGGCTGACCGCCAGGTTATAGGCGAAGTCGGGATTGTTCGGCTCGGCGGCGAAGGCCTTGAAGTACTGCGCCTGCGCTTCCGCCCAGCGGCCCTGCTGCGCGAGCTGGTTGCCGAGCGCGAAATTCAGCGCGTGCGCCTTGGGATCGGCGGCGAGCATCGATTTTAGGCGGCTCTCGGCGGCGAGCGGGTCGACGCGGGCGCCGCGCAGCGCGATCAGCGCTGCCTGCGCTTCCGCGTCGCGCGGATCGGCCTGCAGCAGCCGTGCATAGGCGACCTCGGCGGCTTCCCTTCGCCCGGCGCGGACGTCGAGCGCAGCGAGGCCGAGCGTCGCATCGCGGTTGACGGGATCCTCGGCCAGCGCCAACTCGTAGTCGGCACGCGCCGCCTCGAGATTGCCGGAGAGGTAGGCGGCATAGCCCGACTCGACCTTGGGATTCACGCTTGGCGCGGCCCGCGGCGTCGTCTCGACGCTGGTCAGCGGCGCCGGCGAAGCACGTGGCGGCAGCTGAGCGACGACCGCGGGTTTCTTCGCCGGCATCTCGACCGGCGCGGCGGGTGTCTGTGGTGCGGTAGTCGGGGCCTGCGGTGCGGGCTGCGGCGCTGATGCGCTGGTCGGGAGCCCCGGGATTGCCGCCGGGTTCGTCGCTGTTTCGATGCTGGGCTGCACGACGGGTTTCTCGCTGACTGCGGCTGCCACCTGCTCCACCTGCCGCGGCGGATTGGTGTTGACCAGCGGCGGCGCGGGGCGCAGCTGCATCCAGAAGTAGATGATTGTGCCGACGCCGAACGCGCCGAGCACGCCCATCGTGATGAAGAAGGGCAGACGTGGGTTCGGCTCGCGGAACTTGGCCTCGAACACCTTGCGTGCCGAGGCGCGGCTCGCCTCCTGGCGCGCCTCGTCGCGGAGCGATGCGGATGCCGCGCTGGCGGCTGCGGCGCGCGGCGACTCGGCCCGCGTGGCCGACGCGCCAGGCTTGTCGAGATCGTCGCTGAGGATCTCGAGGGGCTGGGAAATGTTCGGCAGCTGGTCGCGGGTCAGCAGCGGCGCCGGTGTCGCCGCCGGGCCGCCTTGCGCTTCGCCAGCGGGCTCGGCGGAAACTTCGCCCGCGCTGTGCAGCTCCTCAGGCTCGCCTGCCGGGCGGTCCTCCTGGACTCGGCGCTGCGCCTCCTCCTTGGCCTTCTCGGCCTTCTTGAGGGCCTCGAGTAGCAGACTCATTTGATGTAAGCGGAGGGCTGGAGCTGGATCGGGATGGGATCCGGATCTAGAGCAGCGGCTCGCCGCGCGGCCCGAGCGGCGGCGCGACTCGTCCCGGATTGGGCTTCTGGAAGTAGTCCGGGGAAGGCAGCTGGTCGCGGAAGCGGCGGAAGTCGCCGTCGAGGCTCGGCTCCTGGATGACCGTGGCGCGCAGGAAGATCACCAGTTCGGTCTTGCGGCTGAGCTGCGCCTTGTTGGAGAAGAAATCGCCGAGGATCGGGATGCTGCGCAGGCCGGGAATGCCCGAATCGGTGTTCTCGGCGATGTCCTGCATCAGCCCGGCAAGCACGCCGAGCTGCCCGCTCTGCAGCCGCAGGATCGAGTCGAACTCGCGCGTCTCGAACACCGGAATCGAGTTGGGAATGGCGTTGGGGTTGTTCGGCGTTACCTGCAGCGCCGGATTGGGGTCGGCGACGGAGTCGACGCGCCGGCGGATCGTCGGCCGCACGTTCAGCACCACCGCGTCGCTGTCGTTGATCTGCGGCAGCACCGCCATCATGAAGCCCTCGGCGGCGACGTTGGGCGTAGTGGTGAACGAGGCATTGATCGTGACGCCGCCCGCGCCGCCGGCGACGGTGATGGGCTGCGTCGAAGGCGTGACGGTGAAGTAGATGATGTCCCGCGTCACGCGCAGGATCGCCGTCTGGTTGTTCATCACCGAGAGTTTCGGGCTGGACAGCACGCGCACGTCACCGAACTGCTCCAGCAGCTTGAGCGAGCTGGTGAAGCTGCCGCCGCTCGAGACGAAGCTGATGAACGGCAGCGCGGCGCTGGCGGTGAACCCCGGCGTCGCCGAAGTGCTCGGCGTGAGCGCCGGCTGGCCGAACGAAAGGCCCGGCGTGCGCAGGCGCTGCCAGTCGATCCCGCGCTGGTATTCGTTGCGCAGCTGCACCTCGGTGACGGTCGCCTCGATCAGCACCTGGCGCTTGGCGCCGATCAGCACCTGGTCGAGGAATTCCTGCACGCGCTCGTGCTGCTTGGAGGTGGCGCGCACGTAGAGGATGCCGCTCTCGCGGTTGGCGATCACCGACGATGCCTCGATGTAGGTCGGCTGCGGCGGGACCGCGAGCGCCGCCACCGGAGCGGGAGGCGAACCGGGGGTCGTCGCGGCCGGCGGCGCCAGGGCCACGGCTTGCGCCTGCGCCGCGCCCGCCGGCAGAACCTTGTCGGTCTCGCGCAGGATGTCCTTCACGTTCTGCACGATCGATTCCCAGAGGTTGTTCTGCGCCGCGACGTCGATGGTCGAGGTCGCGCCGGTGGTGCTGGAAGTCGTGGCGGCGGCGCCGCTCCCGCCGACGAAGTTCGTCGAGGCGGTGGACTGCATCTTCACGTTGCGCGAGGCGCTGAGGTAGTCGATCTTGTACGCGCGCAGGAACGGCGTGTCGCGCATCACGACCAGCGTCTGACCGTCGAGCTCGTAGCGCATCTCGATCTGCCGGGCGATGCGCTGCAGGAGCTGCGGCAGCGTCTGGTCGATGGCGTTCAGGGTGACGCTGCCGGCGAGCGTCGGATCGATGTCGATCTGCATGCGCGCGTCGCGCGCCAGCGCGAACAGCAGCTCCTGCACGCGCACATTGTTGACCACCACGCTGTACGTCTCGGGCCGCGCCGTGGGCTTGGGCTTGGGCAGCAGCGGCGTCACCTGCACCGGCGGCGGAATGGCGCCTTCGATCGGGCGCTCCTCCGAGCGGACGTGTCCTCCCGACGGCTCGATTGGCGTCTGGGCGCAGCCCCCGGCAAGCAAGGGCAGCAGCACCGTCGCCGCCCGCATCACACGCTTCATCGCGCGCACTTCCTCCCGGTTCAGAGGATAACACGCGTTTGGCTTGAAAAATCCGCTGTAAACGTCTGTCGCGCTGGTGTTTTTGGGCTCTTTAGAGGGCTTGCCGCAAGTCTGCAAAAGTGCGTGGGGCAGCCTGGAAGGCGCGCTGGTACTTCGGTGGCAGCCGGCGCGCCGCGTCGAGTGCCTGCTCGCGCGTGTCGAAGTGCCCGAAGATCACGCGCATGCGCCAGCCGTCGCCCGCATTGCTTCCCTTGCCGAGGGGTATGACGTACACGTCGTCGAGCGGCACGAGGTCGCGCGCGCGTGTCAGAAAACGTTCGACGCGCGCCGGCTCGCCGTTGTCGGTGGTGTAGAGCTCGAGCGCGTAGTGCCGGTCGTCGGCATGCGCCAGCAGCTCGACGGTGGCGGCGAGGCGCTCGGCGAGCAGCTTCTGTCCGGAGGACGGATAGGCGTTCAACCGGCGCACCTGGCTCGGCGCGAGCCGGGCCGGCGGCCACTCCAGCGCGGCCTGCGCATAGAGCTCGAGGTCCTCGTCGTCGTCGTCCGCGCTCGCGGCGGCCGCGGCGAGGACCGGCGGCTGCGCGGGCGGCGCGGCCACCGGGGCCGGCGCCGATGGCCGCGGCGCGGATGCGACCGGCGCGCGCGTCTCGACCGGCCGCTCCCAGGGAATGACGGCGCCGATCGCCACGCCGGCAACCAGTGCCGCCGCAGCGTAGACCGCCGCGCGCGGCACGCGCCGCGCGCTCCCCTTGGCGAACTCCGAATCGGCGATCGCGGCGCGCGCCTGGCGGGTGCCGACGGCGTGGCTGTTTTCGGTGAAGGCAGCGAGCAGCGACTTGTCGGCGAGGATGTTGATGCGCCGCGTGAGGCCCAGCGAGGCGCGCGCGATGAGCGCCGTCGCTGCGGACTGGAACACGTCCGGGCCGCGGTAACCCGCGGCGCGCATGCGGAACGAGATGTAGTTCGCCGTCTCCGCGCCGGTCAGCGGCCGCATGCGGAAGGAATGGGTGATGCGGTCGCGCAGTTGGCGCAGCTGCGTCTTGGCGAGCGTCGCGTCGAGCTCGGGCTGGCCGAAGAGCACGATCTGCAGCAGCTTGTGGCGGTTCGACTCGAGGTTGGAGAGCAGCCGCACCTGCTCGAGCGTGTCCTCGGGCATGACGTGCGCCTCGTCGATCAGCACCACCACGCGCCGCCCCGCGCCGTACAGGCCGATGAGGTGCTCCTGCAGCTCGCGCAGCGCGACGGTGCGGCGCTCCTGCGAGAAGGCGAGCTTCAGGTCGTCGCCGATGGCGTGGATGATCTCGTCCTTCGCCAGCGACGGCGTGGCGAGATAGATGGTCTCGACCTCTTTCGGCAGCCGCTCCATCAGCACGCGGCAGAGCATGGTCTTGCCGCTGCCGACCTCGCCCGAGACCTTGACGATGCCCTCGTCGTGCAGCACCGCGTAGATCAGCGCCTCGAGCGTCGCGCCGCGGTCGGCGCCGTCGAAGAAGAAGTCGGTATGCGGCGTGATGCGGAACGGCGTGTCCGACAGGCCGAAGTGCTCGAGGTAGAGCGCCACCGTTACTTCTCCTCTTTCGTGCCCATCCTGGAGTAGAGGGTGGTGCGGTTCACGCCGAGCAGCTTCGCCGCCTGGCTGACGTTGCCGCGCGTCAGGCGCAGCGCCGCCTCGA
>Ga0075434_100005872_pt1 | contig 11215 bp, 11 predicted proteins | sample RhiMethybrSRZTD3_FD_75298 | JGI IMG/M metagenome (GOLD analysis project Ga0075434, IMG submission 75298) | Populus rhizosphere microbial communities from Tennessee, USA - Rhizosphere MetaG P. TD hybrid SRZTD3 | ecosystem: Host-associated > Plants > Roots > Rhizosphere > Soil | place: USA...
GCGACGCGCAGACGACGGCGTCGATGTTCGCGGCGATCGACGACCTGCCGCTGCCGGTGATCGGCCGCGTCCAGGGCGCGGCGCTCGGCGGCGGCGCCGGCCTCGCCGCCGTCTGCGACGTCGTGGTCGCGGACGCGGCGGCGGTGTTCGGCTTCACGGAGACGAAGCTCGGAATTCTGCCGGCGATGATCTCGCCGTTCGCGCTCGCGAAAATCGGCCGCTCGGCGGCGCGCGAGCTGTTTCTCACGGGCGCGCGGTTCACCGCGGCGCGCGCGAAGGAAATCGGCCTCGTCCACGCCGTCGTACCCGCCGCGGAGCTCGACGCCGCAGTCGACGGCTACATCAAGGAGCTGCTCGCCGCCGGACCGCAGGCGATCGCGGCCGCGAAAGCGCTGATCCCGCAGGTGTGGCCGCGCTCGGTCGCCGACGCCGCGGCGATCACGGCCGCCGCGATCGCGAAGCGCCGCGTGTCGGCAGAGGGCCAGGAGGGGCTGCGCGCCTTTCTCGAGAAGCGGCGTCCCCGCTGGCACGAGGGCGATTCGTGATCCGCCGGCTGCTCGTGGCGAACCGCGGCGAGATCGCGGTTCGCATCGCGCGTGCGTGCCGCGAGCTCGGAATCGAGAGCATCGCGGTCTTCTCCGACGCCGACGCCGCGGCGCCGCACGTCGCCGCCGCGGATCGCGCCATCCGCATCGGTCCGGCCCCCGCCGCCGACAGCTACCTGTCGATCCCGAAGCTCCTCGACGCCGCGCGCGCCGCCGGCGCCGACGCCGTGCATCCCGGCTACGGGTTTCTGTCGGAGAACGCGGCGTTCGCGCGCGCGTGCGCCGACGCCGGGCTCGTCTTCGTCGGCCCGCCGCCCGCCGCGATCGAGCGCATGGGATCGAAGATCGAAGCGCGGCGCATCGCCGCCGCCGCGGGCGTTCCCGTGGTGCCCGGCGAGACGCCGCAGGATCAGAGCGACGCCGGCATCCGCGCGGCCGTCGATCGCATCGGGCTGCCGGCGCTGATCAAGGCGTCGGCCGGCGGCGGTGGAAAAGGCATGCGCGCGGTCGCCGACGCCGGCGCGATCGACGAAGCGATTCAGGCCGCGCGGCGCGAAGCGCTCGCGGCGTTCGGCGACGGCACGCTGTACGTCGAGCGCCTCGTCGAACGTCCGCGGCACGTCGAGGTGCAAATCTTCGGCGACGCGGACGGCCGCGTGCTGCACCTGTTCGAGCGCGACTGCTCGACGCAGCGGCGCCACCAGAAGGTGATCGAGGAGAGCCCGTCGCCCGCCGTCGCGCCGGCGCTGCGGGAGAGGATGACGGCTGCGGCCGTCGCCGCGGCCGCGGCCGTCGGCTACCGCAACGCCGGCACGATCGAGTTCCTCGTCGAGGGCGGCCACTTCTTCTTCCTCGAGATGAACACCCGGCTGCAGGTGGAGCATCCCGTCACCGAACAGGTGACCGGCCTCGACCTGGTGCGCGCGCAGCTGCTCGTCGCCGCCGGCGAGCCGCTGCCGTGGCGTCAGTCGGAGATCGTCCAGCGCGGCCACGCAATCGAGGCGCGCATCTACGCCGAGGATCCCTCGCGCGGCTTTCTGCCGCAGGCGGGGCGTCTGACGACGTATCGCGAGCCGCAATGGCCCGGCGTTCGGATCGACTCGGGCGCCGCGGAAGGCGCCGACGTGTCGGTGCACTACGACCCGATGATCGCGAAGGTGATCGCGACGGCGGAGACGCGGGAGCTCGCGATCGCGAAGCTCGCCGCGGCGCTGCGCGAGTTCACGATCGGCGGCGTGCGCACGAACGTGCGCTTCCTCATCGCCATTCTCGAATCACCGGCGTTCGGCCGCGGCGGCGTCGACACCGGATTCCTCGACCGCGAGGGCGCAGCGATCGCCGCGGTCGCCGGGCGCGAAGACGCTCGTGCCGCTCATCCGCCGGCGACGGCCGCGCAGGCCACCGCCGGGGCGCGCAACGCGTCCTACGATCCGTGGGCGGGCGGCGCGAGCCGTCCGGCCGCGCCGCAGACGCCGGCGCCGCAGACGACCCGCCGGCGGAGCGGATCGACGTCGGCGTCCGCGCTGATCGCGCCGATGCCGGCGACGGTGACGAAGGTTCGGGTCAAACCCGGCGACGCCGTTCGCAAGGGCGACGCCGTCGTGCTCCTGGAGGCGATGAAGATGGAGCTGCCGCTTCGCGCGCCGGCCGATGCGACCGTCGCAGCGGTTCATTGCCGCGAAGGCGAGCTCGTGCAGGGAGACGCGGTGCTCGTGGAGCTCCAGTGACGGACGCCGGCGCCATCCCGCGCGCGGCCGATTATCGCGGCCGCCGCGTGACCGTCGTCGAGGTCGGGCCGCGCGACGGTCTGCAGAACGAGCGCGCGCGCGTCTCGACGGCGGACAAGATCGAGTTCGTCAATCGCCTCTCGGCTGCGCGGCTGCCGGTGATCGAGGTCGGCGCGTTCGTCAGCCCGAAATGGGTGCCGCAGATGGCCGATGCGGCCGAGGTGTTCGCGGGCATCGCGCGTGCGCCCGGCATTCGTTATACGGCGCTCGTTCCGAACCTCGCCGGCCTCGACCGCGCGATGGCGGCCGGCGTGACGGAGATCGCCGTCTTCGCCGCCTCGACCGAGACGTTCAGCCGCAGGAACATCAACCAGAGCATCGACGCATCGCTCGCGGGGTACAAAGAGGTGTGCGATCGCGCGCTCGCCGCGGGCCTGCGCGTCCGCGGCTATCTCTCGACGGCGTTCGGCTGTCCGTTCGAGGGTGCGGTCGAGCCGGCGCGCGTCGCCGACGTCGCCGCACGCCTCGCCGATCTCGGCGTGTTCGAGGTGGCGGTCAGCGACACGATTGGCATCGCGCATCCCGGCCAGGTGCCCCGGGTCCTCGACGCCGTGCTCGCACGCGTGCCCGTGAACCGGATCGCGCTGCACTTCCACGACACGCGCGGCACCGCGCTCGCGAACGTGCTGGCATCGCTGCCCTACGGGATCGCGACGTTCGACGCGTCGAGCGGCGGCCTCGGCGGCTGTCCGTACGCGCCCGGCGCGGCCGGCAATCTCGCGACCGACGATCTGATCTACATGCTGGATGGGTTGGGAATCGAGACCGGAGTGCTGCTGTCGAAGGTGAGCGAGGCCTCAGCCTTCATCGCGGCGAAGATCGATCACGGCCTGCCGTCGCGGTACGCGCAGGCCTTTGCAGCCAGGGACTCGGGGCTCGGGGCCAGGGGCTAGGTGGCGCTCGCCGGCGTCGGCCTGCTCTGCGACTCTTCGCTCTGCAGGATCTTCACGACGTCCTCGAACGGGACCATGTTGATCGCGTCGTAATCGGGGGGACAACCGAATTCGCGCTGCTGGGGCGCCGTCGGGTTGCCGAGCGTCACGCACAGGCCGCAGCCGATGCAGAGATCGGCCCGGACCGCGCACACCATCCGGCCATCGCGATCGGGTTCCTCGACGATGCAGCCGGCCACCGGGCAGGCAGCCTGGCAAATCGAGCACGCGAACGCACCGAAGCAGCGGTCCGGATCGATGACCGCAATGGTCTTCGGGGCCTTCTTGCGCGGCCCCGACATCATTTTCGTCCACATTGCGGCGATTATAGCTTGAATCAGCGCAGCATATGGCCCGTGAGCGGCGAACCGACCTCGGGCATCGTGGCGTAGAGCGAGGCGTTGTCCTCGAAGATGATGTTGTTGGCGTTGGTCGCGAAGAACCGCGTGTTCGACACGTCGGTCGGATCGGCGCCGGCGACCCACGCCTGCCCTCCGGAGCCGGCCGCCAGGCCGTTGCACGACGCAGGTGCCGCGGCGAACGGCGAGGCCGTCATCTGGATCGTATAGCCGGCCTTGACGACGGTGTCCGCCGCGCCGAGGTTCGCCGAGATGAACGACTCGTGGCTCGCCGGCGGCGGCGTGCCGAGCGTCGTGAGAGTTGGCGCGTAAAAGCCGCCGCCGCACGTCAGCGCGAATGTCAGCTGCGCGCTGCCGATCGCGCGCATCGAGCCGATCGCGGACGCGGCGCCCGCCGACTGCTTGGCCATGATGAGCCGTGGCATCGCGATGCTCATGAGCAACCCGATGACCCCGGTCACGAAGATCATGTCGATCAGCGCGAAGCCGTGCGCTTTGCGAGGCACCCCTATACTCCTGGGCTGCTCGAAGTGCAGAGCTCGTGCCGTTTTCAGCGTATTTGCGAAGTCTTTAGTATTCAGTGGCTTACCCATTTCGGCGTCCGCGGGCGACCTGACTTTGGCTGACATTAAATGTCATGCCGCCCCAACGATGACAAAACTTGCCACTGATGTTTCGGTCCGAAGTGGGACCGGCTGCAGGCTCTTCAGCCGGCTCGCATGAGGCGCTCGCTCAGGCCGTCGACGAGCTCGCGGTCGGTCTGCGGGAGATCGTGGAAGAAGCAGTTGATCGCCTCGACGATGACGCGCCACTGAGCCAGGCCGGTGACGGCGCTGAGCGCGTTGAGGCGTGCTTTGAACTCGACAGGTACGCGGATACTCAGCTGCGGGTAATCCTTTACCTTCTCTCCATCCCTGGCCCCTGCCGGCGGGCGCCCCGCGCGGCGGCGATCTTTCTCGCGGTTCTCGGACATGGTCGAATCGCGCTGGCGCGGCGCGGTTGAAATGCGCAAACTCCGCTGCGCATCGGACGCGCGCCCACATCGGCGGTGAACGCCAGCCTCACTTACACGCGAAAAGCCATAGTGCAAAGAGAACGCCATGGCGCGTCCGACGCGATGCCGCACGCACGACGTGGCGGCGATAAGTAACTGCGAGACAGACGCTTGTCGCGCGCGTCTTCGAACGCGCGGCCGGGTGTCGCGGCTTCCGACGCGGCTCGGCCGTCGGCGCGCGGATTTCCGCGGAACGGCCGGCGCCCTTCCCTGGCGTTCGAGTTGCATTCCGACACGCCGTGCTCGAAAAGAAACCTGTGCCCGCTCCCGATCGCCGGAACCCGCCGGGCGGCGATCGCCGCAAGCATTCGCGCAGCGGACGCCGCGCGCGCGATCCGCATACGAACTGGCGCCGCATCGCGTGGCTCTTCGCCGTGTACGCGATCTATCTGAGCGTCCGTTCGCTGCCCGACGCGGTCAAGTCGCTGCCGGCGGCGATCAAGACGCTCCCCGACACGGTGAAGAAGATGTTCCGGAAGGAACCGACCGCGCCCGCTTAACGCTGCGAGAGATCGGGCGCGTCCTCGCCCAGCGCCGTCGCGAGATCGGTCTGGTGCTCCTGCTCCTGCCGCAGGATCTCGCGGATGTCCTCCGCGATCGCGAACTCGCCGAGCGCCTCGCACTGGCGCACGCGCTCGCGGTACGCGCGGATGGTCGCGTTCTCGTTCTGCAGATCGGCGCGCAGCATTTCCTCGGCGTTCTCACTGAGCTTCACGGGCAGCGCCGTCGCCGTCGGCATGCCGCCCAGATAGTCGATGTGCTTGGAGACCGTGAGCGCGTGCTGCAGCTCCTGGCCCGCGTGCTTCACCAGCTCCTTCGCGATGCTCATGTACTGGGCGCCCTTCAGCACCTGCGAGTACACGACGTAGGCGATGATCGCCTGGTACTCCCGGGAAAGATCCTCGTTGAGCCGTTCCACCAGCTGCTGTCTCGTAACGGTCGCATCAGCCATCGTCTTCTCCGTGGTGCTATCGTATGCGAATCGGCGCGGCGCACCAGCTCGAGCGCGCGATCGGGGACCTTTTTTTGCACGACCACGACGTTATGAAGCGCATGCATGCACTCACCACGCGCGGCCTCGCGGCGGTCGTGCTGTCTGCGGCGGCCGCCCTCGCGGCCGCGCAGACGGCCATCACGCCGCCGCCGAACAATTACACGCCGGAGCAGGACGTGGAGCTGGGCCGCAAAGCGGCCGCCGACGCGCGGCAGCAGCTTCCGATCATGCGCGACGACGCCGTGTCATCGTACATCGATGACCTCGGCCACCGCCTCGTCGACGCGATCCCGCCCGATCTGCGGCACTCGGAGTTCCGCTACTCGTTCGAGCCGGTGAACGTCCGCGAGATCAACGCCTTCGCGCTGCCCGGCGGGCCGATGTTCGTCAACCGCGGGATGATCGAGGCGGCGCACACGGAAGGCGAAGTCGCGGGCGTCATGGCCCACGAGTTGAGCCACGTCGTCCTGCGCCACGGGACGGCGCAGGCGAGCAAGGCGACGAAGTACGAAGTCGGCCAGGTCGCCGGCGCCGTGCTCGGCGCGATCATCGGCGGCGGCTGGGGACAGGTGATTTCGCAGGGCACGCAGTTCGGCCTCGGCGCCGCCTTCCTGCGTTTCAGCCGCGAGTACGAGAAGCAGGCGGACCTCGAGGGGTCGCACATCATGGCGCGCGCGGGCTACGACCCGCGCGACATGGCGAACATGTTCCGCACGATCGAGAAGCAGGGGGGCGCCGGCGGCCCGCAGTGGCTGAGCGATCACCCGAACCCGGGCAACCGCGTCGAGTACATCACACAGGAGGCCGAGCGGCTGCACGTGGACAATCCCGCGCGCGACACGCGCGGGTTCCAGCAGATTCAGGCGCATCTGAAGCAGCTGCCGCGCGCGCCGACCACCGAAGAGGCGACGCGCAACGCGGGGCGGCCGACGGGCACGGGAGGCCGCACGTCGCGCGCGCCAGGCGGACGCGTCGAGCCGCCGGCCTCGAGCTACCGCACGTACAACGAAGGGAATCTGTTCCGCGTGAGCGTGCCGGCGAACTGGCGCGAGCTGCAGGGCGGGACGAGCAGCGTCACCTTTGCGCCGGAAGGCGCGTACGGCACCTCGTCGAACGGGCAGAACCTCTTCACGCACGGCGTCGAATTCGGTGTGGGCCGGAACGAGACCCACGATCTGCAGACGGCGACGCAGGAGCTGCTCGATTCGCTCGCGCGCGGGAATCCGAATCTCGGGCGCGCCTCGCGGTTCGAGCGCGTCAACCTCGCCGACCGCCGGGGCCTCAGGACGATCCTCAGCAACCGATCGGAGACCGGAGGCGTCGAGAACATCCAGGTCGTGACGACGCAATTGCGCGACGGCAACCTGTTCTATGCGATCGGCGTCGCGCCGCAGGACGAGTTCGGCGCGTATCGATCGATCTTCGATCGGATCGTCAGCTCGCTCGAAATCAGCGACGGGAACCGGTAGGTCGAGCGGGCCGGGCGAGTCGGGCGGGTCACAAAGGATCCTTTGCGACCTGCCCGACGGGCCCGACCTGCCTGACCAACCCGACTCCGTCAGAATCGCAGCGTGATTCCGGCGCTCGCGCGGAAGAAGTCGAGCGGCGCGTTGGTGAAAACGCCGCCGAGCGTGATGTCCTGCAGCGTCCGGATGTGCCGCAGGTCGCCGCGGATGCCGAACGTGTGCCCCAGGTACACGTTGACGCCGCCGCCGATATCCCACCCGAGCGTGTTCTGGTCGGAGGCGATGCTCGAGGGATCGAGCTTCGCGTGCGGCCGCACGAGGCCGAGGCCGATGAGGCCGTACGGCTGCACCGGGCCCGCCGGTACCACGAGCAGGATGTTGCTCATCAGCGTCAGCACGGCGTTGTCGGCGCCGGGCGCGCTGCCGAAGAAGTCCGGCGCGTAGCCGAAGTCCTCCTCGAATCCCAAGATCCCGCCGGTCGTGCCGACCGAGAGCCCCCAGTTGGTTCGATGCTCCTCGCAGTTGCGCAGGCTCACGCAGTTCTGCGAGTCGCCGCCGAAGTTGTAGCCGACGAACCCCGAGAGGAAGCCGTCGGCGCGCGCCGGCGCGGGACGCAGGACGACAACCGCCGTGAGCACGATCATCGAGACACGTAGCTGCATTCGTTGATCGTAGCGCGAACGACGGATGACGCAACGCGGAACCGCGGAACTCGCGGAGCTCGTCACACGCGCGACCGCCAGGTCTTGACCAGATGCTCGGCCGTTCGCCACGCGAGCGCCTGTACGGTGAGCGTCGGATTGTGCGCGCCGCTCGTCCCCATCACGGACGCGCCGAGGATTCCGAGGTTCGGCGCCTCGTGCGAGAAGCCGAACCGATCGACGACGTTCGCCCCGGCATCGTCGCCCATGCGCGTGCCGCCGTACGCGTGCGTCGACACGCCCATCGCGCCGCCAACCGGCGCGCGCGTGACCGCAATCGCGCCGGCCTCGCGGTACCACTGCTCCATCTTGTCCTGCGTGAACGCCGCGATCTTCCGCTCGTTCTCCTTGAACTCCGCCGTCACACGGCACACCGGGTAGCCGAGCGGATCCTTCGCTTCCGGATCGAGATCGAGATAGTTGTCCTCGTACGGCAGCGTCGTCTTCTGGATGTACGAGCTGTGCGAGCGGTCGGCGTTCTCCTTGATGAACGCCTTCCACTGCGATCCCCAGGCGGGCGCGCGGCCGAACGTGCTCATGCCGGCGGCGGCAATCGGCCGCCGATCGGACATCACCCACAGGTTGCCGCCGCCGACGAAGTCGAGGCCGGCGTGATCGAAGTTGTCGTCCGCCCAATCGTCCACGGCGACGCCCTGCGCCGGCAGCCCGTACCAGCTCTTGAGATCGAACGGAAACAGCGCGCTCACCGGCGCGCCCTGATGGTGGCTGAAGTAGTGGCGCCCGACCTGCTTGTGATTGTTCGACAGCCCGTTCGGAAAGGCCTTCGACTTCGACAGCAGGAGCAGCCGCGTGTTCTCGTAGGTGAAGCTCGCGAGGAGCACGACCTTCGCCGGCTGGAAGTACTCGACGCCGTCGGTCACGTAGTTGACGCCGCTGACCCGGGCGTCGCCGCCGACCTCGATCGTCGTGACGTGCGCACGCGTGACCACTTTCAGCCGTCCGGTCGCCTGCGCGCGCGGAATCGTCGTGACCGCCGTGGAATTCTTCGCGTCGACATGGCAGCCGCCGCGGTTGCAGAAGCCGTGGTACATGCAGCCCGAGCGGTTCTGATACGGACGCGAGTTGACGGCCGCCGGTCCGGGAAACGGATGCCAGCCGATCGATCGCGCCGCCGTCGTCATCTTCTCCAGGAACGCCGTCGCGCGCAGCGGCGGCATCGGATAGCCGCGGCGGCGCGGTCCCTCGAAGCGGTTGCCGCGCGGATCGATCGTGCCGCCCACGTTGCCCGCCTGCCCCGAGACGCCAACTTCGTACTCGACCTTGTCGTAGTACGGCTCGAGCTCGTCGAGGCCGAACGGCCAGTCCTCGACGGTCGATCCCTTCGGGATCCGCGACGCGCCGTAGCGGCGCTTCGTCTCGCTCACGACCTTGAAGTCCCACGGGTTCAGGCGCCAGCTCTGCGCCCAGTAGTGCAGCGTCGTGCCGCCGACGGCGTTCTGCATCGGATGGATCGTGCCGCGCGGGCCGACCGGAGACGATGCGTTCGCGCGCGAGGTCGGGATCTCCTGGTTCGCTTTCTGGACGCCCTGCGGCCAGCCGCGGAAGTTGTTGCGCAGCTCGTCGGGCGCGAAGTCGCGCCGCGTCAGCCACGTGCCCGCCTCGAGTCCGATGACGTCCAGGCCCGCCTGCGCGAGCGGCAGCGCCGCGACGCCGCCCGCCGCGCCGAGGCCGACGATGACGACGTCGGTTTCCTTCAGCCTCTGCGCCATGACGACCCGCCCTCCTGCGCATCGTGAGAGCGCGCGCTCGATTTCGTGAACGCGTCGTAGTCGTACGCCGACTTGTGATTCGGCTTCAGCTCGTTCGTCTCGAGCCGCTGCTGATCCGCGGCGGTGACCATCGTGCGGACGCCCGGATATCCGAGCAGATCCCAGCCGACGAAGTTTGCGTTGCCGCCGTAGTACGGATCGCCAAACGTGCCCTGCCGTGTGTGGTTCAACACCAGCGCGAAGAACGCGGCCGAACCGCCGGCGAAGCCGGTGGCCTTGCCGCTCTCGACGTCGGCGAGCACGCCATCCTGATCGGCCGCCGCGAGCGCGGCGAACGGTTTGCCGCGCGACGACTGCGCGTAGCGATCGAGGGCGGCAAGGCCGGACGAGTACGCGTCGCGCGACGAGGCGAGCGCGCCGCCGAGCGCGCGATCGATGTAGTGCACCGCGCGCGCTTCGGCTGCGCCCGGTCCGTTCGCGTCGGTCGGAATCAACCGCGCCACGACGGCGTCGAGCGCGTCGGCCTCGGCGGCCGTCAGGTGTTCGAGCGGCTCGCGCGCGAGCGCCGCATGCTCGTGTAAGGCGACTCTCTCAGGGTCGCCGACATCGTGCCGAGGATCGATGTGAAGGTGCCGGCCGACGGCGCCAATCGCCGCGGCGCGCATCAGGAGATCGCGTCGTGAGATGAACGTCATGGCCCCCCTTCCGTTCTTCGACTCTTCGGCAGGGCCGGGCCTTCAGGCCCGGCCGCGCGACGGCCTGATGGCCGTCCCCTGCCGGATCGGTATTCAAAGCGAAGCGCCGAGCACCCTGCAGCGAAGCACCGAGCACCCCGCCAAGGTCGCCCTACGACGAGTCCGAGAGCTTGACGACGAACCGGCCGCGCGCGCCGCCGCGCAGCAGCGTCGCGAACGCCTCCGGCAGATCCTCGAGACCGATCTCGCGCGCGATCTGCCGCAGGCCCGCCGGCCGCAGATCCGACGCGAGCCGCTGCCACACCTGCCGCCGCCGGGCCGCGGGACACATCACCGAATCGATCCCGAGCAGCTTCACGCCGCGCAGAATGAACGGCATCACCGTCGTGTGCAGCTCGGTGCCGCCGGTCAACCCCGAGCTCGCGATCGCGCCGTTGTAGGTCATCGTCCGCGTCAGCCAGGCGAGCGTGTCGCCGCCGACGGCGTCCACGGCGCCCGCCCACGTCGCCTTCTCGAGCGGCCGCGTTCCCTGCACGGCGCCGCGCGAGAGGATGTCCTTCGCGCCGAGCGATCGCAGGAACTCGTGCTCGCCGTCCTTGCCGGTCACCGCCGTCACGCTGTAGCCGAGGCCCGCGAGCATCTGGATCGCGAGCGACCCGACGCCGCCCGTGGCGCCGGTGACGACAACCGGCCCGGCCGACGGCGTCAGGCCGTTCAGCTCCATGTCGACGACCGACAGCGCGGCCGTGAAGCCGGCGGTTCCGATCGCCATCACGTCGAAGAGCGACAGGTCGTCGGGAACGGGCACGATCCAGTCGGCGGGCACGCGAACGTAGGTCGAATAGCCGCCGTCGTGCGTGACGCCGAGATCGTAGCCGGTCACGAGAACGCCGTCGCCCTCGCGGAACCGCGAATCCGTGCTCGACGCGACCGTGCCGGCGACGTCGATCCC
>Ga0075434_100005873_pt1 | contig 11214 bp, 9 predicted proteins | sample RhiMethybrSRZTD3_FD_75298 | JGI IMG/M metagenome (GOLD analysis project Ga0075434, IMG submission 75298) | Populus rhizosphere microbial communities from Tennessee, USA - Rhizosphere MetaG P. TD hybrid SRZTD3 | ecosystem: Host-associated > Plants > Roots > Rhizosphere > Soil | place: USA...
GAGTTCCCGGCCTATCTCGCGGCCCAGTCGACGGAGTACATCATGCGCGGTGTACGCTCCCGCCCGCGTTTCATCGCCGCGAGGTCGCGTCCTCGCGTGAGTCCGGCTCGCGCGAGCCCGGAGCCGCCGACCCGCACGCCACGCCACATGCGCGACCAACACCGTAGCGACGAGGGCGAGGTGCTGCTGCGCGGAAAGCAGCGATAACGCATCGAGTGTGTCGCACCACGGGGCAAGGACCGTATACGTGGTCGGTAACGCGAGCGTGACGTCGCCGACCTGCCCGCCGGTTACGGCATCGCGCAAGACGGGAGTAGCGAGGGCCGCGCCGGCGAGCACCGCCGCCGAGAGGACTATCGGCACTACGCGCGCAGGCGCACCGATCGATCGCGGCCCACGGTCGCTCGGCGCGCGTGTGCCGGCGCGGGGTGAGGGCGGCGCCTGCCAGAGCGTGAGGCGCGCGCGCGGGACGGCCGGCTTCGTCGCGGCCGTCATCGGATGTGGGTGGCCCTGGATAGGGCGTGCGGCAGACGAACGGGCATCGGGCTCCCATGGTCGGGTCGCCCGAGAATCTAGACCGGCAGATTAACAGGACTATGACAGGACCAGCGCCCCCGGCGGAGGGCGCAACACCAGCATTAGCGCGTAACAATGGGCCGTCGCGCCGACACCTTGCGTGGTGGCGTCGCACACGCTCCACGCCTAACGGTTCCTACTACCCGCTGCCCGACCCCTTGAGGCGAGGCCAACACGAATCCTCCATCACTGTCGTTTCACCTTACTGTTAGTCTCGGTCGCTAGGCTCCGTCATATGGACTGCGGAGCAAAAGCTGCACAGCGACCCGGGCTGAGCTGATCCGATGCACGAGACGATCAACGGCCTTGTCGCTTCGTACGGCTACGCGTTACTCGTCGTGCTCGTCGGCCTCGAGAGCTTCGGGATTCCGCTCCCCGGTGAGACGGCGCTCGTCACGGCCGGTGCGTTCGCCGCGCTGGGCCGGTTGAACCTCGCCGGGGTCATCATCGCGGCAGCGGCCGGTGCGATCCTGGGCGACAACGCGGGCTATTGGCTGGGGTGCAAAGGCGGTATCGCGCTCGTACACCGCTACGGCCGGCACGTCGGACTCGACGATGCGAAGCTCCAACGTGTTCACGGCTTTTTCGAGCGTCACGGCGCGAAGACCATCTTCATCGGCCGCTTCGTCGCTCTGCTCCGGAGCTGGGCGGCGGCGCTGGCCGGCGTAGCGTGTATGCCCTATCACACGTTCACGCTGTACAATGCGTTAGGTGGCATCACATGGGCCGCGGTGTTCGGCTCGCTCGGCTACGTGTTCGGCCGCAATCTTCCGCTCCTCGAGCGGTACGTCGGCCAGGCGAGTCTCGCCCTGGTTCTCCTCGGCGCGCTGGTCGTCCTGTTGTGGCTTGGCGCCCGGTGGTTCCGCGACCACCGCGACGAGATCGCGGCGCGCGCGTCGGCTGCTTGGCGGCGGATAGCGAACGAGCCGCGCTTTGCGGATTTCCGTCAGCGCCATGTGCGGATCTGGGCATTCGTCGCGGCGCGGTTCGCCCGCGGCGAATACCTCGGCCTCCATCTCACGATCGGGCTCTTGGTGAGCCTCGCGGCGCTCTGGCTCTTCGGCGGGGTCACGGAGGACGTGATCCACCACGACCCGCTGACGCTGCTCGACCTACGGCTGGCGGACTGGTTCCGAGCACACGCGACGCCCGTCGGCGTTAGGATCGCGTCTGCCGTGTCTCTCGTCGGCTCGCCGGTGGCGATGGCCGCGCTGGCAATCGCTATCGCGTTCCTCCTCGCTCACCGCCGCTGGTGGATCACGCTTGGCGGCTGGCTGACGGCGTTTGCCGGCGGGGCTGTGCTCGACTGGATGCTCAAAACGATCATACAGCGCCCGCGCCCGACTGGTGCGGCGGCATTCCTCCACGGCGAGAGCTTCAGCTTCCCGAGCGGCCACGCCATGGGCTCACTCATTGGCTTCGGGATACTCGCCTACGTCGTCCTCGCGTACTGGCCGGCCACACGGCGGCATGTGGCGCTCGTGATTGGCGTCGCCGTTGCCCTGATCATCGCGATCGGGCTCTCGCGGCTCTACCTCGGCGTCCATTACTTCAGCGACGTAGTCGGTGGCTATGCGGCGGCTCTCGTGTGGTTGGCGAGTTGCATCTCCGGTGTCGAGGTCGCGCTGCGTGAACGAAAGATCTCGCCCTGGCAGGTAGGGATCGATCGACGAGCCGTGGCCCGACAATCCGCTCAGTGAGCTTCACGGGCCAGTGCCTCAGACGAAGGGGAGTTCGGATCCCTCGGATGGGGCTGATCCTCCGGATCGCTCCTCGGCCTTGACGGTTCCGTTCGCAACGAGCCCGAGCTGAGAATGAGGATCCGCGTTAGGTCTTGCCGTTTCACTAATGTCCCGGTCCTTACGCCAGGGTTGCGACGCGATCCCGACTGGTTGACGCTTCAGCTCACGTTGCCGTGCGACGCAGCAGCTGTGCGTTCACCGCGACGATGACCGTGCTCAGTGACATGAGCACCGCGCCGATCGCCGGCGACAGCACGATCCCCCACGGGGCGAGCACGCCGGCGGCGAGCGGGATCGCGACCACGTTGTAGCCCGCCGCCCACCAGAGGTTCTGCACCATCTTGCGATAGCTTGCGCGAGAGAGCGTGATGATGCGCGGGACGTCGCGCGGGTCGCTGCGCACGAGCACGACGTCGCCCGCCTCGACCGCGACGTCCGTGCCTGCACCAATCGCAACGCCGACGTCCGCTGTCACTAGCGCGGGCGCATCGTTCACGCCGTCTCCTACCATCGCCACGCGCTTCCCCGCGCGCTGCAACTCCTCGATCTTGCCCGACTTCTGCTCGGGCAGCACTTCGGCGAACACCGTCTCGATCCCGAGCTCGCGGGCGACTGCCTCAGCGACCGGCTTCGCGTCGCCCGTCATCATCACGACCTCGACTCCCGCAGCGTGCAACGCGCGCACGGCCTCCGCGGACTCGGGCCGCACGACGTCAGCGACAGCAAGGGACGCGAGTACGTTTCGCATACCACCGTCTTCCTCGACCAGGTAGACCACGGTCTGCCCACGCTGCGACGCCGTCTCGGCTCCGTGCATGACCATGTTGTCCGGCTGCAGCTCGAGGCTCCGCAACAGCGCCGGTCCGCCGACGTAGTACGTGCGCCCGTTGGCGATGGCGCGCACACCACGGCCGGGCAGAGCCTCGAAACGTTCGGCGCGAGGTGCGGTGAGCTGTCGTTCTCGGGCCGTGCGCACGATACCTCGCGCGATCGGATGCTCCGAGTCCGCCTCGACGGCGGCTGTGAGGCCCAGCGCCGTGTCGGGATCGACGCCGGCCGCAGGCGTCACGGCGACGACACCGAACTCGCCGCGCGTCAGCGTTCCCGTCTTGTCGAAGACCACGGCGGTGACTTTCCTGGCCTCCTCGAGGCCGCGTCGGTTGCGAACGAGCAGGCCACTCCGCGCACCTAACGTCGTGGAGATGGCGATCACCAGCGGGATCGCGAGACCGAGGGCGTGCGGACAGGCAATGACGAGCACCGTCACGAGGCGTTCGACGGCATACGCCGCGGTGGCACCAGCCAAGATCCAGCCGACGAGCGTTACCACGCTGGCACCTAACGCGACGCCGGTCAGCCAGAACGCCGCGCGGTCCGCGAGGGCCTGCGCCCGCGACCGCGACGACTGCGCTTGCTCGACGAGGCGCATGATACCAGCGAGTGCGGTTCGGTCTCCTGTGCCGGTGACCCGAACGCGAAGCGACCCGGCGCCGTTCGTCGTCCCTGCGATGACCTTCGCGTCGTGAGCCTTGTGAACGGGCCGCGATTCGCCGGTCAGCACCGATTCGTTCACGTCGCTCTCGCCGGCCAAGACGACGCCATCAGCGGGCACGCTCTGCCCGGGCCGCACGAGCACGACGTCGCCTTCGCGGAGGGCGCCGATGGGCACGTCTTCGCTCGTTTCGGGGGCACCTTCACCGACGAGGCGTGTGGCCGTGTTCGGAAGGAGCTTCGCCAGTTCGCCGAGTGCCCCCTGGGCCTGCGAGATCGACCGCATCTCGAGCCAGTGGCCGAGGAGCATGATCGTCACGAGAGTGGCGAGCTCCTCCCAGAGCGGCATGCCCGGGTAGCCTAACGTGACCGCTGCGCTGAACACGAACGCCACCGAGATCGCGAGCGCGATCAGCGTCATCATGCCTGGCAGCCGGTCCTTCAGCTCTCGCCAGGCGCCCTGAATGAACGGCCAGCCGCCGTACGCGAACACGGCCGTTCCGAAGGCGGCTGGGATCCACCGGCTGCCCGGGAACATCGGCGCGTGGTACCCGAACGCGCGCTGGAGCATGTGTCCCCAAACGAGCGTGGGGAGCGTGAGCAGGAGGGAGAGCCAGAACTTGTCGCGGAACATGGCGACGCTGTGGCCGGCATGCTTGTCGTGGGCGCCGTGGCCGCGATGTCCCTGATCGGCGACGTGGTTTGCGTGCGCATCTGGCGCACCCATCGTCGCACCGTGGGCGTGATGCCCACGGTGCGCCGTATGGCTCGAGTGGCCCCTCTCCGCGTGCCGCTCCTCGCGCGAGTCGTCTGTGGTCAACATGGTGGAGTCCTCTTGCACCTACGCTTTAGTCTACATACCCCTGGGGGGTATGTCAATCCAGGGTGTCATGAACACTTCTGCGCTCGCCCGCTCGGTCGCCCTCTTCGTCGTCGCCGGTCTCATGGAGATCGGCGGCGGCTACCTGGTCTGGCTCTGGCTCCGCGAGCACCGAGGCTTCATCCTCGGTTCGTTAGGCGGGCTGCTCCTGTTCCTGTACGGCGTCGTGCCGACCCTCCAGCCCGCGCACTTTGGGCGCGTCTACGCCGCGTACGGCGGCGTGTTCGTCGTTCTATCGCTGCTGTGGGGCTGGTGGCTCGACGGCCACCGCCCCGACACGCCTGACGTCGCGGGAGCACTGCTGTGTCTCGCCGGGGTCGCCGTCATCATGTACTGGCCGCGCGCGGCTGGGGCCTAACGCGGACTCGCGCCCGAATCGATCAGCCGGTCGAGCGCGGCTTGGCACTGTCGTTCGCAGCGACGGTCAGCGCGAGATCGCACACGCGAGCAACGCAACTATGGAAACACCGCCGACGGTGACGCCGCGCCACGAGCCCGTCAGGGCGTGTACCACGGCTGTGGCAACGACGGCGAGCGCAGCGACGATCCACCACACCGATCGACGGGGACTGCGGACGGTGAGTGTTTTCATTGGGAGACGAGCTGGGAACTCGATCGAACTAACGAAGCAGCGCCCGCAACTCCTCGCGCGCACCCGGGCCGGTGATGCGAAGCGTTACGCTCCCGTTGCGTGGCGGGATCTCGAGTGCGAACGCGAGATGCTGGCAACAACGCCGCTCGTTCTCGACGAATCGAGCCACGTCGACGAGCCGGTCCGGATGCAGGTCGAACGCGAGCCCGCTCTCCACCTCGCGAACGGAACGGTCGTCGGCAAACAGCAGACTCCGCGCGAGCGCGAAGTGCGCGTCGCGCTGATCTGCCGGGATGGCCGAGAGGTCACAGATGATCGCGTCCGTCATGCGCACTCCAGTATCTGCAGTATCGGCAGTATCTAGGGGCAGCAGTCTTGTCTCTTTCCTCCGGAAGCGTAACAGCTCAAGTGGACTTTAAGTCAAGGGCCCGATGCCTGGAACGCCGGCAAGTCGACGCGGGGCAGCAACCGGAGAGCTGACGATCGGTGAGGTGGCGCGCTTGAGCGGGCTCCGCTCGTCAGCGGTGCGCTACTACGAGAGTGTCGGTCTGCTCCCCGCTCCGCGGCGAGTGAACGGCCAGCGACGGTTCGACACCGACGTCGTTAGGCTTCTCGGCACCATCCGTTTCGCCCAGCAGGCGGGGTTCACCGTCATGGAGATCCGCACACTCTTCCACGGCTTCGGCGCCGAGGTCCCTCCGTCGGCCCGGTGGCGCCAGCTGGCGAAGAACAAAACTCGCCGAGCTCGACGCACTCGTCGCGCGAGCCGAGCGGATGCGGCGAGCGTTGTCGACGGCGATGCGCTGCGGATGCCTCCGCATCGAAGACTGCGGCTAACTGCCCGCGGGCTCGAACAGTTCAATCGGATTGCCATCGGGGTCTTCCACCTGGATCTGCCTACCTCCAGGCCCGACCTCCATCTCATTACGAAAGCGCGCGCCGCTTGTTCTGAGCTCCCCGATGCGGGCGGGAAGGTCGTTTACGCGAAGGATGACCCGGTTCCAGCCTCCTGGCTCTTGCTGACGCCCATCCGGCATCGCTCGCGAGCCGGATGCACCAGGGCCACTGAGGACGAGCTTGAGCTCCCCGATCGAGACCTGCCCAAACGCGGGCAGGTTCTGGTGATCCAGCTTGAACCCGAGCGTGTCGGTGTAAAACTCGACCGCGCGGCGCACGTCGCGCACCTGGTACCTCACACCCCAGAGACCGCTGATTCGAGCCGGCCTGGACTCGGCAGAGGAGTCCGCTGACTGACCGTTGTGCATAGATGACCTCCTTGCGTTACGCAGGACCCGAACGCCGGAGCCGATTCCACTACACATCTTGCACCACGCGGCACTGAAGACGTCGACCAGGGCAGGCGACTCGTCTCGCTACTGGGATCGTCGCGTGCTCGTCACCTGAGTGACTCGCCAGGGGAAGAGTGCCGTGATCTTGCGCGCGTGAACGGTGACCGTATCCGTCGATTGCGCGCCGATCACCGCGTAGTCCACGGTCGCGGTCCAGTCCCATCCGATCAGTCCCGTCTGACGACTCCGCAGCAGCTCCAGGCGCTCGTTAGGCTGGACTTGGGCCTGGATCGCGCGTCGCGCTGCAGGCTCCGGACCCTTGCTGATCGACAGCGCCGTGATGTTCGCCTCGAGGAGCACGAACAGCCCCCCGACCGTGAGCAGCACCCGACGCATGACAGGCGAAAACAACGGTCCCGACGACTCGCCCGGCAGCGTGGGTGCCGAGGCTGCAACCGCACGCGCTTGCTCCCGAGTCAGCAGAAGTAGCGAGAGCTTCTCGCGATCCGCCCACAGCAATACGGCCAACAACACGGTGTAGCCGAGGGCGAAATACTTCACGGCGGGATAATGGAACCCGAAATCCATGGCGGTGACGTTCAGGGCAACCGCGAATAACGCGGCAGCCCCGATCGTTGCCGTTCGTGGAATCAACAGGAGAATGGCCGGCACGAGCTCGAAGAGCCCGGTGAAGCGGCCATACATCGGGGAATACCCGTAGAACGCCCACACGAGCGACGTGCCATCCACCGTCTTCTTGTCGATCACCCAATCGCCGTAGTTGTACTGGCCGCCCAGCACCTTCACGAGCCCGTACGTGCCGAACGTGATGGCCAGAAAGACGCGAATGACCGCGAGTGTGGCTGCCCAACGCGTCGATGTTGGCACCGTCGCCGTCGCACGAGCTGGAACTGACGATGATTCCACGATGACGATCCTCCATGCTCGAGCCGCATACTGCTTCGCCCCACCGGCTACCGTGACGCGGCGATCAGCTTTTGAAAGCCGGGGTTGCTGCGGAGCGGATCCCACATCGGGTCGACGCGCAGGAACGGCACCGACAGCTCGGACGGAATCGTCAGCAGGTAGGCAATCCGCTTGATTGCCGCGTCGTGCTCGCCGACGAGCGTCTCGACGTACGCGAGATCCTCCTGGAGGTCGGCGCCATCGAGCGCATCGCGGGAAACGGGGAGCATTTCGCCAACTCGCGTCCCTTCGCGCAGCGCGTCCGCCTTGCGCCCGAGCAGCGCGTATGCAAGCGCCAACAACATCCTCGTCCTGGGCTCGGCCGGGTCCGCGGCGACGCGCCGCTCGAGAATCATCCGCGCCGAGTCTGCATACGTTAGGCCGCGCGCCGGGTCGCCGTGCCGGCGCGCCCAGTCAGCCTTCCAGACCAGGAACTCCGATGTGTCGCCGTTGAAATTGACAGCCGAGAGCTTCCGCAGCACGGCGCTGTCCGCTGGGTTGGAACCGATCAGCATGGCCGCGTGAAAACGCATCCGGCCAATGACCGCGCCACCATCCGGCGCTGCCAGCGCGTCGTCCAACGCCCGCCGCCCTTCAGCCACGTCGCCATGCCAGGCAACGAGGTACATGGCGCGGTCCGCGTTTACTCCAGTCCATCGCGGGCTGAGCGCGATCGTGCGTTCCGTATACCGCACCGCGTTGGGGTAATCGCGTATCGCGCCCAGAGTCCCGGCAACACCGAACGGCGCTTCGGAAGAGCGCGGGTCGAGCTCCACGGTGCGCACGAAGTTCGCCGCCGCCTCGACGAAGCGTCCCTGCCGACGCAGCACCGCTGCGCGCGCCCCGAGTAGTTCGCTGTTTCCCGGCTGTCGCCGCAGTCCAGCCGAGAATTCGGCGAGTGCCCGATCGTAGTCCCGCAACGCACGATAGTAGTACATGCCAAGCGCGAGGTGTGCCTCCGGAAGGTCCGGCGCGAGCTGCACGGCCTTCTCGGCGGCGGGGCGCATCTGCGCGAGCCGCCGCGCAGTCCGGTCCATGTTCGACCAGTAGAGATCACCGTGAGTCAACGCCAATCGCGCAAACGCGAGCGCGAATTTCGGGTCGAGCGTTACCGCCCGCTCGTACATGGCGATTGCACGAGGCACCGTGGTGAGCGCGTCCGGCTCCATGCGCAACTCTTCGGCGTGCAGGAATAAGGAGTACGCCTCAAAGTTGTCGGTGGGTCGGGCCGAAATCGTCTTCCGCTCGGGCTCGTCGAGCGCCACTTCCAGTGCAGCGGCCACCTTTTCGCCGATCGTGCCTTCCACCGCGAACAGGTCCTCGGTCTTCGCCTCATAGCGGTCGGCCCATACGGAGCTCCCGTCGCGTGAGCGTACCAGCTCGACGGTCACGCGTACGCGCCGCGAGGCGGAGTCGGCGCGATCCCATCGGACGTGGCCCTCGAGCAGATAGTCGGCGCCGAGCTCCCGGCCCACGTCCGTCCGCGATTTCGTCGTGTTGCGGTACTGCCGGGTGCTGCCGGGCGACATCACCCGCACACCGGAGACACCCGTCAGGCGGCTCGCCAGCTCGTCGCTCACGCCCTGCGCGAAGTACGCGTCATCGGCGGGGCCGATGTTCTCGAATGGGAGGACAGCGAGCTTCGGACCAGTCGCCGGAGCCGGAATAGCGTCGCCCGAACCAGCGTTAGGTCCTGCGCCCGAGATCGCTGCGCCAGTAGGCGCGGCGGTCCACGCACGGCGGAGCGCGACTCCGCCGGCTACCGTGGCCGCTGCGGCAGCCAACGCCGCAGCGGCAATCCAGGACCGTCGCCACGGGGACCGTGTCGGACGGGCGTGCGGAGCGCGGTCAACGGCCAGGGCCGGGGCCGCCGCGGCGCCTAACGCCTCTGCCAGCGCGGTCGTACTCTGGTATCGGTCTCGGACGTTGTGTGCGAGCGCCCGCGCCAGCACTCCGTCCACGGCCGGCGGCAGCCCCGGGCAGTGTACGCTGGCTATCGGCGGCGGCTCGGTCTCGGGGTCAGCAATCCCGTAGACGCCCGCGCTGCCGAACGGGAGCCGCCCGGCGAGCATCTCGAACGTCATGCAGCCGAGGCTGTAGACGTCGCTGCGCGCGTCCACGTCGTCGCCTCCCAACGCCTGCTCCAGGCTCATGTACGCAGGCGTGCCGATCGCCAGCCCCGCGACCGTGAGCGGCGACGACAGCTCGGCCGGGCCCGGCGTGTGCTCGGCGGCACGGTCCCACTCGCCGCGCGCCAGCGCGATCGCCTTGGCCACGCCGAAGTCAGCGACGACGACGTGGCCGCCGTCGGTGAGGATGTTGGCTGGTTTGATGTCGCGGTGGATAACCCCGTTCGCGTGCGCGTAGGCGAGTGCGTCGGCTACCTCGCGCACGATAGCGACGACGTCGCCGAGCGGGAGCCGCCCATCGCGCGCGAGTCGCCGCTCGAGCGACTCCCCTGTGATGTAGGGCATCGTGAAGTACACGAGCCCGTCCGCGGACTCGCCGGCGGTGAGCAGCGGGACGATATGCGGGTGGCGGAGCGCGGCGGCCAGGCGGGTCTCGCGGTGGAAGCGCTCCATGCTCAGCCCGGCGCGGAGCTCCGGCGGGAGGACTTTCACGACCACGCGTCGGCCGAGTCGGACCTCCTCGGCGACGAACACGCGGCTCATCCCGCCGCCACCGAGCTCGCGCTCGATGTGGAACCCGCTGCCTAACGCTTCCTGAAGCTGCGCGCCGAGGTCCGGGGCGTCCGCGCCAGTCGTCTCGATGACCGGTGACTCGAGGAACTTCCCGTCGCTGTCGTGCGCGGCGAGGAGGGACTCGACTTCCTTACGGAGCTCGGCGTCGGTGCCGCACGCCTGCGTGAGGAATGCGGACCGCTCGGCCGACGGCAGTTCGACGGCGTCGGCGAATATCGAAGTCATCGCGTTCCAGCGCTCGGCGCTGAGTTGCGCGCTCACGCGTCGCACGTCCTGCTCTCTCCGCTAGGCCGTTGTCATTTCCGAACGAGGGCCGCGTAGCGGCCGAAGTCGAGGAATCGCCGTCCCGTGTACTGAGCCGATCCACGGGCTGAGTGTTGAGTCCCCAAAATAGGACGGTGCCAAACGGCCACAACCCCCATGTGCGGCACGACGACATCACGCAGCCACGCTCGCCGAGAGGCCTTCGGTGGCGTCTATCAACTCCACGATGGCGCGAGCGATGGCATCCGGATGATCCTCTTGGAGGTAATGCGCGCCAGGCCCCAGATGCACGACGCGACAATCTTCGAGGCCTGCGGCGAAGCGCTCGGCGAATTCGGGCGACGCTTCTGGATGGGCGTTCCGCTTTGCGAGCAATCGACTGACTGTTGACACAGCCACCAGTGTGGTGCTCCGTTAGGCGTTAGGCGACAGGTCGACATGCGAGCGGCTGCGTGCCCGGGCGGAGTGGACCAACGCCTCACCCGACGAGCGTCGCAATCTCCATCGAGCGGAGGCGGATGCGGTCACTTACGGCCGAGCCCGGGTGACGTGGCGTATTGACGGGTGACGTGGCGTGTTGGTCGGTACGACCAGTCACAACGATATTGCCGCCGATTGCGACTCGCAGTACACCACGATGACGAGCCCCACGTATGGCAGCACTGTTTGTCATGGCGTACATGGCGGTGCTCGTAGCGGAACTGGTTGGAGA
>Ga0075434_100005875_pt1 | contig 11213 bp, 9 predicted proteins | sample RhiMethybrSRZTD3_FD_75298 | JGI IMG/M metagenome (GOLD analysis project Ga0075434, IMG submission 75298) | Populus rhizosphere microbial communities from Tennessee, USA - Rhizosphere MetaG P. TD hybrid SRZTD3 | ecosystem: Host-associated > Plants > Roots > Rhizosphere > Soil | place: USA...
CAGATCACCTTCCTCGTCGAGGACGACGGGACGATGCAGTTGGCGCGCGTTCCGGCGGCGGGAGGAGAAGTCGAGCGGATCGTTTCCGGCCGCCGCGTCGTGAGCGCGCTCGCCGCCGGACCGGGAGGAAAGCTCGCGCTGCTGATCAGTTCCGCGACGGAGCCGGAGGAGGTCTGGGCGCTCGACGGGAAGGAGCCCCGGCGCCTCTCGCACCAGAACGACGAATGGCTCGCCGGGCTGCGCCTCGGGGCCGTCGAGGAGACCCGGTTCGCTTCGAAGGACGGAACCGAGATCCACGGCTTTCTGGTCAAGCCTCCCGACTTCGAGGCCGGACGCCGTTATCCGGCGATCCTCCGAATCCACGGCGGACCGGTCGATCAGCACTCGTGCGCTTTCGACCTCGACTGGCAGATCCTCGCGGCGCAGGGGTACGTCGTGCTCGCCGCCAATCCGCGCGGCAGCTCCGGCCGCGGAGAAAAGTTCTCCCTCGTGATCTGGGCTGACTGGGGGCACAAGGACGCCGAAGACGTGCTCGCGGCCGTGGACGACGCGGTGAAACGAGGCATCGCCGACCCCGACCGCCTCGGCGTCGGCGGCTGGAGCTACGGCGGCATCCTCACCAACTATGTCATCGCGCAGACGACGCGGTTCGCCGCGGCGACGAGCGGCGCGTCGATCTCCAACATCCTCGCCGGCTACGGGACGGATCAGTACGTTCGCGAATACGAGGCGGAGCTCGGGCTTCCCTGGAAGAACACGGAGAACTGGGTGAAGCTCTCCTTCCCGTTCCTCCACGCGGATCGGATCCGCACGCCGACGCTCTTCCTCTGCGGCGACGAGGACTTCAACGTCCCGCTGCTGAACTCCGAACAGATGTATCAGGCTCTGCGGAGCTTGAACGTACCCACACAGCTCATCATCTATCCGGGCCAGTACCACGGCCTGCGCAAGCCGTCGTTCCTGCGCGACCGTCTCGAGCGATACATCGCCTGGTACGACAAGTACGTCAAGCCCGGCCGGGGAAGCGCCGCCGCCGCGGGAAAGCGCTGAAGCGGGCTCTCGCGGGAGCTCCCGAGCGTCGGGCTCCTCCTCTGCGCGCGGCCCCTCGTCTTCGGGACCCGGTCAGCGGTCGATCGGGATCCGGACCGTGCGGCGCGAGAGCTCCGCGTTGTTCCGGAGGCGCACGTGTTGCGTCTCCCGGAGTCCGCCGTGCAGGGGTCGGCCATCCTCGCGCCGCTGCATGATGCCGGCGTCGCTCATGACGCTCCGGAAGTAGTCGGTGGCGGCGCGGGCGAACTCCGTCTGATCGAACGGGCCCGAATATCCGGACGGTGTGCCGATCGCGATCCGTCCCGTTTGAAAATCCTCTCCCACCGGCTGCACTATCTCCGCGTGCAGAATCGGGCCTGTGTAGAGCTCGGGAGGCTCGAAACGACTCCGGAAAAAACGGTAGCCGGTGGCGTCATTGAGCTCGGCGCGAAAGTCGCCGAGCGTCTCGCCGTCGCGGCGGATCCAGAAGAAGACGCGGGACACCATCCGTTCGGGACCGCTGCCGTACTCCTCCGAGTCCTGCACGCAGCCTTCGAAGGTCAGCTCGAGAATCGGCATCCCGGTACTCCTTCGGCTGTCGAACGGTTCGTTTTGGCGAAGCATATCCTCCCGGCCCCGACTCGAAGCCGGGCGCCCGTCGCGAGCGCGCATTCGTCCCGCCGGACGAGCCGTCCGCCCCTCTCGACCGTGTGGAGTCTCTGAAGAGACAGGGCTCGAGTGAACACCTCTCCGCCGCCGGGCTCGGACATCCGAACTCGTGGATTCGTGTCCACGAAATTGGACGAAGCAGGGGAAAGCCGACTGCAGTTCGTCACGTGATTACAGTGTTTCGTCTCATAAATCCGGCTATTCGTCCCTTTGTGAAGAGAATGTTGCCGGGCTTGCCGTTTGCTCTGTCAGGTGACCTGGGTTCCTTTGCCTGAGGCCTGGGTGCCTTTGCCTGAAGGGGAAGCCGTGTGACGTACGGTCGAGCGGTCGGACGAGCGGCTCGGTGGCGGTTCTGGCTCGGCGCGGCGGCGCTCGCGGCCTTCTTCACCGGTCGGGCGAATGCGGTCGACCCTCCCGGGTCCGAGACGCACTTCGGCCACGACGCCTGGGACAGCGACGCGGGACTTCCGCAGAACTCGGTCCAGGAGATCCTGCAGACCCGCGACGGCTACTTCTGGCTCGGCACCCAGGAAGGCCTGGTGCGATTCGACGGCGTGCGATTCACCGTTTTCGATTCGCGCAACACGCCGGCGCTCCAGGACGACTGGGTCCAGGCGCTCTGCGAGACCCGCGACGGGAGTCTCTGGATCGGCACGTTGACGGGGCTCGCGCGCCGCCGCGAGGGGCGGTTCGAAGCCTTCGGAGAGGGCACGCCTCTCGAGCGCGCGCTCATCGGGTCCTTGATCGAGACACGGGACGGCTCTCTCTGGGTCGGCTCGAGCGCAGGTCTCGCCCGGGTCCGCAACGGCGAGCTCAAGGTGTTCACGGCGCAGGACGGATTCCCAACCGAGCGCGCCCGCTCGCTGTACGAGGACGCGACTGGGAATCTCTGGTTCGGCCTGCCGAACGGTCTGGCGCGTCTCTCGTCCGGACGCTTCGAGGTGCGCACGATCCAGGAGGGCTTTCCCGGCACTCCGCTCGCGATCGTCGGCGACGGCGCGGGTGGACTCTGGGTCGGCACGGGCCGCGGACTCGTCCATGTCGTCGGAGACGAGAACCGGCTCTACGCCTCCGCGGAGGGTCTGACGACGACCCTCGCCCGCGTGCTCTGGCACGATCGAAAGGGCGCGGTCTGGGTCGGCACCGGAAACGGCCTCTACCGGTTTCGCGATGGCCGATTCACCCGCTACTCGACCGCGAGCGGGCTCTCCTCCGACCGAATCCTCTCGCTCTACGAAGACCGCGAGGGCAGCCTCTGGATCGGGACGACCGACGGCGGCCTGAACCGTCTGAAGAGCCAGCGCGTCGTCAACTACACGCGCCACGAGGGACTCTCCGACGACCGGATCTGGACCGTCATCGAAGATCGCGCCGGGACTCTCTGGGTCGGGACTGCGGACGGAAACCTCGATCGGATGCGGCCGGGACAGACCGTGTTCGAGCACGTCGAGAACTTCGGCTCGACTGTGCTCGCGATCGCGGAGGACCGCGAGGGGAACCTCTGGGTCGGAACACAGGGCGGCGGCCTCGTGCGCTTTCGCGAGGGTCGGCCTCGTCGATTCACGGCGGCCGACGGCCTGCCCGGCAACTGGATCACGTCGCTCTGCGTCGACCGCAACGGCGCGCTCTGGGTCGGCACCGTCGGCAACGGGATCGCCCGCTATCAGGACGGGAAGTTCCGCTCGTACCACGTCTCCGACGGGCTTCCTTCCGAACAGATCTTCTCGATCTACGAGGACCGCGCCGGCGACCTCTGGATCGGCACGTTCGGCGGGGGAGCGGCGCGGATGCGGGGAGATCGTTTCGAGACGTTTTCCACGCGCGAGGGGCTCGCGCACGACATCGTGATCTCGATCTACGAGGACGCCGAGGGAACCCACTGGTTCGCGACCCGCGGAGGCCTCTCGCGCTGGCGCGACGGCAAGTTCACGACGTACCGGCAGAAGGAGGGGTTGTTTCACGACGCCGTGCAGCGGGTCGTGGACGACGGGCGCGGCTACCTCTGGTTGACGAGCAATCGCGGGATTTTCCGCGTGCGGCAGTCCGAGCTCGCCTCCGCGGCCTCCGGCGGAGGTCGGATCCACCCGGTGCCGTTCAACACGGCGAGCGGCATGCGCTCCGCGGAGTGCAACAACGCCCAGCACGGCGTCTGGAAGGGGAAGGACGGCCGGCTCTGGTTCGCGACGGTCAAGGGCCTCGCCATGGCCGACCCGTCGCGGATCGAGCTCAACCCCACGCCCCCCGCGGTCGCGGTCGAGGAGGTCTTCGCGGGTGGGGATCTTGTCGAAACGAAGGACGGCCTCCGGACGCTGCCTCCGGGTCGGACCGACCTCGAGTTTCGCTACACGGCGTTCAACTACTCCAACCCGACGTCGGTCCGCTTCCGCTACCGACTGGAGGGGCTCGAGCCGCGATGGACCGACGCGGGGCCGCGGCGGACGGCCTACTACACGCACGTGCCTCCCGGCAGCTATCGGTTCCGGGTCATGGCGTGCAACGAGGACGGGATCTGGAACGAGTCGGGCGCGGCGATCCCGATCCGGCTCGAGCCGCGCTTCTATCAGACCGGCTGGTTCCGGCTCCTCTCGGTCCTCGCCGTCGCGCTTGCGGTGGTCGCCGGTCACCGGCTGCGGGTTCGGCAGATCGAGGCCCGTCAGTTCTTCCGCAGCGCGCTCGCCGAGGCGAAGCTCCATGCCTTGCAGGCTCAGCTCCGCCCCCACTTCCTCGCCAACACGCTCAATTCGATTCTGGCGCTGATCGGAACCGACGCACTGCGCGCACGGCGCATGGTCGAGCGGCTGGGAGAGCTCCTTCGGGCGAGCCTCGAGACCGACCCGGGCCAGATCGTGACGCTCGACCGCGAGCTCGGCGTTCTCGAGCTCTATGTCTCGATCGAGCGGATGCGTTTCCGCGACCGGCTCGAGATCGTGCTCGACGTGGACCCCGCCGTGCGCGACGCTGACGTGCCGAGCTTTCTGCTGCAGCCCGTCGTCGAGAACGCCATCAAGCACGGGCTGCGCGGCAAGTCGGGGCGGGGAGTCGTCCGGATCCGCGCGACCACCGAGGGCAAGCACCTGCAGCTGCGAATCGAGGACAACGGACCGGGACTCGCCTCTTCGACCGCCGTCCGCCCGGCCGGCATCGGCGTGCGCAACACGCGCCAGCGGCTCGAGACGCTCTACCCGGGACGCCACCTCTTCGAGCTCGCGGACGCTCCCGAAGGGGGCTGCGTCGCCCGGATCGAGATCCCTCTCACGACGTTCGCCGCGGGCGCGGAGGATCCAAGGGCGCGCGCGGCCGCCGGGTCGCCGCTGCGTCCGGTGCCGGCCCCGAGCGCTGAGACGCCGGGAGAGCCCGCGCCCTCGGCTCGATCGCGGGCGTAGGGCTCGCGCCGCGCCGCGGCGTCCGTCGGCACCAGCGGCGGTCCGCGAGCGATACACTCCGCCGCCTTGGCGCCGCCCAGGGACGACCCTCGAGAGACCCTTCGGCTCGCCGGCCCCGAGGACGCCGACCGGCTGGCGGGGCTTCGCTTCGAGTTCCGCTCGGCCCTCGCTCCCCCCGTCGAAGGGGAGGAGGCTTTCGTCGAGCGGTGCTCGCGATGGATGCGCGAACGACTCGAAGCCGGCAGCGCCTGGCGCTGCTGGATCGCGACGGAAGGCGGCGAGATCGGCGGCGCGGTCTGGCTATGCCTCCTCGAAAAAGTCCCGAATCCGGTCGGCGAGCCGGAGGGACATGCCTACGTCACGAATTTCTTCGTCCGTCCGGCACTGAGGGGACGGGGCGTCGGCTCCGCGCTCCTCGGCGCGGCGCTTTCGGAGTGCGACCGGCGCGGCGTGGACACCGTTTTCCTCTGGCCGACTCCCGAGAGCCGACGCCTCTACGAGCGCCACGGATTCGAGGTGCGCGACGACCTGATGGAGCGCCGCCGGTGGCACGCGCTTTGAAGCGATCTGCCTCCGTGAGGCGCTGATGATTCGAAAGCTCAAATCGGGCGGCTACCGCCTCTACTCGCGCAAGAAGAATCCGAAGACGGGCAAGCGGCGCAACCTCGGGACGTTCAAGTCGCGCGCGGCCGCGGAGAAGCACGAGAAGGCGGTGCAGTACTTCAAGCGGCACTGAGCGAGGGCCGCGGACGGCCCGGACGCGATACGATTCGGCCGCTCATCCCGCGGAGGTCCGAATGCGCGTCTCCCGTCTCCTCTGCGCCGCCTGTCTGCCCGGCCTCCTCGCCTCGCCCCGGGATTCGCGGGCCGCCGAGGCTGCCGGCCCGATCCGGATCGGAACGGCAACCGGCATCGCGGGCCGGGCCGTGCGCGGAGCGCTTGCGGTCGCCGAGGATCCCGACGGCTCTCCGATCTCACTGCCCGTCGCCGTGGTCACGGGCACCCGGCCCGGCCCGGTCGTCTGGGTGGATGCCGCGGCGCACGGGGACGAGTACGGAGGGCCGCGAGCCCTGCAGGAGCTGGTCAAGAGCCTCGACCCGGCGGCGATGTCCGGCACGCTCGTGGCCGTCTTCCTGGCGAACCCGCCCGCGTTCCGCGGCCTCCAGCGCGTGAACCCGAGCCTGGACGACCTGGCCGACATGGGCGACGCCTTTCCCGGCCGCCCGCGCTTTGCGACCGAGCGGATCGCTGCGGTTCTGACCGAGAACGTCAAGCGGGTCGCCGGCTACTTCATCGATCTCCACACCGGAGGCGATCGCTTTCGACAGCACCCGTTCGTCTTCTACACGCTCACGCCCGCAATCCCCGACGCGCGCTACGACGAGCTCGCGCGCGGCTTCGGCGTGCCCACCCTGTGGCGCGACACCAACCGCATCTTTCCGAACGACGCGGTGACGACGTTCGCGGCGGCGGGCATTCCGGCGTTCCTCCTCGAAGTCGGCGGTGGACAACCGCTCGACGCCGCCGACGTGCGCCTCCAGGCCGGCGCCGTCCGCAACTTCCTCCGCCGGGTGGGCGTCCTCCCGAACCAAGCCGCGCCGCCGCCGGTCGCGCACGTTCTCGTCACCGGCTACCGAATCGTGACGAACTCGCGCGGAGGCTTCTTCGAGGCGTCGGTCCATCCGGGGGATCGCGTGCGCGGGGGGAGCGTCCTCGGGCGGATCGACGACGTCTACGGCGACACGGTCGAGACCCTGACTGCGCCGGCGGGCACCGACATCGTGCTGGGCGTCTCCACGTACCCCGCGGCTCCGACCGGGGGGTGGCTCCTCGAGCTCGGGACGGGCCTCTCCGAATCGCCACCCGGGCAGTGAGCGCTCGGCTCGCCGGTCTCGTCCCGGCTCGCCGCGTGGCAGGGTTGCTGCTCCTCGCGGGAATCGCCGGGACGGCGCTCACGGCCCAGTCGCCGCGGTACCCGGCGGCCCCTCGCGACGGCGTCGTCGACAACTATCACGGCACGCAGGTCGCCGATCCCTACCGCTGGCTGGAGCGGCTCGACGGCCCGCGCACAGTGGAGTGGCTGCAGGCCGAGAAGTCGCTCACCGAGGGATATCTGGCGAGCCTCCCCGGGCGGGAAGCGATTCGCCGACGCCTGACCTCGCTCTGGAGCTACGAGGGGACCAGTGTCCCCCACCGAGAAGCGGGCTGGCTCTTCTATCGGAAGAGCTCAGGCCTTCAGCCGCAGCCGGTCTTGTACCGAGTGAGAGTGGAGGGGAGCCCGCCACAGACCGTTCTGGATCCGAACGAGATCTCCCCGGACGGATCCATCGAGATCCACGACTACGCGGTTTCGCCGGACGCCACGCGACTGGCGTACCTCCGGTCGAAGGGAGGCGAAGTAGTCTCGGAGACCCGCGTCCGAGACCTCTCGACGGGGCGCGATCTCGCCGACGTTCTCGCAGGGACTCTGACGTCCCCGTGCTGGACCCGGGACGGACGCGGCTTCTTCTACGTGCGCCGCCTGGCGCGCGGGCCGGGCGAATCAGCGGCGGGCGCCCGTCCGGAAAAGCGGGTTCTCTATCACCTTCTCGGCCGGCCGGCGACGAGAGACCGCCTCGTCCGAAGCTGGAGCCGAGACGCGCGCTGGGTCTATTGCATGTCGAGCGAGAACGGCCGGTGGGTCCTCATCGTCGCCGAGAAGGGATCGGAGAATGAGATTCGGGCGCTCGACCTGCGGGATCCGGCGCAGCCCGATCTCGCCGCGCAGGCGGTTCGATTGCTTCCCGCCCGCTCGGCATTGCACACGCCGATCGACATCATCGGAAACACACTCTACGTTCGGACCAACCTTTCGGCGCCCAAGGGACGCGTGGTCGCGCTCGACCTGACGCAAGGAGCGCGAGCGCTCCCGCGCGAGGTGCTTCACGAATCGGGCGAGGTGATCGCCGATGCCATCATCGCCGGCGACCGCCTCCTCGTGCACTCCCTGTCCGATGCCCAGAGCCGACTGCGGCTCTTTGGGCTCGATGGACGATCAAAAGGAGAGATCCCGCTTCCGGAGATCGGATCGGTCGGCTGGCCTTTGAGCGGCCACCCCGGCGTGCCCGAGCTCTTCTACTCTTTCTCCTCTTTCCTCACGCCCGAGTCCGCGTACCGCCATGACCTCCACACGGGAGTGAGCGCTCCATTCCAGCCGCCGCGAGCCCCGTTCGATCGAAGCAAACTCGAGACGAAGCAGGTGTTCTTCGTCTCGAAGGACGGCACGCGAGTCCCGATGTTCCTGACGGCGGCGAAGGACCTGAAGCTCGACGGGTCGAATCCCGTTCTCCTGACCGGGTATGGTGGGTACGGCGCCATCGAGCAACCCTCCTACGAGCCGGACGTTCCGTTCTGGGTCGAGTCGGGGGGAATCTATGCCGTCGCGAATCTGCGCGGAGGCGGAGAGTACGGCGAGGAGTGGCACCGGGGTGGCATGCTCGGGCGCAAGCAAAACAGCTTCGACGATTTCTTCGCGGCCGCGGAATTCCTGATTCGCGAGGGTTACACCGCTCCCCGAAAGCTCGCCATCTACGGCCATTCCAATGGCGGCCTTCTCGTCGGCGCCGCTTTGACCGAGAGGCCGGACCTCTTCGCCGCGGCGGTGGCGAATGCCGGTCACTACGACATGCTGCGCTATCCACGGTTCACCATTGGTGCCGGCTGGATTTCCGAATATGGCTCCCCCGATGACCCGGCGGCCTTCCGATACCTGCGCGCCTACTCGCCGCTGCACAACGTCCGCTCCGGCGTCTGCTATCCGGCGACGCTCCTTCTGGCGGCGGACCATGACGACGTCGTCGTCCCGAGCCACTCTTACAAGTTCGCGGCGGCGCTCCAGGCGGCGCAAGGGTGCGACCGGCCGATTCTGCTCCGGGTCGGGATCGACGCGAGCCACGGTTACGCGTCGAAGCCGGAGCGGATCTCCGAGCGCTCGGATCTGTGGGCGTTCGTCGCCTCTCGGCTGGGCGTGACGCCGTTCGGCGGAGGCGCTTCGCCCGGAGCGTTCGCGAAGGGAGCGTCCTCGGAAGGAGCTTTGACGCGTACGGCGATCTTTCCGAGACGCTGACGGCACCGGCGGGGCATCGGGCGGCGGGCTTCCGGGGCGCCGACCCGGCTGCTACACTCGCGGAGGGCGTGGGGGCTCGCCACCGGCAACGGGCGCGGGCGTCCGGCGAACCAGACTCCGCACACAAACGAAGAAGTCGTCCGAACTCCGGGAGGAGCGCAATGAACGTCTCCGTCGATGGCGCCGAGCTCTTCTATTCGACTCGCGGGCGCGGACCGGTCTGCCTTTTCCTCTGTAGCATGGGCACGAAGCCGCACGAGTGGCTGACGCGTCCGCCCCTCTCTGACCTCTTCCGGTTCGTGTATGTCGATCTGCGCGGGAGCGGGCTCTCGACGGGAGAGCCGTCGCAGCTGACGTTCGACGTGCTCGCCGGAGATCTCGAGGCCGTGCGGCAGGACGTCGGCGCGGAGCGTGTCGTGGTCCTGGGCTACTCGATCCTGGGAGCGCTTGCGATCGAGTACGGACGCCGCCGGCCCGTGAGCGTCTCGCACGTGATCACCGCCGGAGTTCCCCCCTTCGGTGACTTGCGACGGATGCTGGCGGAGTCCACCGCCTTCTTCGAAGCGGACGCCTCCGAGGAGCGTCGGCGGATCCTGAAGGAGAACCTGGCGAAGCTGCCGCCGGGATCGTCACCCGGCCAGAGCCTGCTCGCGCAGACACCGATGCGTTTCTTCGATCCGAGATTCGACGCGACTCCCATGATCGCTCTGGCGATCCCGCGTCCCCTCTTCTTCCAGCATCTCCTGGGCCCTCTCACGGACTCGTGGGACGTCCGGCAGGGATCGAGCACCTCACGCCTCCCGATCTTCCTGGCGCACGGGCGGTACGACTACATCGTTCCCCATACGCTCTGGAACGGAATCGCCGAGAGCCTTCCGAACGCGACGTTCCGGCTCTTCGATCGGAGCGGCCACCAGCCTTTCTTCGAGGAACCGGAGCGGTTCACGCGTGCCGTGACCGAGTGGATGGAAGGCGCCGGCGGCGAGTAGGATCTCCGGACGGACTGGCGTCCCGTGGAAAGGGAGGCGACCGATGTTCAAGCCTGCAGGGCCCGCTTGTCAGAGCTGCGGCATGCCGCTCCGCCGCGACCCGCTCGGAGGCGGGACCCGGATCGACGGCAGCCGGAGCGACGAGTATTGCAGCCACTGCTACCGGGACGGCGCGTTCACCGAGCCCGACATCACGGTGGCAGAGATGGCGTCCAAGGTCGAGGGCAAGCTGCGTTCGATGCACTTCCCCGGGTTTCTCGCGAGGCGCTTCGCGAGAGGCATCCCGTCCCTGCGCCGCTGGCAGACCGGGTCGGGAGCCTGAGAGCGCGCCATCCTTCGCGACTCGCCGAACCCTTCGGCGCGGTGAGGTGATCATGAAGCTCGAGTCTCGACACCCGGCCGTCCTCCGCCGCGTCGTCCTTCCGGTCTTCCTGTTCGTCGCCGCCGCGCCGATCGGCGCCCGGTCTCCGGAGCTTGGCGCGCCCCCGCCCGCGCTGCTCCCGAGCATCGAGCTCCCCGAGCCGCTCGCGCGCGTGCTTCGCGACTACGAGTCCGCCTGGCGGGCCCGGGACGCGGCCGCGCTCGCCGCGCTGTTCTCCGAAGACGGATTCGTCCTGACCGGCGGGAGTCCGCCGGTGCGCGGACGCGCCGCGATCGAGAAGGCCTACACCGGCTCCGGAGGGCCTCTGGAGCTCCGGGCTCTGGCCTTCGCGACGGAAGGCGCGATCGGCTACATCGTCGGGGGGTTCGCCCGCGAGAAGGGGCAGCCGGACGCCGGAAAGTTCACGCTCACGCTGCGCCGCGGGCCGGACGGTCGATGGCTGATCTTTTCCGACATGGACAATTCGAACCAGCGCTCCCGATAAGATCCCGCCGTCGAGAGGAGCCCCAATCCGATGAAGCTCGAGGTCGTGACTCCGATGCTTCGGACCAAACGCCTGCGCGAGGCGATCCAGTTCTACGAGTCGGTGCTTGGCTTCGTTTGCCGCGAGTACGACGAAGACTGGGGCTGGGCGAGCCTCGGTCGCGACGGCGTCG
>Ga0075434_100005876_pt1 | contig 11213 bp, 11 predicted proteins | sample RhiMethybrSRZTD3_FD_75298 | JGI IMG/M metagenome (GOLD analysis project Ga0075434, IMG submission 75298) | Populus rhizosphere microbial communities from Tennessee, USA - Rhizosphere MetaG P. TD hybrid SRZTD3 | ecosystem: Host-associated > Plants > Roots > Rhizosphere > Soil | place: USA...
TGTAATTAGGGTATGATATCGTCTGACGCCTACATGGGAATGTTTTTGCCTAGGGATATTCCTGATAGAATTCTCAATTTTATGAACGGAAAAATAGATCTTCCATTTGTCGAGTCAGATGAACTGATGGGATGCTTTTACCTATTTGGAAAAGATCACGGTGTCAAAAGTGAACTTGACATAATGACTGTTAAAAATCTTGCAAAGAAAACTATCTCCCAGGTGTCAAACACTATCAGATCATTTGCTGTCCAAGAATTAATGAAGAGTCAAGAGCTCGTTCGACAGAATTTAATCAAAAGATCTATGCAAATTACGATAGATGCCAAGGAGCAGATTTCATCTGGGGCTATCAAGCTTGACAGACGAATTTCACGAGATCCTACAATCCTATCCGATATTTTTGCCCTACATATCGCCCATTTTAAGAAAAATTATTTTTTTTATTTGTTTGATCCTTTGCCGGGTAGCGACTTGCCTACAGATCTTAGGAATAGTTTGGATTGTAGAATGTTGATGTTGAGCTTTAACGTAAAGGATGCATCCTGTGTTCCCTACTCGTCTATACTATCTCCATTCCTGGATTGGATGCGTGAGTCGCGTGCATTATCGAACTAACCAAGGAACCCAATTTTGCGAGTTTGCAAGATTTAGGATGAACCCCACGTACCAAGTCGCTCAACTGATACTGAATACTAAATGATCCACAAACCAAAAGGATGGGGATCCAAGTTTGAAATATCATTCAACAAAAATCTCCAAAATATATACCTAGGGACGAGAGAAAAAAAAGCAGAATCGGTAGTGGACAAACAAAATCTCCTAATATTTGCTGATAACCTGGAAGCAATGAAATATTTATTAGAAAACGGCCTCGAGGAAAAAATAGACCTTATTTATATTGATCCTCCTTTTTGGTCAGGGGCAAGATATTATCATCGCAATGGATTAAAAAGAGATCTGGCATTTCAAGATACTTGGTCTAATCAGATGAGTTCGTATTTAAAGATGATGTACCCCAGACTAACTTTAATGAAAAATCTAATCTCTTCTGAAGGATCGATTTTTGTACATCTTGACTGGCATATCTCTCACTACATAAAGATCCTCATGGATAAAATATTTGGGATTCAAAATTTCCGAAACGAAATAATTGTTAAGAGAGGAAGAAAAAAAAATTTGCAGTATCAGTTTAAGGCCATCGATAAAATGCATACAGCCAACGATTTGGTACTCTGGTATTCTAAAACCAGTTCAACGAAATTCCCCAAGCCATTGGTTGAGGCTGCATTAGAATCAAAATGGATGAGTTTTTGGAGTAATACTGAAAGACCCACAATGCGATATCTGCTATGCGGGGTTGTTCCTAAACGAGGCCAGTGGAAATGGTCAAAGGATAGGGCACTCAGGGCAGCTCACAACCATGAAGTTTTTTCAAGGGAGCATCAAGGAAAACTTTCGCTTGAACAATACTGGCGAAGGACTGGCAGTAGCTTGGAATTCATTAGAAAACGAGAGGATGTAAAATACCCGGAATATTGGATACCCCCAAAGACAAAAAAGATAGTGGATAACTTATGGTTAGATATAGAATCATACAGCTATACAACAGGTTTTAGCACACAAAAACACACCGCATTGCTAGAAAGAATAATTGGTTTATTTTCGAAACCGGGTTCCATTGTCTTGGATTCATTTTGTGGTTCTGGAACTTCGCTCGTGGTCGCCGAAAAAATGGGTAGACGATGGATCGGTTGCGATTCATCCGGTGTAGCAATTAAGGTGGCGAAGGATAGATTGAAAAAAAGTAAATACAGTTTCTTGTCATTATGATTGTCGCAAACACTGACTTAATCGGATGGAATCCGGGGAAGATAGATATGTTGCCTTACTAAACACTTAGAGTATCACGGTATTTTCAAGTTTGATTACGCAATGTATTCTGGGCTCCAATCGGCACCGTACTTTTGTTTCAAGGAAACAAAAGCACATTAAGGCGTATTGCTTCCTAGTAACCTAATGTCGAAAGATGCCGGCGATTTAGCTTATGAAACTTTATTAAAAAGAATTGAATCCAAACTAGGCGATACTGTAAAAAAATCAGTCGCCAGACTCGAAACTCCGGAACCTCAGGTGATCTGGGTCGGACAGAGGACAATCTTTAGAAACTTTATGGAATTCCCCAAAGCACTGCGGCGTGAGCCCGAAAAGCTTCTGTTGTACCTGAATAAAGAACTTGCATCTGCTGGATATATCGCTGGAGAGCGAGTCATTTTTCTTGGGCGGAAAGAGCCATCTTCATTCAGTGCCTTAATAGATCGTTATATAAGAGATTATGTCATTTGCCCGGTTTGTCAAAGCCCAGATACCCGGACTGAAAAAACGAAAAAACTTGGCTTTTTGCATTGCGAAGCTTGTGGAGCTCGATCGTCGATAAAGGGAAATTATGCTTAACTTATTAAATAGAGCAAGATTTCTCGTGCCTTGAGTTCCGATGCGGCTTTAACTTCCTCATCTCGTCATGGGCTGGAATGAGAATAGATAAGATTGCCTCGTGATAAGTTCTAATCGAACTTCTCTCCTTTGTTCACCGTTTTGACTTTAAGACTCAGTTAGTTTGACTCTTTGATTTTTCAATTATTTTGCAATAATATTTCGATCCAAAACGAAAGCGAAACGAAATAAGAATATGCATGTTTCGAGTACTCCGGAGAATTCTAATATCAAAATTGAGAAATCAAAATTAGAGTACGAGATAGAGTGCCCTAGATGCAATGATCTAATGACACTTTGTTCGGATTTCGATCAGTTATACTATTTGTGCGATTCATGCAATTTCTGTTTATACGCCTTCAAAAGGTATCATGGTACCGCGTAGGTTCGTCGAACATAAGCTAAACGAAAATAACAAATCCTTGTTCAATGATAATGATTGAGTGTATGATCTGGACTAACGTGGTTACTATAACATTCAATTTGAGAGAAAATGCTTTCGCTGGTAGCGACTGAGCATAATGGATATGAGGCCTAGGTCATGCTAAACAGGCTCAGATCAAAGCTAGTCCCATTTACTTCTAAACTTGGAATAAAACTAGGCTCACTGGGTCTCTCTCCAACTGTCTGGAGTCTGATTGGCTTTGCAATGTCAATTGCTTCTGCAGCAAGCTTTGGCTGTGCCATAATTTCGACCTCATTACCCCTGGTTGCAATCGGGAGCATGTTGTTATTATTATCAGGATTTTTTGACATAGTAGACGGAAGTGTTGCACGATCAACTAATCGGATCACTAAGAAAGGGGGCTTTGTAGACTCTATTCTCGATAAGTTAGGTGAAATTGCAGTATTCATTGGAATATCGGTTGGGGGACTAGCAAGTCCTGTTCTTTGTTTGATCGCAGCGGCAGCATCAATAATGGTTAGTTATTCTAGAGCTAGGGCAGAATCCTTGGGCATAGCAGTTGAAGGTGTTGGGATTGGAGAAAGAGCTGAAAGGCTCCTAGTCATTGCCATTGCCGGCTTTATTCCGCTTCAATTTTCTCTTGAAGTAGGCGTAATCGTCGTCTCCATTTTGTCGATATTCACTTTCATGCAGAGATTTAGATTTATTGTTGGCAAACTTGGAGATTAATGCAATCTTCCGGTCCTTCTACGATCCATTTCGGACCTCACCTTCACGATACCACGATGAACTGCACAGGAAACACAATAGAACTTAACATCAGTTGATGGGGCAATGTACGCACCCTGAGCCCTAAGCTCCCTTGCTAAAGTAGGTTCCACAAATGTAATTCTTCCTGTCACTTTCTTTGCCTTATCACGAGGAACCATGGCTCCGCATTGACTGCAGTGGACTGTACCTGAACTTCCTTTGCCCCCCTTGGTACGACCTCTGCTAGTCCGTTTTTTGGGCATAATAGGGAGGATAAGTTTCTGTGCTTTAAATCTTCTGATAAGTCGTTTTCCTACAATGTCTATATGCCGTATCTTTCCGTTAAGAATATACTTTTTCTGTACGTACAGAAAAAAACTTGATCTACGCACTGTTTTCAACTAATTATTGCTTAGGTGTCTACTCTGGGTGTTTTGTCAACCCTTTAGTTAAATATCTAAGAGCTAATTTAGCACAACCACTTTACCGGCTTCTGACAAAAATTGGGTGAAAAGTTAGGAATCAAGGGAGACAAACTGATATTTATATTGAAATATTTATGTTATTTAGGGATGGACCTTGCTATAGTATCAAATTTAGTTAAGGACACTATCATCGGTAATGATGGGGTAACATCACAGGCTATGGGAGGACCGCCGTGTTACGCGGGACTTATGGCTAAAGCCTTAGGATTTAATGTTAATCTAGTTACTCGTTATGGAAATGATTTGACGGATAAAGATATACAAATTTTAAAAACTGGTGGTCTATCACTAAAAAAATCTGGCTTATCGGATTTACCTACAACCAAATTTGTAATACAATGTTTAGGAAGAACCCGAACACTTAGCATAGAATCAAAATGCGATAGTATAAGGTTAGAAGACGTAATTGAAATAAAACCGGATGGATGGCTTATAAGCCCAGTCTACGACGAAGTTCCCCAAACTGTTTTAGATTATATCAGTGACCACAGTGGAAGTTTGAATTTTGTTATGCTTGATCCGCAAGGTTTTACGAGAGCATCCGATGATCACGGTACAATATCCACTAGAACTAAAATAAACCTTGATCTCAAAGGCATCCGAGCAATTAAATTGGATCCTGCCGAACTAGCCTGTTTGACAGGTGGCCTTTCAGGTGTCTCTGGAATCAAGAAGATTTTTGACCTTTGTGATATTGACTATATACTTCATACCGACGAAAAAGCAATTCACGCTGCTACCCGGGAGGCGCATTATTGGTTAAAAATATCGGACATGAACATTCCCGACTCTACGGGAATAGGGGATATAATTTCATCTACTTTTGCTTGTACTTTCTTAAAAGAAAAAGATGTTATCTGGGCTTTTTGCTTCGCAGTTGGCGCTGCATGGGCCGCTATGAATTTGAAGACTCGCGGCATTGAAAAAATACCAAAGAAGTCTAAAGTCGAAGAAAATGCTGCTTATTTTTATGCGGCCTTAAACTTCGAAAAATTCTAGCTATGATTCTTAGATTTAAATTGCTGTGGGATGTCGGTTTAGATATTATCCGATGAAAATCGCCATATCAAGTCAGGACTGGAGGGAGGGAAGTCTAAGCCACAAAATAAAAGCTACCTTGGATAACCTCGAAGTCGAATCTGAAATATTTCGTAATGGAGATAATAGTAAAACGCCTAATGCGGATGTCCTACTCGTTGCGGGAGGGGACCGAGCTATCCTAGACTATTCACATAAGGTACATGATTCTTCGGTGCCTGTTTTGGGGATTTATGAATCAGAGGCAACAGGTTTTCTGGGACAGGTGGATGTAAGGGACTTGGAATCTGCCATAATGAAACTGAAGAAAGGAAATTATGAAGTAGATGAAGTATTCAGGTTGTCTGTCAAGGTTGATGGAAAGGAGGTCGAGCCAGTACTTAATGATGTAGCGTTATTTCCACGAAAGAGTGCTACGTTACTAGAATATGTACTTAAAATTAACGGTAGCGATCTCTGGCACGATAACAGTGACGGAGTTATTATTTCGACGCCGATTGGTTCCACTGCTTACAGCATGTCTGCCGGAGGACCAATGGTAATGCAGAGATCACCAGTATTTATTGTTGTATCAGTTAATTCTTTAGACAATACTCGGCGCCCACTAATAGTTCCAAATGATAGTAACTTGGAGATTAGCGATATCTTATGTCGTTATTTGTGTGATATCGTCTTAGACGGGGGTAAACGAATCACAGTGCGGAGGAGAATAGAGTGCAATAAACACGAATACCCTACCCGATTTGTAACTATGACAAAGGATTCTTCAGCCAAGATTATAGAGAAGAAAGTTAAGTTGGCCGAAGATCTACTTAACATGCCTCCAAGTGCAAAATTAATTTTAAAAACAATGGAATACGAAGGCGCACTAAGTCAAAAAGACCTCTGCAAGAGAACATTGTTGCCTGAAAGAACAGTGAGACTCTCATTGAGTCACCTTCTACAGAGGGGATACGTCAGGAAAAAGACGTCTCTACGGGACGCAAGACAAAAAACTTACGAATTGCGCATATGAGGTCCAGAGATAAAATTGGCTACGCGTTGACACAAGCCCTCACAAACGCATAGAACGACTCCTCAGGTCTTCCAGGTCTGCTATTAAATTCAGAATGATATTGTACTGCTAAGAAGAATTTATTCCGCGGAATCTCTACGATTTCGATTCGTCTACCATAATCTGAAGAGCCAGATAAAATCATTCCATTTTCTTCAACTAGATTTCGGTAGTCTTGGTTGAATTCATACCTATGGCGATGCCTCCGTTCTATGATACGTCTCCCGTATATTTCACTTGCATTAGTCTTGGGTTCTATGTTAATACTATGCTTACCCAATCGCATCGAGCCACCAAAGTTGCTGATATTTTTCTGCTCAGGCATAAACTTGACAACTTGGTTGCTTCCACTCGAATTGAATTCTTCGGAGGTAGCATCACTTATTCCACATTGATATTTTGCAAATTCTAATATTGCAAGCTGAAAACCAAAACAAATTCCTAGGAAAGGAATGTTTTGAGTCCTGACAAAATTAGTTGCTTCCATTATACCTTCACTTCCCCTCATTCCAAAACCTCCAGGCACCAGTATTCCATCAAAATCTTTCAATACTTTTAACTCGTGCTTCCCCCTTTCAAATAATTCAGATTCTATCCATTGAACGCTTAATCCTCTGTATAGCTTGGCAGAAGCGTGTAAGAGAGCTTGATATACACTTACGTAGCTATCAGGCAAATCCACATATTTACCGACTATCGCGATTTTGACATTTGCATCATGATTTAAGTAAGCTCGAGTTACAGATTTCCAGTTATTCCATTTAATTTTCAAGTTTCCTAGATTTAGTTTTTGGGCGATTACTTTTACCATTCCTTGTTGCTCCAAAATCTCGGGAACATGATAAATAGAAGGAGCATCATGGCATGATATTACGCAATCCTCCCTAACGCTTGCAAATAAGGAAATCTTATGAATTGCTTCACGGTTAAGAGGATTTTTACATCTGACTGCCAGCATATTAGGTTGTATGCCAATTCTTCTCAACTCCTGAACGCTGTGTTGCGTAGGCTTAGTTTTTTGCTCACCTACAACGTCTAGTATCGGTGCTAACGTTACGTGTATGAAGAGGGAATCGGTTTCATCAGATTCTAATTGCATTTGCCTTAGAGCTTCAAGAAAAGGTAAACTCTCAATATCACCAACTGTGCCTCCACATTCTACTACCAGAACATCAAGGTCCTTGGCAAGTGTCCTGAGCTTGTCCTTTATTGTGTCAGTTACATGAGGTATTATTTGGACACATTGGCCTAGATACTTTCCCTCTCTTTCGGCCTTGATTACTTCCGAATATATTCTGCCAGTAGTGATATTGTGACTTTCAGTCATTGAAATATCAAGAAACCTTTCATAGTTTCCGATGTCCATGTCGCATTCTCCACCGTCATCTGTTACAAATACTTCACCATGAGCCATTGGATTCATGGTTCCTGCATCAAAATTTACGTAAGGATCAATTTTAACACATGAAACTTTAAGACCTAATAACTGTAAGAGTTTCGCGGTGGAAGATGTAATTACTCCCTTTCCTAAACCGGACATGACACCTCCTGTTACAAAAATAAATTTTGGCACAACTTTGGTATTCGATTTTGTCCGCACATAGGAGTTTAAATTTTCACCTTTTTAATCGTTTTTCATGCATCATCCATTTCTTCCTATTCTCCGCCCTTGTTTAGGGCGTGCTTAACCTTTCTAAAACCAATATCTTTAAGTGTACATGGTTAAGCCTTTGGGCAAGTAAATTTTCGAAGAGTATTTGATTGTATGGCCAGTTAGTCGAGAATATCTATGCACCAAAAATTTTGGGTATGGCTCACCCTTCTCCTATGTAACCTACGTTCAGAAAAAATGCCAAAAGATTCTTCACATATTCGTTATCTCGGTTCAAATAATACATAGTATTAGCCATTCTTTTCTCCTTGACCCAATCAATTCTCGTCAAGTCTCCCAAATTTCGTTTAATGTCTTCTCGTTTTAGACCAGTCCTCTTGTGGAGAACGTATATAGTAACCATCTTCCTTTCTTCTGTAAGAGCACGGATTATTTTGATCTTGCCTAAAGTCCCGATTCCAGTTTCAATTATATTTCTGCTATCGTGTACTTCCATTCTACCTTTTCTTTTTCAATTGGTTTTCCAATACAGGCTCGAGTTCACTTAAAGCTGTACCATTTATTCCTATTTGCTTTAAGGATTTCATCTCAATTATTTTTCGCTCAATTAGGTCATTTAGGTAGTCTTCAACATCGAACTTTTTGACCTTATGTTCATCTGCCAAGTCTAGAGCATGTAAACGAATTTCCTTAAGCTCAACATATTGTCTCTTCCTTGCCTGCAATGTCTTTACAACTGCCATGAGAGCCATAAGGTGATTCTTTGGAAGTTCAATTATATCCTCGGTTGTGATCGATGTGTGACTCTGTCCATGTACTTTTCGAACCTGGTCCAAAGTTATTCTTCCAGTTCCTTGTGTTTCAGCTAGCTGTCCTGAAAATAAGAGGAGGTCTAGGGCATATCTAATGTCGCCATTTACATGATTGGAAAGAGTAATGGCAGAGATTTCATCAATAATGTCGGAGCCAATTACCTTTGGATTAAATGATTCTGAACACCTTCTGATCAATATGTCACTCACTTGTTTTCCGGTATATGTTGGAAAATCAATTGGTACTCTACCCAAAGTGCTCAGTTCTGCAGTATCAATTTTGCTATAGAACTCAGTACTTCTCGCAATAAAAATTACACCCAATACGTTACAATGTTCGGTTAAATCAAATTCATTAAGGCGAGTAAAGTCGTATATAATGCTACTATCCTTACTCGAACGAATAAGATAATCTATTTCATCGAGGATGATAAGTACATAAGTTTTATTTTCTCTTAGATATGATAATAGATATCGCAGCATTTCTTCAGCACTCAAACCCTGAGCTGGAAGCTCTGGTGCTATTTTTTCGAGAAGAAATCTGTAAATTGCGTACTTGTTTCCACCCTGAAGCTTAAGGTTTATGTAAGCTATTTTTATCTTTAAACCAGATTTTTTGAATTCCGTCTCTAACGATTCAGAGAACTTCATTACTGTGGAAGTCTTGCCAATTCCAGCGGGCCCCACCACCTGAAGAGTAGTTAACATGAATTCTTCGGGTTTAATATAAGAATTCCTGAATATTGATTGAATTAAAGATATTTGCTTCTCCCTATGTGGTAGCTCCTTCGGTATATATCTGGCCGACAGTTTTGATCTGTCAAGGAAAATTTCACTTTCAGGCAAGTTTAGATTGAATTGAATAATTATGGATGATACTATATTAATTAATCTAGGTGTATTAGACCTAAAATATTCGCAAGTTCAAAAACAGCGATTTCATATCATTAAAGGATATATTTGTCTAGAATTTATGATATCGGAGCTTATTAATTCTTGATAAATTTTTAAGAGCCTCTAGGTAAAGGAACATTACTTAGATCAAAAGAGCTAGTAAAAATTTGAGTCGATTTCTTAACAAAACCGGGATGCTTCGAACTCTTGCACTCAATTCATTTAAGGCAATCAATGAAGGCTATTACAACGCTGAAGCGTATAATTTCGACTCACATTCTGCTTTCTCATTGCGAAATTACATTCTTGCATGTTCCGGGTTTCCAATTATATGTGAGATAAAGTTTTCATCACCGTCTCGTGGTACAATTCTGGATTCCAGTAAGGTAGATTTAGTCAATCTCGCTAGTAAGCTATCAGAAAGCGGAATTGTAGGTCTTTCAGTAGTTACTCAACCTTACATGTTCAACGGTTCGATTCACTACCTTGCTGATGTAAGAAAAGCAGTTACGGTGCCCATCTTAATGAAGGATATCATTGTAAGTGAAATTCAAATAGATGCAGCCAAGAGAATTGGCGCCGATTGTATACTCCTTATAAAAACTCTATTCGACGAAGATTTAGCGGAAGGTTCAATAGAAAAATTTATGGAGTATGCTGAAAAAAAAGGGCTAAATGTGCTTGTTGAAGTTCACAAAGATTTGGAATACCGGGAAGTTCTTTCTAGCAATTACAAACGACATTTAATTGGAATTAATAATAGGAACTTGGACACTCTAGATGTTAATTTGGACGTTACCAAGTCATTACTACAAAAATACGATAAAGGTAAAAATATAGTTATAAGCGAAAGTGGCATTTCTAATTCGGAACAGATTAAGGAATTGTCTTCGCTGGGCGTTGATGGTTTCTTGATAGGAACCAGTATAATGGAGTCTGAAGATCCGATATCAAAAGTCCGAGAATGGGTGCGGTAGGGTAGCGTAGATTAAATTAGATTAGATCAATTCGTATTGAGGGGAGTGTAGAAACTATGGATTTAAGTAAATTTCCTGTAAAGGGCAAATACGGAAATTACGGAGGTAAATTTATTCCAGAGACTTTAATTCCGGCAATAGAAGAACTTGAAAAAGCATATACCAAATACAAAAAGGATCCTAGATTTAAAAGGGACCTATCGTATTATCTCTCAAATTATGCAGGTAGGCCAACTCCACTATACTTTGCAAAAAATTTGACAAGTTATGTTGGAGGTGCAAAGATTTTTCTCAAGCGCGAGGATCTTCTGCATGGAGGCGCGCACAAAATTAATAATTGCATAGGCCAATGTCTGCTGGCAAAAATGATGGGCAAGAGTCGAATTATAGCCGAAACTGGTGCCGGACAACACGGGGTGGGTACGGCGATGGCCGCGTCTCTGCTGGGATTAGACTGCGAGATCTATATGGGAGCGGTAGATATTGAAAGACAACGAACCAATGTATATAGAATGGAATTACTGGGCGCGAGAGTACATAGTGTAGGTTCAGGTACTCGGACACTTAAAGACGCAATCAACGAAGCCCTTAGGGACTGGATCTCAAATGTTTTGGATACATATTACCTGATCGGCTCAGTGGTAGGTCCGCATCCTTATCCGATGATCGTGAGAGATTTTCAGAGTGTAATC
>Ga0075434_100005877_pt1 | contig 11212 bp, 10 predicted proteins | sample RhiMethybrSRZTD3_FD_75298 | JGI IMG/M metagenome (GOLD analysis project Ga0075434, IMG submission 75298) | Populus rhizosphere microbial communities from Tennessee, USA - Rhizosphere MetaG P. TD hybrid SRZTD3 | ecosystem: Host-associated > Plants > Roots > Rhizosphere > Soil | place: USA...
TGGAGAGATTGCAGCGCCGGCTCCGACGGACACCCACCCTGCACCGCGCAGAGCACGGTCGCGAGTGCGCATGGAAGGATGGTGCAACGACTCCTCTGCCCCTCCCTGCGGGGACTGGACGGAACGGAAGCTCTGTGGAAGCTATGGAAAACAAACAGCGTTTTCCACAGCTACTTATGCGGAGCTGCACATAAGTAGCTGATATCGCGAGCGGGATGTTATCCGCAGCTAGACACGTAACTGTCTGAATCCACGGGGTTTTCCGACCCCAGCATGCCCATAACCTCCACTCTACCCTGGGGCCTCATGGAGAGGCTCGCAGCTGGTGGATTCGGAGGTGGAAGATGCCAGTGCCGGTCCGCAGCGGATCCTCGCTGTATGCGATCCGCGTGTTGCCCTACTTAGAGTTCGTTCGTCATCATCGGGGACGGCGTACCACCCATCAGCTTGAGAATGGCCTCGGTCGGTTCTGCTCGTGGCTCGAAGGCTGTGGAGTGATCGACTTTGGCAAGCTGACGCCGACTCTCCTTCGGGACTTCATCTCCTCGCTCCAGAGCTTTCGGCCTGCGACGATCGCCGTGCACGCCTCGGCTCTGCGGGGCTTCTTGGCCTACTTGCTCCTCGAGGGAATTCTGGAGAGGGATTTGGTGTGGGCGGTCGAGCGTCCCCGGGTGTACTCGATGAGCCAGCCTCCGCAGGTCCTCGCCGAGGAGGCTGTGGAGCGGCTGCTGGCGGCCGTAGATCGCTCCAGCCCTTTGGGCAAGCGCGACCTCGCCATGCTGCTATTGGCTGCGCGCTACGGTTTGCGATCTTCGGACATCCGTGGCCTTCGTTTCGACCACATCCATTGGCGGGAGCAGCGGATCGTTCTGGTGCAGTCGAAAACGCAGATGCCGCTGGAGCTTCCGCTTCTTGCTGATGTCGATCATGCGCTGGCCGACTACATTCGTTCTGGGCGGCCTTCGTGCCCTGCACGAGAGATCTTTGTTCGCCATGTGGCTCCGATCTCTCCGTTGGCGAAGCGCAACAACCTTTGGCCGGTGATGCGCCGGGCGCTGCGAGCAGCAAGTATCGAGCTCTCGGGCAGGGAGCAAGGGCTGCGCCTGCTGCGGCACTCTGCAGCGACGCGGCTGCTTCGTCACGGCGTTGCCTTCGACACCATCTCCGACATCCTGGGGCATCGTTCCGTTGACGCCACGCGGAGATACGCCCAAGTGGACCTGATCGGTCTGAAATCGGTTGCCCTGGCCGAGACGGAGGTGCACCGATGAGTTCCTTCGGGTCCCAGATCGCGTGTTTTCTGGCTCACAAGCGGGCCATGGGCTTCGCCTACCGGCGCGAGCAAGCCTTCCTCGAGGAGATCGCTCGCCTTGCGTCCTCCCGGCACGAGGAGGTCCTCTCAGAGGCTCTGGTGCGCCAGTACCTGTCGAGCTGGAGTGAGGCCAGCCGACCTCACCGCCTCACGGTAGTCCGTGCGTTGGCACAGTTTCTTGTGATCGAGGAACCACGGACCTTCGTCCCGCCGAGGCGGTTTCTCGGCATCCGGCAGTGTCGGCCGCCAATCCGTGCCTTCTCGCGGGACGAGGCCGTCCGATTCCTCGCTGCCTGCGAGGTCTTGCCGGAAGTTCGCATCTTCCCTCTCGGGCTGGTCCACAGCATCGCCCTGAGAACGCTTCTTCTCACGGGTCTGCGCCGTGGCGAGCTGCTGGCCCTCCGCGACGAGGATGTCGACCTCTCGCAGGAAATCCTCACCGTCCGCTGTGGGAAGTTCGGCAAATCGCGCTTCGTCCCTCTCGCCTCCGATCTGGCGCATCGATTGCGGGACTATCGGGAGGCCGTCTCCGTGCGCATCGCACCTCGCCAGCCGAGCAGCGCCTTCTTTCCCCGTCCGGACGGCCACCAGCGCACGGCGTTGAGCAGCCTCTACGAGTCTTTCCGCCAAGTGCTCGAGCTCGCACAGATCCCGCATCTCGGCCGCGGCCGTGGTCCGCGCCTGCACGACCTGAGGCATGCGTTCGCCGTTCTCCGTCTCCTGAGCTGGTACGAGGCTGGCGCGGACCTCACAGTGAAGCTTCCCCTGCTCGCCACCTATCTCGGACACATTGGTCTGACGAGCTCACAGGTCTACCTCCACATGACCGAGGATTTTATCGGCGAGCTGACGCGTCGGCAGCTCGACCGCTTCGGCGACCTCATCACAGAGGTGGCGCAATGAGCGCCGGGAGCACCCAACTGGCCACCCTCGTCACAGGGTTCTTTACCCGTCACCTGGCGGCGGAACTCAATGCAAGCGGCCACACGATCCGCAGTTACCGCGACACCTTCCGCCTGCTCTTACGCCATGTCGCTGCGGCGACCGACCGGCAAGTCACACAACTGACCTTCGACGATCTTACGCCCGAGGCCATCCTGCGCTTCCTCGATTACCTCGAGCAGCAGCGGAGCAATTCTGTCTCGACCCGCAATGCAAGGCTGGCCGCCCTCCACTCGTTCTTCTCCTACGTCGCCAGCCAGGATGCAGCCGCCGCGTCGCTGGTACAGAAGATCCTCGCTATCCCGTTCAAGAAGGCACCGAGGCGTGTCCTCGGCTACCTCACCGAGGAGGAGCTGCGCGCGATCCTGGACGGTCCCGACCGAAGCACCTCAAAAGGACGTCGCGACTACCTCATTCTCGCACTCCTCTACGACACCGGTGCGCGGGTCCAGGAACTCCTGGATCTGTGCCCAGCTGACTTTCGCTTGGACCGACTACCCCTGGTCCTCATCACCGGCAAAGGCCGCAAGCAGCGCATCGTGCCGTTACTGCCGGCCACCGCCAAACTCGTCTGCGGCTATCTGGCAGAGACGGACCGCTCGCCAACGGACACGTCACCCCTGCTGTCGAATTATCGCGGAGAGAAGATGACCCGCTCGGGAGTGACCTTTGTCCTCGACCGCTACTGTCAGCTCGCCGCCGAAAAGGTGCAAGCGCTCCGTAGGACAGGGATCAGCCCTCATACTCTCCGTCACACCAAAGCGATGCACCTCGTGCAAGCCGGCGTGTCTCCCGTCACCATCAAGGACCTACTGGGCCACGCCCACCTCAAAACGCTTGAGCTTTACGTGGAGGCTGATCTCGAAATGAAACGCCGCGCGCTGGAGTCCACGCCCACACCGGTGGACTCTGGCCCACGGGTGCAGCGCCATGAGCCGGATCTCCTTCGCTGGCTTGAGCAGCTTTAGCCGTAAAGGCGGGCTCTGTTATGCTCGTGCTAGCCGCCATAAGCTTCTGAAAGTACGGCGTTTGGTGGAGCAGCTACGGATAACATCCCGCTCGCGATATCAGCTCCCACAGACCCGGCGACGACGGGATCTATATGAACGGCGCGGGCCGCCAACAGCAACAGCCTAAAAGGCCGGGGCCGCCCCGGCGGCCCCACTTGACTTCACAAGGCCTTCTCATGGAAGGAGGGCCGGGAGGTGAGGGGTTTTGGGCGGGAGGGGGGGTAGGCCGGCGGGACCGCTCTACTTCGCCTCACCCTCCGGGCGCCACTTCCGCGCCGGCGCCTTGACGATCTTGCCGCTGCGCAGGCAGCGCGTACACACCCGCACCCGGCGCACGCCGCCGTTGATCAGGGCGCGGACGGTCTGCAGGTTGGGCTCCCACTTGCGCGACGTCACGTTGTGCGCGTGGCTGATATTGCGGCCGAAGACCGTGGTCTTGCCGCAGATCTCGCATTGCTTGGCCATGGTTCGTCTCTCCTTGCTGCGCCCCTCGAAGGGCACGACAAGATACCAGAACCCGCTCCGGATCTCAAGCGCCCGAATCGCCGAGATCTTCTCATCGCTTGCATCTGTGCTTTCGTCTGGCGGAAAATAAGGCATTCCAGCAGAGCCGCTCGCGCCCATTCCTGATCGCGAGCCGCGGGTTGAAGGAGTGCCCGTCATTTGTTCAGGCTGACCTTCCCCTCCAGCGAATTCCCCGACTGGAGCTTCGCTCGCAACCGCCGCGCCGTCCTGATGACGACCTCGGCGGAATGGTCGCAGTCGCTCTACTCCTGTCGTTTCGAGTGCCACGGCAAGCTGCTGATCGCCCCGAACCGGGACTATCCCTACGAGGGGCTCCTGGCCCATCAGGACGGCGAGAACTGGAAGTTCATCGATTGTGTTGGTCTCGGCCTGCGCGATGGCAGCGGCGCCTGTCTACCGCTCGACCCCGATCCGGACGCGCCGGCCGTCCTCGTGGATCCGTGGCAGGTGACGTACGCCTACCGGGCCAGCCTCGACGGCCCGACCGGCAGGGTCGAAGTCCCCCTGCGCGTGACCTACTACCTCGCTTCGGCCACCAATCCCCAGGCGACCACGGGCTGCGTCACGGTCCGGGTTCCTCACGGGCCAGCACGGCGCGATCTACCGCTGACCCTGATTGTGCAACCTTTCCTGGACATTCGTCACATGTATGGGGAAGCCGACATTGCCGGCTGCCACCTGCATACGGACGAGCGTGGCTTCCTGGTGGTGACGAGCCGCGTGCGGTCGATCGTCTTCCATCTGCCGCCGGGGACGATGAACGTGTTCGGGAATCCCGAGGTGATGAGCTGGAAGTACAAGCTGGGGACAGGATATCGGCGCGAGGTGTTCAGCGAGCAGCGCGGCCGGATGGAGACCCGATTCGTCTCCGAGCAGAAGCAGGTAGCCGCGCTCTTCAACTTGGAGGCTCCGGTGACGGCGGACCGCCTGCGGCTTCGCGTGCCTTTCCAGTGTGGCCTGCCTGTTGACCCGGAGCTGCGGCCTCCAGCGGACAGGGTGCGAGCGCAGCTGTGGCAGGCGCGCCGCAGCGACTGGGCGCAGCTGCGAGCGCTGGAGAGCGCCTTTCCCCTACCGCGGGAGCTGCCGTTCCGGGACGCTATCCTGGCGCGGATCGTCGGCCTCACGAAATTCGGGACCTACGTGCGCCGCCCGACGCCGGGTAGCGGCTACGCGAAGATCCCAAACGCTGGCGCTCTGTGGTTCAAGACGCCTTGGTACCGCGACGTCTTCGAGGGAATCCTGAGCAGCTTCGAGACGCTGATGCGCTTGCCAGAGGAGCGCGCCAACGTGCAGGCCGTCCTCGACGTGGCGCTCTCCTGCTACAACGAGTCGAACGGCCTGATCCTCGCCAGGATGCCTGAATTCCAGGGCGACACGCCCCCGTTCGACAGCTCGGATGCCACCCTGCTGTGCCTGATCACAGCCCACACCTACGCGGCGCGGACAGGCGACGCCGATCTCGGCAGGCGGGCGCTCCACCAGACACTCCAGACCCTCGACTGCTTCCGGGAGGGGTACGGCGCGCCGGGTGCCGACCTGCCTTCCGACGGGCCGCCGCGCCTCGATCCCGAGACCGGCTTGCTGCTCAGCGTGCCCCACCACTCGTGGATCGATATCAATGGTGTGGCTGTGGAGTACGCCGGCTGGCGGCTGGAAGGCCTCTCCAACCGCGCTTCGGCCGGCTTCGTCAAGGATCTCTACGACGAGATGGGAAGCAAGGAGGCGGTCGAGGCCGCCTTCTTGAGCGCCAGGTTCTTTCTGCCCGAGATCAATGCGCAATGGCTCGCCGTCCTCTCCGGGTTGCTCGGGACCTTCGAGCTCGTCGGAGCGGACCAAGCCCAGAGGCAAGAGATCGCCGCCCTGCTGGCGCGGGCGCGGGCGAGCTTCAAGCCCGTGTTCTGGAACCCCGACCGGAGCTTTCTCTTCAACCTCGTGCACGAAGGGCACGCGGTCCGGGACCCGATCGAGTGCGAAACGGCGGTGACCGCGGCCGCGCTGCTAGGCGAGACCGTACTCACGCGCGATGAGCTGCGGTCGCTCTGGCGGCACGCCGAAAGGACCCTGCTCGTCCACCGCACGCTGCAGATCTATGGCAGCGAACGCCTACCTTTCGGGCTCCTGGTGAAGAACGAGGACCAGCGCATCTACTACGATGACAATCAGTACCATGCCGACGTCACCTGGCCGCGCTCGACTCCGTACCTGATCCGGCTGCTGGAGTTCCTGGGCGAGGCGCCAATCATCAAGGATCTGCTCGTCAACAACCTGGACCACCAGATGAGCGAGGCGGCCCTGTTCTACAACCAGGAGCTGCTCTCGCGCCCCTACGGCAACAACCCGGCGCCCGACGAGCGGACCCGCTGCAATCCGGTGCCGGTCAAGAACCCGATCCAGTTCTGGTCACAGTGGTGCGACGCGTACGTGGCAGCCTTCGTGGAAGGGAACGGACATGCCTAATCCCCGAAAGATTTACATCGCAACCGAAATGGATATCGAAACCAGGAAGAAGGTCTTCCAGATCCTCGGCGAGGAGTTCAGCACAACAGAAAACGCCGAGGAGGCCGAGTTCATCGTCCTCGATTGCGTCCATCCGGCGGCGTTCAAGAAGTGGATCACCCGCAAGCTCGAATTCGTGGTCCCCGAGTCCTCCTATCCGCCGATCATCCTGGCGGCCTTGGGAAAGGAAAGCGTCGAGAGCTTCCTCGGAGAGTTGGAGAACGTCTACGACGGCGACGTGAAGATCCTGCCGGTTTGCGAGACGCCGGAAGAGATCCTGAGGACGCTCAAGGGGCTCCAGGCGGCCTTGCCCTTCTACAACACCAGGAACACTCCGCCGCCGGACCTGGCCAAAGTCCGCGAGATGGCCCTCGCGATCATCCGTGCTCAGAGGAACCCCGAGTGAGAACCTCTCCCGATCCGGTCGCGACCCTCAAGGACCCGGAGGTCAAGAAGTACTTCCTCGCCCTCCTCGACAGCAGCATCCCGGCCGAGGAGAAGTACCAGGCCTTCATCCGAGTCTTCGAACTCGAGGCCGATCTGTCGAACAAGCTCCAGGGAGCGGCGCTCGGCAGCGGGGATCCGAAGACGATCGACGCCGCCGTAGCCAAAGCCGCCAAGGACGCCTGGCAGCCGAAGCGGATCCTCGAGCAAACGAAAGACAGCCTCGAGCGGGCGCTCCGGAGGCTCCTGCACAGCCAGCACCAGGATGGCGGCTGGGGCTTCGAGGTGGAGCGGAGCCATCCCTGGATGACCGCCTGGTCCGTCCTCTGCTTGGACCGTGCGCTGCGCCTGCAGGCCGACGGCACTATCTCCGTCTCCGGCATGGAACAGCTCTTCTCCAGCGCGCTCAAACGCGGTCTTGAATGGGTGAGCGGGAATCGCCGCCGCTGGTCGGTGGCGAGCGACGACATCCCCGCCGGTGAAGGGCGGTCCGTCTACGAGGCCGCGGTGGCGCTGCGGTGCCTGTACCAGACCGCACCCGCTGAGCGCTCGGTCGAGGGGTCCATCCAGGTCCTGCTCTCCGTTCAGAGGCCTGAGGGCGACTGGGATGCGACGCTCTGGGGCGGCCAGCAGGCCGCGCCGGATGCCAGCCAGCACGAAGTGGGGGCGACGAGCTTCGCTCTCCAGGCGCTCGCCGCGACCCGGCGCCAGGACCGCGCGGTCGAGGATGCCGTCCGCCGCGGGATGGAGTGGTTGAAGCGGGAGCAGGGACCGGACGGATGTTGGTTCGCTTCGGCCTACCCCCCTTATACGCCCGTGCCAGTGCCGAGCGTCAACAAAACCTGCGACGCCTTGCAAGGGCTCCGGGCCGGCCGGCACTTGGGTCTCAAGCTGGAGCCGTATCAGGCGGGGATCGACAAGGCCGTCCAGTGGCTCCTCCAGCAGGAGCAGGCGGTCTTCGGCGAGGACGGCACCATTAAAGGCTGGGGCTGGAAGGACATCGCGGACGAGACGGGGCGGACCCTCGAGGGGAAGACCGAGCGCGACCTGCTCGAGAACACCTGCCTCACCCTTGAGACCCTGCTCGAGAGCGAAGCTGTCGCGCCGCCGCTGCTCGCCTCCAACGCACTGTGGCTTATCCGCAAGCAGTTGCGGACCGATACTGCCGACGACGGGAAGTGGTCGAACGAGGACACGGGGCGCATCGCCTTCGCGCTCCTCGACTTCTACTGCAGGATCAAGGAGAGCCCGGCGTTCGGACCGGCCACGGCGGCAGAGGAAACGGCGGATGTGGGGTGAGGTCCGGATCGTCTGGGCGGCCGCGCTGCTGCTCGGCCTGCCTGGAGCCGCGGCGCCCGTGCCCGGCGCGGTAGCACCCCTGCCGGAGATCCGCGGCACCGTCTCTCAGGGGGACCACCGCGGCCTCGCGGGAGTGCTCGTCGCCCTCTACGACGCCGGCGATCTGCTGGTCGATTCCACCTACACGCGCGACGATGGTGGTTTCCGCTTGCGGCCTCCCCAGGAGGGGGGGCGCTTGTACGTGGTGGCGACCGCGGACGGGACCTCGCGCCGGGTGAATTTCGACTTCGATCCGCGGGCGGGGCGGAGCAAGCGTGTGAGCGTCCCGTTCCCGGAGAAGCGGGAGAGCCCGCTCGCGGCGGCCGGCAAGTGGACCCTCGACAAGCTGGGGGCGGTCGTGGGGCTTCTCATCGGCTACTTTTTCCGTTTGCGGGTCGAGGAGCGCGGGGCGGCTCGGAGGAAGCGCAACTTCTTCCGGTCGGACCTGCGGGCGGCGGTCCAGGAAGCGCTCGACCTCTACGAGCAGCCGAGACCGGAGACCCGCTTGCCGGAGATCACGGCGGCCGTGCAGAGGATCCGCCAGCTGCTCGAGCGCCGCGCTGACGTCGAGGACGTGCTGTTCGTCCTCGAGCAGGAAAGGGGTCCGGTGCGCTTCCGCGAGGTCAAGGAGAGGCTCCGGCACGCCGAAGATCTCCTCGCTCAAGCCCCGGGGCTCGCCGATATCCCCAAGACGAAGAACGTGCTGGCCGCGAAAGAAGCTCTGGTCGGGCTGCGTGACTACCCGCTCGGCTGAGCAGAGCATGAAACCTCGCGCCCGCCTTTACTTCCTCGTCAAGGACCCGCATTGGACCTTCGTCTGGTGGGAGCTGTCCGCGCCGAGCCGCGATGGCGCCGCCGGCTCGGAGGGTCGCCGGGGGCAGCTCGTCCTTAGGGTCCAGGACGTCACGGACACCGGGTCCGCCGTGGACGACGCCCCCATCGCTTTCGACGTGCCGATCACCGGCTCCACGGGCCACTGCTACCTGTACCTGCCGGTGAGCGGCCGCACCTATTGCGTGCGGCTGGGCTTCAGGTCCCTCGCCGGCGACTTCCACGCCGTCGCCGGCTCGAACCCCCTCAGCCTGCCCCCGGAGGGTCCGTCCGACCGCCGGGACGAGAGTTGGAGCACCGTGCCGCTCCGGAGAGACCGATGGAAGAAAAAGGCTATCTGCTGATCGTCCTCCATACCCACCTGCCGTTCGTCCGGCATCCCGAACTGGACTCGGCGGGGGAGGAGGGCTGGCTCTTCGAGGCGCTCGTGGAGTGCTACCTTCCCCTGCTCGAGACCTTCGAGAGACTGGTCGAGGGCGGGGTGTCGTTCCGGATTTCGATGTCGCTCACCCCGCCGCTGCTGGAAATGTGGGCGGACCCCCTGCTCCAGGAGCGATTCCTGCGCTACCTCGACGATCGCGAGCGGCTGGCGGAGCGGGAGATCGGCCGGCTGGGAGGCGAGCCGGACGCCCGCCGCCTCGCCAGGATGGCCCGGGACCGCTTTGTCCGCTCCGGGCGGCTCTTCCGGGACAGGTGGCACGGAGATTTGGCGGTCGCCTTTGGACGGCTGTTCGACTCCGGGAACCTCGAGATCCTCGCTTCGGCCGCCACCCATGCCCTCTTGCCGCTCTGGTACACCTGCCCGGAGGCCGTCGAGCTCCAGGTTCGGGTCGGTATCCGCCGGTTTGAGCAGGCGTTCGAACGTTTCCCTCTCGGCTTCTGGCTGCCGGAGTGCGCCTACTCCCCGGGGCTGGATGCCCTGCTCGTGCGCGCTGGCATCCGCTACACCTTCCTGGAGGCTCAGAGCCTGTTCCACGGCGAGCCGCGGCCGCGGCTGGGAGTCTATGCTCCCATCCACTGCCCGTCCGGGCTCGCCGCCTTCGGCCGCGACTGGCATTCCCATGAGCTGGTCTGGCACAAGGAGGGCGGCTACCCGGGAGAGCCTGCCTATCTGGACCAGAGCCGGGACATCGGCTACGACCTGCCGGTTGAGGAACTGCGCCCCTTCACGCGCTGCGATCACCCCGTCCCCACCGGCCTGCGCTACCGGCACCTCGGCTCGGCACACGCCTCCGATTTCTATGATCCCGACCTGGCGTTCCGGCGCTGCGATACCCATGCCGACCACTTCGTCGCCTCCTGCCAGAGGCGCGTCGAGGACCTCCATGCGCTCCTGGGGAGAAGGCCGGTCCTGGTGGCGCTGTTCGACACCGAGCACTTCGGGCACTGGTGGCACGAGGGGCCGACCTGGTTGGACCTGACGTTGCGCAAGCTCGCCTGCAATCAGAAGACGGTTCGCCTCATCACCGGCGCCGAGTACCTGGAGGCCTATCCCACCCATCAGGTGGTCCAGCCGCACCTGTCGAGCTGGGGCTATCAGGGCTACTGCGAGACCTGGCTCATGGGAAGGAATCACTGGATCTATCCCGCCGTCTTCAAGGCCCTTGAGGAGCTGCGCGAGCTGGAGCCTGGCGCTTCCGCCGGCGGCGGGCTGTCCCGGACGGCTCTCGAGCAGGCTCTCCGCGAGCTGCTGCTGGCCCAGAGCAGCGATTGGGCATTCATCCTGCACACGCAGACGATGCTCCCCTACGCCACGCGCCGCCTCGAGACCCACATCGGGAATCTCGAGCTTCTGCTGGGGCAGTTGAGGTCGGGGAGCATTGACCGCGCTTGGCTCGGGACACTACGCGAGCGCGACAATCTCTTCGCCGGGCTGGAGCTGACCGATCTCTACCGACGGGCCTTGGCGTCGGTCGTGCCGTCCGAGCCGGGACAAGCCGTGACAAGTCACGACAAATCCGAGACATAACGGCTCTTGCAACGCGATCCGTCTGGGTGTAGAGTTCCCGAACTGGTCAATATAGCCATAGATGCATGAGCGCCTTGACAGGCGTGTTTTTTCCTGGTAGCTTCCAGCGAAGCTTTAAGTATCCGCCGGTAAGTTGCCTTGACCGTTGGGCTTTGAGGAGTTTAAAGTGCTCTTCTCCCGGACGAAGAAGGGTGTGGTGGGCCTCGACATCGGCAGCTCGGCGATCAAGTTGGTCGAGCTGAAGGAGCGCAAGGGAGAGTTCCATCTGCAGCGCCTGGGCGTCGAGCCGCTGTCGCCGGAAGCCATCGTGGACGGCTCGATCATGGACTCCTCCCTGGTGGTGGA